>Ga0105047_10005696_pt1 | contig 21278 bp, 15 predicted proteins | sample MAT04_FD_78384 | JGI IMG/M metagenome (GOLD analysis project Ga0105047, IMG submission 78384) | Freshwater microbial communities from Lake Fryxell liftoff mats and glacier meltwater in Antarctica - MAT-04 (megahit assembly) | ecosystem: Environmental > Aquatic > Freshwater > Ice > Liftoff... | reverse complement strand
GCCGCTGAGTGGACCTTCGCCCGCATGGCGATGAAAGTGCTTTCTCCCGAACAGATTTACGACAGCATCAGCAGCGTAACGGGCGGCGAAAAAGCCGAAGGCAAACAGCCGATGAAAGGCATCAATAAAGGCCCAACCGCTGGCCCCCGCGAACGGTTCGTGAACTTCTTCCTTTCCGGTGCGGAACAACTCAGCACTGTCGAATACGAAGCCGGGATTCCGCAAGCCCTGAAACTGATGAACTCGCGGTTCGTCGGCAACCCGAACATCGCCAAGGCATATGCCAAGCCAGGTACAAAACCGGCCGACGCGATTCAGCAAATGTACCTCGCCACCCTGTCGCGAATGCCGACCGAAGGCGAAACCAAGCGACTCACCGAGTATCTCGGCAAGAGTAGCACGAACACCGATGGCTACGGCGACATCCTCTGGGCATTGCTCAACAGCAGCGAATTCGCCCTCACCCGATAAAAAATACCCTCGATTTCACTCAACTACGATCGGAGTTTCCTGCCATGTTTTCCTCCGTATTACAAGAGCGGACGCGCCGCGAAGTCATGAAACTCTCGGCGGCGGGCGTCTTTGGGGCGTCGCTGTCGGGGTGGATGAAAGTCCTTGCAAATGCCGCCGAAACACCAGCCGCAAAGCCGAAGCACAAGAGCTGCATTTTGCTGTGGATGGAAGGCGGTGCGTCGCACAAGGATACATTCGACCTCAAGCCCGACAGCAAAGGTGCAGGCGACTTCAAGCCGATTGCGACGTCTGCCCCGGGCGTGCAGATCAGCGAACACCTGCCGAAGCTGGCAAAGCTGATGCACACCGGCGTGATCGTACGCGGGATGAGCACCCCCGAAGGCGCACACGGCCGCGCCAAATATTACGGCCACACCGGTTACCGCGAAGGTCAGGGCGGTATCACGTATCCGAGTCTCGGCGCGATTGCATCGCAAGAACTCGGCAGCACGACCGCGTCGGTGCCGAATTTCGTTGCGATCGGCGGTCGCAGTTACGGCTCGGGCTTCCTCGGGCCGAAGCACCAGCCGCTGCAAGTCCAAAGCCCCGACAAAGGTGTCGAGGATCTCAAGGCGATCATCTCTGAAGGCCAGTTCAACAAGCGGGTCGGACTGCTTCAAGAGATGGAATCGGCTTTCTTCAAAGAATACAAAGCCGACGCGATTACCGACCACAAAACGGCCTACGAACGCGCCGTCAAGCTGATGCAATCGAAAGAGGCGAAGTCGTTCGACCTCGCACTCGAACCGGCCGCATCGCGTGCGAAGTACGGCACGGGCCGATTTGCCGATGGCGTGCTGATGGCACGGCGTCTCGTCGAGATCGGCGTGCCATTCATCGAAGTCAGCCTCGGTGGCTGGGATACCCACATGGATAACTTCGAGCGAGTCAAGAAGCTCTCCGGGGAGATCGATTCGCCGATGTCGGCCCTGATTACCGACTTGCAGGAACGCGGTTTGCTCGATTCGACGCTGATCGTCTGGATGGGCGATTTTGGGCGGACGCCGAACATCAACACCAAAGGCGCGAAGCCGGGCCGCGACCACTTCCCGAAGGCGTGGAGTTTGGCGATGTTCGGCGGCGGCATCAAGGGTGGCCAGATCATCGGCAAGACCGATAAGGAAGGGGCAGAAGTCGTCGAACGCAAAACGACGGCACAAGACTGTCTCGCGACGTTCTGCGACGTGTTGAGCATCGACCACACCAAGAAAAACGACACGCCAACTGGCCGCCCAATCACAATCGTCGAGAAGCCAAATGCATTCACAAAGATGATCGTGTGATGCGGACGGCCGAAAATCTCGCTCTCATAATCGACGTAAGTCAGAATTACGAACACTCCAAAATCGGTTTTTGGGGTGTTTTTCTCATTTTTGCGATCTCAAAATGGCACTTTTTGATCGCAATCTGCTGATCTGTTTTCGTATCTCGAACTCTCAACGTGGTTTACGCCGATTGTCATCGATTCGAGAACAGGTGTAAGTACCGACATTCGGGCGACGTCAAGCGACATCGACACGACATCCAGGCTACCGACACACGACATCGCACGACATTTTGGCGACGTCGAACGACACTTTCGCGATGCCACACAATTCCGACTTACGTCACATCGCCTCCGATTTTTTGACTTCTCGCTTTCGTGTGGGTGGGCCATTCCTTGCCACCCGGAGTCGCTACTTTTGAATCGCGTCGGAATTTTCGAGATGCATCGACACGGATCGCGTTAGCGTTTGCTTTGTGCCCGCGATTCTGACTTTAGGCCGGTCGTGCCGTACATTTTCTGGAATCGAACAAAATCGTGCCAGAGAACCGGTTCGTCGCCGTTGCGTTTTGTCGAATCATTCACTAAATTAACGAATGATAACATCCCCACCTGCCGGTAGGGGTACTTACCAGTACCCATTGGCCCGGCGTCGGAGAGCCCGGCGTGAAGAAGGCGTTCATCAGCGATATCCACGGTAACCTCGAAGCGCTCGAGGCCGTCCTTGCCGATATCCGTTCGCAAAACATCACCGACATTTACTGTCTCGGCGATGTGGTCGGCTACGGCCCGAACCCGCGCGAGTGCATCGACCTGATCACCAATTTCAAGCTGGTGCTCCTCGGCAACCACGACCAAGGCGCAATGTTCGACCCGGACGGCTTCAACGCCGCTGCCGAACGCGCGATCTTCTGGACGAGGTCGCAACTCGAATCGGGCAACGAATCGCGGGCGGATCGCGAAAAACGCTGGGAGTTCCTCGCCGAACGCCCCCGTTCATTTAAGGAAGACAAACTGCTGTTCGTTCACGGCTCCGCACGGAACCCGCTCAACGAATACGTCTTCCCCGAAGATATCTACAACCAACGCAAGATGGAACGCATCTTCGCACTCGTCGATAAATATTGCTTCCAGGGCCACACACACGTCCCTGGTGTCTTCACGGAGACGATGCAGTTCCTCAGCCCCGAAGATATGGGTCACTCGTACACGCTCGAAGACCGCAAGACGCTCTGTAACGTCGGTTCGGTTGGCCAGCCACGCGATGGGAACCGCAAGGCGTGTTACGTCGTTCTCGACGATAACGTGATCAACTTCCGCCGCGTCGATTACGACTGGACGCAGACCCGCGACAAAATCTACGCGATTCCCGACCTCGATAACTTCCTCGGTGACCGCCTCGGCGAAGGCCGCTAAATTATTCGAGCTTGCCAACGAATCAACCCACGGCAGACTTGCCGTGGGTTTGTGCGTTTCTCAATCGCGTCTATCTATAAGATGACTCTTTCGCCGATGGGCATTACCGACTCCGAAAGCCAATGAATAACAATAACTTCAAGAGCATCTTCAGTTTCATCGTGCTGACGGCCATCGTCACCGTGGGTTGGTACTACTTAGGGCCGAAGCCCGACCCGGTACAAAACCCGCCACCCGACACCGCGGTGAAATTGCCAAAAATCACGCAGGAACAAGCTGCGGCAATCGGTGGCACGGCCATTCTCGGCGGCAAGCCGTTCGATGGCTTGAAGCCCGGCACGCCGCCGGTTGTGGAAAAACCCGTTGCGGAAATCAAGCCGATCACGCCCGTCGTGACCAAGCCGAGCGAACCGCCCGCGTTCATCGCACTCGGCGATAGTACGTTCCATCTGAAAGTGTTGCTGACGGATCGCGGGGCGGGGGTTCAGCAACTGATTCTCACGAAGTTCGACGAAGCCAATCGCCTCGGCGAACAGGTCTACGATTCAAACAAAAAGCCCCGTCCGCTCTACCTGATTCCCGGATTCTTGCGTCCGTTATACACGCACATCAAGGTGCCCGATGAAGCCGATTACCCGGACATCGTGGCGAACTTTACCGAAGCCGATCTCGCTGCGAACCGCAAGCCAGACACGTCGCGAATGGCCACGCTCGCGGGAGTTTTGGCACGTCCATCGTATACGATGTACCATTATCCTTCGAAGGACGACCAATATCGGGCGCGCGACGAACGCGGCCAGGCCAAATCCGAAGACGACTTGATTCCGCTCGCCATACTCGGTGAAGTCGCGTGGAAAGTCGCGAGCATCAAGCAGCCCAAAGATGCACCGTGGGAGGTCGTATTCGAGACGGAACTGGGTGCGCCGTATTTCCTGAAATTGCGCAAGACGTTCGCGCTTTCGCCGAAAGATTACGACTTCAAATTGCGTGTCGACATCGAAGCGATGCCGGGACGACTCAAGGAATCGGGTAAGTTTCGCTATCAGATTTCCGGCCCCGTCGGGATGCCAATCGAGGGGGAATGGTACACATCTACGTTCCGCACCGCGTACTTCGGCTGGCTCGATGGCCAGAAGACCCCACGCCGCGCCGTCGACGATTCCTCGAACATTCATTATTTGCACGGTGGTAATGAAGTCCGCAAACCGGGTATCTTCAACTACGCCGCCGTCGGAACGCAGTACTTTGCCTCGGCCATCGCCCAAGCGGACGATGTCGATGAAAGCAACCAGCCGTGGGAATACGTACGACCGACCCGAGAAGTGCCGGCCAAGTCCGACGATGAGCGCGTGTCCAAGTACGAACCCGAAAAGCACGCTCTGTTCGACATTTCCGTGCGTGCCGTTACGCGACTTTACGAAGTGGCACCCGGCGAGACAATTTCTCACAACTATGCTGTGTACAACGGGCCGATGAAGGTCCGCCTGCTGAAACAAATGAAGGGCGACAGCGAAGTTCCCGCCGAAACCATCGATCGCTACCTGACGAAATACCACCTCGATACGCTCACCGATTTTCACTCGCCGAGTTGGATCGGCCGCCGTGCGGACAGCATCTACTGGTCGTCGCTCATCATCGCATCGACCAACGTCATGCACTGGCTTCTCGGCACGCTCCATAGTTACGTTGGCAACTGGGGGCTGTCGATCATGCTCCTGACTGTACTCGTTCGCATTGCACTGCTCGTACCGAGTCGTCGCCAACAAATGATTAACGCTCACATGCAAGCGAAGATTCTGAAGTTGAAGCCCGAGACGGACAAGATCAACGAAAAGTATAAAGACGACTTCATGACGTTACAGCAAGAGAAATCGAAGCTGTTCCGCAAAGCGGGGATCAGCCAGAGCGCGCAACTCGGTGGCTGCATGTTGATTTTCGCGCAGATGCCGATCTTCATGGGGCTGTATTTCTGCTTGCAGGAAAGCGTATTCTTCCGGCTTCAGGAGTTCCTCTGGATCCCGAACCTCGCGGCCCCAGACATGTTATTGTGGTGGTCGGAAAACATTCCGTTCATCAGCACTCCTGCGGCTCGCTTCGGCGGTTTCAGCTTCCTGTACCTCGGGCCGTTCTGGAACATTTTGCCACTTGCGACAGTCGTGTTGTTCTTTCTGCAACAGAAATTAACGATGCCGCCGCCGACGGATGACATGCAGATTCAACAACAAAAGATGATGAAGTTCATGCTGATCTTCACCGCACTGTTCTTCTACAAAGTCGCAGCGGGGTTGTGCCTGTACTTTATCATTAGCGGATTGTGGACGCTCCTCGAACGCAAACTCGTACCGAAGCCCGATCTGTCCAAAGCCGAGTCGATGGTGTCCGGTGGTGGCGACGGCGACGAACCCCCGAAAGATTCGACGACGACGGCACCCGCCCCGAAACCAACGGGCTGGCTGGCACGCAAAATCGCCGACGCCAAAGGTCGCATGGAAGAGCTACAACGCACCGCCGAAACGCAACGGCAAATCCGCAACGACCCGAACGCCAGTTCGAACACCCCCCAACAAGGAACCGGAAACTCGCGAGCCGAGCGCCGACAGAAAAAGAAGCGACGCAAGTGATGCGTGCGGGGTACGACATCGCACCCAGCGTGCGATGTCTGGATTTCATTTCATGGCTGTTTTTTGCTTGCAATCCCGTCCGCGATCGGCAACGATACATTTCCTGCCTTCCTCTGTCTCTTCTGCGGGTGATGTGTGAATTCTGCAAACTTGCCACCGTGTGCGGGGCCGCGATTGTCGCGGCGTCAGATGTTGCGTGCCGGGGCGGCTTCGGCACTCGGGCTGACGTTGCCGCAACTCTTGCGTGCGGACAGCACGCGAAGCCAGTCGGCACGTGCGGACCATTGCATACTCATCTTTCTGAACGGCGGACCATCGCACCTCGATATGTGGGATATGAAGCCAAACGCGCCCGTCGAAATTCGCGGCGAGTTCAAGCCGATTGCCACCTCGGTGCCGGGTGTGCAGTTCGGCGAGCATATCCCGAAGATGGCGCGCTGGATGCACAAATCGGCTATCATTCGCTCCGCACACCACAGCGTGAATAACGCGCATGCAGCCGGCGTTTACACCGCACTCACGGGGCAAGATCGCGGCGACAACTCGGCATCGACGTTCACGCCGAACGACTACCCCGCCGTCGGTTCGGTCATGGGCCACCTGCGGCCACCGACGCAGACCGTCGTGCCGTATGTGACATTGCCGTTCATCACGAAGGAAGGCGCGGGTGGGCCGCCGCAACCGGGGTTCTACGGCGGCTGGCTCGGCAAGTCGTACGATCCACTGTTCATTTTGAAAGACCCGAACGCGATCGATTTCGCGATGCCCGAACTCTCGCTCGGCGGAGATGTCGATGCCGTGCGACTCGATGGGCGACGGCGGCTGATGTCGCAACTCTCCGAGCCGGACCCGTATCAAATCAAGGCATTCGACCTGCTCACGTCGCCGCATATGCGGCACGCGGTCAGCATCGAAAAGGAGTCTCCGAAGACGCGCGACGCCTACGGGCGAAATATTTACGGGCAAAGCGTGCTACTGGCACGGCGGCTCATCGAAGCCGGAACGCGGGTGGCGTGCCTCACGTGGGCACCCGATGCCAACGCCACCTGGGACACGCACGGCAACAACTTCAAGAAACTCAAAAACGAACTGCTGCCGCAACTCGATTCGGCGGTGTCGTCGTTGCTCGCGGATCTCGACGATCGCGGGATGCTCGAACGCACGCTCGTTGTCGTCATGGGCGAATTTGGCAGATCGCCGAAAGTGAACGCGAATGCAGGGCGCGACCACTGGAACTTCTGTTACTCGCTGATGATGGCCGGTGGCGGCATTCGCGGCGGCACGGTGTACGGTGCGAGCGATTCGATCGGCGGCAAACCGAGCCGCAACCCCGTCTCGCCCGCCGACATCATCGCCACCGTCTACGCCTGCCTCGGAATCTCGCACGAAACCGAACTGAAAGACCGCTTGCAACGGCCATACCCACTCGTGCCGTGGGGCAATCCGATCTCGGAAATCATCGGGTAGATTCAGAGAACGGCACGAGCCTGGTGGCTCGTGATCTTACTCGCCAAAACAATTTCTGGAAAAGCATCGGTCAATGTTTCGATTCCTGTCGCGTGTGGTATAGGATTGCAGTACACGTCTTTTGAATCGCGGAATTACACGGTCGTTATCTCATGAGCTTACCGCAACAGACGGTCGCGTTACTTCAAGCTGCACGCGATCTCGTGCGCGGGATGCCTGCGGATGCGGTGCTGCTTATCACGGAAGCGCCGCTCGATTGGGACGAAGTCGCGGAGAAACTGTTCGGGTGCAAGTTGTTCGTGGCCGCCGAAAATCCGGCTTACGTCAAGCACCTACGCGAGAAGGAAAACTGGACGGTCATCGATCTCGACCCCGATCCGCTGCCGACGCAAGAACGGATGAGTAATGCTTTGCTGAAAGCCGTAACCGCAGAGCAACTCAAGCCCGGCGCGCACGTCGTCGTGCTTTACAACGGCATTGCGAGCATGGACGATGCCCCCGAACCGATCGACAGCCTGAGCGTGATTCACCTCGGCGAGCACCTCGAGAAAATGACATCGCAAGACTTACGCAAACTCGGCACTTCCGTCCCGCAAGACGTGCTCAAATACGTCGTCGAGTTGGCCACCGAAATCGGCCGCGAGGGCAGGGAAGGTCACCCGACGGGGGCGATCATCGTCGTCGGCGATTCGCGCAAAGTGCACACGATGTCGAAGTTCCGAAACTTCAACCCGTTCCGCGGCTACACCAAAAAGGAACGCGATATTCGTCGCCGCGATGTGCGCGAGCAAATTAAAGAGATTGCAAAACTCGATGGCGCAATCGTGATCGACCGCGATGGCATTGCCGAGGCCGCGTGCGTGTATCTCGATGTGCCCACCGACGGCATCGACCTGCCGAAAGGCTTCGGTAGCCGCCATCTTTCCGCTGCCGCCGTCAGCAAGAAAACGAAAGCAATTGCCTTCTGCGTCAGTCAATCGTCGGGAACGACGCGCGTCTTTCAGGACGGCGTCGAGAAGCTACGCATCGAACCGCTCGACCGCCCACACGTCTGGCAACCGCTGAAACTCGAAACGCACGACGACGACGAGTAGTTAACCCGCATCCGCCTCTTCCGCGATCGTTTTGCTCGAATTCAGCATGAAACCAAGTGCGGAGGCACACCCGAAACTGGCGGCGCAGACGAAGAAGGCGGTGTCCCAACCGAAGCGGATCTTCACTTCCGTGAGCAAAATCGGCGAGAGGGCGGCCCCGAGGTTGCCCCACATGTTCCCCCAACCGAGTGCGGCACCGACGTTGTTGCCGCCGACGTCTTGGGCGAATGCCCACGTGGAGGGATTGGTGAGATCGACGAACAATGCCATTACGCCGAGTGCGGCTACCGCGTGCCACGGGTCGATGACATTCGGCACCACCAGACAGCAGAGGCTACAGCCGATGAGCGCGAATCCGATCGGCCCTGAACGCCCCCAACGCGGGCCGTACTTTCGGAATGCATAATCGGTGACAATGCCCCCCGCGATCATGCCGACGCAGCCGGTAAACAATGCGACCGATTGCATCTGCCCGATTTCGCCGTCCTTCACTTGGAACACTTCTCTCAAGTACGTCGGCAGCAGCGTGACGAGCGTGGCCCAACCGACGTTCGTGCCGAACTGCACGCCGCCGAATAGCCACATGTTTCGGCTCTTCGCGAGTTGCCCGATCTGAGACGCGAAAGACCGCTTGACGATGACTTCCTTCACGACGAAATCGGGTCGATCCGTCACGACGTACCAGAAGATCGCGGCGACGGCGATCCCGCATAGGCCGTAAAAGAGGAAGACGCCACGCCAGTTGACACCCGACGGCGTGCCGATTGCGGAGGCACCGAGCAACACCGAACCGACGAGAAGCGCGGCGAGAGAGACAGTCAAATAGGGTGCGATGGCAGCACCGATCCGACCGCCGAGTGCCACGACGCTGCTGAACCGCCCGCGTTCGCTCGGGGCCGCCCACGAACGCACCAGCCCTGCCGCCGCCGGGTACGCTCCCGCTTCGGATACACCGAGCAACAGCCGCACGACCAACAGGCTGATGAACCCTTCGACAAACCCTGTGAGCGCGGTGATGATCGACCAGCCGACGATGCACAACGCGAGGACTTTTCGTTGGCCGAAGCGATCCGCGAGCGTGCCGACGGGCACTTGGAAAATCGCGTAGGTGAGGAAAAACGCACCGAGCATCACGCCCTTTTCGCGATCCGATAAGTTCAGGTCGGCCTGAATCGGCACGGCTAGCGTCGAGATGCAAACGCGATCGATGTACATCCAGAGCGCGGCCACGAACGTGACACCGAGAATGGCGAAACGTCGCGGCGAAGGTTGCGAAATCATCGGCAGTCCCATTTAGGCAGCGATCCACAGACGGAAAACAAAACACTAACCGCAGAGGGCGCAAAGCACGCGGAGAAGAGAAATCCGTAGCGGAAGTTGTGAGACTTCTGATGCAGCGACGCGTTTTCCGTGCGGAAATCAATCATGAGTTTTTACTCCGCGTCCTCCGCGTCCTCTGCGGTTAAAATTCTGCAACATACTTATGCTGGCAGGCTTTCGGCAAAATAGCGAATCCAGTTCCCGTGCATGATGCCCGCGATGTCGGCGGCGGCATAGCCACGTTTTTCCAGCATCGCCGGGATTTTTTGCAGGTCGGCAATCGTGTTGAGGTCGGCAGGCGTTTGATCGTAACCGAAACCCCCGTCGAGATCGCTACCAATCCCGATCTGTTTCGCATTTCCGGCGAGTTGACACATGTGGTCGATGTTATCGATGGCCCGCTCGATCGTGACGACCGGCTTCGTGACGCAGCGAACCCAGCCTTCCTGCAGCATGATCGCATCGAACGAGATCCCTACGACACCACCGCGTTCGAACACCGATTTCAACTGTTCGTCGCTGAACTGTCGCTGCCAGTTGCAGAACTTTCGCGCGTTCTGATGGCTCGCGAGTATCTTGCCGCCGAAGCGGTCCGCCACTTGCCAGAACGCATTGTCGGAAAGGTGCGTCATATCGAGAATGATGCCGAGTTCTTCGATGTTTTTCAGCAGTGGTAAGGCATCGACCGCCAGCCCGACTTCGCAGCGTGTGCCGCCGCCATAACGGTTCGCGCCGTAATGTGTGATGCCGATCGCACGCAAGCCATTGTCGAACCACTCGCGTATATTGTCGGGGTCGAGTACCGCATCGGCGCACTCCATGCTCAGGACGAAACCGAACGGCACGTCGGCCCCGCTCAGCGCCGCATCCGCGTGTGTGCGGAACGATTCGCGCGTCCGCAGCATCTTCACGTAGCCGCTTTTTTCCATCGCGCGATAATAGGCGAGGTGCGCGTGTGCCATCGCGTAACAGGCTTCGGGCGAAGTCATTCCGAGCGGGTGATTGATTTGTTGTTCGAGCCGCGCGATCAGCGTAGCCACGCCAATTTTCACCTCCGCCCGCTTCAGTTCGGGGAACGACGTCGTGTTCGTTTGCCGGCCAGGATCGGTCAAACCGAGGAGCTTTTCCTGCACGCGAATGTCGGCGACGGCCATGCGCATATCGCGGTTCCAGTCGACGCCATTCATTGCCAGATCGAGGTGAGCATCGAATATCAGCACGGGCATACTCCTAGGTGAAATGGTCGGCGAGACGACACATTTTCGGCTCATGATACCTTTTCAGAAGGCACAACGTGCGAACTTTTTCTGATTCTGGTAGCCGCAAGACTTTCGGCTGCGCAGGGCGAAAACAGTCGAAAACCAGTCGTGGCGAGTCTTCGAGACGCGATCAGTCACGACGATCATTCTGGGCGTACTAATATCGAGTAGTCGCAGTAACGGCGACGTTTCGCACCGCTATCCAGGTCGTTTCATGCCGGAATCGCAATTGATTTTGATACATCTCGCTTGGACCTTGCTCATGGTCGGTATCATCTGGTTCGTGCAAGTGGTGCATTACCCGCTGATGGTTGAAGTCGGGCACGCAAATTTCGTGCGGTTTTCCGAACGACACCAACAGCGTACGAGTTGGGTGGTCATCGGCCCGATGGCACTGGAAGCACTGAGCGGCGCATATTGGGCGACGTGTCACCCCACGCGATGGTCGTCGCCCCTGTTCCTATTGGCATTCGTGCTGTTGATGGTGGTCTGGTTATCGACGGCAGTATTGCAAGTGCCCATTCATGGAGAATTGTTGAAGGGCTACGACCGCAAACGCATCGAACGACTCGCGCGAACGAACTGGATTCGCACCATTGGCTGGACACTCCGCGCGGGAATCGTCGCGTGGATTTATGCAGAAACGCAGCGATAACGAAAGTGGTTATAACAAATCCCATCTGGCCCCGTGGTTTCGATCACGGGGAGAGGCGCACTTTTTCCCAACTGCCAGTGCCGTTTGCGGTGAATTGAATGCGGTCGTGAAGTCGACCGCGACGGCCTTGCCAGAACTCGATGGTATCGGGCAAAAGGCGATACCCGCCCCAGTGTGGCGGACGTGGCACGTCGCCGTCGGGATATTTCGCCATGAGTTCGGCTTGCTTGGCTTCGAGCCACGCGCGATCCGGGATGATCGCACTTTGTGCCGACGCCCACGCGCCGAGGCGACTCCCGATCGGACGAATTTGGAAGTACGCATCCGAGTCGGCTTCGCTCACTCGCTCGATGCGGCCTTCGATGCGAACCTGGCGTTCGAGTTCATCCCACAAAAACGCGACGGACGCATACGGGTTCTCGGCGAGTTCGTTGCCCTTACGGCTATCGTAATTGCTGAAAAACGTGAAGCCACGTTCGTCGGTCCCCTTCAACAGCACGAAGCGAACCGATGGCCGGCCTTCGAGCGTTGACGTTGCGAGCGCCATCGCGTTCGGCTCGGGCAAATTCGCGGTTACGGCGATCTCGAACCAAATCTTAAAGAGCGCGAACGGGTCGTCGCCAGCCTCCGCTTCGGATAGCCCGCCCTGCATGTAGTCTTTACGCAAATCGGCAATCGTCATCGTCAGCCTCGGTTGTCGAGAAACGCGAGCACGATGCGAATCTGCTCGTAGGGGATTTCTTCGTTAAGTGCCAGAAACACCGGCTTCATCTTGTCGTTGCCATGAACTTCGGCGGCGGCGGCCACCCGCTCGCAGATCGCTTCGGACACCCAGCGAAACGGCGATGGCGGACGCTCGAGGCGAATAAAATCGACGAGGAAATCGCAGATCGTCGAGCGGCTCAGCCCCGTACGATTCTCGGCTTCTTCGACGCTCGCTCCACTGCGGAACGCCTCGAATGCCTCGAGCTTTCTTGGGGTCATTTTACCCGACACGACCGGTGCGGTTCGTACCCGCGACGATGCCGTCGCGGGCACATCAATGGATAGGGCGCGCTTTTGCGACTGTTCCACAATTGCGTTGAGAAACGTCTGCCCGAACTCGCGCAGCTTCTGTTCGCCGACGCCGGAGATCATGTGCATTCGTTCCAGGGTACTCGGTCGAGCGCGGGCGAATTCCACGAGTACTGCATCGGTGAAAACCTGGTACGGTTGCACAAGGATTCGCGCGGCCTCGTTTCGCCGCAACACGCGCAGATACTCGAACAACTGCGGGTCCGCTCCCTCGGATAATGTCCCCGATCCAGCTGCGGGTGCATGAGTGCCGGGTGTCGAAGACGCCTTGCCGACGAGCCGAATCAGTCGCACCGTCCGTGTGCCACGCAGGACTTCCCACGATGCCGCATTCAGCTTGAGTATCGGATAATCGCCCTCGGATTGAACGAGTGCATCTTGCCCCATGATCTGGTAAATCCAGTCGCGCAAGTCCGCCTTCGTGGGTTCGTGCAAAATGCCGTACGTGGACAATTTGTCGTGCCCGCGGGATCGTACCGACTCCGTGGACGCCCCGCGCAACACGTCGATTACGTGGTTGATGCCGTAGTTTTCCTTGACCCGCGCGACGCAAGACAGGATCTTTTGCGCGATCACCGTGGCGTCGGGAATCTCCTGCGTATCTCCGAGGCACAAGTCGCACGCACCGCAATTCGCTCGTTCGTAACGTTGGCCGAAGTAATTGACGATCGCCTTGTGCCGGCAGATCGCCCCGCGTGCATACCGCGACATTTCATCGAGCTGATCGAGCGTCGCAGCCGTGATCTCCGGTGCGACATTCGCCTCCGACGCCGATTTCTGAATGATCGAGCGAAGTGCCATGACGTCCGCACCGGAGTACAGCAACACGCACTCGCTCGGCAAACTGTCGCGACCGGCACGCCCCGTTTCCTGCTGGTAATGCTCGATCGATTTCGGCACCGCCGCATGGATGACGAACCGCACGTTCGAGCGATCGATGCCCATCCCGAACGCGATCGTGGCGACGACGACATCGGCTTCTTCAGTCGCGAATGCATCGTGGTTCCGCTTGCGTTCGTTGGGGGCCATCCCCGCGTGGTAGCGTACTGCCTTGTAGTTGCGTGCCACCAGCGCCGCCGTCACGCTGTCGACATCTTTCCGCCGCAAACAGTAAACGATACCCGCGTCGCCGGGGTGACGGTCGAGCACTTCGCGAATCTGGCCGATGAGTTCGACTTGCGGAATGACGCGGTACGTGAGGTTCGGGCGGTCGAAGTTCCCGATGAGGATTTGCGGATCGTTCAAGCCGAGTTGCAGGGCGATGTCGCGTCGGACTTGTTCGTTCGCGGTCGCGGTGTAGCCGTGGATCGACGCTTGCGGGAAGAACTCGCGGAGGCGGCCGAGTTGGCGATATTCCGGGCGGAAATCGTGCCCCCAGTGGCTCACACAATGCGCTTCGTCGATCGCGACACTCGTGGTTCCCGCCGCCTGCAACACGCGATGCGTCTCGGTATTCACGAGGCGTTCGGGGGACGTAAACGCGAGCCGAACCTGCCCCGTGCGAATGTCGTCCATCGCTTTCGTCCACTCGGCCGTCGTCAATGTGCTATCGAGCCGGACAGCATGAACGCCGTTGCGGGCGAGGCCATCGACTTGATCTTTCATGAGCGCGATGAGCGGCGAGACGACGACCGTCAGCCCACCGCGAAAGATTGCTGGTGCCTGATAGCACAGCGATTTCCCGCCACCCGTCGGCAGCACGACGAGCGAATCGCGATGTTGCAACACTGCCGCAATCGCCTGTTCCTGCAACGGACGCAGTTCGCGAAACCCCCAATGTTTCGCGATCAGATCGAGCAAATCGGCAGGAAGATCATCGGCAGACATAGAACCGTCGGGGAAAAGGGATCGCGCATTACTCATCAGACAAAATATCGCGAATGAAAATGAGTTCAACGGTAGCAGTCGAAAGCCCACGCACGATCGTGCGTGGGCTTCGATTGAATAATTGACGAGACGGGATCAATACTGCCAGTTGAACTGAATCAGGGCTTCGACGCCGTAGGGGCGGGGGCCGGTTACGGGTACGTTGGCACCGAGGTTCAGATACGAACGCTGCCCCAACCCGAGCGTGGTACCTGTCGTGAAGCTGACGATGTCCGTCATGCCGATCGGCAGCCGTCTGATACCGCGATTGTTGAGTGGCGTGTTCACGTGGACCTCGGCGACCGGCGTAATGGAACGCAGAAATCGCGTCCCCGTGCGATCCTGATAAAGTTGATAGCCGATCTGCAAATCGTTGAAAAAGAAGGTCGTATCGCGATTATCTGTCGGTATCGCGATCGACGAGAAGCCCAGTATATAGGCGTTGCCGAGAGTGCGAATTCCACCGACGAACGGCTGAATGACCGTCGGGTGAATGTTCGGATCCTGTGCAGAGAACACCGTTTGCCCGCCGGTGGGCGTCGTGAGAACCAGACCCGTCGAGAGCACGTTTCCGCCTGTGCGGTAGCCGTTGTTTTCCTGAACTGGCTCGTTGATCCACGCGAATTTCATGATGATACTCAGGTCGCCGACCGATTGCGCACTGATGTTTGCCGGCCCGCTGATCTGGATCAGCGGCAACCGGAAACCGATCGAGGCATCGCCGTCGAGGAAGGTTTTTTCAAACCCGAGCGTCTGCCGATGCACGTTCGTGACCTCCGTGCCAGGCACGCGCAGGCTGTTATTCACGTCGTAAAAAAAGTTGTAAGTCGCGTAAATCCGATCCGTCGGCCGCGGACTTTCGTTCTCACCGATTTTGAACGAACCGCGTGCAACATTAACGGGAATCGCACCCGTGCTTTGAATAGGGCTTCCCCCGCGAACGAGAACATCCGTCGCGCTCGGTTGCCCCGTCGCCAGCCCGCTCGCGTTCGGTTGCACCACCGTGATCAACGGCGGAACCTTCGCAGGCAGGCCCGGTTGCCCGCCGCGAATATCGAGTGGGTTCGGCACGGTAAGCACGCCGAACGCCGACACCGGCTGATTGAAAACCGTACCTGCGGGGAACGTCGCGCTTTGACCCGGCAGCACCGTGATGCTCTGCCCGTTCGGTTGCCTGCCTACCAAGAACGGCGAAAACGCGAACGGCGATTGAAAATCGCCCATCATCATTGGGAACGATGATGTCCGGATCGAAGTGCCCGACGGTGCAGCCCCCGTACCCGTAAGCCCGTTGCCAGCCGAGATCGGTGCTGTCGTACCGGGTCGTGCCGCCGGTTGGGGCGTCGGTCGCGCCGCAGGCTGCGGTGTTTGCGCCTGCGTCTGAAGGATGTCCACCAGCGCCGGATCGACTGGTTCCTGTGCCGCCACGGGCGACGCCATCAGCGCGGAACCGACGACCATTCGCGAAAGATGATTCCAGCGCATAACCCTGCTCCATCGATGAAGGCGAGATTTGTAACCTTATCGGCAGTTTCGGTCGTGCGGGTTGAATCGGATAGCCAGATAATCTGTGCAAGATGCTAAACTGAACCGAGCTTGCAAGTACCATCGCATCATTCGGGAACTACGTTTAGAATTGAAGCGGGGGATCGCCTTCCCCGAACTATCACCATGGGCTTTGGCGATGAACGACGAGTCGAACCCGCAATCGGACTTTAACACGGGCACACTGCCGCAAATTTCCGCGCCTCCGAAGCCACCCGAACGGCGTCCGGATCCGATTCCAATTCCGATTCCGAAGCCTCCCGTAACAGAGCCCGATTTATTCGCGCAGACTTTGGCCGCCCCGGCGAGTTACGACCCGAACGCCGTGGCGAATAGTCGGAAATCAGAATACGGCTCGGTGCCGTACGAGTCTGCGAGTGGCACGTTTGTGGCACCATCGGGGTACGTTCCACAAGGTGGTCGCACGACGACTACCGATACGACGAAGGTTTCCCGATTCGGCGTCGTTCGCCCGTTGGCCAAAGGTGGGATGGGCCAAGTCTCCGTGGCGGTCGATCGGGAACTGGATCGTCAGGTGGTGCTGAAAGAGATCCAGCCGCATTACGCACGCGATCCTTTAGTGGCATCGCGGTTCCTACTCGAAGCCCAAGTGACGGGCCGTCTCGAGCACCCTGGCGTCGTGCCCGTATATGGGTTGAACCAACACCCCGATGGTACGCCGTATTATGCGATGCGGTTCATCACCGGCGATAGCCTTCAAGATGCGATTCGCGATTTCCACGCGAAAGACAAAGATCCCTATCGCGATCCGCACGAACGCTCGCTGTTGATGAGGCAATTTCTTAAGCGATTCGTCGATATCTGCAACACCATCGGTTACGCGCACAGCCGTGAGATTTTGCACCGTGACCTGAAGCCAGCGAACGTGATGCTCGGTGCGTTCGGTGAAACGCTCGTGGTCGACTGGGGTCTAGCGAAAGACATCTCTGCGGCCGCACGACGCAAGCCGGATACGACGGCCGTGATACCGATTTTGGCCGCGCAACGGATCGTCGCACAGGCACCAGTCGAATCCCCGGGTGCGACGGGAAATTGGAACTTCCAGCCGAGCGTCGCTCCCAGCCCGAATGGTGAATCGGGTACGCAAACCGAGATGGGCACGGCGATGGGCACGCCATCGTTTATGAGTCCGGAACAGGCCGACGGTCTTTGGGACGAGATCGGTCCGGCCGCCGATATTTACAGCCTCGGCGCGACGCTCTACACCATCCTCGGCGGTCACGCGCCTTTCAGCGGCAAAGTGGAAGAAATTCTCAAAAAGGTCCGTTACGGAGCATCGATTCCGCTCCAGGAAATGAAGCCTGGTGTACCACTGGCGCTTGAAGCGATTTGCAAAAAAGCGATGTCGCTCAACCCGGACCATCGCCACGCTTCGGCGATGTTGCTCGGCGTCGATGTCGAACGCTGGCTCGCCGATGAACCGATCAGTTGTTACCGCGAGCCGTTCAGCTTACGTGCGAGCCGCTGGGTCAAACGCCACCGCACACTCGTGACAACCTCAGCCGCGCTTCTCGTTACGGCCGCGGTGGGCTTGACTGTCGGCTTAATCGCCGTCAACAACGAAAAAAATCGCACGGTCGAAGCGAAGCAACAGACTGAAGTCGCGTACGCAGAACTCGGTGTGGCACACGACGATTTGACCGTCGAACAGCAGAAGACCATCGCTGCACGCGATCGCGCCATCCGCGCCCGCGGTGAAGCCCGCGATGCGTTACTTTCGCTCAGCGACGATGCGATGACGGAAATCCTGACGGGGCAGCAACCGCTGACCGGCCAGCAAAAACGCTTCCTCGAAAGCATATTGAAGAAGTACGAGCGTTTCGTGGCAGAGACACCCGACACGGCCGAATCAAAATTGTTCGTGGCGGGGGCGTGGTATCGTGCGGGCCGTTTGCATTCGCGGCTCGGTAATACTCCGCTCGCTGAAGAGGCATTTCAGAAGGCCGACGACTTGATCGCAACCGCGCCGGCACAAGCCGATGCAGACGATCGGACGCTGCTTCAAGGTGAGATTCAACTCTATCGCGGCATCTTGCAACTCGGCACGGGGAAATTCGACGCGGCGAAAGCGACACTCCAGAAAGCGGGCGATACGTTCAGCACGATGGTGAAGTCCGATGTCGATGGCAAGAAGCCATTTCGCGCAGAAATCTGGCACCGGCTCGGTCAAGCCGACGACCGCCTCGGGTTGGCATACCTTCGATTGAACCAACCTGCCGAGGCCGAAGCATTCTTCCGCGCTGCGCTTCAGAACCGTCAGATCCTTGCACAAAACGTGACGAACGAGCCGGAGTATCAGTACCGGCTCGCGCAGAGTTTGCGACAAATCGGGCTGCTTTACCACAAGTCGGGACTGGCTGTAGAGGCCCGCAACAGCACTGTGCAGGCACGCGATATTCTCGTGAAGTTGCTCGTCGATAACCCGACATCGGCACCCTATCTGGTGCAGTTGGCCGATGCGGATACGTTGCTCGCAAACATCGCGATTCAGCGACAGCCCGGTGACAGTGGCACGCGCACCGCCGACCGAATGCCGTACATCGGGCGGCTGGCGAACCGCGTTCCGCTGTCGGACCTTACGCCGAAATCGGAACCCATTCCCGCGAACGTGCCGAGGAAGGAAACGCCGGCGTTGCGACATGCGGATGACTCCGTGAAGGCGTGGTCGCGCTTGATTGCGATCTACCCGGCGGACCCCGGCTACCGCGAACAGTTCGCGCAAGCCAACCTCAATTACGCGGCCGCACTCCAGGTGATCGGTCGCCTGCGCGATGCGACGACGGCGTTGAGTGCTGCCGAGCGCGTGTTGCAAGACATTGCCACTCGCGGCACCGCGGGTGGGCAGACCGCGATGCTTCTTGGCCGCATCCACCATAGCAAGGCGGTGCTATTTCGCGAACGCGACGAACTGACGGACGCCGATGTGTCAGCGAAGGCGGCCATCGACATCGCGAATGGTTTGGTGAAAGCATCGCCGACGAACCTCGATTACGCGAACGACCTCGTTTACTACACGATCGAGTTGGCGACGATTCAACTCGCCAAGCAAGATGCCAAGGCCGCGAGCGAGACGTTGGCCCCCGTTTACGATCTCATGTTAACGTCCGCGAAAACCCACCCGAACGACCGCGATTCGATCATCAACATGCGAACTTTCGTGCGGCTGCAAGCGAGTCTACTTGCAGAACGCGGGCAGTACGATCAATTCGACCGTGCCGCAAAAGCCTTGGAAGCACTGCCGCTATCCGTCAACGACATACGATTTGCGATCGCTTGCCTCTATGGTCGCGGTGCAATTCTGGCGAGTTACGACCCGAACCTCAATGGCGAACGTCAGCAAGTTTTGGCGAGTGAACTGAGCGAAAGTGCGTTAGACAAAATCCGCGACGCCATCGCCAACGGCTTCACGCGGCGCGACCTACTCGAAGCCGAGCAAGACCTCTCAAAAGTCCGCGACCGCATCGATTACCCGACCGCAGCCAACGCCATTCGCGAGGCGCTCCCACCGCCACGTGAAGGCGCGAAGAAGTGACCACTATAATAAAGCTCGAGTCGACTTGCGTCATATCGTCTTAAGTTTCTACACTAAACGGAATAGTGTAGGTCGGTATTTTAGCCACCGCGCGGTGAGTCGAACTTGTGGGGGATCTGGTCGGTGTCGAGTGGTAGGCGGTATTTGTCGGGGTTGGCGTGATTGTAAGGCTGCGTGGGGAAGTTAATCAGCACCGCGTCTTTGGAGCCGAAGTTGTAGTCCGCATGCCAGATTCCTGGTGGGATGTTCATGAGTCGCCGGCGGAATTCTGACAGCACAATCCGCGAGACGAGGCCCCGCGTCGGCGAGTCGGGGCGGGCATCGTAGAGAACGACTTCGAGTTCCCCGAAGAGCAGGAAGTAGCGATCCTCATTCACTTTATGCATACCCCAGCCTTTGGTGATACCGGGGCGGACGGTACAGCAATACGTGAAAACCACCGGATACGGTTTCCAACCCCACCTCGGATCGAACATCTCGCAGACGGTGCCACGCTCATCGACGTGAGTCACATTATCGTGAAAGCTCACACCTGCCGGTAGCAACTGGCGGCTATCTCCGTCTGGCGTAACTGTCGATACATCGCGAATCATATTGTCATCCTGTATGTGAAATTGCGTATACTACACTGATGCTTCGTCTCGTTTGCGAACCTTCTCGTACCAGGCCTCTTTAAGTTCGAGGTGGAACTGAACCATCTTGAAATACACCTTGTCGAGAACGTCCTGAACGAATCCGATCCGCCACTCTGGGTCGGTAATCTGGCGTGCCCAGATAGCCAACTCGGCTTCGCGATGTTCCAAAGTCCAACCGATGCGATGGCTGCCCGCGAAGTTCAGTGCCGTGGCTCGCGCGCCACTGATGGCGTGACAAGCGGGGTCGGTCAGGAACTGTTGCCACATGTAGAGATCGGTGTACGTCCCCACGGGCGTGGTTCGCCAGCCGAACGGCAGTCGCCGATACGCCTCGAGTGTGTGAGCGCCGCAACTCAGGCAGACACGGCTAACACCGGCCAACGTCGCGATTCGGTCGCGCGAGTCGGTATGGTCGATCGAGATGAACCCACCAAGGCCGCCGTCGGGCTGGATGTACACCGGCAGGGAGTGCGCCCAGTCGGCGTTTTGCAGCAATTGGCTGACATTCTCGATGTGATTGGGCAGCCACAGGTCATCGTCGGACAAATAGCAAACGATCCGCCCTCGGGCTTCGGCTAAAGCGATATGTCGATAAATCTCACCGAGCCGCGGCCCTTTCGGGTGATCCCAAAAGCGAATCCGCGCATCATCGTGCATCATCTGGCGGAGCAGTGTCCGCGTGACATCGGGAACTCCGTCGCCGACAACGAAGACTTCGATGTCTCGCACCGTTTGCGCGAGCGCACTACCCACAGAATAGCGCAGCAACGGCCCATGATCGTGCGTAGGAATGACAACAGTCGCTGCGATCATCAGAGTACTCGAATGAACAAGGTTTCGAGACTTATAATCGCGTAGCCAAACCTGTCAAGCCACAAGTGGGTATTGAGAGACGCGGCACAATTCGCCACAACGCTTATTTCAGACTTACGAACCGTCGCTTGTCGTAGACTCAACATGACTCACGATCATAGCTGGTGGAAGTGCGTCGATATG
>Ga0105047_10005695_pt1 | contig 21281 bp, 17 predicted proteins | sample MAT04_FD_78384 | JGI IMG/M metagenome (GOLD analysis project Ga0105047, IMG submission 78384) | Freshwater microbial communities from Lake Fryxell liftoff mats and glacier meltwater in Antarctica - MAT-04 (megahit assembly) | ecosystem: Environmental > Aquatic > Freshwater > Ice > Liftoff... | reverse complement strand
GCGTCACCGAACAGCAGCCCGTTCTTGGTGCCGCCGAAGGTGAGTACGTCGACACCGGCGTCGACGGTGAAGGCCCGCAGGTCGCCACCGAGGGCGGCGGCCGCGTTGGCGATGCGGGCCCCGTCGAGGTGCACAGTGAGCCCGCGGTCATGAGCGGCTCGGCACAGCGCAGCCACCTCGTGCGGCTGGTACAACGTGCCGCGCTCGGTGGACTGGGTGATCGACACCACCTTCGGCTGAGCGTGGTGAACGTTGCCGAGGACATGAAGCGGAGCGTCGAGGTCAGCGGGCCGGAGCTTGGCGTCGGGCGTGGCCACGGTGATGAGCTTCGAGCCGGTGAACTTCTCCGGGGCGCCGCCTTCGTCCTCGTCGATGTGGGCTCCCTCGTGGCAGATGACGGCGTCGCCCGGCCCGAGCAGGCACTGCAACCCGACCACGTTCGCTCCCGTGCCCCCCCAGCACAACGCCACCTCGACATCGACGCCGAACAGCCCGGCGACGGCGGCCACCCCGCGCTGGGTCCACGGGTCGTCGCCGTAGGCGAGAGCCGGTCCCTCGTTGGCCGCCATCACCGCGGCCAACACCTCGGGGTGGGCGCCGGCGGCGTTGTCGCTGGCGAACGAGCTCGACGGACGGGGCAGTGACGCGAGGGGCGCGGGCACGGTGGAGGTCATCGAAGGTGTCCGGCCGCTCGGGCTCCGGCGGTGAGTTGGTCGCGGAACTTGGGATGGGCGATGGCGATGAGCCGCTCGGCCCGAACCGAGAGTGGTCGACCCCGCAACTCGGCCACGCCGTACTCGGTGACCACGTGATCGATCGTGTTCTTGTTGGTCGTGATGGTCGCCCCGGCGTCGAGCTGGACCTTTATTCGGCTCATCTCTTCGTCGCTGGTCGTCGAATGCAACGCCAGGAAGCCCTGACCGTGCGGCGAGAACATCGCCCCCTTGGCGAAGTCGGCCTGACCCCCGGATCCCGACCACATGCGCCCCCCGATCATCTCGGAGTTGGCCTGACCGAACAGGTCGACCTCGACAGTGGCGTTGATCGACACGAAGGCCGCCTCCCGGCCGATGATCCGCGGGTCGTTGACCCAGTCGACGGGCAAGAACTCCGTGGCGGCGTTGTCGTCGATGAAGTCGTAGAAGCCCCGCGTTCCGACGGCGAACGTGGTGACCATCTTCCCGGGCCGGGTCGCCTTCTTGGTGCCGGTGATGACACCGGCGGCGAAGAGGTCGGCCAACCCGTCCGAGAGCAGCTCGGTGTGCACTCCGAGGTCACGGTGCTCCCTGAGGGCACCGAGCGCGGCCGCTGGGATCGAGCCGATTCCGACCTGGATGGTGGCCCCGTCGGGCACCCGCTCGGCGATCGATGCCCCGATGCGCCGATCCTTGTCGCTCACGGCCGGTGGCGGCGACTCGACCAACGGGTAGTCGGCCTCCACCCACCCGGTCACCTGTGAGACGTGGATGTTGTTCTCCCCACGCGTGCGGGGCATCTGCGGGTTGGTTTCGAGGAAGAACGGGGCCTTCCCGATGAAGCGGGTCACATAGTCGGCGTTGGTGCCGAGCGAGAACCACCCGTGCCGATCGGGAGGGGTCGAGGCGGCGACGACGATCGGATCGGTGGTCACGCGACCGAGGATGTCGGGCATCTCGGAGAAGTGCACCGGGGTGAACTCGCAGCCGCCGGCGTGAAAGGCAGGCCGGGTGACGTTGGACAAGAAGTAGGAGACGTGGCGCAGTCCCGGGTACTTGCCGTGGAGGTAGACGCGTTCTCGTAGGCAGTGCATCTGGTGCACGTGCACCCCGTCGAGGCCGGGCCCGGCCGCGTCGATCGCCGCCATGACCGTGTCGGGTTCGCCGTTGGCCAACGGGACGACCACGTCGCGGTGGGCATCGAGATGCTCGACGACCGCCGAAGGATCGGAGCAACGGGTTCGGCGCAACGCGTCGGTCACAGGTGTCCTTTCCCTCACCCTCACGCTACCTGCGGTTGCGGGCGGCTGAGCCGGGACCCCGGCCCGGAGGGGCCGAAGCGACGGCGCCTCTCTTCGACTGGGTAGCTCAGCGGGCGCTGGGTGAATCGGCGACGATGTTCTCGCCGAGCGGTGCTTCCTCGTCGGCCTCCACCACGGCGTCGGCCGGGCTGAGGAAGCGCCAGATCAGACCGGCGAGGACCGCGCCGACGATCGGGGCCACCCAGAACAGCCAGAGCTGCGGGAGGTGGTCGCCGCCGGCGAAGAGGGCTGGACCGGTGGAGCGGGCCGGGTTCACCGACGTGTTGGTGACCGGGATGCTGATGAGGTGGATCAGGGTGAGGGCGAGACCGATGGCCAGCGCCCCGAACCCGGCGGCGGCGCGGCGGGCGGTGACGCCGAGGATCACGAAGAGGAAGCCGGCGGTCATGACGACCTCGGTGATGGCCGCCGACGTGAGGTTGAACCCACCCGGCGAGAGCTCGTCGTAACCGTTGGCGGCGAGGCCGCTGGTGGCGGCGTCGTAGCCCCCGGGCTGGCCCTTGGCGATGACCAGCAGCAGGCCGGCGGCGGCGATGGCGCCGATCACCTGCACCACGATGTAGGGGAGGGCGTCCTTGGCCGGGAACCGTCCGCCGGCCAGCAGACCGAGCGTGACGGCGGGGTTGAAGTGGCCCCCGGAGATGTGCCCGACGGCGTAGGCCATGGTGAGCACGGTGAGCCCGAAGGCCAGCGAGACACCGACGAACCCGATCCCGACGAAGGGCTGCGAATCGCCTCCGAACTTGGCTGCGAGCACGGCCGCTCCGCAGCCGCCCAGGACCAACCAGAAGGTCCCGATGAACTCCACGGTGAGTCGCTTGGCCATCATGAGCGTCCCCTTTCTCGTCGGTGCCCGGCGGACCTCGAACGGTCCGGAACGCGTTGGCCGAGAACGTAGCCCTGGCGCGTACCCGATGCGGGGATTCCCGCCTCGCACGGGAGGCCGAAGTCGACGTCGGCCTCCCGTGGCAGTCTGGCGCCGTGACCGTCTCGATGCCGCCTGCCACCGATCTGGTGTCGCTGTTGACCCTCGACGCCGTGAAGCCCGACGCCTTCCTCGCTCCGAGCGCCGACAACGGGTGGGGCCGGATCTACGGCGGACAGGCCGTGGCCCAGGCTCTCCGGGCCGCCGGCCACACGGTGGGCGACAGCCAGCTCCCTCACTCGTTGCACGCCTACTTCATCCGCGAAGGCGACGAGAAGGCGCCGGTGCTCTACGAAGTGGAGCGGGTCCGCGACGGCCGGTCGTTCTCCACCCGCCAGGTGGTGGCCTACCAGTCGGGCGGAGCGATCCTGAACCTGATCGCCAGCTTCCACCGACCCGAGCCGTCCGAGGACGTGCAGCGCTCCACCCTCGACCCCGACATCCCGGGCCACGGCGACCTTCGGGCCGAGCACACCGACCTGTTCTTCGAGACCCGACCCCAGCGCCGCCCCGACGGCCCCGCCCATCGAGCCTGGATGCGGGTGAGCGAGGACCTGGGCGACGACCCCGTGCTCCACGCCTGCGCGCTCGCCTACCTGTCCGACGAGCACCTGCTCGGCTCGGCGTTGGCCGGGCACTCGCTGGCGGGCACATGGGAGAGCCTGATGACGGCCAGCCTCGACCACGCCCTCTGGTTCCACCGCCCTCTGCGCGTGGACGACTGGCTGCTCTTCGACCTCGACGGTCACGGCGTGGCCGACGCCCGCGGCTTCGCCACCGCCCAGGTGTTCGGCGAGGATGGGCGCCAGGTCGCCACGGTGGCCCAGGAGGGTTTGTGTCGGGTGCGCAAACCGGCCGAAGCGCGCTGACCCGCCCGGGCGCACGGCCCGCTCACCCGGCCCATCGGGTGGGAACCGGTCGTCAGCGGCGGCGCCGGTGTGCCATGGTCAACCCATGACCGAGCAGTGGGACATGCCGGCGGCCGGGCCGGCCACCACCCGGGCGAGCCAGTTCGACCCGTTTACCCGATGGGCGCCCTATGGCGACTTCGACGACGAGGACCCGCTCATCCCCGGCACCGAACGCCCGGAGTTCCTGCCGCCCACCGACGGGCCCATCGAACTCGAGCGCACCTTCTCCTTCGTCGACATCTGCGGCTTCACCGCCCTCACCGAGCAGTACGGGCCCCGCCGATCGGTGCAGACCCTCACCATCTTCCGCAGCCTGGTGAAGGAGATCGCCGGGCGCCGCGGCATCCGGGTGGCCAAATGGCTGGGTGACGGGGCTCTGCTCGTCGGCGTGCTGCCTGGCCCCACCGTGGCCACCGTGGCCGAGCTCACGGGTCGGTTCGAGACCCGCTCCATCGACCTGCGGGCCGGGGTGGCCTCGGGGGTGGCGCTGCTGTTCGACGGCGACGACTACATCGGCCGGCCCGTGAACCTGGCCGCCCGGCTGTGCGACGAAGCCCGGCCCGGTGAGTTGCTGGCCGATTCCGGGTCGCTGCGGGGCCAACCCGAGTGGGTGCAGGCCGGGCTGGCCCGGTTCGTCGAGGTGCGCGGGGTGGGCGAGGTCGAGGTGCGGCCGTTGCGGCCGGCGCTCGACGTGGAGTTCCCCCCGGAGCCCGACGACGCGCTCTGACGGCCGTCTTGGGAGTCGAAGGACCGATGGCTATGCTCTCCCGGCTGCGCCGCACCACCAGCCCCCATCGTCTAGCGGCCTAGGACACCACCCTCTCAAGGTGGCGGCACGGGTTCGAATCCCGTTGGGGGTACTCGGCGAATGCCCAGCTCAGAGACGTGGGGACCCGGGAAACCGGCCCCATCGTTTCGTTGATGGTCACAGAGCGGTCACGGGTGCGGCTCTCGTCTTTTCACGACTGCGCCACATCAGCCGGGCTGTCACGAGAAGGGCCGAACCCCAGCCGAGGAGCGCGGCCAGGAATGCCCAGCGCGAGAGTCCCGGACCTCGCTCGAACGAGCCGAAGTCGCAGACCTTCCCGAGCTGTGACCATGACCAATATGGGTCGCCGTACGCAGATGAAGAGGGGTACAACGGACAGCTGAACAACAAATCCGCCGCCGGCATGAGCACCCGATCTGCAAAGACGTAGCCAGCGAACGCGATCAGGGCGAGCAGCCAGACGGCAGCCGAGACCCAGAAGACCACCAGAAGCAGAGGGCCGACACCTGTCCCCTGGGTCTGAGCCACTTGCGAATACTACGAGACCGTCTGCTCGGACGTGTCCCCTACGGCGGGACGGGGTCACGACCCCAGCGACCAGAAGAGTGCCGCCAGTTCGACTCGACCATCCCGAGCGACCACGTTGAGTGGATTCGAACGACCGTCCATCGTCCAGATGATCGACCTCTCTATGGGCACGACGAGGACCCTTGGGCCTTCGTAGCCGTGACAACGACGGCGTGGTCGTGAGTGTCGGTCAGCCGGCGGCGACTGGCCGGCCGAAACGCTGCTGCGCGGTCTGGCGGGTCACGCCGAGCACCAGGCCGACCTCAGCCCAACTACGGCCCCCCGCCCGGGCGACGGCGACGGCCTCGTGGAGCATTTCGTCGTCAGCCACTCGGTACTTCCGAGCGCGGTCGGCGATCTCCACTGCGTGAGGCTGAACCTGACACGTGGCGGTTGTCGACACAGACCTGACAGCACCGCGAGGGAGAGAGACCGATCGTGGTCACGGATTTGGTCACGAACGCATCCGAACGGCCCGGACCCGGCCGGACCCGAAGGACGGCTCCGACGACCTGATCAGGGAGAACCGCACCGGACCGCACCGGCTGGACAGTTCGGGCCCGACTCTCGAGGTGGCGGCACGGGTTCGAATCCCGTTGGGGGTACTCGGTGGGTAGCCCTGCAACGGCAGGGCATTCGTCGTTTCCGGGCACTGGACAACGCCCGACCTCGGGAACTGGTAGCCCATTGGTATCCCGAGGGTTAGCGTCGAGCCATGGGATCGGGACACATGGAGCGGCGTAAGGACGCTTGGCGGGTCATGGTCCACGCCGGGCGGGACCCGGTCACCGGTCGCAAGCGGCTGGTGGTCCTGCTCGTCGGAGCCTTGGCTACCAACTCTCGCGCCGGTGGTACGGCGTGAGCCGCCGCGTGCCACCCGAGAAGTCGATGCCGCAGATGGTCCGGAGATGACCCGCCGGGCCAGGGTCCCCATTTCTGCGATTGCCGGCTTTGCGTCGGTGGTCATCGTGGTCACCGGACTGACCGTCGTGGTGATCCGTCTCGTCACCGACTCGTGGGCCACCGGTGGCATCGTGGGGGTGGTGGCGGCGGCGATCTCCGCAATCGGGTACCCGTGGCTCATTCGGAAGAGATGATCAGTTTCGGCGGACCAAGTCCGACGAAACCGAGCTCGCGAACCACCTTGCGGCCACGGTTCAGATGTTGGCGCAGTGAAACCCGGGTGAAGGTCTCCAGGGTTACTTCCCTCGCGGTCAGACGACTGCCACGATCCGGTCATGGGGAAACTGAAGGGTCTCGCATCGCGACCCTGCCGAGTCGAGGTTCAGGCCCTGTTCCTCGTGCTGACGCTGCTCGTCGTCGCCGCCGTCGTGTCCACCGATGCCGACGAACCCGCCGAGTCGCAAACTGTCACCATCCCCGGCTGTGTGGTCAACCAGTCCGACATCCTCGGCTGGTGGCGGGGCGAGGACAACCTCGTCGCCGAGGTCGGCCCGAACCTCACCGGAGCCGTCGGTTACGAGGACGGCCCGATCCGCCGGAGCACGACGTTCGACGGCAACGGCACTGCGACGGTTGGGGTCGACGGGTTCCCTGCGGTGTCGACGGGCGTCACCGTGGAAGCCTGGATCCGACCGGTCGACACCGGCCAGGTCCAGGCCCTGTTCAGCCGCTGGACCTGGGTCGGCGGCGACAACGACGACGCCTTCGCTCTGTTCGTCGGGGTGAACCGAGACCTGTTCTGGATCACCGACGAGACGTCCACCCGCTCCCCCGAGTCGCTGTCGGCCCCAGTTCCCCAACTGTTCGACGGGTGGTACCACCACGTCGCCGCCACGTGGGACGCCCGCACCATGACCGTGTACCTCGACGGCCTGCCCGTGGCGTCGAAGCCGTCCCAGGGGGGCGTCCTGAACCCGGCCCCCACCACGAAGTTCCGGCTGGGCAGCTCCGGCGGACCCGGGAGCCCCCTCGCCTACACCGGCGGGCTCGACGAGCCGACCGTGTACGGGCGAGCCCTGACCGCGGCGCAGATCGACGGGATCGTGGCCGCCGGTCCGAAGGCCAAGTGCGCCGGCGCGCCGCCCGGAGTGGCCACGACCTATGTCGTCGGCCAGGTGGTGGCCGAGGTTCCGTCGGATGCCGGCGCGGTCGACCCCGTCATCACCCCCGACGCCCGCTACGCCGTGTTCCGTACCCGCAGCACCGACGTGTTCCCCGTGGTGACGGATCCCGCGGCCCAGATCGCCGGGCAGGACTTCGACCTGTTCTCGCCCAACCAGGACGATCTGGTCCTGCTCGACACGTTGGGCACCGATACCCCCGCCGACGACACCCGTGAGTTGCTGTCCGTCGACAGCAACGAACTCGGCGGTGGCCTCGGATCGTCGGCCGCTGCCATCACCCCGAGCGCCGGCCACGTGGCTTTCGCGTCGATCTCGAACGACCTCGTGCCGGGCGACACGCTCGCGGGTACCGACATCTTCCTGCGCAACCGTCTGAACGGCACCACCAGCCGGATGTCCGTGCGCTCCGACGGCACCCAGCCCGCCTTCGTGTCACCAGGCAACAACAACCTGGCCGGCTCACCGTCGGTCAACGATGCCGGGAACGTGGTGGCCTTCACGTCCACGATGCGCACGTTGGCGCCCGAGGCGAATCCGGTTCCCGGCGACACGTGGCAGACGAGCGACATCTACGTCCGCGATGTCTCCGCCGCCAACCCCGGCAGTTGGTCGACATCGAGGATCACCGTCGGACAGGGCAACCAGAAGGCCGACGGATCGTCGTCCAAGCCGATCCTGTCGCCCGACGGCCGTTACGTCTGGTTCACCTCGGCCGCCACGAACCTCGTCGCCAACGACACGAACGGCAGAGCCGACCTGTTCCAGTACGACCGTCAGACGTCCACCACCACCCGCATCGACCTGACCATCGCCACGGGCTTGCCCTTGAACGGTGACATCCAACTCTCCGACGTGAGCCCGAACGGCCGGTGGATCACCTTCTCCTCCGACGCCTCGAACATCGTGCTCGGCGACACGAACGGGCAGTCCGACGCGTTCGTGCGAGACGCCCTCTTCGGGTTCGTCAACCGCGTGTCGATCAACCCCGGGGTCGCCCAGGGCAACGGGCCGTCGTTCGCGGGCTCGGTCTCGGACAACGGCCGCTACGTGGTCTTCCAGTCGAACGCCACGAACCTCGTCGCCAACGACACGAACGGCGCCCAGAAGGGCGGTACCGACGTGTTCATCAGCGACACCTGGCAGGAGAACATGGTGACCCGCATCTCGCTGGCCACGAACGGCACCCAGAGGACCGGAGCGTCCTCGGCTCCGGTCGCGTCGGCCAACGGCAACACCGTGCTCTACATGTACCAGGACATCATTTCGAGCTTCTTCGGCATCTGGCGCGCCGAGCTCACCCAACCCTGAGTCCGTGAGTCGGCGCGAGCGGCCGGCGGCGAGCAGCGCGGGACAACCGATCCCTAGCGGACGTTAGAGTGGCCCCTACCGTCACACCGATCAGGTCGTGAGACCAGGGGGAACCATGCGAACCGTCGTACCCGAAGGCATCGACCTTCTTGACCTCGACCGTTTCCAGCGCCTCGAACACCACGAGATGTTCATCCGCCTGCGCAACGAGGCTCCGGTCGCCTGGCAGGACCACAACCTTGCCGGTGCCGCCGGTTTCTGGAACGTGGCCAGCCACAAGGACCTCATCACCGTCAACCGCGACACCGGCCTCTACTCGTCGGAGGTCGGAGGCATCTCGATCCTCACCCCCGACGAGTACGAGACCACCTCGGGAACCGACCCTCGCGGGCTGATGATGCTGTACACGGACCCGCCCAAGCACACGCGCTACCGGCTGCTGGTCAACAAGGGGTTCACGCCGCGCATGATCGGGCTCATCGAGAAGTACCTCGAGCATCGGGCCATCATGATCGTCGACAACATCATCGAGCGAGGCTCGTGCGACTTCGTCGACGACCTCGCATCGGAGCTGCCGCTGCAGGCCATCGCCGAGATCATGGGCGTGCCCCAGGAGGACCGCAAGCTGCTGTTCGACTGGTCGAATCGCATGATCGGCGTCGATGACCCCGAGTACGCCGGCGAGGACGGGGCGACCGCGGCCGGCGAGCTGTTCATGTACGTCAACGGGCTCGGCAAGCAGCGCAAGGACGACCCACGCGACGACATCGTGACCAAGCTCATCAACTCCGAGATCGAAGGCGACCGCCTCTCCGAGCTCGAGTTCGACATGTTCATGATGCTGCTCACGGTGGCCGGCAACGAGACCACCCGCAACACCACCTCTTGGGGCATGTGGGCGCTGATGCAGAACCCCGAGCAGTACGCCGCGCTGGCCGCCGACATCGACGGCAAGCTCGACAACGCCGTCGAGGAGATCCTGCGCTGGGCCACGCCCGTCTACCACTTCCGGCGCACGGCCACCGCCGACACCGAGCTCGGCGGCCAGCAGATCGCCGAGGGCGACAAGGTCGTCATCTGGCACATCTCCGCCGACCGCGACGAAGCGGTGTTCGACGACCCGTACACGTTCGACATCGAGCGGTCCAACGCCACCGACCACATCGCCTTCGGCGGCGGAGGCCAGCACTTCTGCCTGGGCGCCAACCTGGCCCGCATGGAGCTCAAGCTGATCTTCCGCGAGATCCTCGAGCGCATCCCCGGCATGCAACTCGCCGGCAACGTCGACATCCTGCGCTCCAACTTCATCGGCGGCGTGAAGCACATGCCCGTCACCTACGGCACCGGCGCCCGCCGCAACCCGGCACCACTGGCCACCGTCTGACGTTGCGCCGTTCGCGCCCCGTCGTCCACCTCGAGACGCCGCCTCCCGGGGCGGCGTCTCGTTCGTTCTACGCCGTGCGCACGAACCCCCGGTACGCCTCGGCCACCACGTCGTCGCAGATCTGGCGGTAGCCGGCGACCCCACCCAGGTAGGGCATGAACACCCGGGGCTTTCCGGGCACGTTGGCCCCCAGGTACCACGAGTTGCCCTCACCGAAGAGGGTGTACGAAGCCAACTCGTTCGCGTGGTCGACCCAGGTGTCCTGGGCGCCCCGGTCCGCCTCGATCGACACCCACCCCTCGACGTCCATGGCCCGGATGCAGTCCGACACCCATTCCACGTGCTGCTCGATCGACACCATCATGTTGGTGAGCACCGACGGCGACCCTGGCCCGGTGATCATGAACAGGTTCGGGAAGCCGGCGCTGGCCAGCCCGAGGTAGGTACGGGGCCCCGCCGCCCAGGCATCACGCAGCAGTTCGCCGTCCACCCCTCGGATGTCGGGTGCCAACAACGCCCCGGTCATGGCGTCGAAGCCGGTGGCGAACACCAGCGCGTCGAGCTCGTGGGAGGTTTCGGTGGTCCGCACACCCGTGGGGGTGATGGCCTCGATCGGGGTGACCTGCAGATCGACCAGCTCCACGTCGGGTCGGTTGTAGGTGGCGTAGTAGCCGGTGTCGAGACAGACCCGCTTGACGCCGAACGGATACGTGCTCGGGGTCAGACGAGCGGCCACCTCGGGGTCGGCGACGATCTCGGCGATCTGCCGGCGCGTGAAATCGACGGCGAGGGCGTTGGAATCGCGGTCGAGCATCAGGTCGTTGAACGAACCGAGCAGCCCGAACAACAGGCCCGACTCCCAGCCGGCTTCGAAGCGCTCCTCCCGGGTGGCGGCGTCGACCTGGCTGACCGACTCGGTGGGCTCGGCCACCAGCACACCCCCACGGGTGAACGTTCGCAGCGTCTGGCGATGGGTGCGGTAGTTGGCCTTGCGCTCGGCCACGAACTCGGGATCGAGGGGGGCGTTCTGGGCCGGGACCGCGAAGTTGGGCGTTCGTTGGAAGACCGTGAGCTGGGCGGCCTGCTCGGCGATGAGCGGGATGGACTGGATGCCCGAGGAACCAGTGCCGACGACCCCCACCCGCTGCCCGGTGAAGTCGACGCCCTCGTGGGGCCACAGGCCGGTGTGGTACGTCGGCCCGGTGAAGGTGTCGACGCCGTCGATCTCGGGCATCTTGGCCGCCGACAGACACCCCACGGCCATCACCAGGAATCGGGCCCGGTAGCCCTCGCCGGCGTCGGTCGTCACCGCCCAGCGGGCCCCGTCACCGTCCCACGTGGCCGCCGTGACCCTCGTCTCGAAGCGAATGTCGCGACGCAGGTCGAAACGATCGGCCACGTGGTCGGCGTAGGCCAGGATCTCGGGCTGGGTGGCGTAGCGCTCGGTCCAGGTCCACTCCTGCTCGAGCTCGGGCGAGAACGAGTACGAGTAGTCCATCGACTCGATGTCGCAACGCGCTCCGGGGTAGCGGTTCCACCACCACGTGCCCCCCACGTCGGAAGCGGCTTCGACCACCTGCACGGTGAGGCCCTGGCCCCGCAGGCGATGCAGCAGGTACATCCCGGCGAAACCGGCGCCCACCACCACCGCGTCGACATCGGTGATTGCGTCGCCCCCCTGCTCGGCCATCAGGTTCTCCCCCCGCTCGGCTCGCTTCCCGCCATCCTGTCGCGTCTCGCCGGCCTCGTGCACCCCGGCCTTCACACCGGCACGAGCCTTCCTGTAACAGCGCTACCCACCGTGCGGACCCATCCTCTAGGGTGACGACGGACACGTTCTCGGGAGGGACCATGTACGACCTCAAGATCACCGGTGGCACCATCGTCGACGGCACCGGCCAGGACCGCTTCGTGGGCGACATCGCCGTCAAGGACGGCCGCATCGTGGCCGTGAAGCGCGGCGGCGGGCTCGCAGGCGAGGCCAGCCAGACCATCGACGCCACCGGCAAGGTGGTGGCCCCCGGCTTCGTCGACATCCACACCCACTACGACGGCCAGGTCACCTGGGACGACCTGCTCGAACCCTCCAGCGCCCACGGCGTCACCACTCTCGTCGGCGGCAACTGCGGCGTGGGCTTCGCTCCCGTGCACCCCGGCGGCGAGAACGAACTGATCGAGCTCATGGAGGGCGTCGAGGACATCCCCGGCACCGCCCTGCACGCCGGCATGACCTGGGGTTGGGAGAGCTTCCCCGGCTACCTCGACAAACTCGACAGTCGCGAGTTGGCCGTCGACTTCGGGGTACAGATCGCCCACGGCAGCGTGCGCACCTACGTCATGGGTGATCGTGGCTCGCGCAACGAACCGGCCTCGCCCGAGGACATCGACCTCATGGCCAAGCACGTCACCGAGGCCGTCGAGGCCGGCGCGCTCGGCTTCTCCACCTCCCGCACGCTCGGCCACCGGGCCATGAACGGCGAGCCCGTGCCGGGCACCTTCGCCGCCGAGGACGAGCTGTTCGGGCTGGGCCGGGCCATGGCCGCCGGAGGTCAGGCCGTGTTCGAGCTGGCCCCGATGGGTGTGGCCGGCGAGGACCTCGTGGCCCCGAAGACCGAGGTCGAGTGGATGCGCCGCCTGGCCGCGGAGATCGACCGCCCGGTGTCGTTCGCCCTCATCCAGGTCGATCCCGCCCCCGAGCTGTGGCGCGACATCATGGCCGAGTCGATGGCTGCCCACGACGCCGGATCCCCCATCTACCCGCAGATCGCCGCTCGCCCCTTCGGCATGCTGCTCGGCTTCGCCGGCCACCACGCCTTCGCCAAGCGGCCCACCTACGTCGAGCTGGCCGCCCGCCTGAGCCCCCAGGAGCTCGCGGTCGAGTTGCAGAGGCCCTCGGTCAAGGCCGCCATCCTCTCCGAGACCGACCTGCCGGCCAACCCCGCCGTGCTGTTCGACGGCATGAACCAACTGGCCCAGGGCATGGTGAAGCGCACCTACCCCCTCGGGTCACCGGTCGACTACGAGCCGACACCCGACCGCACGGTCACCGCCTTGGCCGAGGCCCAGGGACGCGACCCGTTCGAGGTGCTCTACGACCTCTACTGCGAGCACGACGCCACCGCCATGCTCATGGTGCCGTTCTTCAACTACAGCCACGGCAACCAGGACGCAGTGCGCGAGATGCTGCTGCACCCGGCCGGTGTGGCCGGCCTCTCCGACGGCGGCGCCCACTGCGGGCTGATCTGCGACGCCTCCTACCCCACCTACCTGCTGTCGTTCTGGGCCAAGGGCCGCACTCGTGGTGAGGGGCTGCCCCTCGAGTTCGTCGTCAAGAAGCAGACCCATGACACCGCCCAGCTCTTCGGGCTCACCGACCGCGGGGTGCTGGCCGAGGGCAAGAAGGCCGACATCAACATCATCGACATGGACAGGCTCGACATCGGTCGCCCGTACATGGCTTACGACCTGCCCGCCCAGGGCAAGCGCATGCTCCAGGGGGCGACCGGCTACACCCACACCATCGTCAGCGGTGTCGTCACCCGGCGCGACGGCGTCGACACCGGCGCCCGTCCGGGCCGGCTGGTCCGCAGCGCCCGCTGAACCGCACCACCACCCACCCACTCCTCGAGGGGAAGACCAACGAATGAGTACTGACGCGTCCCTGGCCGGCCGTGCCGCCATCGTCACCGGCGGCGGCACCGGCATCGGCGCCGCCTGCGCCCAACGGATCGCCGCCGACGGCGCCGACGTCACCATCTGCGGGCGCACCGAGAGCCGCCTCACCGACGTCATCGACCGCATCGCCGCCACTGGCGCCACCGGCAAGGTGCGCCATCAGGTCGCCGACGTCACCGTCGAGGCCGACGTGGAAGCGCTCGTCGCCGGGCACCTCGATGCCTACGGCCGCCTCGACGGGTTCGTGGCCAACGCCGGCGGCGGGGGCGGCATGGGCCCATACCACCTTCAGCAGACCGACGAGTTCCTGCGCGTGCTCCACCTCAACGTGCTCGGCACCATGTTGTGCGTGAAGCACTCGGTGACCCCCATGGTGGCCCAGGGCGGGGGCTCGTTCATCGGTATGTCGTCGCTGGCCGGACACCGCACCCACGTCATGTTCGGCGCCTACACGGTGGCCAAGGCCGGCATCGAGGAGATGATGAAGAACGCCGCCGACGAGTACGGCGAGGTGAAGGTCCGTTTCAACGCCATCCGCCCCGGGTTCATCTCCACCGAGATCATGGAGGGCATCCCCCGCGACGGCGAGGTGTACGAGAGCTACCTCGAGCAGACTCCGCTCGGCGGCGTGGGCGAGCCGGAGGACGTGGCCGCGCTGGCCCGCTTCCTGCTCTCCGACGATGCCCGCTGGATCACCGGTCAGTCCATCAACTGCGACGGCGGCCACCACCTGCGGCGAGGGCCCATCTTCACCTCGTTCATCGAGCCGGTGATCGGCCACGACGCCCTGGTCGCCAAGGGTCCGGTCCCGACCGGCCAGTGAGCCGACGATGAAGGTCGGATTCTACCTCGACCTGCGGAACCCAGAGGCCTGGGCTCGTCCGTGGTCCGAGATCTACGGCCGGGGCCTCGACCTGGTGGTCGAGGCCGAACGCCTCGGCGCCGACATGGTGTGGCTCTCCGAGCACCACCTCTTCCCCGACGGGTACCTGCCCCAGCCCCTCACCATGGCCGCAGCCATCGCCGCCCGCACGTCGCGGATCGGCATCGGTACGGCGGTGCTACTGGCCGCCCTGCGCCCGCCGATGCTCGTGGCCGAGGAGGTCGCCGTCGTCGACCAGCTCTCGGGGGGTCGGCTCGTCCTGGGCATCGGCGCCGGGTACAGCGTGCCCGAGTTCGAGGCCTACGCCACCGACATCAGCCGGCGCTACGGACTCACCGATGCCGCGGTCGTCGAGATTCGACGCCTGCTCGATGAGGACGTGGTCACTCCTCCGGCCGCCCAACGGCCGTTCCCGATCTGGCTGGGCTACCAGGGCCCTCAGGGCGCCCGGCGCGCCGGGCGCCTCGGGGTGGGGCTCCTCAGCCTCGACCGAACTCTGCTCGAGCCCTACCGGGAAGGGCTTTTGGGAGGAGGCCACGACCCGGCGTCGGCCCGTACCGGCGGCGTGCTCGACATCGTGCTGGCCGACGACCCCGAGTCGGCCTTCGCGACGATGCTCCCCCACTACGCCCACCAGCTCAACAGCTACCGCCACGCCGCCGTGGCCGGCACCGGCCGCCCTCTGCCGAAGATCATCACGGTCGAGAAGCTGGCCGGTGGGGCTGAACGCCGCCAGGGCATTCCGGGCCTGCGGGTGATGACACCAAGCGAGGCGGTCGCCGCCATCCGCGAGGCCACCGCCGACGCCCCGGTCGAGCACGTCTACCTGTGGGCCAGCATCGCCGGCATGCCCGAGGCTCTGGTCGAGCGCCACCTCGAGTTGCTCTTCACCGAGGTGGCCCCCCGGCTCTGAACCCCGCCCGTGACCGGTCAGGGCGAGCCGGCCTCGTCCTGAGCGTCTTTCACCGTCGCCATGTCCCTCTCGGGGTTCGGGGGCTCGATGCTCTCGCCGTGGGCCTTCTGCACGGCGACCTTGGCGTCATCCACGTCCACGTCGTCACCGCTGCGGTCGGCGAGAGCCTGGGCCTCGGCATCTCGGTCGCCGGTCGCCGAATGCAGACGCTGCCGCAACGACGGCTCGTTGTCGGGCGGCTCTGACCCTTGGTCGTCGTTCATGCTCGTCTCCCGTCCTCGTCTCGGACCGTCTCCTACCCTGGCGACGGTGTTCCAGACGTCGCGTCACGAACCCGATCACTGCGCCGGCAGCAGGCCCCGCGACCGGGCGATGGCCGTGGCCCGACCGATACCCCTGACTGGGCCCGGTGACCAGTGCGGTGGGAACCGGCACTGACTCAGGCCAGGCCGCTGAAGTCGATCTGGCCGGTGGTCATGGCGGCACTGAAGCCGGAGTCGACCAACAGGTTGACCCCGTTGATGAAGGCGGACGCGTCGCTACCCATGAATGCCAGTGGCGGGGCGATGTCGGCACCCACGGCCATGCGCTGCTCACCCTGCTGAGTGACACTCCACTCGATGACCTTGTCGCCCATGGTCTCGCGGAAGTCGGCCATGAGCGGGGTGTCGACCGGAGCCGGGCAGATGCTGTTGGTGCGCACACCCCGGCCCATCGTGACCTTCGAGTGGCGCATGGTGAACACCTGCATGCACATCTTCGAGAAGGCATACACGTCGGCCACGACCTCGGGGTGGTCGTCGCACCAGGTGAGGAACTGGCCCCAGTCGGCGATGTCGAGCAGTTCGTCGATCTCGGCGATCTGGGCCGGCCACCCGTTCCCGGCCATGGAGGCGGTGTACACGATCGTGCCCCCCGACGGGATGCGGTCGATGAGTTTCTCGGCCAGACGGCGCGAGGCCAGCACGTTGACCGCCATACAGGTGCGCACGCCGGCGTTGGCCGCCACCCCGGCGTTGGAGAAGAGCACGTCGATGCGGCCGTCGATCTGGGCACAGGCGGTGTCGAGGCTGGCCGGGTCGGCCAGGTTCACCTCGATGAACGTGTCGATCGGGCCGGCGGGCTCCTTGATGTCGAGCACGGTGATGTGTTCGGCGCCGAGGTCGCGCAGCAACTCCACCAGTGCCGCCCCGATCCCGGTGGCCCCGCCGGTGACCACCACGCGCTTGCCTTCGTAGCTGAACAGGTCCGTCATGTCCGGGTCCTCCGTGATCGTCGTGATGCTCCATCGAGTTTCGGCATCGGCAACCTACCTGTCGTCGGGGGCGCCGGGTCCAGCGCCGACGGCTACGGTCGGCGGGCGGTACCGAGTCAACGACACGCAGGGGGAATCGATGACCTACCCGTTCGAGGTCGGCGGCGCCGACGACTACCCGGTGAAGGTGGGCACCATGCTGCTCACCATGGTCGACCCCAACCAGGGGTTCGAGGCCGCCTACAACCGCTGGTACGAGCGCGACCACTTCTATGCCGGGTGCATGGTCGGCCCTCACCAACTGGCCGGGAGCCGCTGGGTGGCCCCCCGCTCGCTCAAGGACCTGCGCTGGCCGGCCGGAGAGGAGACCATCGCCTCCCCCACCGACGCCGGCTCCTACGTCGCCATCTACTGGATCGAGGAAGGCCACCACGAGGACTGGAACACGTGGGCCCAGGAACAGGTCGGCTGGCTCTACGCCAACGGCCGCGGCTTCGCCGAGCGCACCCACACCCACACCGTCCTCTACGACTACGTCGCCGCCGACTACCGCGACCCCGACCCGGTGCCCATGCTCCTCGCCCTCGATGCCGCCTATGACGCCATCGTGCTGGTGTGGTTCGACGGCCGCGACGGCACCGAGGCGCCGGCGCTGCTCGACGCCCTGCGGGCCGAGGCCCTTCCTACCCTTCTCGACGGCGGGCCCATCGAGATCGTGGGTTCGTTTCGCCCCAACGCCAACCCGGCCCAGGACCAACCGATGGACCTCGGCACCGCGGCCGGCGGCCCTGAGCGACTGGCCCAGATGCTGTTCGTGCGCGGCGACGTGACCAACGCACTGGAACGGGTACGGGCCTACACCGACGCCGCCGAGGCCGCGGGGCTGGCCGACCTGCGCCTGGCCGCGCCGTTCCTGCGGACCGTACTCGGCACCGACACCTACGCCGACGAGCTCTGGTAGGCCACGATGGCTGAGAACACCACCCCCGCACCGACGGCGCCCGACCCCTTCGCCCCGGCGACCCTCGGGCCCATCACCCTGCGCAATCGCGTCATCAAGGCCGCCACCTTCGAAGGCGTGGTGCCCGAGGCACTGGTCACCGAAGAGCTGATCGAGTTCCACCGCCTGCCCGCCGCCGGCGGCGTGGGCATGACCACCGTCGCCTACCTGGCCGTGGCCCCCGAGGGACGAACCCACGCCGAGTGCATCTGGCTGCGACCCGACGCCGTTCCCGGCCTGGCCCGGTTGGCCGAGGTCGTGCACGGCGAAGGCGCCAAGGTGTCGGCCCAGATCGGTCACGCCGGCCCGGTGGCCAACGCCAGGAGCAACGGCTCCACCTCGTTGTCGCCGACACGATCGTTCAACCCGGTGTCGATGAGAATCACCCGGGCGGTCAACGAGGCCGACATCACCCGCATCACCCTCGACTACGAGCGCGGGGCGCGCTACATCGCCGCCGCCGGATTCGATGCCATCGAGATCCACCTCGCCCACAACTACCTGTTGTCGTCGTTCCTGTCGCCGCGCATCAACAAGCGCGACGACCGCTGGAGCGGGAGCCTCGACGACCGGGCCCGGTTCGCCCGGCAGGTGGTGAAAGCGGTTCGAGAAGCCGTGGGCGACACCATGGCCGTCACCGCGAAGGTGAGCATGAACGACGGTGTCCCCGGCGGATTCAAGCTGCCCGAGAGCGCCGAGTTCGCGGCGATGCTCGAAGCCGACGGCCACCTCGACGCCCTCGAGCTCACCGGTGGCAGCTCGCTGGCCAACCCCATGTACCTGTTCCGTGGCGACGCGCCGCGTGAGGACTTCGCGGCCACGCTTCCCCCTCTCGCCCGCCTCGGCTTCAAGCTGGTCGGCGAGAAGATGATGCCGTCGTACCCGTTCGAGGAGGCCTACTTCCTCGAACAGGCCAAGACGATGCGTGCCGCGGTGGCCATGCCACTGATCCTGCTCGGGGGCATCAACAACCGAGCCACCATCGAGCTGGCCATGGCCGAGGGCTTCCAGTTCGTGGCCATGGGGCGGGCGCTGCTGCGCGAGCCCGACCTGCTGCTGCGCATGCAGGCCGGCGAGCAGACCGAGGGCAACTGCATCCACTGCAACCGCTGCATGCCCACCATCTACACGGGCAGCCGCTGCATCGTCGATCATCCCGCGCCGATCGTCGTGCCCCTGTCCCACAGCATCCGGTGAGCGACGCCCCGTACCCGGTGCACGACGCCGTGCCGATCGATGCCCTCACGGCCTGGGTGCGCGAGCACGTGCCCTCGACATCGGGCCCCCTCTCGGTCGACCACCTCTCCGGGGGGTCGTCGAACCTCACCTTCCGAGTGCGCGACGACGCCAACGACTGGGTTCTGCGCCGCCCACCCCTCGGCCGCCTCCTCGCCACGGCCAACGACATGGGCCGCGAGTTCACCGTGCAGGCGGCACTCGTCGGCACCGAGGTGCCCGTGGCTGAGCCCGTCGCCCGCTGCGACGACGCCGACGTGATCGGCGCGCCCTTCTACCTGATGCAATGGCTCGAGGGCGTGGTGTACGACGACGCCGATGCCGTGGCCCACCTGGCGCAGGCCGGGGCCGCCGCCGCCACCGACCAGCTCGTGGACGTGCTCGCCCACCTCCATGCCGTCGACTTCAGGTCGGTGGGTCTGGGTGAGTTCGGCCGACCCGACGGTTTCCTCGCCCGACAGGTGGCGCGCTGGCAGAAGCAGTGGGTTGCGGCCAAGCAGGTCGAGGTACCGGCGATCGACGAGGTCCTCGAACGACTCGAGAAGTCCCTCCCCCCGGAGTCCGGCGCGTCGATCGTGCACGGCGACTACAGCTTCAACAACACGATGTGGAGCCGCGCCGATCCGGCCCGCATGGTGGGCGTGCTCGACTGGGAGATGTCCACCCTCGGCGATCCGCTCACCGACCTCGGCATGGTGGTCATGTACTGGGGCGACATGGGTGAGTTGCTGTGGCGGACCCGCGCCCCCCAGCCCCACCGTCTGAACACCGGATTCCCCGGCGCCGATCACCTCATCGAGCGTTACGCCAGCACCAGCGGCCGATCGGTCGACCACATCGACGTGTACTGCGTGCTGGCCGCGGTGAAGATCGCCGTCATCACCACCGGCGCCCAGGCCCGTCTCGCCGCCTCCGATCCCGAGCGCGCCGCCGGCATCACGCCCACCGTCGAAGCCATCGCCGAGCTTGCCCTCGACCGGGCCTCGGCGTCCACGATCCCCGGCTTACGGGGCTGAGCCCACACGGCGAGGCCGGACGATCCGGCCGCGATCGCCGCTGAACACGAGCCGACCTCGCCCCGTGCAGCAGGTGCGCCGTTCGTGATCGAATCCACCAAGAATTTCATGCAGTTTCTCCTTGTTCTCGTACGTATGTTCTGGTAGGTTTCGGGCATGGATCCGGGACTTGCCGCAGCGATCGAAGGGGTGGACCCGGCTCCGTGTGCGGCGGTGGTGGCCGAGTTGTTGGCGGCCCGTGACCGCCTCGAGGCCAAGGTGTGTGAGGCCCTGTCGGGGTTCGTCGCCCGGGGTGGGCATCGGGTCGACGGGTGGGGTTCGACGGTGGGGTGGCTGCGGGCCCACGGGGTCGGCGAACGCGACGCCCAACGGTTGGCGGTGCGGGTGTCGCGTCTGGCCCGTTGGCCCGAGTTGGCCCGACTGTGGTTCACCGGGGAACTGTCGGGCGCCCAGGTCGACCTGGCGGTGGGGTTGATCCCGAAGGGTCTGGTGGAGCTGTTCGCCGACCACGACACCGAGATCTCCCCGCTGCTGGTCGGCCTGTCGGTGGTGGACACCAAGCGGGCGGTGCGGCACTGGGTGGTCCGCGCCGAAGCCGTCGTGGCCGGTGGCGCTGTCGACGCTGATGGGCCCGGGTCGACCGCGCACCTGTCGCGCACCCTCGACGGGCGCGGGGTCCTCGGCGCCACCCTCGACCCCGACACCGCCGCGGTCACCGAGACCGCCCTGCGCGTCGCCGGCGCCGACGATCCTGACCCCGCGAGTGGGTTTCGCACCGCGGCCGAACGGCGCGGTGACGCCCTCGGGCGGGTCATGCGGTTCTTCTGCGATCACGCCGCCGCCCCCGGCGACCGCCCCGGACGCCAACACCCCCACGTCGCCGTCACCATCGACCCCGCCGACATGATCGCCGGGTCCCTACGCGGCCTCGGCATCAAGACCGCCGCCGACCTCGAGGCATTGCTGGCCGCCCGCCCCGTGAGCATCTTCGAAGAAGGCCTGTTCCGCGACGCCCTCGCTCACGCCGCCGGCACCCCCGTCGACCACGACCACCACCCGCTGAGCGCGACCAGCTTGGCCCGGTTGTTCACCGAAGGCACCCTGCTCCACCGGCTGCTCATCGTCGACGGGCAGATCATCGACCGCGGCCGAACCCTGCGCCTGGCATCACCCAACCTGCGCGACGCCATGGTCGTACGCGACCGAGGCTGCCGGTTCCCCCACTGCCACGCCCCCACCGCCTGGGTCCACGCCCACCACCTCACCCACTGGAACCACGGCGGGGCCACCGACCTCGCCAACCTCGCCGGCCTCTGCGCCACCCACCACGGCGTC
>Ga0105047_10005694_pt1 | contig 21284 bp, 18 predicted proteins | sample MAT04_FD_78384 | JGI IMG/M metagenome (GOLD analysis project Ga0105047, IMG submission 78384) | Freshwater microbial communities from Lake Fryxell liftoff mats and glacier meltwater in Antarctica - MAT-04 (megahit assembly) | ecosystem: Environmental > Aquatic > Freshwater > Ice > Liftoff... | reverse complement strand
GCGCAAACGCTCAAGGCCAATGAGCGGATTGAGGTCCTGGTGCGTCTGGACAAACAAGCGGACCTGTCTGCCGTTGAGCAGAACTTGCCCTTTGTTGAAAAAGTAGCCGCGGTGGTGGGCCTGCTCAAACAAACGGCAGCGCAGCAGCAAGACGATCTGCGCACGCAGCTTGCGCAGCGCGGCGTGTCCAGCCAGTCCTTCTGGCTGGTCAACGCGGTGTTGCTAAAAGCCGACGCCGCGACGCTTGAATGGCTCACCGCGCGCAAAGACGTCGCCCATTTGCACGCCAATCCCGCCGTGGCCGGCGATTTGGCGGCAAGCGAACCGATGCCATTTTTCGGCACGCCCGCCAGCGGCGTGTGGGGTTTGGGCAGGATTCAGGCGCCGTGGGCTTGGGCTCAAGGCTTTACCGGGCAGGGCGTGGTGATCGCGGGCGCAGACACCGGCTACGCGTGGAACCATCCGGCGCTGGTCAACGCCTATCGCGGCAAAACAGCGCGAGGCGTGAATCACAACTTCAACTGGTACTCGGCCTTTGCAAGCGCCTCGGGCCTGTGTTTGGGTACCTTGCTCGCGCCGTGTGACGACAACAGCCACGGCACCCACACCATGGGCACGATGGTCGGATTAGATGGCGCGAATGCCTATGGCGTCGCGCCAGATGCACGCTGGATCGGCTGCCGCAACATGAACAATGGCGACGGCACGCCGGCCAGCTATTTGACCTGCTTTCAGTTCTTCTTGGCGCCCACGGATCTCAATGGCGCCAATCCAAACTCCGCACTCGCCCCGCACATCACCTCAAACTCGTGGGGATGCCCACCGAGTGAAGGCTGCAGCGATCCGACTGTTCTTCAATTGGCGGTGCAAAACACCCGCGCCGCAGGGATCTTTCAATCCATGGCGGCTGGAAATTCCGGATCAGGGTGCGGCTCGGTGGTTGACCCGCCAGCGATCTATCCGGAGGTGTTTACCGTTGGCAACACCACGCAGTCCGATCTGATCGCCGGCTCATCCAGCCGCGGCCCGGCGGCGATCGGTTTGGCGCGCTATGCCAAGCCCGATATCAGCGCGCCTGGCTCCGGCATCATTTCGAGCGTGCTGAATGGCGGTTACGGCAGCAAGACGGGAACGTCCATGGCGGCGCCCCACGTGGCGGGTTTAGCCGCACTGCTGATGAGTGCAGATGCAAGCCTAAAGGGCCAACCGGGGCGGGTTGAGGCAATCATCAAGCGCAGCGCAACGCCGCTTTATTTGAGTTCGCAGACCTGCGGCGGGGTCTTGGGCAGCGTGAGCCCGAACAACACCTTCGGCGCTGGGCGGATCGATGCAAAAGCCGCGCTAATCGACGCAGTAACCGTTTTTAAAGACGGCTTTGGCGCATGAGCTTCGAACGGGTTGCCTTCGTTGCCGCACCCACCGAACCCGCGCAGAAGGCGCTGAAGGCGTTTACGGCGCAATACGGCCAGCACAAGCCCTGCGATGCCGACGTCGTCGTGGCTGTGGGCGGTGATGGCTTTATGCTGCAAACCCTGCATCGCAACATGGGATTGAAAAAGCCCCACTACGGGTTAAAGACCGGCACGGTTGGTTTTTTGATGAACCTGTATTCCGAAGCCGACCTGATGGAGCGCTTAAACCGCGCCCAGCCAAGCGAGATGTATCCGCTGCGAATGCTGGCGCAGCGCGATTCCGGCACCGATGAAGACGCGCTGGCCATCAACGAAGTGAGCCTGCTCCGGCAGAGCAAACAAGCCGCGCACATTCGGATTTGGGTGAACGGCGTGGTTAGGATTGAAGAGCTTATGTGCGACGGTATTTTGGTCGCGACGCCAGCGGGCTCAACGGCTTACAACTTGTCTGCGCACGGGCCAATTCTGCCGCTGTCGTCGAACGTCTTGGCGCTGACGCCGATCAGCCCGTTTCGCCCACGGCGCTGGCGCGGCGCGGTGCTTAAAAGCGATTCGCGAATCCGATTTGAGATTCTCGATCACTACAAGCGGCCCGTTAGCGCCACCGCCGATGCCTCCGAGGTGCGCGACATCACCAATGTCGAGATTTTTGAAGACCGCGAGATTCGGCTGCAGCTCCTTTTCGATGAAGAAACCAGCTTGGAAGAGCGCATCGTCAATGAGCAGTTTGCTTCCTGAGCGAGTGCCCATGGATCATCTGATCGTTGCGATCTCATCAAGGGCGCTGTTTGATCTCGACGAAAGCCATGCGCTTTTTGAAAGCGCCGGCCTTGACGCCTACCAAGCCTTTCAGCGCGAGCGCGAAAGCGTGCTTCTGGCCCCTGGAATTGCTTTTCCACTGGTGCAAAAACTGCTGGGCCTGAATCGTTTGGCGCCGATTGCGCCGCATGTGGAAGTGATGCTGCTTTCACGCAATTCGCCGGATACGGGCCTTCGCATCTTCAACGCGATCGAGCACTACGGGCTCGATATTTCGCGCGCGGTTTTTACCAACGGAGCCGAGCCCGATCGGTACATTGAAGCCAGCGGCGCACAGCTGTTTTTGTCCGCGCACGCAGAAGACGTCAAGCGCACGCTGGATGCCGGGTTTGCTGCGGCGACGATCTTGAAAAGCCGAGTCGATCCGATCGGACGGCCAGAACTTAGAATCGCTTTCGATGGCGATGCGGTGCTTTTTTCAGACGACTCCGAGCGGATTGCACGCGAGCAGGGCCTGGCTGCATTTCACCAAAACGAGGCGGATAACGCGCACGATCCCCTGCCTAAAGGGCCATTCAAGCCGTTCCTGGATGCGATCGCGCGGATTCAGGCGGCCTTTCCAATCAATGGGGCGCCGTTGCGGACCGCGCTTGTCACGGCGCGCTCCGCGCCCGCGCACAAGCGCGTGATACTGACCCTGCGCAGCTGGGGCGTGCGCATCGACGAAGCGATGTTTTTGGGCGGGCGCGACAAGGGCCCGTTTTTGCGTGCGTTTGGCGCCGATATCTTTTTTGACGATTCGCGCGCCAACGCCGATTCAGCGAGCCTGCATGTCGCCACCGGCCACGTCCCCGCGGGTGTAGCCAATCTGCGCTGAGTTCGGACGTTAGATTCCGAGCAGCAGGCGCTTTAATTTGGTCTGACTGACCAGTGCCGACCACGGGAAATGATCACCCGGATCCATTTTGCGTCGGATCAGCGCGGTGGCGCTGTCTTCAGCGGGAATCTCGGAGATATCGAGCTCGTCGTGCCCCGCAGCCCAAGTTAGGCTGCGGATGTGCGCAGTTAGGTGCTTGACCAGATCCAGCAGTGCGTTGATCTGCACGGCCGGATAGTCCTCGCGCTTGTTTTGGTGATCGAGCCGATACCAGTGCGGATAGCGTCCGCTGTTGATGAGCTCAACGCCAATCGAGCGGCCGTTGAAGCCACGCACGTGGTTGGCGACGCGATCCAGCGGCACGTATTGCTCAATGCGGCCATCGCGGTCGATGTAGAAATGCCCTGAATTACCGGTGCGCGAGGATTCGTACTGAATCATCTCGCCATAGTCGCGCGCCATGGCGGCTGTCGGCAGCTCGGTGGCGTGGATCACCAGCAAATCAATCTGCGCGAGTACGCGTCGATCCAAGCGATCAACATAAGCCAGCGGCCTCTGGTGAAGGGTCACGGCGGCTGACGGTTCTGGCGATTCATCTGGGCGAGTCAACGGGGCAGCACCTTGGACAAGGGCGATTTCAGTCATTTGCGGAAGAGGTGCTTGGCGTCGCGGTCGGCGGCTGTGCGGAACCTGCATGCTAGACTCGTGCCAAAATCACGACCCATCTTCATGAGCGACACATTGATCGTTGCGACGTGTTCGCGCGGTATCGAAAGTATCCTTGCCGACGAGCTGCGTCTCCTCGGTGCAAGCAAAGTAAGTGAAGGGCGCGGGGCGGTTACGTTCGCTGGCGACCAAGCTTTGGCGCTGAAGGCGTGTTTGTGGTCGCGCACGGCGTCTAGGGTGCTGTGGCCTCTGGCAACGCTTCAATGTGCAGACGCAGACGAACTTTACGCCTCGCTGTACGAATTTGACTACGCCGCGCATTTCCCGCTCAAGGCGACTTTGGCAATCGACGTCGTCGGCAAGAACGATGCCTTGAGCCACAGCCAATTTGTCGCGCAAAAGGCCAAAGACGCCATTTGTGATCGGCTCAAGGCCGATCTTGGCGCGCGCCCATCGGTTGATCTGATCACGCCGGACGTGCGCTTGAACCTGCGCATTTTGCGTGATCGCGCCGAGCTTAAGCTCGATTTGGGCGGCGCGCCGCTGCATCAGCGCGGCTATCGGGTGGCCCAAGCCGATGCGCCGCTCAAGGAAAATTTAGCCGCTGCGGTGCTGCTCAAAGCCAAATGGCCAGAGCGCGCGGCGCGCGGCGAAAGCCTGCTTGATCCGATGTGCGGTTCAGGCACGTTTTTGGTTGAAGGCGCGCTGATCGCCGCTGATGTTGCGCCGCAGCTCAAGCGCGCTCGCTTCGGTTTTGCCAAATGGCTGCAGCTTGATGGCGCCGCTTGGGCGGTGATTTATGCCGATGCCGAGGCGCGAGCGACGGTCGGATTGGAGGCACTTGCCTTGAAATATTTTGGCGCCGATATCGACGCGAAAGCGCTCGGTTTTGCCAAAGAGGCCGCGCGTCGCGCCGGGCTGGAAGGCCGAATTGTGTTTTCGCTACAGGACTTGAGCACGGCACTTGAGGCGCCCGAGCCTGGGTTGCTGGTGTGCAACCCGCCCTATGGTGAACGCTTGATGGACCGTCGCCAGGCGATGAAGGTCCACGAGCGTCTGGGCGCGATGCTTGCTGACGCCTATGCGCCATTTGAGGCGGCCGTGTTGACGCTCGACCGCGAACTGGCGGAGGCGTTAAATCGACCGATCAAGAAAATCTTCAAGCTCTACAACGGGCCGCTTGAATGTGCGCTGTTTTTGCTCGCGCCACACCGCGCCCGCGCGCGCCCGGTGCCCGAGGTTAAGGCCGACTCCGAGGGCGCGCTTTCAGCCGGCGCTGAGATGGTGGCCAATCGGATTCGCAAAAACTTGAAGCACCTGAAATCCTGGACCCAGCGCGAAGAAATCACCGCGTGGCGAATCTACGACGCTGATTTGCCGGAATATGCTGCGGCCGTTGATCTTTACGGCAGCGCGGTCAGCATTCAGGAATACCGCGCACCCAAGACCATTCCCGAGGACGTCGCGCAAGCGCGCTTAGACGAGATCGTGCAGGCGGTTGCGCACGTGCTTGAGCTTGCGCCCGAGCGGATTCACATCAAACAGCGCGAACAGAAAAAAGGCCTGACGCAATACGAAAAACAGTCGTCCATGGGAGAGTTTTTTGCCATCGGCGAGGGCGGGCTCAAGTTCTTGGTCAATCTCACCGACTATCTCGACTCGGGCCTGTTTCTCGATCACCGCAACACCCGCGCCCTGGTGCGCGAACGCGCCCGCGGTGCGCGGGTTTTGAACCTGTTCTCGTATACAGGCGCATTTAGCGTGTACGCGGCCGCCGGTGGCGCGCGCGAAGTGGTCAGCGTGGACTTGTCTGCAACTTACACGCGCTGGGCGCAGGACAACTTCCGGATCAACGGCATTGATCTCAAGCGTCATGCGTTCATTGAGGGCGATGTGATGGCTTTTGTCGAGACCCTTGATCGTGATTTCGACTTGATTATTTGCGATCCACCGACGTTTTCAAACTCCAAGCGCACCGAAGCCGATTTTGACGTCCAGCGCGATCATCCCTGGCTGCTTGAGCACCTGGCGGAGCGCTTGGCGCCGGGTGGGACGATGCTCTTTTCAACTAATTTCCGCCGGTTCGTCCCCAATCCTGATACGTTTGAAGCGCTGGGCGCGCGTGAGCTGACGCCACGCACGATCCCAAAGGACTTTGCCCGCTCTTTAAAAATCCATCGCTGCTGGCGCATTGACTGCGCTGCTGAGGACTGATGTGCCGCTCGAAAAGCTCCAGCGAAAACTAAAAAGTGCAGCAAACATTGATGAGGTCACTTGGACCTTCTTTCGGCTGTGGCTGAAAAACCCGCTGTCGATTGCGGCGCTTTCGCCATCTGGCCATCAGCTTGCCTCGATGATGTGTCGGGGTTTGGGGCCCGACTCCAGGCGCGTGATCGAGCTCGGCGGCGGCACCGGCGTGTTTACCCGGGCCATCTTGGGCGCGCGCGTGGCGGCTGAGAATCTGCTCGTCGTTGAGCTTAATTTGACCCTGTTTCAGCACCTGAAAACCCAGTTTCCGGCAACCCGCGTGGTGTTGGGCGATGCCTCCGATCTGGCGCATCTGTGCAGGCATGAAAAGTTTGCCGAACCGGGGCAGATCGACATGGTCGTCTCCGGTCTCGGTTTGCTGTCCATGCCGAATCGCTTGCAGGAAGCGATCTTGAAGTCCGCGTTTGCGATGCTCAAGCCCGGCGGGCGCATGATCCAATTCACTTACGGCCCGGGGACACCGGTGCCCAAGTCGATCCTGCAGCGCTTGGGCCTAGACGCCGAGCGCACCGGCTTTGCGCTGTGGAATGTGCCGCCCGCCAGCGTGTACGAGTTTTTCCGGGTCGGCTAAGTCAACGGCCGTTTGCGCGCGTACGGTTCTAAGATCTGAGGGTTCCGTGGTATCGTTGCCGGCTATTTTCTTACGAAATGATTGCTGACTATGGCTCGAGTGACCGTTGAAGACTGCCTGACTCAGGTGGATAACCGTTTTGACCTGGTGTTGATGGCGACCAAGCGCGCACGCCAGATTGCCAAGGGCGCCACCCCGCAGGTCGATCCAATGGACGATAAACCGACCGTGATCGCCTTGCGCGAAATTGCGCAAGGGTTGGTCTCGCAGGAACTGCTGGCGTCGGTGGAAGCGCAGGAGCGTGCGGCAGCTGAAGCGGAAGCGCTCAAGTGGGCGGCGCAAGAAATTGATGCTGATTTGGGTAAAGGCGACGACGACTGAGCATTTCTTTCGCTTAAGTCGCAGGCAAAAAAAGGGCGCTCAATGCGCCCTTTTTTGTGTCTTGAGCGCGCGCTTTTCAGCGCATGGGCATGCCGCCACCCATGCCACCCATCCCGCCCATGCCCATTTTTCCGGCGAACTGCTTCATCACGCTCTTGAGGCCGCCTTTTTGAAACTTGCTCATCATCTTTTGCGTTTGCTCGAACTGCTTCAGCAGTCGATTGAGGTCTTGCACCTGCATCCCCGAACCTGCGGCTATCCTGCGTTTGCGCGACCCGTTCAGAATGTCCGGAAACTTGCGCTCTTTGGGCGTCATGGAGTTGACCATCGCGATCATGCGTGAGGTTTGTTTGTCATCCACTTGCGCTTTGACTTGATCGGGGATCTGGCCCATGCCAGGCAATTTATCCATCATCGAACGCATGCCGCCCATCGCGTTCATTTGCTCCAGCTGGTCGCGAAAATCGCTCAAGTCAAACTTCTTGCCGGCCACCATCTTGTTCGCCAGCTTTTCCGCTTTTTCGGTATCGACCTTGCGCTCCACGTCTTCAACCAAGCTCATCACATCGCCCATGTCGAGGATGCGCGAGGCCTGGCGGTCCGGATAGAAACGGTCCAGCCCGTCGAGTTTTTCGCCGGTGCCGATGAACTTGACCGGCTTGCCGGTCACGTGGCGAATTGACAGCGCCGCACCGCCGCGTGCATCGCCGTCGGTTTTGGTCAGGATCACGCCGGTCAGCGGCAGGGCGTTGTTGAATGCCCGGGCGGTATTGGCGGCGTCTTGGCCGGTCATCGCGTCGACGACAAACAGCACTTCGGTTGGGCCAAGCAGCGCGTTGATGCCCTTGACCTCGTCCATCATGGCCTCGTCGATGGCCAAGCGGCCCGCGGTGTCGACGATCAGCACATCGCACAGCTGGCGTTTCGCGGCGTCTACAGCCGCGCGGGCAATGTCAGCAGGCACACTCAGCGCGGTATCAAAAAAATCAGCGCCGGCCTGGCCTGCGAGAATCTTCAGCTGCTCGATCGCAGCCGGGCGATAAACGTCCACGCTCGCCAACATCACGCGCTTTTTCTCGCGTTCTTTCAGATACTTGGCGAGCTTCCCGGCGGTGGTCGTTTTGCCGGCGCCCTGCAATCCGGCGATCAAGATGATCACCGGCGCTGGCGCGCGCAGGTTCAGCTCCTGGGCCTGTCCACCGAGCACGGCCGTGAGCTCATCTTGGACCACCTTGATCAGCATCTGCCCCGGTTTAAGGCTCTTCGTGACCTGCTGGCCAACCGCCTTGAGCTTGATCCGCTCGATGAAGGCTTGCACCACGGGCAGCGCGACGTCGGCTTCGAGCAAGGCAATCCGCACCTCGCGGACGGTGTCGCGGATGTTTTCGTCGCTCAAACGCGCTTTGCCGCGCAGGCGCTCGACGGTGCCGGTCAATCGCTGGGTCAGATTTTCAAACATGGGCTTTGGTTTAAGATCAAGCGCGACGCGCGTCGCAAAGGGCGCGCATGATAACAGGCCAATCTCAAGGGGTATTTGCGTGAGTGTGACTGCACTGTCCAGCGCATTGGCGATCGTGGCCTATTTGTTGACCGCACTGTTGCTGTTCAGGCGCCTGAAACGGGCGACGACGGTGGCGCACGCACGTTCCTGGCGGCTTGCGCTTGCGGCGGGCTTGGCACTGCACGTGCTCACGCTTTCACTGCATCTGTCTGAACTGCATTCTTTTGACTTTAGCCTGCTGAGCGCGGTCTCGCTGGTTGCCTGCGTGATGGGTTTGATCGTGCTGGCTTTGAGCCTGCGCGCCAGCGTCGGCGATCTGGCGCTGCTGCTGCTGCCGTTCCTCACCTTAAGCGTGGTCCTGCATGCCGTGTTGCCGGCGCCCACGCGCCAGCCGGATACCTTGAGCTGGCAGATCGGTCTGCACGTGCTGATTGCGATTGCGGCCTACAGCGCGCTGGCGCTCGCGGCGCTCAAGGTGATCCTGATCGCGTTCCATGACCGGCTGCTGCGCAATCCGCGACGCCTGGCGCAGTTCGGGGCCCTGCCGCCTTTGAGCGAGGCGGAACGGCTGCTGTTCGAGCTGATCGCCGTCGGATTCGCGCTGCTGACCTTGACCCTGCTCACCGGCGCGCTGTTCGTTGAAAATTTGCTGGCGCAGCATTTGGTCCATAAGACCGCCTTTTCGGTGCTTGCCTGGCTGATCTTCGGAGGCCTGCTGTTTGGCCGCTATCGCTATGGCTGGCGCGGCAAGCGCGCTTTGCGCTGGACGCTGCTGGGCATGGGAAGTTTGGCGCTGGCGTTCTTGGGCTCTAAGTTTGTGCTTGAGGTGTTGCTCGGCCGTGTCTAAAGCGCTACTTGCCGTCATCGGCGATAAAGCGCGGCCCGTCGCCTGCGGTTTTTTCATACACGCCGCTGCCGGCGCGTTTGTACTGGGTAAAGCCGTGTTTGGCGACATTGTCCTGGCTTAACATGTGCGCCTTGCCGCGGCTGACACTGGGTGCCGAGATCACCCGCTCGATCGGCTGCTCGCAGACCGGGCAGTGCGTAAGTTCGGGGTCGCTCAGCTTGCGCAAAAGCTCAAAGCCGTCGCCGCATTGGCCGCAAACGCCGGCGACGGCGCGATACTCATAGATCGGCATGGTCGATTTCCTCGATTGTCGCTTCGGGCTCGGCGGCAGCCACGGGCTCGGCCAGCGCGATGCGGGTCCACGGCGTGGGGTCGTCGGTCAGCGCACGCAGGGATGCAAAGGTGTTGACCATCGTGCAATACAAACGCGCGGTTTGCTCGGTGTCGTAAATCGCCCCGTGCGCGTCGGCTGCGGACCAGCCAATACCGGCTGCCGCGCAAGCCTTGGCGAGCACCGTTTGGCCGAAACACAGGCCAGCAAGCGTCACCGTATCAAAGCAGCTGAACGGGTGAAACGGGCTGCGCTTGTGGCCGCTGCGGCGGATTGCGGCGTTCACAAAGCCCAAGTCGAAGTGGGCGTTGTGGCCGACCAAAACCGCGCGTTTGCAGTCGGCGGCCTTGAGCGCCTTGCGCACGCCGGCGAAGATCAGATTGAGCGCGCTTAGCTCATCAAGCGCGCCGCGAAAAGGATGGAGTGGATCAATCCCGGTGATTTCGAGCGAGCGCGGATCAATATTGGCGCCGGCGAACGGCAGCACGTGGGCGTGCAGGGTCTGATCGGGCACAAGCTCGCCAGTGGCGTTGAACTTAAGCGTAACCGCGGCGATTTCGAGCAGCGCGTCGCGGTGGGCGTCAAAGCCGCCGGTTTCAACGTCTATCACCACCGGCATGAATCCGCGAAAGCGCTGCGACAAGGGTGTAACTGGCAAACTAATGGGCATGGCGGTGAGCATATCGGTTTTGCTCCACTCACTGCCCGTCTCATGACTTTTAGGATGTACCCCATGACAGTCAGCCCCGAAATTCTCTACACCTTGGCTGCGGTTTTGATGCTGGTCGGTGTGGCCGGAACGTTTCTGCCCGCGCTGCCCGGCGTGCCGCTGACGTTCGCGGGGATGTTTTTGTTTGCTTATGCCGGCGATTTTGAAAAGATCGGCGGCTGGACCCTGGCCTTGCTCGCGGTGCTTGCGGTTTTGGCAATGGCGCTTGATTTTATCGCTGGCTTGATTGGCACCAAAGGCGCCGGTGCGAGCAAGTGGGCGATGCTCGGTGCTGCACTCGGCACCTTAGTCGGGATCTTTTTTGGGCTGCCGGGGCTGGTTCTCGGGCCGTTTATCGGCGCTGTGGCCGGTGAGTTGATTGCCAACAAAGATTTCCATCAGGCGACCAAAGCCGGTTTGGGCGCCTGGATTGGCTTGATCGTCGGTATGGCGGCCAAAGTCGCGGTCACGGCGACCATGTTCGGCGTCTTGATCACGGCCTGGTTCCTCCAGTAATCCCAAGCGCGTGCTGTTTAACTCCCATGTTTTTTTGTTCTTCTTTTTGCCGCTTACATGGGTGGTGGCGGTGCGCCTTCGCAAGGCAGGCTGGCATGAGGGCTTTATTGTCTGGCTGCTGCTGGCGTCGCTGTTCTTCTACGGCTGGTGGTCGCCCTATAACTTACCGTTGATCGTGCTCAGCATCGCGGTCAACTTCGCGCTCGGGCATGCGCTCGGGCGCAAGCGCTCGCGCTGGCTGTTGGCGCTCGGGGTGGGGTTCAATCTGGCTCTGCTGACTCACTTTAAATATCAGCTTTTTTTTGCTGAGACCTTCAACGCGCTTACCGGCAGCCATTGGGCGGTCACCCATCTGGTCCTGCCGCTTGGAATCTCGTTTTTCACCTTTCAGCAAATTGCCTGGCTGGTGGATGTCTGGCGCGGTGAGCAGCCAGAGCGCTCGCTGACCCGCTATGCGCTGTTCGTGACGTTTTTCCCGCAGCTGATTGCGGGCCCCATCGTGCATTTAAAAGAGCTGTTGCCGGGGCTCGATCGGCACGACGCGCAGCGCCAAATTAGCCAGGACGCGATGATCGGGATCGCGATCTTTGCGATTGGTCTGGCCAAAAAGGTGCTGATCGCCGATTCACTGGCGCCGCACGCGAGCCCCTGGTTTGACGCCGTCGCGCGGGGTGAGTCGATCTCAACGCTGGCGGCCTGGCGCGCTGCCTTGGCCTACAGCGGCCAGCTTTACTTTGATTTTTCCGGCTATTCGGATATGGCGGTTGGCTTGGCGCGCATGTTTGGCGTGCGCCTGCCGATCAATTTCTTCTCGCCGTACAAGGCGGTTAGCATCACCGATTTTTGGCGCCGCTGGCACATCACGCTGTCGCGATTTCTGCGCGACTATCTGTACGTTCCGCTCGGCGGAAACCGCCGCGGACGCGCGCGGACCTACATCAATTTGCTTTTGACCATGGCGATTGGCGGGCTCTGGCATGGCGCCAATTGGACCTTTGTGCTGTGGGGGATTTATCACGGCCTGCTGCTGGCGGCCGAGCGCGTGCTTGGGCTTCATCGCGCGAACAAGATGCGCGCACTCCGAGTTGGGGTGACATTTTTGCTGGTGATGTTGGGTTGGGTGCTGTTTCGCAGCGCCGATCTCGACAGCGCGGGGCGCTTTTACGCAGCGATGCTGGCGCCGATGCCGTGGGCCGAGCTTGGTCAAGCGCTCACGTTGGGCGATGGGCTGATCGCGCTGGCGCTGCTGTTGGCCTTTTTCGCACCGAACACGTCCGAACTTTTTGCACGCGTTGAACCCGGCCTGGTTCCCGCTCACTTTGAGCTTAAAGCCCCGCGCTTTGCCTTTGCGCTCAAGCCAGCGCAGGGCATCTTGGTGGGCTTGCTGTTGGCCTTGAGCGTGCTCGGCATGTCCAGCGTCACCGAGTTTTTGTACTTCCAGTTCTGATGACCCGCACCCGCGCCCGCCAATTCAGCCGCTTCTTCGTCGCCACGTTTGCGCTGGTGCTGGCGGGCGTTGGCTTGTTCAATTTTACCGTCGATCCACTGCAGTATTACCGCCGGGCGAGCTTGGTCGAGCCGCACTTTTCAAGCAATCAGCGCTATCAGAATCCCGGTCTTGTGCGGAACTACCCGTTCGATACCGTGGTGATTGGCACATCGCACATGGAAAACTTCACCCCGTCGCGGGTCAAGCACGCGTTAGGTGGTGAGCCGCTCAAGCTCGCGATCGCCGGCAGCAGTCCGCGCGAACAGTATTTGATGCTTGAGCTCGCTCTCGAGCGCGGCTCGCTCAAGCGAGTGCTCTGGGGCGTGTTGGCCGACAGCTTTGAATACTCCGATCGCGTGGTCGAAGACGCGGGGCCATTCCCTTGGTACCTGTATCGCGGGGGTCTGGACCCTCTGTTTAGCTATCTTTGGTCCTTCGATACCACCCGGCATAGCCTTGCGGTGTTGCGTTCGCCCGCGCCGCAAACGCTCGAAAATCTCAACACTTGGTATGACAAATACGCCTTCGGCGGTGAGCGCGTCGAAGCCGCTTGGGCGGACATGGGCGTGCGCTGGACCGATTCGCTTTACGCCTATTACGCCCGCCTCGCGCCGCCTTGGGAGGACACCCGAGCGGTTGCGGATGAGTACATCGTTGCGCCGATTTTGCAGCAGCCTAACGTGCGCTTCGATTTGATCTTCCCGCCCTATACGATGCTTGAATACGCCAACGATTTTCGCGTGCATCAAGAGCGTTTCGCCCGCCGTTTGCTGCTCAAGGCACACCTGATTGAGGCCTTCAAGAATGCAGGCCACGTTCACCTGCATGATTTTGAAACCGACTCAGTCGTTAGCGCCGACCTCTCGCGCTACAAGGACTTGAGCCATTTTGATTTGGCCACGACTGAGCTGATTTTGCGCGAGGTGGGCATCGGCAATCGCGCACCGCTGGCGAATGCGGATGCGCTTTTAGCGGTCCAGGTGCTTGCGTTTATTGAGCAGCGCTGCAGCGCCAGCAACTTGGCACTTTGTCCGCAGCGGGTGCGCTGCGGCGGCGTTCGGCTGAAGCGCTGGCTCAACGACGGTGCGCCAAGCGCGCAGCTGTTGCGCTATTCCAATTTACCCTGCGAATAGCTGCGGGTGGCGTTCGAGCGCCCAAATTTCCAGTTGATCGAGCGTGCTTTGCGCCGCGCCGTTGGCCAGATGCAGCGCGCGCAGCCGCTTAATTTCGGCCTGGAAGTTAGCCGGTGACAGCGGCGCCCGCTTGAGCCGCGCCTCGCGTTCGCGGTCCCAGCGCTCTTTCTCCTCGAAACTGAGCGACTGCGGGAAGTTTCGCGCGCGATAGCGCCACAGCAGTTCCGGCAAACGCGAGTCGTCGCTGCGCAGCTCAAATTGCGCCAAGGCTTCTGCGGGCAGGCTGCGGATCAGCTGCATCTGCTGGCGCGCCTGCTTGGACGAGAACCCATCGTACAAAGCGACATCAACGTCCTCGCTTGGGAACTTGGCGCTTTCCTTGAACGCTGCGCGCACGCGGTTGGGCAGTTCGGGGTCTTGGCGGATCAGCGCGGCGTGGCGCAGGCACTGCGCTTTGTCGAGCTTAATGCGGTTGAGATCAGCGCCGTCCAACACCGTCAGTGGCGCCAGCATCGGCGCGCGGTTGGTTGCAATGAGTTTGAGCGCAACCCGCGGGGCATCTTCAGGCAGGTCCGCAGTTGCGCTGTACATGCGTTCGCGCAGCTCATCGGGCTCGGCGTTCAGCCACGAGCTTGGATCAAAGCGCAGGTCGACCACGATGATCGCATTGGGCTGGCTCGGATGCTGTGCCACTGGCGCCACCATACTCAGGCAGCCGTAGCGCGCCGGAAAGCGCGCAGAAACGTGCACCACGGGCTGCTGGTTTATTTCATCCAGCAGGCTTCGCACATAGGCTTTGCTGGTCAGTTTGAGGCCGTGCGCAAACAGCTTGGGCTGTGCGCGCTTGAGCAGGCGCGCTAGGTTTACCAGCGCGCCGACGTCGTTGAGCGCATCGTGCGCAGCGGGCTGCGTGATCGCGTTGGCGCGACAGAGTGCTTCCAGCTTGAACGAGGCACTGCCATCGTCGCGCAGCGGCCAGTTCAGGCCCTGCGGGCGCAGCGCAAAGGCAGTTCGCACCAGATCAATCAGGTCGAAGCGGCTGTTGCCGTTGGCGTATTCGCGGACGTAGGGATCAATTAAGTTGCGATAGAAAAGGTGGCGGCTGACCTCATCATCGAAACGCATGCTGTTGTAGCCAACGCCAATGGTTTCGGGCACCACCATGGCATCAAATATGGTCGCCGCAAACTCGCTTTCGATCAGCCCGACGCGCTCGGTAAGGCGCGGCGTGATACTGGTTAATACGCAGGCTTCGGGTGCGGGCAGGTAGTCGTCGGCAAGACGGCAGAAAATGCTGAGCGGCGCGCCGATCTGGTTGAGCTCAAGATCGGTGCGGACAGCCGCAAACTGAGACGGTCGATCGCGTCTCGGATCAACCCCAAAGGTTTCGTAGTCGTGCCAGAGAAAGGTTCGCAAAGGCGCCTTAGCGTGCGCGTGCGCTTGAGTACTCGCGCAGCGATAGGACTTCAAAATAAAAGCTGGAGGTGCAGCCGAGACTGATCAAAACAACGCAGGCCAAGACGAGCATAAAAATGAAATCCGCTGATAGCACTGGGCGAAATGCCCACCGGATCCAGCGACGCCGACCTCCACAACGCGCTGAAACAGCTGTGACGCAGCAGTGTACGCTGGCGAAAAAATTGACACAACCACCAGCTTTCCGTGACAAAAAATAGACAGCTGTGCCGAACTCAGCTGCGCTGTGAGCGCTCCGCGATTCAGGCACAAACGCGATTTCTGCCAGCGCGCTTGGCCTGGTAAAGACACGCGTCCGCATCGGACAAGAGTTTTTCATGGTGGTTTAAGATCAGTCGGTCGCTCAGTCCAAAACTGACGCTAACCTTCAAATCAGGGTGCAGCGGCCGCCAGTCGTGGTGGTGCACCGCCGCGCAGATGCGTTCGCAGATCAGGCGTGCCTGGGTAACGTTGAGTCCCGGAAAAAGCAGCACAAACTCTTCCCCGCCATAGCGTGCACAGTGATCCTGCGGGCGCAGATGGCGGCGCATGGTGTCGGCGAATTGACGCAGTACCTCGTCGCCCACTCGGTGTGAAAACTCGTCGTTGATCCGCTTGAAGTGATCGAGATCAGCGATTGCCACCGTGAGCGCGGTGGATGTTGCCAGGGCGCTGGCGAACTCCTGCTGCAAAAGCACGTCGAAAAAGCGCCGGTTAAGGAGCCCGGTCAAGCCATCCTCGCGGGCCATTTGTTCAAACCGCGCGCTTTGCTGCTCAATCTCCGCAAGCAGCGCAGTCTTGTCGCCCATCGCCGCTTCGAGGCGGCCCTTTTCAGTTTCGAGATCTTGCGTGCGTTGCCCGACCAGAGTTTGCAGCAAGGCCGTTCGCCGGCGCAGCTGACGCACGCGGAAGCGATAGGCGCCAGCGCCCAGCAAGACCAATAAAAGCGCCAGCAGGACCGCCGCCCCCGCGGTTTCGTACCACATCTTCTTGACCTTGAGTCGCAGCGTTTGCGCGTTTTCGCTGAAGGGGCCATCAAGGTAGGAAGCGGCTACCTCGAACCCATAGTCTCCGGGCGGCAGGTTGCCGAACACCGCACTGCGGTCGGTCGAAGGTGCGCTCCACGCGCTCTCAAGCCCACTTAAGCGATAGCGATATCGAATGCGCTCCGGCTCGCGAAAACTGATTGCCGCAAAGCGGATCTCAACCCGACGCGACGCCCGGTCAAGCTCCAACACGCCATCGCTGCGCACTTGCGCCCCATCAATAAGCACGTCCTCAATCGCCAGTCGCGGCGCGACGCGCTCGGATTCAAGCCGAAGGCGCGCCGGATCAACCAGCGCCATCCCACGCGAAGTCGCAAAGGCCAAGCGCCCATCGCGCAGGCGCAGTGCCGCCGGCTGTGAGCCACCGTTGCACTGACTGGAGGCCATCCCATCGCTGCGACCGAAGACGAAAGCCGTGAGCTTGTCGCGCCGCCCGTCGGCCACTTCATTGGCCAAGCGCTTGTCGATTCGAAACACGCCGTGATTGGAGCTCATCCACAAATAGCCAAGGCCATCGTCGAGCACGCCGAAGATGGTGTTTTCCGGCAGGCCGGCGCTGCGCTCGATCTGCTGGAAGCGGCCGTTCTTGTAGCGATATAAACCGGAATCTGTGCCCAGCCAGAGCACGCCGTCGTCGTCGGTTAGAAAGCTGAAGACGTTTTGTGCGTCGATCCCATCTTGCTGGCCGAAGCGTCGGCTCTCGGCGTTCTTGATTTGCCCGACGCCGCTGGTCGAGCCGATCCAGATCGCGCCATCGCGGGTTTGGTGCAGCGCCATGATCAATTTGCCGGGCAGCGCTTGCGGGTCTACGGTGCGCGGCTGGCCGTCTTGATAGACCGACACGCCGCGTTCGGTGCCGATCCAAACGCTGCCGTCTTGCGCCTGCAGCAGTGCGCGAACTTGATTTCCGGGCAGGCCGGACGATCGATCTAGCTTTTTGATGTCAGCGCCGCGCTGACGGTAAACCCCTTGGCTGTAGCTCCCGGCCCAGAGCTCGCCATCCGGCAGCGACAGCAAAGACAAGATCGAGTTGCCGCTCAAATCGTGACCCGTGGGGAGGGTTTCGACTTGGCCCGCGCTGAGCCGATTAAGCCCGGCGCTGGTCCCGATCAAGATCGAACCCTCGCTGCCTTCGCTGATGGCGCGAACGTAGTCATTGGACAAGCCGCGACGCGCGGTGACGGAGGAAAAAGCCTTGTCCTGAAGCCGCGCGAGCCCGCTGTTGGTGCCGATCCAGATATCGCTGTCGGAGTCTTTGAGGAGTGCCGATAGCCGCGAGTTGGGTAGCCCGTCGCTGAGCCCCAGCCCATCTAAGTCATCACCAACCAAGCGCAAAATGCCGCGCTCCTGCGCTGTGATCCAGATCGCGCCTGCCTGATCCACCGCGATTTGCGCGACGGCGTCCTGCAAGAGCTGCTCTGACTTGCCAACGCCTTGTGCGCTCAGCGTGAGCCGGTGCAGTCCGCGCTCGCTGCCCACAAGTACGCGGCCCAGATGGTCTTCTTTAAGCGCGTTGATCTGGATCAGGCCGCCGAGATCAGGAATGGGCAGCACCCGAAAGCCCGCGTCGCTTCGTTCAGCCAAGCCAGCTGCGGTGCCGATCAAAAGTCGGCCAGAGTGCGTTTCAAGCAGCGCACTGACGGTGTCGGCGGGCAGCCCGTCTTCGACGCCGTAGCGGGCCACTTGATCGCCGCGCACGCTGAACAATCCGCGTTCCTCGGCGCCCACGTAGAGGGTTCCGCGGCTGTCCTCCAGGAGGGCTAAGACGTGGCTGAACCCGCCGACTTCGTCCATTGGAATGGCCTGCCAGCGGCCATCACGCAGGCGCGCTAGGCCCCCGCGGTGGGTTCCAACCCACAGCGTGTTGTTGCGCCCGGCATGCAGCGCTAGGATGCCGTCGTCTTTCAGGGCTTTGGTGTTATCGGCATCGAAGTGGCGGAATTCGGAACCATTAAAGCGCGCCAGCCCGCCCCAAGTGCCGGCCCAAACGTAGCCATCGTCGGTTTGCGCCAGCGAGACGATTGCATCGTGCGGCAAGCCCTGATCGATGCTCCAGGTTTGCAGAGAAAAATCGACCAATGGGCGGGTCGGATCGAGCGCTTGAACGGGAACCGCAGCTGCCACCAAGCAGGCGAAAAAGATTGCGCAGGCCGATCGCAGAAAGCGGTGCATGGCTTTAAGCGGGTGCAGCTTCCATGCCGTCGGCGCGCGTTTAACTGTAACAATAGGTTTAGGCGCGCTGCGCAGAGCCCGGCGCAGCGCAGTGTGACGTTTTAGGGCATCACTTCACGGAAAAATTCGTCCATCGCCGCGTAAGCGCGGGTCGCCACGCGCTCATTGTATTCGGCCTCGCCCTTTGCTTTGGCCTCGACGTCGGTGAACGAATGCACCGCGCCGCCGTAGCTCAACAGCTGCCAATCGACGTTGGCCGCGCGCATTTCGTCTTCAAACGCCTGCACCTGATCGCGCGGCACGTAGGGGTCATCGGCGCCGTGTAAGGCGAGCACCTTGGTTTTGATGTTCTTCGCATCGCCGGCATTTGGCGTGTCTAAACCGCCGTGGAAGCTGACCACGCCCGCAAGCGGCGTGCCGCTTCTGGCCAGTTCGAGGACGGATGTGCCGCCGAAGCAAAAGCCAATGGCGCCGGTGCCTTTGAGCGCGATGCCGCGCGCCGCCGATTCGCTCTTGAGCAAGGCCAGCGCCTGGTTCATTCGCGCGCGCAGCGGGGCGCGGTCGCCCCCTTTAAGTTTGCCGGCTGCAGCGCCTGCTTCTCCTGCGTCTTTTGGCCTCACCTTGGCCCCATACACATCCGCCACAAGCACCACGTAACCGCGCTCGGCGATGCGTTTGGCCTGGGCGATGTTGTTGTCGTCGATCCCCATCCAATTTGGCACCAGCACGATCGCGCGCATGGCTTCAGTGGGCGGGTTGGCCGGCGTAATCAGCACGGATTCGAATTTTTCCCGATCCAGCTGGTGTTTGATTACGGTCGTTTTGGTTTCGGCGTGGGCAGACAGGCTGATAATGGCCACCATGGTCAATGTGAGGGCTCGAAGCACGATGAAAATCCTCGAAATAGCAGTGAAAAAGAAGGTGCAGTTTGGCTACATCAGCGCGCGCACCCTGGTGCTTTTGGTCGCGTTGATCGTGCTCGGCTTATACGCCAATTCCCGTTCATGGCACGCACACGAAAGCTCACTGTCAGCAAGCGATCGCAGCGCTCTGCTGGCCTGCAGAAGCGAGTTGCTCAACCGCGCCGCACCGGCGCTCAGCATTGACCCTGTGCAGAGTAAACGCGCCAGCTGCGCGCCATTCATGCTCAACGACGTGACGGTTACGCCCTTGGCGGATTTTGTCGTTCAGGCGCGCGTCCTCGGGAAAGAGCGCTATCGATTTGACGCGGCCGCGAAATGGGCGCCGATCGACCTTGCCCTCGGTTGGGGTCAAATGGCGAACGACGCGGTGTTGAAGCACATCGAGATCAGCCAGAGCGGTCGCTTTTTTTTCTGGATGACGCCTAATTTTCCGATTCCGCGCCATGAAATTGAACGGAGCAGCGCCAACATGCATCTGCTGCCCGCCAACGATCAGGTACTTAGCGCGCTTGGGCGCGCCAAACCGGGGCAATACGTGCGCCTGTGGGGCTACTTGGTCCGCTTGAATCGAGCCGATGGTTATCTTTGGGCCAGTTCCATGAGTCGAACTGACACCGGTAGCGGCGCCTGTGAAGTGATCTGGGTCGAGAAAATGGAGATCGGCGACGTGCCCATTGGCGTTTGAGTGCCCGTCGCCATCACAGGGTCTATGGCGGGTGTGGGCTAGAATAGAAGTATGTATTCAAGTTCAGAACCGATCAAATTCGAGCGCGACTGCGACGTGGTGATGGTGCCTTCCGGAGACGAGGTCACGCTGCCCGCGGGCACAATCGGCTACCTCACCCAGGCGCTGGGCGGAAGTTTCACCGTTTACGTCGAAGGCAATCTCTTTCGCGTGGCCGGCGCCGATGCGGAAGCGATCGGCAAAGAGCCTTTGCCGCTGCCGACTTTGGCCGATGATGCCAGCGACGACGATGTCGAACGCGTGGTCTGGGACCAGCTGCGGACCTGCTTCGATCCGGAGATTCCGGTCAATATCGTCGATCTGGGCCTGGTCTATGAAGCGCGCGTCGAGGCCGAATCGGCGGGCGATCGGCGGGTGATGGTCAAAATGACCCTGACCGCGCCCGGTTGCGGCATGGGCGAAACCCTGATCAGCGACATCACCAGCAAACTTGAGCTGATCCCAACCATCCGTGAAGCCGACGTCGAGCTGGTTTTCGACCCGCCGTGGACGCGCGACATGATGTCGGAAGAGGCGAAGCTCGAAACCGGGATGCTCTAGCGGGCTGTTCTCTTTTAAGTGCTAGCTAGGCGCGCGCTCCGCGCATGGCCAAGATCATTTCGCGCAGAGCCGGCGCCTTGACTTGCTCTGGCGCCAGTGGATCGCCGCAGATCAAGTCAACTCGCGACCAGATCCGCCTAGGCAGTCGGGTCCGCCCCAACGCGCTGTCGCGGCGCGAAAAAACCGAGCCCCACAGGCCCGACAGCGCCACCGGAATGACCGGCACCGGACGGCGCTGAATGACGCGTTCAACGCCTGGCTTGAAATCGTTGAGCTCGCCGTTTCGGGTGATCTGGCCTTCCGGAAAAATGCACACCAGCTCGCCCTCGGCGAGCACGCGATCGATCTCGTCCCAGGCCCGTTCGAGCATCTGCGCGTCTTCCCTGGCGCCCGCAATCGGGATCACTTTGGCGATTCGGAAAAACCAGTTGAGCACCGGAAGCTGGAAGATTTTGTAATACATCACAAACCGAATGGGGCGACGAACCATGCCGCCAATCACCAGCGCGTCGATAAAGCTGACGTGGTTGGCGACCAGCACGGCGGGGCCTTCATCGGGAATTTTGTCAAGGCCGCTTGCGCGCACCCGATACAGCAGGCAAATCAGAATCCAGCACAAAAAGCGCAGCAGGAACTCAGGCACCAAAGTAAAAATATAAATCGCCACCAGCGCGTTGAGGATGGCGGTGACCAGCAGCAGCTGCGGAATGCTGAAATGCGCACCCTCAAGCAGGGCAATCGCGATCAGCGCCGACGCGACCATAAAAATCGCGTTGAGGATGTTGTTACCCGCGATGATTCTGGATCGAAAATTGGGGTCCGAGCGCTGCTGTACCAGAGCAAACAGCGGCACGATAAAGAAACCGCCAAACACCCCGATCAAGAATAAATCGAGCGCAACGCGCCAGCTTCCTGCACTTTGCAGATACTGCATCGCGCCCAT
>Ga0105047_10005692_pt1 | contig 21287 bp, 16 predicted proteins | sample MAT04_FD_78384 | JGI IMG/M metagenome (GOLD analysis project Ga0105047, IMG submission 78384) | Freshwater microbial communities from Lake Fryxell liftoff mats and glacier meltwater in Antarctica - MAT-04 (megahit assembly) | ecosystem: Environmental > Aquatic > Freshwater > Ice > Liftoff... | reverse complement strand
TGGCGCTCCGAAGCCACCCTGGCTGGGAGGTGGCGCTCCGAAGCCACCCTGGCTGGGAGGTGGCGCTCCGAAGCCACCCTGGCTGGGAGGTGGCGCTCCGAAGCCAGCGGGCGGCCCGCCGGGAGGAGGCGCACCGAAACCACCACCGGGGGGCGGGGTCTGGCCCGAGCCGGGCGGCCCAGGCGGCGGTGACATCGGGCCGAGCATCGTCGCCTGGAACGCCATGTTCGCCTTGGGCGGGGCGGCAGGTTCAGGCGCGGCGGGTGCCGACTGTGGAGGCGGCGCGCCAGGTGGACCCGCGGGTGGCGCACCCGGCATGCCGGGCTTCGCGCCGGCACCCACGCCGGTCATCATCATGGTGCCCTTGAACTTCGAGCCCGCGGTCTTGGGCTTGAGCGGCGTATTGCACGCGACGCACTGGGTCGCGGTGTCGGTGTTCGGCTTGCCGCAGTTGGGACAGAAGATCGTCACAGGTGCCCTCCGGATCACGGCGAGCGTCGATCGATCGCCGGCAGCGCAACCACGGTCCGCGCGCGGCCGGACACTACTCGTTCATGCGCGCCAAGGAAAGAGTGAATGATGCGCTCGTTGGCCGGCCCGCGGTGAGTCTTGACAGGGCCGGCGCTGCAGCCTAGCGTCCGGCCGCCCGAGCGCCCCCTAGGGGCTGGCTCGCTTGTTTGCACCGAGTGTTGTCGATGCGTGATCCACTGGATCCCAACGACGACGCGCGGTGCCCCGACCCACCTCGCCGCCCTCGATTCGTCGGCGGCCGCGAACCGAGTGACGATGGCGTTCACGCTGAGCCCCGAGCGAGAGAAGAAGGTCGACGAGATCCTCTCGCGCTATCCCACCAAGCGCGCTGCCTGCATCCCCTTGCTGCACCTCTGTCAGGAGCAGGATGGGTGGGCCAGCCCCGAGATCATCGCCTTCGTCGCCCAGCGACTGGGCATCGCTACGAGCGAAGTGCAGGGCGTCGTGACGTTCTACACGATGTACCACCAGACCAAGCCGGCCCCGCACGTGGTCTGGGTGTGTCGCACGCTCTCCTGCGATCTGATGGGCGGTAAGGCCATCCAAGAGCACCTCGAAGCGCGCTTCGGTTGCCACGCTGGGGAGGACAGCAAGGACGGGCAGTTCACCCTCAAGAAGGCGGAGTGTCTCGCGGCATGTGGCTACGCGCCGATGGTGCAGATCGACGACGCGTTCTACGAGAACCTCACGCCCAAGAAGCTGGACGCGATCCTCGACGCCGTCGCCAAGGGGCAGACGCCTCCGCAAGAAGAGACCGCCTGGTACCAGGACCCGGCCAAGGGCGCGCCGATCCCGCCCGCGCCGAAGCCCTCGGTGCCTCCCGCTGCGGGTGCGCCGCCTGCCGCCGCGCCGCCCGCGTCGGGCACGCCCCCCGGCGCCCCCCCGGCTGCTCCCGCAGCAGGCGCGCCCCCCGCCCCTGCGCCCAAGAGCTGAGGAACGACGATGGCGAACTACCCGATCCTCCTCTCCAATCGCTACACCTCGCCCGAGGCTTACAAGCTCGCGGTCGCCGAGAAGGCGGGCGCCTACAAGGCGGCCCGCAAGGCGCTCACCTCGATGACGCCCGAGACCCTCAAGAACGAGGTGAAGGCGGCGAACATCCGTGGTCGCGGCGGCGCTGGCTTCCCGGCGGGCATGAAGTGGGGCTTCCTCGCGACGCCCAAGCCAGGCCAGGAAGCCTACTTGGTGATCAACGCCGACGAGGGCGAGCCCGGCACCTTCAAGGATCGCACCTTGATGGAGAAGGATCCGCACCGGCTGATCGAGGGCTGCATCATCTCGATGTACGCGATCGGCGCGCACAAGTGCTGGATCTACGTGCGCTGCGAGCTGGTGCTCTCGATTCAGCGTCTCGAGGCTGCGATCAAGGAGTGCCACGCCAAGGGCTACTTGGGGAAGCGCCCGTTCGGTAAGGACTTCGAGCTCCAGATCCACATCCATCCCGGCGCGGGCGCGTACATCTGCGGCGAGGAGACCTCGCTCTTGAACTCGCTCGAGGGACAGCGCGGCGAGCCCCGCCTCAAGCCCCCGTTCCCCGCAGTGAAGGGCGCGTTTGGGATGCCCACCATCGTCAACAACGTCGAGACGATAGCTTCGGTGCCCGATGTCGTCGAGCTCGGCGGCGCGCGCTGGAGCAACCTCTCGCTGTTGCCTCCCGAGATGAAAGACGGCGGCACGCGCCTTTACGGGATCAGCGGCCACGTGAAGCGTCCGGGCGTCTACGAGGCGCCCGTCGGTATCACCCTGCGCGAGCTCATCTACGATTTTGGCGAGGGGATGCTCCATCCCGATCGGCCCTTGAAGGGCGTGATTCCGGGCGGCAGCTCGACACCGGTGCTTCGTCCCGAAGACAAGGTGCATTCGCCGGATCCCAAGAGCCCGCTGCACCCGTGGCACGGCAAGTCGCACCTCGATGTGCCCATGGCGGTCGACACCATGCGCGGCATCGGGACCATGCTCGGCACCTGCTGCGCCATCGTGATGGACGACTCGGTGTCCATGGTCGAGGCCGCGCGCAACCTCATGTACTTCTACGCGCACGAGTCCTGCGGGCAGTGCACCCCGTGCCGTGAAGGAACGGGCTGGCTGCACAGCGTGCTCGACGAGCTCTGCGAGGGACGGGGCAAGGCGAGCGACGTGGATCTCTTGGTCGACATCTCCAACAACATGATGGGCAACACCATCTGCGCGCTCGCAGACGGCACAGCGATGCCGATGCTCGCGTTCGTCCGTAAGTACCGGAGCGAGTTCCTCGCGGCCGCGGAGAAGGGCCTGCCCGAGAGCGCGCGCCTGGACACCGCGGTTCGCAGCGCGCTGCTCGAGTCGATGGGAGGTGCCGCGTGAGCACCAGTGGTGAGCTACTCGTATTGATCTGCGGGGTCTTCGCGCTGATCTCCGCGATCGGCACCGTCGCGCTGCGCAGCCCGCTGCGCTCGGCGATGGCGCTGTTGGCGCACATCATCTCGCTCGCGGGCCTCTACATCACCCTGAACGCGCACTTGCTCGCGGCGGTCCAGCTGATCGTCTACGCGGGCGCCGTCGTCGTGCTCTTCGTGTTCGTCATCATGCTGATCGGACCGAGCGCGCTCGGCGAGAAGCCCGACCAGCGCGGCCTCATCGTCAAGACGATGGGCGCCGCAGTCTTGATGATGACGATGGGCTCGATCGCGTTCGCGGTGGGTGCTGCGGGCAACGAGACCCCGCGACCCGATATCCCGCTCTGCGATACTGGGGTCGCCGAGTGCGGGCAGTTCGGCGGCGTGGATGCACTCGCGCAGGCCATCTACGTGGACGCGTTGATCCCCTTCGAACTGATCTCGATGCTGCTGCTCGTGGCCATCATCGCCGCGATCACCGTGGCGCGCGGTCAGGACTCCACGTCCAGGGTGGCCATCGATCCTGCGGCGTTGCCCATCCGTCCCAAGATGGTGGACGAGCCCGACCCTTCAGCGCTTCCCCCTAGCGAAGGAGCTGCGGCGCCCGCCGCGGAGTGAACGATGGGTATTGGCCTCGGAACGTACTTGGCGCTCGCTTCGATCCTCTTCGGGATCGGCGCGGTGGGATTTTTGACCCGCCGCAACCTGCTGCTCCAGCTCATGTCGATCGAGATCATGTTGAATTCCGTCAACCTGCTCTTGGTGTCGTTCAACCGGTACCGACCGGAGGGGCACTCGGGGCAGGTCTTGGCGTTCTTCGTGATCGCTGTCGCTGCGGCCGAAGCCGCGGTGGGGCTCGCCATCCTGATAGGTCTCTTCAAGCTCAAGAAGTCGGTCGAGAGCGACCGCGCCGATCTCCTTCGGCACTGACCTGTCCCCACTCTCCTTGTCCCCACTCTCCTTGTCCCCACTCTCTTTGCGTCCACCCAACGAGTAGGCGACCTCCGTGATGGATTTTCTGAACGAGTATTTCAGCACCGACGATCTCGCATCGAAGGTCCTGCCGTGGATCGTCCTCTTGCCCCTCCTCGGCGCGGGCATCAACGGCCTCTTCGGCAAGAACGCGCCGAAGAGCACGGTCACCGCGATCGCCATCGGCAGCGTGTTCACCGCCTTCATCAGCGCGCTAATCGCGTTCGGTGATCTGCTGAGCGCAGGGGAAGAGGGCCCCCAAGAGGTCGCCACCACGCTCTACGAGTGGTTCACGATCACCATCCCGGGCGCGGCCGGCAGCTACCACGTGCCCATCAACGTCCGCTTCGTCATGGATCACCTCTCGGGGATCATGACGGTGATGGTGTCGGGCATCGCGACGCTCATCCACGTCTACAGCGCCTCGTACATGGGCGAGGACCCCGGCTACCGCCGGTTCATGACGTACCTGAACCTCTTCACCGCCTCGATGCTGATCTTGGTGCTGGCCTCGAACATCCCCCTGATGTTCGTGGGCTGGGAGGGCGTCGGCCTCTGCTCGTACTTGCTCATCGGCTTTTGGTGGGAGACGCCCGCGTACGCGGCGGCCGGCCGCAAGGCCTTCGTGGTCAACCGCATCGGTGACTTCGGGGTGCTGCTCGGCACGTTCCTGATCGTCGCGAGCGCGCACACCTTCGAGTTCAGCCAGATCAACGCGGCCGCCGAAGACCTGGCGTACACCCCCGTCGAGATCGGTGGCTTGAGCGTCGGCATGATGGTCGCGACGGCGGCGACGCTCTTCATCTTCCTCGGATGCACTGGTAAGAGCGCGCAGCTGCCGCTCTACGTCTGGCTGCCAGACGCGATGGCCGGCCCCACGCCGGTCTCCGCGCTGATCCATGCGGCGACGATGGTCACCGCCGGCGTGTACCTCTGCGCGCGCCTCTCGCCGCTCTTCATCCACTCCGAGACCACCATGACGGTGATCGCGGTCATTGGATCGCTGACCGCCCTGCTCGCGGCGTCGATCGCGCTGGTGCAGACCCAGCTCAAGAAGATCTTGGCGTACTCCACGGTCTCGCAGCTGGGCTTCATGTTCGCGGCGGTGGGCTGCGGCGCTTTCAGCGGCGCGATGTTCCACGTCTTCACCCACGCGTTCTTCAAGGCGTGCCTCTTCCTCGGCGCTGGCTCGGTGATGCACGCGGTGCACGCGCATGGCGATGCGGACATCCGGTACCTGGGCGGCCTCAAGAAGTACATGCCGCGGACCCACATCACGTTCCTGCTGTCGTGCTTGGCGATCGCGGGCTTTCCCCTCACCAGCGGCTTCTTCTCCAAGGACGATCTCCTCTTCGGAGCCCTCGAGTCCGTCGAGCACCTGGGCTGGGTGGGCTACGGTGTCTTCGGAGTGCTCGCGTTCTCCGCGTTCCTCACCGCGTTCTACATGTTCCGGCTCTACTTCCGGACGTTCTGGGGTGAGTTCAAGGGCGGTCACGAGCCTTCTCATGCAGAGGGTCACGACGACGAGGAGCATCACGTCGAGCCGCACGAGTCCGACGACTGGATCACCACCCCGCTCATGATCCTCGCGGGCTTCGCGATGGTGGTTGGGTTTCTCGGACTGCCCCACTGGATGCCCGTCGTCGGCGACTACAGCTGGTGGGGTCACTTCCTCAGCGGTCACGACGGCACCGAGGGGCCTGTCGCCACCTGGGCGCTTCGAGCGCACGGCGAGGCGGATCACGCAGCGCTCCTGACCCCGGGCCTGATCGCGATGAGCGTGGGCACGGTCGTCGGCCTCGGCGGCATGGGCTTGGCGTACCTCTGGTACGGCCAAGGCCAGGCGCAGGACGCGCGCGAGAAGGTGTTGGCCCTCGTGGTCGCGAGCCTGTACCGCCTGCTCGTCATCACCCTGGCGGGCGCGGGCATCTTCTTCAGCGGCCGCAGCGCCATCGACGACGGCGCTGGCTTTGCGTCGATCAGCTGCATCGTGCTCTGCGTAATCTTGCTCGCCGTCTTCGTGTGGGGCGCCGTCCGCGGCTCCACGCCCGACGCCGCGCGCGACACCCTCTTCGAGAAGTGGCGGGTCGATGAGGCCTACCGCGCGATCTTCGTGGGACCGCTCGAGTCGTTCGCCATCGTGAGCGCGAACCTCGACCGGATCTTCGTCGACGGTCTGCTCACCAAGGTGCCCGCCGAGCTGGCGCGCGCCCTCGGGTGGCTGATCACCCGGGCCCAGAACGGCGTCATCTACGCGTACGCGACGATGTTTGCCGTCGGCACCGCCGGCTTGGTGTGGTGGTTCGTGTCCCCGCATTCGCAGCTGACCGGTGAGGTCGCGGGCGACGCGGTGCACTGGGTCGCGGATGAGGGCGCCGGCTACACCTACCGCTGGGACTTCGACTCCGACGGACACCCCGAGACCGAGTGGGTGACCGAGGCCGAGCAGGATCGGCACTACGAGACCGACGGGATCATCTCGCTGGTCGCGGTGCTCGAGCCCGCGCGCGGCGTGGGCGGCGATCCCAGCGAGCTTCGTCAGGAGATCGACATCGAGAGCAGCGCCGAGGAGCTGCCGGTGGACGAGGAGGGCGGCGACTGGACCCGTCGTGCCACGGGCGACGACGACGTCGTCGGACGCACGTTGCCCACCGTCGAGCTGCACGGCACCCGAACCACCGTCGATGGGCACACCGTCCGCGGCGCGGTCGTCTGGGTGCGCGCCAACTCGGCGAGTGTGCGTGGTGGGCGCGAGGTCGCCCCCGAAGCGGCTGGCGGCGAAGAGGGCGTTCGCGAGCTTCGCCTCGGCGACTCGGTGAGCATCGGTCCTTGGCGCCTTCGGGTCTCGGCCCGGGTGCAGGCGACAGTGGAAGTTCGTAGCGCCTTTGGCGCGGTGACCCGCGAGCACGAGGCGGTGGTGGTCGACATGACTGCGCCCAACCTCGAGCTGGCGATGGGAGTGGACCGATGAGCGCGGCAACGGAGACCGCGGGTACGGCACACGGCGCGCACGACGCGCCGCTGGCCGACCCGCCCTGGTACACGACGAACTACTTGCTCGCGATCCTGGTCGCGGGCCTCTTCATCGCGCTCCCCGAGATAGTGCCGATCGCGCCGGCGAACCTGCTGGGTCTGATGTTGGGCGTGCCCTTCTTCGGCGCCATCGCGCTGCTCTTCATCCCTCGACAGTGGGCTAACGCCATCCGCGGCTTCTCCCTCGGCGTCATGCTGATCGAGATGATGCTGAGCTCGTGGCTCATCTTCGGCGACTACTCGAGCTCCGCGATGCAGTTCACCGAGAACGCCGAGTGGATCCCCGCGTTCGGGATCGGCTGGCGGGTGGGCGTCGATGGCATCTCGTATCTGTTGGTGCTCCTCACCACGGTGCTGACCCCCATCGCGCTCTACGTTTCGTGGGGCACGATCGACACCAAGATCAAGGAGTACGCGTTCGCGTTCTTGCTCCTCGAGGTGGGGATGATCGGCGCCTTCGTGTCGCTCGATCTCTTCCTCTTCTACGTGTTCTGGGAGCTGATGCTGGTGCCGATGTACCTGCTCATCGGCATCTGGGGCGGCAAGGACCGCGTCTACGCGGCGGTGAAGTTCTTCCTCTACACGATGGTCGGCAGCCTCTTGATGCTGATCGCCATCCTGTACGTGGCGAGCACCTACCACTCGCTCGCGGGTGAGTGGTCCTTCGCGCTGGCGGACTGGGAGCGCCTGACCTTCACCCATGAGGAGCAGGTGTGGCTCTTCTTGGCGTTCGCCATCGCGTTCGCCATCAAGGTCCCGATGTTCCCGTTCCACACGTGGCTTCCGGATGCGCACGTGCAAGCACCCACGGGCGGGTCGGTGATCCTGGCAGCCGTGCTGCTGAAGCTCGGCGGCTACGGTTTCCTGCGCTTCGTGCTTCCGCTCTTCCCGCACGCATGGCACTTCGGCGTCGACTCGCGATCCTTCGCATCGGTGATCGCCGTGCTCGCCGTCATCGGCATTCTCTACGGTGCGTTCTGCGCGTGGGTGCAGCGCGACGTGAAGAAGCTGGTGGCCTACAGCTCGGTCAGCCACTTGGGCTTCGTGATGCTCGGCATCGCGTCCGCGACGGAGAGCGGCATCTCCGGCGCCGTCCTGCAGATGGTGAGCCATGGCATCTCCACCGGCGCGCTCTTCGTACTGGTCGGCGTGATCTACGACCGGCGACACACCCGCGACTTGGCCGACTTCGGTGGTCTCGCGAAGGTGATGCCCATCTACACCACCATCTTCGTGATCGTGACCATGAGCTCGATAGGCCTTCCGGGGACCAACGGGTTCGTCGGTGAGTTCATGATCTTGAGCGGCACGTTCGTGTCGGAGAACCTGGGCGGCTACCAGTCGATCTTCGTGTTCTTCGCGGCGCTCGGGGTGCTCTTCGGGGCCGTCTACATGCTTCACGCGGTGCTCAAGATGTTCTGGGGTCCGATCACGCGGAAAGAGAACGAGAACCTCCCCGACCTGAACCATCGGGAGATCATCGCGCTCGCGCCGCTGGTCTTCCTGATCTTCTACATCGGCCTGTTTCCCGGCAGCCTCATCCAGAACATGCAGCCGTCGGTGGCGCACCTCGTCTCGCGCTACGGCGCGGGCCACGCGGCCGCCGAGGGCCTCGAAGCGGCGACGCTGGCGCCCGATCCCAACGCCGTCGCGCCCGCTCCCCCTGCCGAGGATGCGCCTGCCGACGACGCAGCACCCGAAGGTGACAAGTGAACGATCTCCTCGGCGTCTTTGCCCCTCTCTCCCCCATCCTGTGGGTGGCCGCGGCCGGCCTGGTGATCATGCTGGTGGACGCGTTCGTGAAAGAGCGCGCCGAGCTCGCGCTCACGACCGCTGTCGTCTTGGTCGCGGCGGGCGGCCTCTCCCTCGCGCTCTGGGACACGTCGGCGGTCGATGATCAGGGGCTCGCGCCCTGGATGGCCACCGACCGTCTGGCGATCTTCATCGACGTCACCGTGTGTGCGGGCGCCGCGCTCGCGGCGCTCTTGGCGGGCGGCTACCTCCGTGAGCACGGCCTGGAGCGCGGCGAGTTCTTCGTCCTCCTGATCTTCAGCACGTTCGGGGCGATGACCCTCGGTCGCGCGACCGATCTGCTCACCATCTTCATCGCGCTCGAGATCCTCTCGCTCGGTGTCTATGGGCTCGTGGCGTTCCGCCGCTTCAGCCCCCGGGCGCTGGAGGGGGCGATGAAGTACTTCCTGCTCGGCTCGTTCGCGGCGGCGGTGCTCCTCTTCGGCGGAGCGCTGCTCTATGGCGGCACCGGGCACACCGATCTGGCGGGCATCGGGGAGTCCATCGCGTCGGGCGAAGCAGATCTTCGGCTGGTGCTGTTGGGCCTCGCGCTCGTGCTCGTCGGCTTGGGCTTCAAGATCAGCGCGGTCCCTTTCCACACCTGGACCCCGGACGCGTACGAGGGCGCTGCAACTCCCGCGACGACCTTCATGGCCGTCGTGGTGAAGGCAGCTGTCTTCGCGGTGCTCTTGCGGGTGCTCTACACCGCGGTGGGCCACGAGAGCCTGACGAACGCGGCGACGGGCTGGCCCCCGGTGCTCGCGGTGCTCGCTGCGATCACGATGATCGTCGGCAACCTCGCGGCCATCGTGCAGAAGAGCGTCAAGCGCATGCTGGCGTACTCGTCCATCGCGCACGGCGGCTTCATCCTCGTCGGCGTGGTGGCTGCGGTGCAGGTCGGCTCGACCGCGATCACGGCCGTCCTCTATTACTTACTCGCGTACACCGTCTCCAACGTGCTCGCGTTCGGCGCGCTCATCGCGGCCGGGAGCAACGGCAAGGAGGCCGTCACCTACGAGGACCTCGCGGGTCTAGGTCGCCGCAATCCCCTGGTCGCGGTGCCCTTCGTGATCGGCGTCCTGTCCTTGATGGGCTTCCCTCCGACCGCGGGCTTCTTCGCGAAGTACTACGTGCTCATGGCCGCGGTGCAGGCCGGGGGCTCGCTCCTGTACCTGGCGATCCTCGCGGTCATCACATCGGCGATTGGCGCCTATTACTACCTGCGCGTGATCGTGTATCTCTTCATGAAGCAGCCCGAGCCGGGCGCGCCCGTCGCGATTCCCATGCGCAGCTGGTACGTCGCCGTGGCCATCGTGGTGTCCGCGTACTTCGTGATTCAGATGGGCATCTCGCCCACGATGTACCTGGAGCTCGCGGCAGGCGCGGCAGGCTGAGCTGGCTGCCCGAGCGGGCGGCGAGGTGAGCTGGAAACCGGGCGGGCACGTAGCGACTCACGTTGGCCTCGCCGTTCGCTGCGTGGCAGACCGAATCCCTCGATGCACGCCAACCGCTTCCCCCACGCCTTGCTCTTCACCGTTCTGTTGCTCGGGGGCTGCTCGTGCGGTGCCGCTAGTGACGCAGAGAGCGAAGTCGAAGGGACATCCGCCTCAGCGCTGTCGATGGGCACCATCCAGGGCGTGATTCGCCTCTCGGAGGACAGCGAGCTGCCGCGATACCTGAGCAACCCCATGGAGGCGACCTCGACGGGGACGGCCATCCCCGACGACTGCTCCCCTGCGGGCGAGCGAGACGCGGCGCCGCTCCTGCTGTCGGAGGACCGGGGCTTGAGCTTCGTGCCGGTGATGGGACTCGGGGATAGCGCCCACTGGCCCGAGCGCACGGGTGCACGATCCATCGACGTGCACATCCGCGACTGCCGCTTGGATCCCCCGGTGATCACCGCGACCGCAGGCGACGTGCTCCGGGTGCACAACGACCTGATGTATCCGTTCTTCCCCTCGCTCGGGGCCGGCGGTTTCTTCCAGGCGGTGCTGCCCGGCGAAGCCCGCGAGTTCGAGCTCGACCTGCCGCGCCCGGTGACGTTGGGGTGTTCGGTGACGTCGCCCTGCGGGCGCACCGAGGTGCTCGTGTTGGGGAGCCCTGTGCACACCGTGAGCACCCAGGGAGGACACTTCACGCTCGAGGTACCGGCCGATCAGGACATCGAGCTCGTGGCGTGGCATCCGCTGATCGCGGAGGCCGCCATCCACACGACGGTGGGCGCAGGCGAGACTGTGCACGTCGAGATCGAAGTCCACGCGGTCGTCATTGCGCCGCCGCCCGCGCCGCTGCCGATCCCCGAGGGCGACCGCGTCGAAGATCACCCCGAGCTCGGTCCGTTCTGAAGACGCTGTGGCCTGCGCTGCGACGGGTGGGCCGTGCGCCACGAAGGGGTCAGGCATGCAGGTGGGGCTTCCGGTTCCCACCGAGAGCAATGTGTCGGGTCTGCTCGCCAAGGAGACGATGCGGTCGATCTATGCTGGATGCGGTCGACCGAATCCTGATGGGTCGTGTCCCACTTCCCCCTGTAAGGCGAAGTGCTCATGCGGCCGCCGATCACTATGGATACTTCCCGAGGGAACTCTCATCCGACGTTGGCGCGCAGGGCTGTGATTCCAATGGAGGCCTAAGACGGGTCGTCGTCCGTTGCGCCTGGGCGCTTGGGGACGGCGACCCGATCGCCGTCGCGCACTGCGATGACCTCGCCGTCGAACACGGCGCGGGCCTCTTCGACGAAGGGCTTGGTCGAGCCGTAGCGCTGGGAGAAGTGGGTTAGCACGAGCTTCCGGGCGCCTGCGTCGCGCGCCACGATGCCGGCTTCGCGCGCGGTCATGTGGCCGTGGTCGTGGGCTTCGCGGGACTCGGACGAGAGATACGTCGACTCGCACACCAAGAGATCCGCGCCCTGGGCCAAGGCGATGGCGTTGTCGCACATGCGGGTGTCCATCACGAACGCGAAGGTCTGGCCCGACTTGAACAAGCTCACGTCGTCGAGAAGCACGGGCTTGCCGTCGACCACGAACGAGCCGTTCTTGATGAGGTCTTTGATCTGGGGACCGACTACGCCCGCAGCGGCGAGCTTCTCGGGGAGCATCGTGCGCCCGTCGTGCTCGCGGAGGCGGTAGCCGTAGGTCTCGACGGCGTGATCCAGTCGCTTCGCGGAGATCTCGAACTTCTTGTTCTTGTGGATCACCCCTTCGCCCCGGATGGGCTTGGCCGTGACCTTGCTGACGTCGTGGTAGATGGAAGCGTGCCGGAGGCGCTCGTAGAAGAGCTGTCCGGAGGCGGGATAGTGGACCTCGATCTCGTGGGGGACCCGATCGAGGCTGATGCGTTGCGAGAGCCCCGCGAGGCCCAGGCAGTGATCGCCGTGGAAGTGCGAGATGAGGATCTTGGTGACCTGGGTCACCGTCACCTCGGCGTAGATCATCTGGCGCTGGGAGCCTTCACCCGGATCGAAGAGGAGGCCCTCCTCGTCCCAGCGCAGGAGGTAACCGTTGTGGTTGCGGTAGCGGGTAGGGACTTGGCTGGAGGTACCCAGCACGATGAGCTCGCGAGCAGACATGGTGTACGAAGGCGGCAGGTGACAGACCCACCATCCCTACGCAAGGGCGATGTGCCGCGGTGATTCGATCAGAGGTCGATGAGGTACGACAGGCGCGCGGTGATGGTGAGGTAGAGCGGGTCGGACTCGATGGACACGGGCAACAGGATCGGGCGCACGACGAGCCCGACGGTCCAGTCTCGGTCCAGCAAGACGTCGACGCCGACGACGGCGTGCACTTCCAGATCGGGCCGGATGACCATCGGATCGGCGCTCAAGAAGAAGCCCGCGCCCAGGCCCAAGAACGGCACGACCGTGAGGATGTCGATGACGTAGATGAGCTCGGCCGATCCGCGTACGCGGTGCAGATCGTCGGGGTGGTAGCTGTACGCCGCGTCCACCCGGAGTTCCCAGACGTCGGTGAGGCCGAAGCCCACCCCGAAGCCGGCGACGACGCCATGGTTGGGGAGCATCGCGTCACTCGCGACGAGCCCGTATCCCGCCTCCAGGCTGAGCGCAGCGCGGCCTTCATACGCGCGGGCGGACGCGGGCGCGAGCAGGCAGCTCGCCAGCAACGTACCTGCGATCGCGACGTGGGCTCGGAGGCCGGACACGCGCGGCGTATGCCATGGCGGGCCAGAACGTGCGACTTGGGCCGCGCTCGGTTGACCCCGTTTGTTGCGAAAGGGCAGGGGGGCGAGCACGATCCCCCGGCATGCCGACCGAGCCCGAGCCGCGGGAAGGACCCACCGGCGAGGCGCCCTCCGGCGCACCTCGAGAGGGCGCGCCGCGAGGTGAGGCTGCGCCGGTCGGCTCCAAGAGGACGCCCTCCAAGGAGACCGTGCAAGGCCTCGGCACACCGACGCCTCGAGCGCTCGACGTGAGCGTGGGGTCGAGCCCCGGCGACATCGTCAGCCCCACCGACGCGAAGAGCTCGGCGGCGACTCGATCGGTGGCGACCATCGATCTGTCCGGGCTGCTCGCGACCTCACCCGGTGCGGTGCGGCGGCGCCTGCTTGGACCCTGGGCCGAGGGCCTACGCCAGTACCTCGCGCTGCGCGTCGGCGATCTGGAGCTCGCGGCGCGCTGCTTCTCGACGCTCAAGAAGCGGGTCGACGCAGAGCCGATGGAGGAGATGGTCCGCCCTCCGGGAGCGCGCGCGCGCATCTACCGGATGGCCCACGCGCTCGCCGCAGAAGGCGCGAAGGACCAGCGGGGCAGCCTCGCGTTCCGCGCCCCGCTGAGGCCGAAGAGCGGATACGCGGAGGCGCTGGTGTGCTTGCGCGAGGGGCTCGACGCCGATCAAGCCGAGCTCCTCGAGCTGCGTTGGGCGCGCGAGCTCTCCGTCGAAGAGATTGCGTACGTGCTCGGGTCCTCGGCGAACGACGTGCACCTCGCGCTGGGGCGCGCGGTGACCCGGGCGCGCGAGCTGCTCGCGGAACATGGACGCCGCGACGCCGCGCACGACTCGGTGGCGGTCGCCGTCGTCGACGCGTTCGCGCTGGCGAAGAGCCCAGCGGCGAGCGAGGGCGCGCGGGCTTCGCTCGAGGTGGGTCTTGGCGCGGGGACCGTGATCGGCGGCCGCTACCGCATCGCCAAGCAGGTCGGCGCGGGCGCCTTCGGTGAGGTGTATTACGCCGAAGATCAGGACGTCCCGGGCCACGTCGTCGCGCTCAAGATCCTCCGCGAGCCCGCGCTCTCCGAGATGGTGCGCGAGCATCACCTGCGCGAGCTCAAGCTCATCGCCGCCGTCTTTCATCCGTCGGTGGTGCACTTCAAAGATCACGGCTGGTTCGAGGATCGCCTGTGGTTCGTGATGCCTTGGTACGAGGGGGAGACCCTCGAACAGCGGATGCGCAAGAGCGAAGGCATCGGTCGGGCCGACGCGCGCAGACTCTTCGAGCCCGTCGCGCGCGCGCTCGCCACGCTGCACGGCAGCGGCATTCGGCACCAGGACATCAAGCCCGACAACATCTTCTTGGCGCGGATCCACGGGGCGGGCGACGCCGACGGGACCCTTCCGGTCCTGCTCGATCTCGGGGTCGCAGCGACCGAGCACGAGGCGTTGATTGGCGGCACGCCGGTGTACTTCGCGCCCGAGGTCGCCGCGCACTACGCGATGCACCCCGACGCCCCCGAAGTAGGGCCGCCTGCAGACGTCTTCGCGCTCGCGCTCTCGCTCCGGAACGCGCTCGAGCCGGAGACGGAAGAAGACGTGCCGGCGGGCGCCGTCGAGGCGTTCATCGAGAAGCGCTCCAAGACCGCGCCGCCCACCCTGACGCGGACGGATCTGCTCTTTCTCCGGCCTCACTTCGAGCGATGGCTCTCGCTCGATCCTCTGCAGCGGCCGACGGCCGAGCAGTTCGCGCACGAGCTGGCGGTGCTCACCGAGCCCGAGGAGAAGGCGGAGCGTCGGCGTCGGATGCTCGCCATCGTGCTGCCCATCGTGGCCATCGCGCTGACGGTCGTGGGCGCGCTCGGCTACGTGTACGTACGCGAGGTGGAGATAAGCCAGCGTGAGATCCACGCGGCCCGCAATGAGGCGGCGCGGGCCCGGGACGACGTCGTGAGGGTGAGCTCCGATCTGGTGATCGAGGAGGCGCGTCGCGAGGCCGTCGAGATGGATCACGCGGCCCTGCGTCGTCGCTACGACGAGGAGCGCCTGACCCGCGATGACTTGAGCTCGCGTTTGGCGACGGCCGAGGGCGAGATCAGCATCCTTCGAGGTCGAGTGACCACCATCCTCGAGGAGCGGGATCTCGCGAACGCGGAGCTCGCTACCAGCCGGAGCGCTTTGGGCACCGCCCGCGCCGAGCAAGCCAACGTTCGCCGGGAGCTCGAGCGGGCGAACGCGGACGTCGCGGGGGTGCGGGCCCGGCTCGCGACCGAGTCGCTGCGGGCCGAAGGCCTAGAGGACCGTGTCGCGGACGTGGAGCGCAGGGCCGCCGCCGACCTCGACACGGCGCGCGCCCGCAGCCGCGAACTCGAAGCGTCCTTGGCGGAGAGCCGCGCGGGCGTGGAGGATCTGCGCCGTCGCATCACCGAAGCCGAAGCCCGCGCCACCGAAGCTTCTGCCGCACGAACCCGCGCGGAGGAAGCACGCGACGCCGCCGAGCGCACCCGTGATCGCGCGAACGACTCGCTCGCAGAAGCCGAGCGCACGGTCGCGTTGTTGCGTCGCCGTTTGGCGCTGCGCGAAGGCGGCGAGAGCGACCCCACTTCGGATTCCCCGCCCGCGCCGTAGCTCGCGAGGGTCGTTTCGCCCTCAGCTATCAGTCGGGGAAGAAGCCGCGTCGGCCCATGCGCTGAACGCGCGCGCGAAGTGCGAGCAAGTCCATGCCAGCGCGGGTCATGCCTTGGGGGCCGAGCTTGCTGCCGGGTACTTCGGCCCAGCGACGCAGCGGCACCTCGAGCAGATCGGCGGCCGACAAAGGCGGGGCTTGTGCGCTGCCCGTCGTGAGCCTCCCCAACAGCTCGACGTCGAACGCCCAGCGCGACGAGAACGGATGACTCAGCGCGACCCGGAGCGCCCGGGTATCGCGAAAGATCTTCGCGCCGCATTGGGAGTCGTAGATGGGGATGCCGAGCACCGAGGACGCAGTCGCGGCGAACGCGCGGCCCAAGATGCGCCGGCCCATGTTGCGCTGCAGCGCTGCGCCGAGACGGACCACGCGTGATCCCAGGACCGCTTTGGCGTCGCTCTTCTCGAGCGCATCGAGGAGATAGTGCAGCTCCTCGGGCGGCGTGGCGAAGTCGGCGTCGAGGTAGCCGACGACGCTCGCGTTGGCGGCCAGCGCCACGTTCATCCCCTGTCGCACCGCCTCGGCCTTGCCGGCGTTCTGGGGCAGCGCATGCACTCGGACGCGCTCGGGATGGCGGCGCGCGATGGCGGCGAGGCGCGCAGCGGTTCCGTCCTTGGAACCGTCGTCGACAAAGACCACCTCGACGCGAGGATCGGTGAGGAGCTCCTCTATCTTGGCGTCGTCGAGCCGGGCTTCTTCGTTGAAGCAGGGGATGGTCAGGATCACGGGGCGGCGAGTATGGCACAGGGGTTCCAACGCGCTCTCTTGCGCCGAGGCGTGGCTGGCAACACGCTCGCGCCATGTCGAGCGAGGACGATTTCGAAGAGGATCCCAACCCCGAGGCTGCGCACGGCGCGATGCCGCGGCAGGCGCTCGACTCGGTGAGCGAGGCCCGGTGGGATGCGGCCCAAGAGGGAGCCGAGCTCTTGCGGGAGGGCGAGGTGGAGGCGGCGATCACCGAGCTCGAGCAGGTCATCCTCGCTGACCCCGACAACGAGCACGCGCTCTTCTTCCTCGGCGCGGCCCACTTCGAGCGAGGCCGCTTCGACAAGGCCGCCAAGGCCTACGTCGAGGCGCTTCGCATCGCGCCGCAGTTCTCGGGCGCGTTGGTGGGCTTGGGCCACGCGATGCGGATGCAGGGCCGACCGACCGAAGCCCTCAAAATCGGGCGCGAGCTGCTCGACCGCAACGAGAAGGACTCCGATGGGCTCTACCTCGTCGGTCTCTCGCACTACGCGCGTGGCGAGGCGGCGGCGGCTGAGCGCTTCTTGCTCCGCTTCCTCGACAGCCAGCCCGAGGCCGAGGTGGCCAACGAGGCCCGCGGCCTCATCCACGTGCTCAACGAGCGCAAAGGCCCAGAGAGCGACCTCAACTAGGGGCTGCATTGCTGGCGCTCCGGATAGGTCGGGTCACGACCTGTCTCGATCCCGCTATCCACCGTCCTCGGGGGATGCGTCCATCCCCGCGTCCGGGGCGACGCTCATGCTTGCGTCGTCGAGGGTGATGCTCGCGTCTGGGACGCCAGCGTCGCCGTCGTCGTACGAGTACACGAAGTAGTCGCGGCGCGTTCCGCCGCTGAGGCACATGCCGACCCGCTCACCGAAGAGCGGTCGCCCGAGGGCATCGAGGTGCTGTACCGTCCCTCGGGCATCACCCGCTTGCACGATCCACCAGCCGCCGCTGCCATCGGAGAGCGCTTGGTAGAACGTGTTGGGCGTGAAGCTCCCGAGCATCACGCCTGCGAAGACCGCCTCACCGGTGGCATCGATGTGCGAAGCCTGGCCGCCGCGCGCGCCGTTGCCCAGCAGCGCAACGAAGAGGCCGCCGGCACCATCACTTGCGACGGCCACCCAGGCATTGCGGTTGGATAGCTCGAAGCCCACTTGCGCCGCGACGTCGATGCCCGCGGCGCCGTGCACCAGGTCACCGGTGGCAGTGATCTGAATCATGCGCAGGTCGGCCTCCAGGCTCGCATCCGAGACTAGGGCGACAATCCCACCCTCGTGCTCCACCACCATGCGGCACAGGCCACCGACATCGCGTGCGGCCAATCCAATGCTCGTGTAGTGCCAGCCTATGCTGCCGTCGCGCTCCACTCGCACGAAATGCGATCGGCCGATTCCACTGGGGTCGACCGGCGCGATCACGTGCGCCACATACGCGCCATCCGCAGTGGCGGCCCCCCAGAACCCGAGCGCAGTCCGTGCTCCGCTGCTGGAAGGCGGGTGTACCGCCGGGTCGGTGATCGGCTCGCTCACCATGGCCAGGGTCATGTCAGGATTGCGGCGCACCACTCTCAGTGCTTGTGGGGATCCTGCGTCCAAGCCCACCCGGTCTGTGCCGTAGAAGAGCTCGCCGACATCGTTGCTCGCCACGGAGTCCACGGCCGGGAAGAGTCGCGACAGGTAGATGGGCTCGGCCGCCGGCTCGCCCTCGGGGGGCGTTAGCTCGTTGCCGTCGGTGTCCCAGAGATGCAGGCGATACCAGACGTCGGTGCCCTCATCGGAGGCGTGGAGACAGCGGGCGTAGCGGAGCAGGGCTACGTTCTCTTGTTCGCCCAGCAAGAGTAGGTTGCCGAGGCCGGGATCACATGCGCCGAACTGTCCTCCAACGAAGCGCTCGGTTAACGAGATGGACGCAATCGTGTCATGGTCGACGGGATCGGAAAGTACAAGGGAAAGGGGGATACAGCTTGTTCGGTCGCATCCAGAACAAAAGAGGCGACTGCAGGGGTCCGCCGGGACGATGATTCCAGGTGTGCCCTCAAGCACCGTTGCGACGTGAGAGCCTAGTCGTGGCAGGAATGAGAATCCTGCGGACCAGAGCAATTCCTCGCGTCCGGTTGCGTCGAGGGCTACCACTGCCTCGGTGCGACTGCCCGTGGCCGCCGAGCCGACGAGGAGGCCGGCCGCAACCAACAGTCCGCGGTCGGTCGCGCGAGCCTCGATGATGGGCCCTGCCACTCCTTCTGACCATGCCGACAGCGTGCCGGGGGGCACGGCCACAGCGCTGTCGGTCGCCGCAAATTCAGTGCAATCCGGACGCATGTGAGCGTCCAGGCCCGTGGTTCCGCCATCGTCGCGGGGATAGTACGGCGTCGCGCATGCGCCGCAGAGTAGGAGACCAAGCGCGACCAGCCGAGTCACGGACAGACCATGGGGCAGGAGATCGCAGGGACAATCTCAGCACAGGCTGGGTCGGGCTCCATGCCCAGACAGCACGCCGCGATGCCATCGGTGACGGGCACGTTTTGGGTGCCGAGCTGGGCGGCCAGGTCGTCTCCCAGGTCGGCTCCTCGATATCGCAGGTCCAGGCCTAGCGGTGTGACCGGAGTGGGACTGATGCCGCGGCCCACCCAACCGTCCTCGAGCGTCGGGGTCCCGACTGCCATGCCCGGATAGGTTCTGGCCCGCTCCATGACCGGGCTCAGTCCCAGAAACATCGGGCCCAGGATGGGGGTGGTGGCCAGTCAGGTGTAGATGGTGCCGAGTGAATCCAGCGGCGGGTCGATGGTGCTCGGGAAGTTCGAGAGCTGCACTGGGATGAACCAGTCTAGGCCGATCACCAGGAAGTTGAGGACCACCCAGTTCTGAATGAAACCCGCGATCGCGAGGCCGATGCCTACGTCCACGAATCCTCCCCCGAGGAAGATATCGTAGTTGTCCGCGTTGGCAGGCACGTCGGCGTCGTCGCCTCGGGCGACGCTCGACTCGAGGACCACCGCGTCGATCACCCGGAAGCGGAGGCCGCTCCCGTCGACGAAGGGCACCAGGGTCGCCGCATAGGCTCGCGCCGAGCTCACGGTCACCCGGAAGTTGCCCTCGGGACGGATGACGTCCGTGATGTCGAACTGGGTGCGGCCGGACGCAACGACGTTGCCATCGACGAAGAGGGTCACCCGTAGGCCGGGCGTGCCTGGGCGGTAGCCGGGGACGTCCGTTCGCGGATCGACCCCGCTATCCACCGTCCTCGGGGGAGGCATCTATCCCGGCGTCGGGGTCGACAGACATGCTCGCGTCGTCGAGCGACATCGCGTCCAGGCCTGCGTCGGCTGCGTCCCTTGGAAGCACGTAGTACTCACGGCGCTCCCCGCCACCGCTGCACACCCCGATGTGCAATGCGAAGAGCGGGCGCCCCGTGGCATCTACGTGCTGGACCAGGCCGAGCGAGCCCAATTGAACGATCCACATCCCGCCGAGCCCGTCCGCGAACGCCTGATACAGCTCCACAAAATCTGTTGATGACTGCAGGCTCCCGACCTCAACCGGGCCGAAGAGCGCCCTTCCGTCCGCGCTGATGTGGCTGCCCCGTCCAAACGGCGCCGCTCCGTCGCCTACTAGCGCTACGAAGAGCCCGCCTTCGCCGTCGCTCGCTACGGCAACCCAGGCGTTCCTGTTCTCGAGGTCGAAGCCCACTTGCCCCGCCACGTCGATCCCTTCCGCGCCGTGGACCAGCTCACCAGCCGCGGTGATACGGATCAATCGCAGGTCTGCCTCGAAGCTGGCATCGGATACCAGCGCGATGATGCCGCCCTCGTGCTCCACCATCATGCGACACAAACCATCCACGTCGCGTGCCGCCAATCCGATGCTGGTGTGGTGCCAGCCGATGCTGCCGTCGCGCTCCACGCGAACAAAGTGAGAGCGCCCTACGCCGCTAGCGTCGATGGGCGCGACCACGTGGGCGACGTACGCGCCATCTGCCGTCGCAGCGCCCCAGAAGCCGAATGCCGGCCGCATCCCGCTGCTCGAGGGTGCGTGCACGGTAGGGTCTGTGATCGGGTCGCTCACCATGGCCAGCGTCATGTCGGGATTGCGTCGCACCACGCGGAGCGCTGGCGGGGAGCCCGCATCGAGCCCCGCGCGATCCGTCCCGTAGAACAGCTCGCCGTCGTCATTGCTCGCCACGGAGTCCACGGCAGGGAACGACCCCGAGAGATAAATCGGCTCGCGAGCCGGCTCGCCCTCGAGCGGGGTGACTTCGCGTCCTTCAGTGTCCCAGACGTGAAGTCGATACCATACGTCCGTTCCCTCGTCGGAGGCGTGCAGACACCTGGCGTAGCGAACGAGGCCGACGTTCTCCTGCTCTCCCAACAGCAGCAGGTTGCCGAGGCTGGGGTTGCACGCGCCGAACTGGCCTCCTACGAAGCGCTCGGTCAGCGATATGGCGGCAACGGGGTTGTGGTCGGATGGGTCCTCGATGACCAATGAGAGCGGGCTGCAACCCGTGCGGTCACAGCCCGAGCACAAGCTGCGGCATGGGTAGTCAGGAACGACTATCCCGGGGGTTCCCCGGAGTACTGTCGCGACCCGTTCCCCCAGGCGCGGATAGTACGCGAACCCCGCGGGCCAAATGACTTCCTCGTGCCCCAAGACATCCAATGTCACCACAGCCTCCGACCGAGTGCCACGAAGTCCGGACCCGAGCAGCAGTCCCGTCGTCACTTCCATCCGGCCGTCACGAATGCCCGCTTCCACAATGGGACCGGCCAGACCAAGTGGCGAACGCGAGATTCCTCCCGGTTGTGTGCCCGCGGCGTATTCGATCGTCGACAGCTCGGTGCAGTCAGCTCTCACCGGCGCATCCAGTCCGGTCATTCCGCCATCGTCCCGGGGGTAGTACGGCGTCGCGCACGCGCCGCACAGGACGACAGCGAGCGCGGCGATCCGAGTCACGGACACACCATGGGGCAGGAGATTGCGGGCACGATCTCGGCGCAGGCGGGGTCGGGCTCCATGC
>Ga0105047_10005691_pt1 | contig 21288 bp, 13 predicted proteins | sample MAT04_FD_78384 | JGI IMG/M metagenome (GOLD analysis project Ga0105047, IMG submission 78384) | Freshwater microbial communities from Lake Fryxell liftoff mats and glacier meltwater in Antarctica - MAT-04 (megahit assembly) | ecosystem: Environmental > Aquatic > Freshwater > Ice > Liftoff... | reverse complement strand
TCACATGGATGTGAGGACAAAATAGCGACGTAAGTCGTTATTTTGCGAGCCTCGCGAAGCTTTGCTTTGCGCCGGGCGAGGTTGAAAAACGCCACGACGGCGTTTTTCAACAGGCAGCTAGGCCTTGTGCGCTCGATTGGTTAGATCTTGCCAGCGGCGGCCTGCGAAGTTGCCGCCTGCTGAATTCCTTCCAGCGCGTCCGAAATCTGCGAGATGATTCTCTTGCGCGCCGCCGCGTCCCAAACAAAGGTGTGCTCCACGCCCGGATAGAGGAAGTGGAGCGTCAGGCTCTTGGGGCTTTGTCCGAGCAGCTCTTCGACTGCCAAGGCGTAGAGCATCATCTGCGGTTCGTACGCCGCCGCGGCTTGCGGCGCCGCGGCCGCGGTCACGTGGTTGGTCTTGAAATCCAACACGCTCCAGGCGCCGGTTCTGTCCTGGTAAAGACAATCGATAAAACCTTGCAATCTGAGCGGCCGAGCCGCGTTCTTACCGCTGGCTTTGGGCGCGGCCTCTGCGCCTGGCGGCCAGGCGAGCAGGAATTCCAACTCGCGGTGCAGCGCCTGCGCGGACTGCAACTCGGCCGCGCGCGAAGATCTGGCAAAGCGCTGGATCATGTCCGTGGCCGCGGTGAAATGATGTGCGGCCGTGGCAAACTGGCGATCTGCTTCGCGACGCAGCAGCCCGGCGACGTCGGCCTTCTGCAGATTCGCAAAATCGAGCTGCGCCATGACCGCGTGGACCAGCGTCCCCAGTTCGGCGGCGCCCTCGGCCGAGTAGATCTCGTCGGTCTCAACCCAGGGCTCGCGAAACTCGGCCTCATTCGTCGGCCATAGCGCCCCGCTCAAGCGTGAGAACGAATAAAAGACCCGCGCCGCGCCATCCACCGGAACAGGCGACACCAGCGGCGACGGCGACAGCTTGCCGGTCAGACGAGTCCGCGCAGCGCGTACCACATCCGCCAGTTTGACACGCCCAGCGCCAGCGCCGGCCGAAGCGGGCGCCGGTGGACATTCCAGCGTGACCTGGACTTGCGGATGGGCGTATTCGTCCGGAACCGCGCCGATCAATGCGCCGCTTACCAGCTGAAAACGCTCCGCAACCAGCGACAGCCAACTGCCGCTCGGCGGTGCATAGTTTTCGTTGCGCACGTCCGCGCACGCGCTCAACACCAAATAATCCGCAGCGCGCGTCATCGCTACGTAGAGTAGTCGCACTTCCTCGTCGGCGTCTTCCTGTTTTTCCAACCGGCGATAGAGATCCAGCCCACACGACGCTTTATCCCCCGCGGGCGAAGGCGCCCGGACCAGCGGCCCCAACTCCGTGTGATACGCGAGCGAAGATTTCGACCCGGCTGGTTTGCGAGTGAGATCCGGCACAACGACCAGTGGAAACTCCAGCCCCTTGGACTGATGGATGGTCATCAGCCGCACGACGGTGCTCGATTCGGGCTCGACCGGCGCCGCCGGCTCTTCCGGCTGATTGGCGACGAACTCCGCCAGTTGATTGACAAAGTCCGCAAGCGAGAAAATGCCAGCCTGATCGAACGCCCGGGCCTGATCGATCAGCTTGCGCAAATTCGCCAGCTTGCGCTCCCCCAGGAATTCCGCCAGCAGCAGTGCGTCATAGCCGGTGCGCGTCAGCGCCTCGCGAATCAGCGCGGCAATCGGCAGGCGATCCTTCATGCGACGCAAATGCGCGAGCGTTTCCGCCGCAAACGTCACTTTACGCCGCTCCTCGTCCGTTAGTTGCGCCGGCGCTGGCGCGCGTAGTATGCCTGCGGCCAGTCCGTCGTCGTGCTGGCTGAGCCAGAAGAGCGATTCGTCCGTCAGCGAAAAGAACGGACTACGCAGCACGCCGGCCAGGCTGATCAGGTCGCGTTCGCAATCCAGAAATCGCAACAGGTTCAACAGGTCGAAGATTTCCTGCTGCGCGTAAAACGCGCGTCCACCGACCAGGTAATACGGAATGCCATACCGACGCAGCGCCGTCTCGTAGTGCTGCACGTTGGTCAGCGAGCGGAACAAAATCGCCACGTCGCCAGGCGTCACGGCGCGGATGTTCTTTGTTTTTTCGTCCCGAATCAGTGGCTTGCCCGCGGCGAACATCTCGGCCAGTCGCCGGGCGACCCAATCCGCGTCGCACTGCCGCAATTGCTCGGCGTTGATTCGCTCGGCAGGGTCCCCTTCGATCTGCGACCAAAGAAACTCCACCGCTGGGCCCTCGGAAAGCGGATCTCTCGCGGCTTCCAGCGGTTCGTAGTCCGGTCCCAGCCGGGCGAAGAACATGGCGTTGACGAATTCCAGAATCGGTCGTTGGCTACGAAAGTTCAACGTCAGTGGCAGCCGGCCCCGGTCGGGGATCTCGTTTTGCAATTGCCGAAAGACACGCGGATCCGCGCCGCGAAAGCGATAGATCGACTGTTTCGAATCGCCGACAAAGAAGAGTTTGCCGTCCAGCAAACGTTCTCCGCAGAGAACCTTCACCAGCTCCACTTGCAATGGGTCCGTGTCCTGGAACTCATCGACCAACAGCAGCGTCAGATGGCCGGAGAGTTGTTTTTGCAGCGCCGCGGCATGGGGGCCCGTCAGCAGATCGCGCGCGCGGATCAGCAAGTCATCAAAGTCGAGCATGCCCAGGCTTTGCTTGCGCGCCTCGTAGGCCTCGATCACCGGCCGGGCGACTCGCAGGATCTCCAGCCCGGCCTGAGCGCTGGCCAGCGCCGCGGATTCGCTCAAGCCGAGGCCTTTGGTCTGCGCGGTAATCCAATCTCGCGCGATCGTAGCGGCGTCTTTGAAGCGTTTGAAGTCTTCCTCGTTGGGCCAATGCTTGACTGACCCGCCCCCCTGCACACGGGCATGCAGATGGACGGCTTGCAAGTCTTCGATCGGCTGCGCGCTGTTGCGGATCACCGGCAGCAGTTGCTTGAGCGCGGCGAAACGCTCCTGCATCTTAGCGTGCGTTGGCGCCGCGGTGCGCAACACGGCCTGCATCTCAAGTACGGCCGGCAGTTGCACAAATTCTTGCACCAGGCAGGGCCAGACTTGCTCTTGCTCGAACGCGCGCCAGCGGGCGACCAGTTCCTCCGGCGATACATGGGCCCATTTTTCGAAGTCGATCGACTCGCGGCTCAACTGCTGAATCATCCCCCGTAGTCCGCCCAGACCGAAGGTGACCGAAAGATCGATCAACTCTTCCGTAGCACTCGCCAGTTGTTCTCGCAATTGATCGTCGACCAACTCCGCGAACAACGTCGCAGCCTGCGCCGGTTGCAAGATCTCGAATCGCGGATCCAACCGCGCCAGCACCGCGTGCGAGCGCAACAGCGAGCCGCAAAACGAATGGATCGTGCTGATCCTCGCGGTTTCCAACTCGCGCAGGAGCGCCAGCCAGGCATTGGCCCCGGCTTCGGTCTCGCTCTCCTTCAAAAACGTGCGGCAGACGCGGCGCACGCGGTCGCGCATCTCGCGCGCAGCGCGGTCCGTGAATGTGATGGCGATCAGGCCAGATAACGCGTCGGCGTCCGCAGAATTTGGACTCGTGGTAGCAGCGACTGCCGAATCGGGCCCCTCGCTTGCGGCCTCGCTTGCCTCCCACAACGTGCGCTGCGCTGATTCTGATTCTGATTCCACGCTAGCGCGTTTCCGCTGCGCGGCTTTGAGCACAGGCCCCGCCGCGCCGGTCAGGTGCGAGAGGTATCGCGCCACCAGCACGTGCGTCTTACCGCAGCCGGCGCCGGCCGAGAGCGCAATCGAGACGTCTCGCGTCTCAACAGCCAACCGCTGCTGTGGCGTTAGCGCAAAACCGTGGGCAGATCCCATGTCTTCTCCAACGAGCGGACGTGATTGATCCGACACACGGTGCTGTACTCGCAGTAGCTAGTGCATTCGTCGTTGCGACTGGCGACCGGGAACTGTCCATCGCGGATGCCGTCGACTAGCCGCACGACCAGGGCTTCGATCTCCTCGCGCAATTGCTTCCACTCAAGCGTGGGCAACGCCTTGCCGGCGGTCAGCTCGCTTATCGACAAGGCGTGCTTCGCCCGAAATCCGCCGTCGGCCACGCTCCAGTAACCGGCCTGCCACGGCGTGTGTCCACTGCGAGCGAGCAATCGCTCGGCGGCCAGCGCGTAGATCGTCACTTGCAAATCGTCTCCGGATGCAATCGCTTGCAGCGTGTGCCGCCGCACGGATCCACTCTTGTAGTCCAGCACGCTCAGCACCGGCGCGCCGGCAATTGTGCCGAGATCGATGCGATCGATACGCCCTTGCAGCTTTACGGTTTTCTCGCCCGAGGTCAGTTCCAGCGGCATGACGGTCGAAAGTGGATCGTCGGATTTCCTTGTCTGACCGAAAGAGACTTCGAAATGGGCCGGCGCAGGCGTCGTGTCAAAATCGCCCCACAGCTTGTCGTAATCGGCGTGCTGCAAAAGGTACTCCGTCAGCCAGGCAACGAGGACGCGGCGATCAATTTCGTCGAGCGCCGGCTGATGTGGCAGCGCTCCGGGTTTCGCTTGATTCTCCGCCAGCGTATCGTCGACCGACTTGCGAAAAATGGCCGCCGCGGCAGCCGCGCTGGGCGAAGTGGGTTGACCGGTCGATTGATTCAACGCCTGATGCGCGCGGGCCAGCACGTCGTGCAAGCGCGAGCCTCGGTTCCTGTTGTCCGTCTCCAGCGTCAACGTGTCGAGCGGCGCCAATCGCAGCACATTCTGCAAAAAGAACTTGTAAGGGCAGCCACGGTATTGCTCCAGCCGGCTGGCGCTCCAGAGCGTCTCCTCGTTGAACTTTTTAGCGAGCGTCCCTCTGGCGGCGTCACTGGTCAGCATGCCATCGAACGGGCCGTACGCGTCGCGGGCACTACGCGAGTCCATCGCCTCGATGCCTGCGATCACGTTCTCTGAAATGGGCCGGCCATCCTTGCGCGCCGCCAACTGGGCGAAGACGCCCAGCGTGTCCGTCGTCGATTGACTCTCGCGCAACTCCAGCGCGCGGGCGACGGCCAGCACGCGCTCGTCGGTAGGATTCGTCGGCGGCTCATCGCGCGGGATGGGACTGAGATCGTCGAGCTGAAAATGCCGCGCCGAGCCTCCGAGCGCCTGCTCCAGCTCAATCAGATAAGGACTTGGCAGTAACGGCTGCGCCTTTTCGTCCAAGCCGGGATAGCTGAGGCACAATCTGCGCGTCGCCCGCGTCAGGACTTCGTAAAACAGCAACATCTCTTCCTGGCTGCGCTGCGCGCGGAGCGCGACAGGCAACCCGGCGGCAGCCAGTCGTTCGTACTCGGCCTCGCTATACAGTCGATCTCCGCGCGGCGGGGCCGGGAATGATTGCTCAGATAAACCCGCGACGAACAGGTACGGAATCGATAACGCTCGGGCGCTCGTCGGCGATAAAACCTTCACGCGCCCCACCTCGTCCATCCGCTCCGGCAACGTCTCGGATCGCAAGATATCCAACAGCAGATCCAATAGTTGATCGGCGTCGTAGCGGTCAGCGGCCGCTCCTTGCGGCGTGGCAAAACGCTCGGACGCCGCCAGCGACTGAATCAACAGATCCCAGGCGGCGCGGTCGGTTTTGGCCAGTGGCTCGGGCGAACTGTCAATGCCGCGTTGCACGCCGATCTCGGCGCCCAGCGCGGCGATCGCCTGAGCCCAATCGGCGCTGGTCGCCTCGGCCGGTAGCCGATCGAGCGCTTCGGCCAGGTTTCGCAACAGAGGAAGCGTTGCAACTGCGTCGGCGTTTTCATCTCCGGACTGCCTGGCCGCATGCTCCACGGCGCTGAGCAGCGCGCCACGGCCATGCGGAACTTGCAGTGCGCGGAGCACGCCATCGACCGCGGCTGCGACCTGACCATTTTGCCAAGACGGCCATGCGGGCTGAAAATAATTGTGCGATAGGAGCGTCGAAAGGCTGCGATAAGGCCAGTCGTCGACGTGCAGGCGGATCAGGCTGATCAGCGCCGCAAGCGCGGGCGACTTCGCCAGGGGCCGTCCATCGGGCAAAACGTAGGGCAAACCAAGATCGTCGAACACTTCGGCCACCAGCGACGCCATCGCGGCCGGCGAACGCAAGACCACGGTGACGTCCCCCGGCGCCACGTGGCGACCATCGTCCGGATCGCCTTCGACCAGCAGCCGCTTAATCCGCCGCCCAACCAGATTGATTTCATCGATCGCGCGGGCCGCTTCGATAATCTCAACCCTGGCGACAACCGCGGCCGGCTTCACGTGGCGCGGACTTTTGAAGAGCTCTGTCTCAATGTGCGAGGATGTCGGCCAATCGGCGCGCACGCGACGTGGCAAGTTTTGCACCCCGGGCGCCGGACGCAACTTCGTTAACACTGCCAGCGTTTGCCGCGGCTTGGCAAACAGATCGCCGCGCCCCTCTTCGATTTCGACCGGCAGCGAAATCAGCAACCGTTCGACGCGCCCGGCCAGCGTTTCCAGGATCTCATGCTGTGGGCGCGTGAAATCGGCAAAGCCATCAATGATCACGCTCCGTAGCGCAGCAAACGGGGGCCGCGCGCCGGCTTTCAATTGCTCGCGCGCAATCCAGAAGCGGCCTTCGGCGTCGTATAGATTCTGCTGCGTGAGGTGGTTCTGATAGTCCATGTACAGGGCCAGCACGTCGCGGTCTTTGGGAGACATCCCGCGAGAGTTGCAAGCCGTTTGAAATTCTTCCGGCCAGATCTCCTGCGTCTTGAACTCACTGATCAATTCGCACACCAGGTCCGTCAGTCCGGCGGTCCCGGCGATGGGAGCAAAGTGCTTCAGCTTCCCTGCGGCCGCGCGAGAGAGAATCAACCGCCGTACGATTTGGCGTTTGACCAGGCCTGTGATGGGTTGCACCGCAATCTCGCTGGCCGCCAGCACCTGCTCAGCAAACTGCGCAAACGTCATCACGCCCGGACGAAGGCAGCCGTGGAAATCGCCCGTCAGCAACTGCGCGCGAACTTCCGCCGCGCTGCGGTGGTTGGGCGAGATCCAAAGCGCGCAGCCGATTGGGCCCGCCAGGAGCGCCCGGCGATGCTCCGCCAGCAACGCATCGGTCTTACCGCTGCCGGCCGGCCCGGCGATAATCCGCGCGCCCGCCGGGAGCAAGGCGTCTGCTGGAAGATGGTCGCGATCCGTCATGCGAACTGCCGGTGGTTTTGCGGAATGTGCAGTGAGCCGCCCGCCCAATGCTCTGTCCAAAGCGCTGCCGGACAGGAATGCTTCTGCCCCTGCAGGTCGATAACGCCATGGGAGAGTGGCGCCTGTTTCATTTTCGCGTTCTTCTGCCCCGGCGACAAGCCGTAGGAGCCCCGGCGGCGCGAACCTGCTTCACCCCGGCGGCAATCGGCCCTACAATCTGACTGCTCTTCGGCGGGTAATCTTCGCACACGAAAACGAAAAGGCGTCAGGCATGAACGTTCCGGAAGACATCCCGCTCGAAGTGACTTGCCTGATGGTCAAAGACAAACTGGCGGTTGGGGACGCGTTCCTGTTCCTGGACTGCCGCAACCCGGATGAGTATGCCACGGCGCATATTGAGGGGGCGCGTCTGATCCCAATGCGCGAGCTACCGCAAAGGGTGAGCGAGCTCGAGGCGTACCGGGACCAGGAGGTCATCATCCACTGCCATCACGGCGGCCGGAGCGAGCGCGTTGCCCTGTGGCTGCGCGAGCAGGGATTCCCAGGCGCCCGCACCATGGTCGGCGGGATCGACCGTTGGGCCGAGGAAATTGATCGCACGGTTCCAAGGTATTAAGCCTGCGATATTAAGCCGGGGAAATTAGGCCTTCGATATTAAGCGGCCGCAATATTCGGCCGCTGCGGGCGAATACTCTTTGCCACCTGTCGATCCTGCGAACGCCCAGTTACCGCGTCCCTCGGCACTGCATCGCGGATGCTAGCGTGGTATGCTCAAGGGGCGTGAAATCGGTCTTGTGATCCGCCGGCTCTCCCGGTACTCTCTGCCGCCTATCCCATCACGTGAATCCCATCGATCCGACAGGGTCTGCCACTCGGCTTCCGCATCGTGTCCGGCTGTTATTGGTCGGGGGCGCTGCTGGCCTGATTGCATTGCTGGTTATTGCTGCGATGTTGCAGCCGAGTCCTACGGGAACCGGCACGCATCTACAGTTGGGCCTGCCCCCGTGCGGTTTTCAATGGTTCACCGGACTGCGTTGTCCAACGTGCGGCATGACCACCAGTTGGTCCTACGCAGTGCGAGGGCAATGGAGCGAGGCGGTTGGGGCTAACGCGGGCGGACTGCTGTTGGCGCTACTGGCGGCGACGGCGGCCGCTGGCGCTTTGGCCGTGGCCGCTGCCGGACAGCGTTGGGATTGGTTGATTAACAAGAGCGTTGCCATCGCCGTTGGCGTCACAGTCGCCAGCGTGACGCTGGTGGATTGGCTGACGCGCGTGTGGAGTTTTTATTTCCATTGAATGTACTGGCAGGGCAACTAAGAGATCGTCGCATCGTCCGGCTCCGTTATCGGACAATTGCCGGCAGAGATTGATTTAAAAAAAACGTAAAAACACGGAAGTAAGCTCGCGCGAATGGACTGCGCGTTGCGGCTAAGTTCCGACACTGTTTTCACTTTCGGACGCAAAAGGACAACCCGTTTACGCGGGAGAGAACGATGGAACGTTCAACTCGTCAGTGCTTGTGCATTATTCTGGCCGTTGCTTTGGCCATGCCCACTGTGCTGACACAGTGTGGCTGCGTCGCCGCGTTGACCACAGCCGTCTGGCTGATCAAAGGCAACGACGTCAAAGCCGAATACGACGGCCTGAAGCACAAACGCGTGGCAGTGGTTTGCCGGCCGCTCGAAGGCCTGCAATACACGGCCGGTGGACGCACTCCGCAGGACCTGGCCTCGCAGGTGGGCCGCTTGCTTGCCAAACGCGTCAAGGGAATCAAGGTGATCGACCAGCGCGAAGTCGCCAAATGGACCGACGAGCACGACTGGGAAGATTACATCGAAGTCGGCAAGCAGTTGAAAGCCGACATGATTGTCGGCATCAGCCTGGAAGAATATGGCTTGTATCAGAGCCAAACCCTCTACCAGGGCAAGGCGCGCATGAATATCAAGGTGTACGACGTAGCCGCCGGTGGCGACTCTGTCTGGCACAAGTCGATTCCACGGCTGAACTATCCGCCGAATCGCGGTGTTGACACTTCGATGCCGGAAGAAGACTTCCGCAAACGGTTTGTCACCCACCTGGCCGACGTCATCGGTCGCCACTTTTACTCGCACGACGCCCAGGCAGACCTGGCGCTCGACGCGGAGCCATTCGAGTCCGACTGACGCAAGGCTGCCGCCAATCCGCGGCAAGATTGCGAGCGTTTAAAACACAACGGGCTGCGCCGATTCTGTTCGGCGCAGCCCGTTTTTTTGTTTTGCTCTCTCAAAGTCTAGGGACTGGCGCTGGCGTGCTTTCTGGCCACTACGCGGTGGAAGTGCAGCAGCACTTCGCGATCGACCACGCGGCGGACCCCTTCGACCAGGCAATGCGGCTCGTTATCTCTTTGCCCCAGGCCAATGATGTCCGCCAGCGGCATGCCGGGTGGGACGGTGAATGTCGACTGGTAGAGAATCTGATTGCCGGCGTCGAGTTCCGGGACGATGAAGTGGCACGTGGCGCCGTAGGTCAGCATCCGGCTGGCGTGCGAGTCATGATATGGTCGCAGCCCTGGAAAGCTGGGAAGCAATCCGTGGTGCAAATTGATGATCCGGCCGCCGGCGAATTTCCAACAAGTGGCCGGCGATAGCACGCGCATGTAGCGCGCCAGCACGATGTAATCCACGTCGTACTCATCGCACAGGCTCACCAGCCGCTCTTCGTCCGGGTTTCCCTTTTCGTCCCCCATCAACTCAAACGGGGCGCCAAACTGTTCGGCCAGTCCGCGGCAGTTAGGCCGATTGCCAATCACGATGGCCGCCTCGGCCTTGATCTGACCATCGCGGATGGCTCGCAACAGCGCCAGCGGCGCCTCCTGGCGATACGTGGTGCAGATCGCCACGCGTGGGCGGGCAGCCCGCTCGTCGGGAGACCAGACGCGGATCGACAGATTCTTCAAGTGTCCGATCTCTTTCATCGCATGACGCAGCGCAGGCAGTTCGGCCGCCTGAAGTTCGATCCGGCAGAGCATGGCAAACACGCTCTCCTCGTCGTGATCGTACATCTGAATTTCAGAAATATTGGCGCCCTGCCCCGTCACGTAATGGATGATGGGATCGGCCAGGCCGACATTGTCCGGGCCAACGGCGGTAATCACGATTTGCATGCGTTCCTCAAGGAGTATCCAACGGTCGACCGGTCAGGGGGCGAGCGGCGACTGAAATCCGCGACGCACGTTCTTGCAGTTCAAAGAATCCACGGCGCGCAAGCCCCGCCAGACCCTCAATCATAGCCTGCAACAGCGGACGCGCGCAGCGGCGACGCGGGGGCCAGCCTAAAGTGTTAGCGGAACCGGCCGGCGTCCATGGCGTGATTCTTCAGCAACCGATAGAGCGTCCCGCGCGGTAGCTGCGCTTCTTGCGCGGCCGATTTCACGTCGCCATCGTGGCGGCGTAGCAGTTCGCTTAGATACTGCCGCTCGAACTTGGCCAGATGTTGATCGCGCAGCTCAAAATATCCGCCGGGCGAATCTCCGGCCGCCATCCGATCCGCGCCGGACGACACCACGATCGCGTCTGGCAGGTCGTCCAGGCCAATCATCGTTCCGCTCGAAAGCGCAATCGCGCGGCGGATCACGTTTTGTAGTTCGCGCACGTTGCCTGGCCAGCGATAGTGGGACAGCACCTGGTAGGCCTCGGGCGTAATTCCGGCCAGCGGTCTTTGCATCTCGCGGCTGTACTTGACGGCAAAATACTCGGCCAGCAGACCCAGGTCATCGCCGCGCGCGGAGAGGGGCGGCAAGTCAATTCGCACCACGTTGATGCGATAGTACAAATCCTTACGAAACTTTCCTTGCGCCACCATCGCGTCCAAATCGCGCCCCGTCGCCGCGACAATCCGCACGTCCACCTCGATCTCTTGTCGTCCACCCACGCGGCGGATTCGTCGCTCTTGCAGCGTGCGCAACAACTTGGCTTGCATCAACAGCGGCAACTCGCCCAGCTCGTCTAGAAAAAACGTCCCGCCATTGGCGAATTCCAACAGGCCAATGCTGCGGTTGTCCGCGCCGGTGAATGCCCCTTTTTCGTGTCCAAAAAACTCCGCCTCTAGCAGGTTCTCTGGAATGGCGCCGCAATCGACCGGTACAAAGGGCTTATCCGCGCGGCGGCTGCGACCGTGGATCGATCGCGCGACCAGCTCCTTGCCCGTGCCGGTATCGCCGACCACTAACACGTCCACGCCAGACGCCGCTACCTGATTGATCGTTTCGAACACCTTGCGCATTTCGGGGCAGGCGCCAATGATGTCATCAAAGCTGTAGGGCCGCTCGATCTGGCGACGGAGAAGTTCGCGCTCTGCGCCGTAGCGTCGCTCCGCCAGCAGTCGGCCGAGCGTGGCCGAAAGCGCGCCGCTGGGGAGGGGCTCAGTGAGCGTTTCGATATTGGCGAGCGCCGCATCGCCTACCGCTGGATCGCCTGCAATCGCCGTCAGCGTCGTTCCGCCGGCGATCACCACTAGGGGCAAATCCGTGGCGTCCCGCCGAACCTCGGCCAATAGCGCCACGGCGTCGTCGTCGGGTGAATGGATGGCGATCACCAGGGCGTCGATTCCGTCTTCGGCCAGCAGCGACCGCGCGGACTTGGCGTCTTCCACAACCTGGAGGTCGATTGCGCCGTGCGTTACGCCTTCGAGCATGGCGGGGTAGCCAGCGCGACGCGCGGCGTCAGAATCGACAATCAACAAGCGGGCCTCGTTCAAAGCTGCTCTCCGGCAAACGGCCGTCATGGACCGATTTCTGAGCCGCGTCCCCCGCCTGGGTTCCGGCCGTTCAATGCATATCTATTCGGCAATCAACCGCCTGCACCGCGATTCGAAGCAGACAGGCGGCCGGGCTCACTTGGACTTTTTGTCGGACTGCATCTGTTGGGATACCTTTTCCGCCTGGCGCAGGGCCCGCATCAGGTTGCCACCCAGGATTTTGCGAATGTCTTCGTGCGAGTGCCCGCGGCTGAGCAGTTCCTGCGTGATGTAAGGATAGGTCGAAACATCGTGCAACTGGTCCGGCAGTTTGGTGACGCCGTCATAGTCCGAACCGAGGCCAACATAATCCACGCCGGCAACCTTGATGATGTGCTCGATATGATCGACCACCGTATGCACGCTGCCGGGCGAGAGCGCTTCTTGCTCTTTGTTCGTCCGCAGCATCTTCATTGCTTCTTCGTCGGGGGGCGAGTTTTTGTCTTTGCGACGTTCGATCCGTTCCGCCACCAGCCGGGCGCCGATCGCCGCGCGTTCTGGCACGATAAAACCCGAATAGAAATTCACCATGATCACGCCCCCGTTTTTGGCCACCTGCTTCAGCACGTCGTCCGGCACGTTGCGCGGGTGACCAGCAATGGCAAACGCCGACGAATGCGAGGCAATCACCGGCGCCTGAGAAACGCGGAGGGCATCCTTCATCGACTCTGCCGAAATATGCGAGATGTCCACCAGCATCCCCAAGCGATTCATCGCGCGGACGATCTCTTCGCCAAAGGGCGAGAGTCCATCGCTCTGCGGCGCGTCGGTCGCTGAATCCACCCAAGGCAGCGTATCCGTGTGGGCCAGCGTCATGTAGCGCGCGCCTAACTCGTAGAGCCGGGCGAGCGAATCGAGCGAGTTGTCAATCGCGTGCCCCCCTTCCACTCCGATCAGCGACGCAATCTTGCCCGCCTTGTGAATCCGGTCAATATCGTCCGCCGTAAGCGCCAACTCCAGGTCGTCCGGATAGCGCGCTACCAGTCGGCGGATCAAATCGATTTGTTCGAGCGTTACCTTGGCCGCCTCACCACGCGCGATCGTCTCGACCGGCGCATAGGCGGACCAGAACTGCGCACCAATTCCGCCAGCCCGAAGCCGCGGCAGATCCGTGTCGATCGTTGGCTGCGATTTACCGACGTCGAGAATCTCGAAGCCGGAATCTCCCTCGGTGCGCAAAACCCACGGCAGGTCATTGTGCCCGTCGATCACCAGGCAGCTTTTATGAAGCTTGATCGCCTCGTCCGTCAGCGTCACCTTGGGACGATTGTCCGGCGCCGGCGCGGCAGGCGACTTCTTCGGTTCATCCCCCACGCCGCGTCCCGCGGTCGCGAGCGCACAAGCAAACATCAGGAAAACAGTCCAACCAAATCGCTGCATCGCAGGTTGCTCCGTCGAAATCAGTGGCGGCGTCAGGGAGAAAATGGGCTCGCGCGAAACGCTCCGCCGATAGGAACCAGGTTCCTAGCCGGAACGTGCTATTGTGCCCCCGCCGCGATAGAGGGGCAAGCGCAGGGAGATTTCACCCTTGCCCGGCGCTGGCCGTCCCAATGGAATGGCCACGGGACGCCGAACGGCGCCGCCGCAAATTATTCACCATTTCTGGCTTGAATATTCTGCCGACATTCAGATGAACGGCATTGCTCGTGCCGCCTCTCTTTGCTCGAAGAGCCCCTGCCCACGGAAGTCAACCTTCAACGCCCACCAGATCCTCAGGTAGTTGCTGGTTGTCCTTGGCCTGTTGCTCGGCCAGCAACTTTTGCAGTTCGGCTACCTTCTTCGGCTCGGACTTCACGAGATCTGTTTTTTCATACGGATCGTTCGCGATGTTGAAGAGTTGCGGCTTCCCCTTGCCCGGCGCGATCAGCTTCCAATCGCCGTACCGTAGGGAGTGCCCTTGCTTCATGGCGACATAGATCATCCGCGGCGCGGCGTCGGCGACCTCGCCCGATAGCGCAGGCCATTGATTGACGCCGTCCCATTTCAGATCCGCGTCCGGCGTATAACCGACCAGGCTGGTGATCGTCGGAAACCAATCGACGATATGCATCGGCGTCTGGAACTTGCGTGGCGTAAGTTTGCCTGGCCAGTTAGCGAAAGCGCAGACGCGAACGCCCCCTTCGTAGAGTTGGTTCTTTTGGCCGCGCAGTGGATCGTTTTCGCTATTGAGTGGCGAGTCGCCCACGTCTCCCACGTAGGCGTTCTTCAAAGACTCAATGCCGCCGTTGTCGCTGGAAAAGATGATCAGCGTGTTGTCTCGCTGACCCGTTTTTTCCAAAGCGGCGACAAACTGCCCAACTTTGGCATCGATCTGCGACACCATGGCAGCCATTCGCAAGCGTGAATCCTGCTTCGCCGGATCTTCGTCGAACTTCACGCCGTCGTAGATTCGCTTGAACTCTTCCGGGGCGTCGACCGGCGTATGAACAGCGTGAAATGGAACGTAGACGAACCAAGGAGCCTGCTTCTCGTCAATCCGGCGCAAGGCCTCGGCCGCGATCAACTCCGTGGCATTCCCTTTTTCGTCGAAGAACTTGCCATCGCGATGCCAAGTATCTTCAAGAGGGCCTGGCCGATATTTGTGCGTCCATGGATCGGCGGCGCCGGTCAACGTGCCGTACCCATGATCGAACCCGTAGGCCGTTGGTCCCCATTCGGCCCGCCCGCCAAGATGCCATTTGCCGGACTGATACGTGTGATAGCCCAAGGATTTGAGCGCGGACGCCAGCGTGACCGTCCCCAGTGGCATGGCGCGTAGATTGCTGGGCGCGAGCGCCTGCGGACCAAATCTGCCCGGATAGCGGCCGCTCATCAAAGCCGTCCGTGTCGGCGTGCAGACCGGCTGCACGTAATGTTGATCGAGCTCGATCCCTTCGCGAACGAGCTTGTCCAGGTTGGGAGTCTTGCCGAATCCGCCATGCCAGCCGACGTCGCTCCAACCAAGGTCATCGGCCAGGATCAACAAAATGTTGGGTTGCCTGACTGCGAGCGCCGCGTCCGCCGCCTGCAGATCCACGCCGCGCGAAAGAACGAACACAGCAGCCAGCACGATGGACAGGCGATGCATTTTCATGGATTCCTCACAGAAGCGGATTCAACGATGGCGAATAGAATGCGGTCAGCCACAGCCATTGATAAAAAGATAGCGTCACCGCGCCTGCCCGTGCGCGCGAACTTGTTCCAACAAAGCCGACAGTTGCTTTACCCGTGCCGGCTCTTCAGCGTAACGGTTTTGCTTTTGCCCAAGATCTTCCTGAAGGTTATACAACTCGCCAGGTTGCGTGTTCTTGGCGTATCCGTTGGCGACGTCAAACCAAGGTGGGACCGCGCTCACGCCACCACTCTTGGCGGCAATCAACACCCAATTGTCATGCCGCAGCGCGTAGCCGTCCGGATTGGTGTTGTGCACGACAGTCTTCCGAGCGCTGGGCGATTTGCCCTCAAGCAAGGCCCGTTGATCGTAGCTGTCTTCGGCCGAACCCGCAGGAATCTCGGCGCCGACAATACCGGCGATCGTGGCGAAGAAATCGATCTGGCTGATGAGCCCGTCGTTGGTCTTGTCCGCCGGCACAACTCCTGGCCACCGCACAATCAATGGCACGCGGTGCCCCCCTTCCCACAGATCTCGCTTGAGACCGCGGAGTGGACCTGCGCTGCGATGCTCGAAGTTCTTCACGCGAGCATACGCGTAATGTTCCGGACCGTTATCAGCGCTGAAGATCACCAGCGTGTTCTCGGCAAAGCCGTGTTCCTTGATCGCTTGCAACACGCGGCCGACAGAATCGTCTGTCTGAACCACGAAATCGCCGTAGCCGTTCGCCTGCGATTTACCGATGAACTCCTTGCCCGGCACGATCGGCGCGTGGGGCGAAGTAAACGGCAAATACAAAAAGAACGGCTCGTCCTTCGTTTGCTTTCCGATCCACTCGACGGCCTTCTCCGTGATCCGTGGCGTCACCGCCCAAAAGTCCCAATCTTTGACCGCTGGTCCTGGCCGCGCCTCCCAATTTCCTTCCGCCGTCTTGGCCGTGGTCTGCAATCGCTCCGTAGGCTGGGTGATGACGCGATCGTTCTCAAACCACGCGTAAGGCGGAAAGTTTGGCACGTCGTCGCCAAAGTAGTAATCAAAACCGTGCGCGAGGGGTCCGCCTGGGATGGGCCGGCTCCAATCGAACGCGTCGGGCCCGTAGCCCGCCGTCTTACCCTTCGCATCGCTTGGCTTCTCTTCGACAGCGCCGGGCTGCTTGATTGCGTTCCAATCCCAGCCCAAATGCCACTTACCAATGCAGGCCGTGCGATAGCCCTTCGTTTTGAGCGCCTCGGCCAGCGTCTGCCGCTCTGCGTCCATGACCGGTTGCTCAAACGAATTGACAATCCCGTGAAACTTCCGCCAATGATAACGGCCATGCAGCATGGCGTAGCGGCTGGGCGTGCAAATGCCAGACGAGCTATGCGCATCCGTAAACCGCGTCCCCTGCCGCGCAAGACTATCCAGATGCGGCGTCGGAATCTTGCTATCCGGGTTTTGAATCGCCACGTCGCCAAAGCCCATATCGTCCGCATAGAGGATGACAATATTGGGACTGGCCTGCGGCGCCGCGGCAGTCTGAGCCTGTGAGAAGGGAGCTACCGACAGGAGCGTCAACAGGAACGCGCAGGCCGTGCAGCACGTGGAGATTGCTCGGTGCATGGAAGTGATTTTCAGGTAGTAGTTCGAGTGCGGCGCAAGACACGACAATTGGGGCAATGAGAGATCTCCCATCCTGCGCCATCAGGGACCCGATTTCAATGCAAGTGGAACGGCCTGACGGGAGCAATGCAACCGAGGCGCCTGAAATGGGCTCCGCCGAAATGCGGTCCAGAAGTTCGCCTAGGCCGATTTAGAAGGCCAAACGGAAGCGAAAGGCCGGCGCGCTCTTACGCGTTCCGAGCGTCAGAAAATGCCTGCGCGTATCAAGCAGCTCGGCGCACTCTGCCGGCGGTTTGCTGCCACAGGTCCAGCACGGCGCTGTAGTTCTTCGCCAGTGGATAGCGCTCCGCCAGCTTTCGACCAGCGGCCGACACTCGGGCGTGCGTCTCAGGATCGGCCAGCGTCTGCAAGTGCGCGGCCAGGCTTTGCCAATCGCCTGGATCGTCAATCACGTAGCCATCCGTGCCGTGGGTGAGCAATTCTCCGGCGCCGTTGTTGGCCGTGGTGATCGACGGCAGGCCGCTCGCCATCGCTTCGAGCAAGGACAAGCTGCACGAGTCATACCAGGTGGGAAGCGCAAAGACATCCGCCGCGCCGTAGAACGGCGCCGAGTCTTCCACCTTGCCCAGGAACTGCACCGCTTCGCCCGCGCCAACGCGCCGCGCCAGTCGCTGATACGCAGCCGGACGACCCGATCCTAACACCAGCAACCGCACCGGTCGATTCTCTCGCCGGAGCTTGCCCACCGCGCGGACTGCGGTCGAGAGCCCCTTGAGCGCGAAGTTGTGCGCCACAAACAGCACCAACTGCGTCTCTTCGTCGATATGCAATCGGCGCCGCACCGCCGTGCGGACCTCGTCCCGGTTCTCCGGGGTGTATCGCGATAGATCAACGCCGTTATAGATCAACCGGCAGCGTTCCATCGGCCAGCCCTGCACGCGCTCCAGATCGCGCGCGACGAGTTTCGACAGCGCCAGCACCAGCCGGCGATGATCCGCGTATTGCAGCCAGGCGAGTCGATCGAGCTGTTGATAGCGCGGCGCGATCCGCGACAGTCCTCGCTTGGCCATCCTTAGCCAGGCAGGTTGTGGCAACAGCTTGCGCTCAAACTGCGCGCGCCACGAGCCAAAGTGGGGCTGCAAGATATCAAAGTGCCAGCCAAAGCCCATATCGTGAATCAGATCCAGGTCCAACTCTCGAACCACGTGCTGCGCGGCGTCGGCCAGCGCCAATGGTGAGCGAACCTTGGGGAGCGGGTGCGGCACGACGGGCAAACGCCGCGCGGTGGCCGGCTGAAACGACTGCGCAACCACGTGGACTTCGTGCCCTGCCGCAATCGCGTGCTCCGCCAATTGATACGTCCAGCGCTCCGCGCCGCCGCGTTGCGGATCAAACTGCCGGATGACTAATCCAACTCTCATGGGTGAGGCCCTAATTTGGTTTCCATCAACCAGCGTTTGCGGAGCACGCTGCGGATCAGCCGCTTGTCTTGCGGTCGCAGGCGGTCCACGCCGAGATATTGTTTAAAGAACGCCAACCGGCGGCTGCAACTGACGCGTTCGCGCGGGGTGGAATAATGCAATTGCGCCAAATCCTTGACGATCCACCGCCGACGTCCGCGCGTGCGATGCTGCACGCGCTGCAGGTCAATCATGCGGACTTCGAAATCACCATCGGCGATCTCGCGAATGAAAAAGTGGCAGCAGTAGAGATCGCGATGATTAAAACCTGCGCGATGAAAACGTCCGGCGATCGTAGCAACGCGCTGGCTGAGCGTGGCAAACGCAGCGTCTTGTTCTGCCTGGGCCGCCGAGGCATTCAACTCGCGGAATCGCTGCCGAATAAAATGGTCCAGTTGCGTGTAACCGGTTAGTTCCTCGGTCAGCACGAATGATTCCAGAAGTCCGTCCGCGTGGAGCGTCCCGCCATATGCCATGGTTTGCATCGCCGGAACGCCAGCCCGCTCCAAACGGTCGTTATTCTCCGCTTCGGTGCGGCCGGGCGTGGCCGGCAGGCCCAGCCCGAGTTTGCAACGGAGCCAATACGTCCAACTGCGGACGTGGTGTTTTTTGAGAAACGCGCCGCGCACGCGGCCGCTGGCGTCAGCGATTTCGAGACGCCAGTTTTCGCGATCCGGAAGCGCGCGCAGGCAGCGGCCATCGGCCGTGGCCATCATCGCCGCCACGGTATCGAGCCCTACCGCGGCGAGCGCCGCGCGATGCTCGGCGCTGATCCACAGTTCCGTCGCCCCAGCTTCATTTGCAGGCGCAGCGTGACGCGCAAGTGTTGAACGCGCCGGCGAAGTTCTGGTCGTGGCGGAAGACATGCTTTGCTCTACGCGGCGTGCCTGAGTTTGGATTGCATCAGCGTTTGAACCGCCTCGTAAACCTGATCGACCGATAGCTCGCGCATGCAGCGATGATGCACCAGCGGACATTCTCGCTGCATACAAGGACCGCAGGGGACTTCGCGATGCAAGTTAATTGCCTTGCTGAAATGCGTCTCGCTGAGCGAGATCGGCGTGGGACCAAACATGGTCACCACAGGCACGTTGAACGCTGGCGCAAAATGTCGCGGCCCGCTGTCCGTGGTCACCATCAATCTTGCGCGGCGCACGCAAGCCTTGCTCAGACCGATCGGCAGCGGATAGTTGTCGCCCAATCGAGGATCGGCCAGACTGACGACGCGCGGATGCCCTGCCTGGCTGACAATTTGCTGGGCAATGGGGCGCTCGTTGGGTCCGCAGATCATCAACACCGTATGGCCCCAATCCTGCGCGATGCGACGCCCAATCTCCGCGAAATACTCGGGCGGCCAAAGCTTCGAGGCGCCAAACGCAGCGCCTGAGTTCATTACCACCACGGGTTCATTGCCGATTTCAAGCGTCTTCCAGACGTGATCCGCCGCTGCCTCGTCGCGCGGCAATGTGGCCAGCTCCATGCGCGGAGACTCGATCGGACAACCCACCGCGTAGGCCAGTTCCAGGTAGGTGTCCAACGTCGGCGTCGGCGCGTACTTGCGGCCAATCATCTCGCGCCGCAAATGGTGCGTCAGCAAGATCGCTCGCGGTCCGTGCGCGTAACCGACACGTTCCGGCGCACCGCTGAACCAACTCCAGAGGCCAGTCCGAACGGAATTAGTGAACAGGATCGTCAGGTCGAACTTCTCTTGCCGCAACTTTCGCCACAGTTGCCAGCCGCTGAGCTGGCGATCGTTTGAGCGAGGGTTGCAGAAGATCTGATCGTCCAACCAAGGAGTGCCGGCCAGCACGTCAGACACATACGGGCGCATCACGCCGACCATTTTCGACTGTGGTCCAAAATGATTCCGCAGCGCGCGGAGCGTGGGCGTCGCCATCACGACGTCGCCGATCCAATTCGGAAGAAAAATTCCCAGCTTCACTGTGCGTCCTGCGACTGGGTGGAAATTCTGGTTAGGGACGGACCATTGCGCAGCATTCCAGCGTGACCGCAAACCGTCGGGGCGGGCAAAGATACAAACAAGCTAGCGTGTCGGCAAGATCGAATGCGCGGCGAACAACTGTCAAAATATTCGCGACGCGCAGCCGCCGAATGGGCGTGCTAGCAGGCCGGCGACCTCGATCTTTACATCACTCGCCATTACACCCTATGATTCGCGCGCAATGGATTGCGAATTCTGTGTAGGGAGTGCATGCAGTGGAAGCAGTGAAAAACGTGCCGCAGGTTGAGAAAACAAAAGTGGGGCCAGGCGCCAGGTTTCGCGCCTTGGCGACTCACTATTTGCAGCAACCTCGGTTCGTGCTCTGCGCGCTCGCCCTGTTGCTGGCGACGCAAGTGGTTCCTTGGTGGGGACCCACGCCAGATGCCAGTTGTTATCTCTCCATTGCGCGCAGCATGGCGGCCGGTGGACCGATTACCAATCTAGGATCGCCCAAGCTCCACTACTCACCCGGCTATCCGGCGCTTATTAGTCCGGCGTTTCTGACGGGCGATCGGCCATTTCTGTTGCTGGCCTTCATGCAATGGGGCTTTACTGTCCTGTTGATGCTAGGGATCTACCGCTGGGCGACGCGCTGGTTTCCGACAGGCGCCCTGTGGATTACGGCGCTAGTGATGGTGAACGTAGGGCTGTGGATTTTAGCGCGCTGTACGCTGAGCGAGATGGCCTTCATGGCCACGCTGATGGGCTGCGCCAACGCGCTCGACCGACTGAGCGCGGCCACCGCGCGGCGCGACGTAATCCTCTGGACGTTGATCGCGGCGCTCGGCGTGACCATTGTCAGCCTGATCCGGCCGGTGGGCGTTTTGATCGTCGCCGGCTATGGCAGCCTGGCGCTGCTGATGGCTTACAAGCACACCATTGGCTGGACGCGAGCGATTACTACGACATTTGCAATTGGCCTGCCAGCCAGTGCGGCGGTGCTGGCGTTCTTGGTCTACGAAACGCGCATCGCCAAGGTCGCGGCGCCGACGGACTCAGTCACTTATCTGGATGAATTTCACGTGCCTGATGTCTCGCTGGCTTCGCAACTCGTCGAAGGCGCGCGATTGCGGATCACCGAGATCGGCCGAATTGTCATGCCTGGCATGAACAAGGCCTACGGCCAGCCGCGCCAGTGGTTGAACGTCAACATGTTCATCTACACGCCGCTATTCCTGGCGCTCTGTTGGAGCTGGTGGCGAATCGTTCGCGACGGACCGAACGCGCTGCT
>Ga0105047_10005690_pt1 | contig 21290 bp, 22 predicted proteins | sample MAT04_FD_78384 | JGI IMG/M metagenome (GOLD analysis project Ga0105047, IMG submission 78384) | Freshwater microbial communities from Lake Fryxell liftoff mats and glacier meltwater in Antarctica - MAT-04 (megahit assembly) | ecosystem: Environmental > Aquatic > Freshwater > Ice > Liftoff... | reverse complement strand
GTCCTACAGGAAAAGGCCGGACGGACGGCCATCGCGCCGCCGCGCCAACGGCCGCCGCACCGCTCGCCCGCCGAGCCCGCCGCCGTTCCGGGGTTTCCACTGGGACTGAACGCCGACGCGGGATCCGGGGGTCCGGTGAGGGCCGCTCGGCTCGGTATCTCCGTGGTTTCCAGTCCTGCTCTGGATCGGGGGTGGTATCCGGACCCTGGGAGTGGTCGCGGCCCCGGTCGATCGTCCGCTGGACCGGTCCGAGCGGTCTGACGTTCAGTTCTGCTGGAAAAGGCCGAAAGGCCGGCCCGGTGCGCCACGGCCGGCGCGCCGCCGCGCAACCGGGCCGCCGCGCAACCGGGCCGCGGCGCCGGTCCGCGGCGCCGGTCCATCGTCCGGTGGATCGGCCCAGGCGGTCCGACGTTCAGTTCTGCTGGAAATGACGGGGCCGGCCGGACGCCGCGCCAACCGCGCGCCACGGCCGCCGCGCCAACGGCCCGGGACCACGCTTTCTCGGGTCAGCCCAGGTCCGCGAAGCTCCGCCAGAGCGACAGATCGAGGTCCGGCATCAGCGACCGCAGGTGCTCCACCTCCGGCCGGTACAGATCGCACAGGAAGGCCACGTGCTCCGGCGAGACCGTGAGCTTCTCTCCCCTGGACGTGTTGCGTGGCTTGGTGATCTCTGCGTCCGTCAGCTCATGCGGCTCCAGACCCAGGAACGCGTATGTGCGGGCGATCTGGACCCGTGGCTCCGACACGCACCGCTCGTACTGGAGGGCGAGCACGCGCTCGGGGGTGAAGGCGGCCCGGGCGGCCTCAAGCTGGCTCGCATACCGGCCCTTGTCGATGGCCTCCGCGACCACACGCCGTCGGTCCGCGAGCGTCCGCTGCGCGGTGGGGATCGCGGAGCCGTTCCAGGCACGCTCCGCGTGAGCACGGCCGGACAGGTACCGCTCGATGGGGTCGCGGAACAGCAGGATGACCTTGGCTGCAGGGGCCGCCTCGGCGAGCATCGGCAGCGCCCAGGGTGAGTCGATGTAGTCGGGCGTCTTCTCCCCCGCCAGGGAGCCACCCGGGCGCGGGAAATAGCGCTGGTAGGCGACCAGCTCGTCGGCCGTCGGCCAGGTGTCCCAGCGTCGATCGAACACGTGCAGCTCGGGTCGCTGCTCGGCCGGCTGGACCACGCGCGGATGCGCCTCGATGATCCGGAACCACCACGTGGTGCCGGACTTCTGCGTGCCCAGGATCACGAAGTCGGGCGGGCCGACCTGCCAGCCGGGCGGGCAGACAGGAGGATCGGGCACGCGATCGAAGAGGCCACCCGTGGCGGGAGCGGCCGAGGCGGTCCGGGAGGCCGCCAGTGCGCCCGCCGGCGCCGGGGGGCGCACGGGGCGGCCCGCCGGCGCCGGGGGGCGCACGGGGCGGCGCAGCAGGCCGGACAGCCGGGAGACGGGGTCGTTGGCCATGGGCCGGGTCAGGGCTCCTCGGTGGAGCGGCCCGCCGGCGATGGATCGGGCAGAGCCGCCGCACGCCTGCCGGCATCCGCGAGGTGTTCGTGCCCCTCCAGCAGGCGGGCGCGGGCGGCGGCGAGGTGAGCGCTGCGCGCCTCCGCGGTGGCCCGGTCCCAGCGCTTGGCGACGAGCAGGAAGTGGTAGTAGGCGCGGGTGACCGCGACCACGAGCCCGGCACGCCCATCGCGGAAGCCGCGCTCCAGGAGGTAGTTGCGCCAGAGCCACGTGATGGGCTTGGCGACGAGCTCCCGCACGGACGGCGGCTTGATGCGCTTGGCTGCGGTCTGATCGAGCTCGATGGTGGTGTAGCGGTTGACGTTGGCGACCATCGTGTGCAGGTCCACGTGGTGGAAATGCCAGATGCCCAGCGCCTTGTCCGCCGGGATGCGGCCGACGCGCATCCCCTTGCGCGGCTTCATGCCCCGATGGATGCGCGTGGTGATGTCCAGCGCCTGCGGGCGTGCGATGCGTGCCTTGCGGCTGGGCCAGCTGTCCGCGCTCTTCAGCCAGCGCCCGAGCTCGATGTTGACGCGCGGCACGAGCAGCACATCGAACGGGGAGTCGAGGGTCAGGACGCGCCGCAGGTACGCGGCGAGCGTGGCAGGCACGATCTCATCCGCGTCCAGGAAGATGATCCAGTCGGCCTCGACGTGGTTGCGTGCCCAGTCGCGGGCGGGCTCCGGGAGCCCGACATTGGCGTGGAGCTCGACGCGGGCGCCCATGTCCGTGGCGATCTCGCGCGTCCGGTCGGTGCTGTGCTGGTCGACCACGACGACCTCGTCGCACCAGGAGATGAGCGATCCGAGCGAATCACGGATGCGGTGCTCCTCGTTGAAGGTGCACAGGACGCCGACGATCCGCGCCACGCGGACCCGTTCCGGCTCCGTCACGAGGGTCATCGGCGTCTCCAGCACGCGACCGCGTCCGCGGTCAGCCGGCGGCTTCGACCGGCAGGTGCCGCTCCGCGGGCCCGATGTAGCGCACATCCGGCCGGATGAGCTTGTTGGCCGCGTTCTGCTCCAGCACGTGCGCGGTCCAGCCGGCGTGGCGGGCGAGCGCGAACGTGGACGGGAACAGGTCCGGCGGCAGGCCGACCCCCTGGAGGACGGCCGCGGTGTAGTACTCGACGTTCGTCTTGAGCGGCCGGTCGGGCGACTTCTCCGCGAGCTTCTGGAGCGCGATGTCCTCCACGGCGACGGCCAGGCGCAGCCACTCCGCGGTGTTGCCCATCCCCTCCGCGACCTCGCGCAGGGCGGCGGCGCGGGGGTCATAGGCACGGTAGACGCGATGGCCGAAGCCCATCAGCCGCTCGCCTCGGGCGAGGGCGTCATCGATCCAGGCCGCGGCGGCCTCCGGCGTGCCGATCTCATTGAGCTGGTTGACGACCTCCGCCGGGGCACCGCCATGCAGGGGGCCCTTGAGCGCACCGATGGCACCGCAGATGGCGCTCGCCATGTCCGAGCGGGTGGCCGTGATCACGCGGGCGGTGAAGGTCGAGGCGTTGAAGCCGTGCTCCGCGCCCACGATGAAATACGCGTCCAGGGCACGTGCCGCGGCCGGGTCCGGCTCGGCGCCGTTCAGCATGTACAGGAAGCCGGCGGCGAGCTGGAGGTCCGGGCGGGGTGCGACGGGCTCCTTGCCGTCGCGCAGACGGGCGAAGGCGGCGAGGGCGGTGGGTGCCAGCGCGGTCAGCGCGCGGGCCTGCTCCACGGTGGACGGCCAGCCGGGCGCCGTCTCCGCGCCCCACACGGAGAGCGCCGTGCGCAGCGCGTCCATGGGATGGCTCGACGCAGGCAGGTTGCGCAGGGCCGTGACCACACGCTCGCTCATGGGAGCACAGGCGAGGTGCGCGGACGCGGGCCACGTGCCGGTCCACAGCAACTCCGCGACCTGTGCGTACGTGCTGTGACGGACGAGCTCCCCGATCGGGTACCCGCGGTAGATCAAGCGACCGTTGGCGCCGTCCACGAGCGCGATCGAGGTCTCGCCTGCGAGGACGCCTTCGAGACCGGGCGAGTAGGGTCGGTCGTCGGTCGGGGCCGGTGTCGTGCCGGGTGTCGTGCCTTGCTCCATAGGCACGGAGTCTAGTCGGTCAGGGTGGTCGGCGCTGGCGCTCACGTCGGTGCCGCGACGCTCCGGGCGGCTCCGTGAACGGCCTGGGTCGTGCCCGGACCACGGCCCGACCTCAGCTGCGGCGGTCGCGGGCCTGGGCGCGAGCGGTCGCCGTGCCGATGAGTGCCGCGATCCGTTCCGACCCGGCGCGGGCCCGCGCCTGGAGCTCCGGCACTCGGGTCGCCAGCGTCGCGCGCAGCGCGGGCGCGTCATCGAGCGCGGCCTCGGCAGCCTCCGAGAGCCACGCGGCATCCAGCCCGTCGATCGCGGTGAGATATCGACCCAGACCCAGGTCGCTCATGGTTCCGGCGTGCTTGATGCCGTACCCGATGCCCACGAACGGGGTGCCGGCGGCCATGGCCAGGATGCCCGCGTGCATGCGCACACCGATGAGCAGGTCCAGGCGCCCGTAGAGGGCGGACGCCTCGCGCGCGGTGAGCGGGACGTCGACGAGCGTGGCTGCGTGGCGCATCCGAGCCATGACCTGGCGCGCGACATCCGTGTCGGTGACCGGTGGCGCGACGACCTGGGACACGAACAGCGGCCGGATGCCACGGCGCTCCACGAGTCGGTCGGCGGCCCCGGCGAGCGCATCGAGGTAGGCGTCGCGGGCAGCGGCCGGATCGGCGGCATGGGGGAACCCGAAGTCACGCACCGCGAACGCCACCAGCGGACCATCTCCAGGCACGGCGGCCAGGGCCGCCGTGGCCGCCTCGGGAAGTTCCGCGGCGGGCTCCGTCAGCCACGCCATGTCCGCGGACATGCCCACGCGTGACGCGGGTACCCCGATGCGCTCCACCCAGGGCGCGGAGCGGCCCTCGCGGAGCAGCACCAGGTCTGCCGCGCCGATGGCCAGGCGTGCGGCGGGCAGTTGGACGTCGGGGATCGGCCCGATGGTCATCGCGGCGAGCACCAGGGGCACACCCAGCGCGCCCGCGGCGATGAGCGGCGCCGCAGCATGGATCCAGCCGACGTCTGCAGCGGTGACCGTCAGGAGGTAGCCGCCCGGCGCCGCCACGACGCAGTCCGCAGCACGCACCTCCCGCACCAACGTGCGCAGGGCGCCCGGCAGCATCCGGGCCGCGAGCCGCGACGAATGACCGTCCACCCACGCCCAGGCCCGGATCCAGCGGACGAGCACCTGCGCCTGCAGGACCGCGACAGCCGGGATGAGGCGCGGGTCCAGTCGGGCGGCGAGTGCGGCCAGGCGCGCGCCCGGCGCCGTATCGCGGGTCACGAACTGGGGGATGAGCCGCCGTCCGGCGAGCTCCTCGCGGGCGAGCCGGGGCGCCCGCAGGCTGTACGTGACCTCCGCGTCCGGCAGCAGCCGCCGCAGCTCACCGTCGAGCGCCAGCGTCAGCGCCGCGTCACCCTTGTTCTGGAACGTGTTGCAGCAGGTGACGAGCACCCGCGCCGGACGCGGTGCGCCCATCGGGCTGCGCCACGTGCCCGGGGCGCTCACGCTCGATGCAGGGCGGCGGCCGGTCGGGTTCGCATGGCCGCGATGGTAGTCCGTCGTCGTGGGGGCTGCAGCCCATGAACAGACGCGCACGGCCTTCATGCTGGTCGGCGATGATGCACCGGACCGGACGCCGCGGACCACCCGAACCCTGGGTCCACCGCTCGGTCGCGGACGAGACATACGCCGTGACGCTCATCACCGGGGTCATCAACACCTACCAGGAAGCCGGCAACATCCGGACGGCGATCGCGTCCCTGCGCGGCTGGTGTGACGAGATCGTCGTCGTGGACCAGCACAGCACGGACGGCACGCGCGAGATCGCGGCGGCGGAGGGCGCGCGGGTGCTCCTCACCGAACCGACCGGCTTCGTGGAGGCGGCGCGACAGGTGGGCATCGACGCCGCAGGGGGCACCTGGATCGTGGTGCTCGACGCGGATGAGCTGGTCCATCCAGAGCTGGCCCGGGAGCTGCGCCGGATCGCGGAGGCCGACGCGCTGGACGTGGTAAGGATCCCGCGCAAGAACATCATGCTCGGGCGCTGGATGCGCTACGGGATGTGGTGGCCCAACTGCAAGCCGCGCTTCTTCCGGAAAGGCTCGCTGGTCATCAGCGATCGCATCCACATGGGCCTGCGACCGGTCGCCGGCGCGCGCATCCTGGAGCTGCCGTGGCGCGAGGAGATGGCGATCTGGCACTACTCGTACCACTCGCTCGAGGACCTCGTCGAGAAGAGCAACCGCTACTCGAGCGTAGAGGCGCGTCAGGCGGGCGTGAAGCGCAACCGGAAGGCACGACCGCTGCCCATGCTCAAGGCCGCCGCCGAGAATCTCTGGGACGAGTACATCAAGGGTCGCGGCTACCGGGACGGCACCGCCGCCCTCACGGTCGCCGTGACGCGTGCCTACTACCGCTTCCTGGTGCTCGCCAAGACCTGGGACGAGCCCGGCGCAGGCGACCGGCTGGCCCACCACGAAGCCTCCAAGCGCCGGCTCCTGGGCCTGCCGCCGGTCGGGGCGCCGATGGCTCCCGCCGAGGAGGCGAAGCCCGAAGAACGGGCCTGATCAGCCCGTAGCGAGCTCCACACCGGCCGCGACCATCTCGGCGATGGCACGCTCGCCGTCGCCCGCCACCAGGTCCACGGCCGCGATGGCGTTGGTCAACAGGGCCGTCGGATAGCCCAGGCGTCGCGCGTCGAGCGCGGTCGCCTTGACGCAGTAGTCGGTCGCCAGGCCGCCCACCACCACGCGCCTGATTCCCGCAGCACGGAGCAGCCGGTCGAGCTCCGTCGCCACCTCCGCGCCGGAGCCCGGATCGCGCATCGAGAAGCCGCTGTAGCCGTCCTCCCCGTTGGCGCCCTTGCGCACGATCGGCCCGCTCACGGCCAGGTCCGGGTGGAGCGCCGCGCCCCACGACTCCGCCACGCAGTGGACCGGCCAGATGCCACCGTCCTTCGCGAAGTGCGGCGTGATGGGCGGGTGCCAGTCCTGGGTGTAGACGACGTGGGCGCCGGCGGCGAGGGCCAGGGCCACCTGCTCGTTGATGACCGGCACCACCTCCGCGCCGCCCGCCACCGACACCCCACCCGCGGGATCGGCGAAGTCGTTCTGGACGTCCACGATGATGAGGGCGGTCGATGGGTCATAGGTGGGCATGCACCGATCGTAGCCCGGTCGCGGCCGGCCCGGCGTGGCGCCCCGGGTCGACTACGATGCGCGTGCCGTGTCCGTCCCCTCCCGCGAGGCCGCCGCCGCGCGTCTCGATCCCCGCGCCGACCGTCGCGTGTGGCTGTCCTTCATCGGCCTCGCGCTCGCGTGGGGCAGCTCGTTCGTGTTCATCAAGACGGCCCTCACGGACGGCATGGAGCCGCTCACGCTGGTCGCCTACCGGCTGGGCATCGGCACCGCGTTCCTGCTCGTCCTGCTGCGGCTGTCGGGTGGCTCCCTGCCACGGGACCGCGACGCGCTGCGGCGGGCAGCGACGCTCGCGGTGCTCAACATCGCGATCCCGTTCGCGTTCATCACGTGGGGGGTCCAGCACATCCCATCCGCCGTGGGCGCGATGTTCAACGGGACCGTGCCCCTGTTCTCGATCGTGCTCGCGGCCCTGGTGCTGCCCGATGAGCCGATCACCGTCGGCCGCTTGGGCGGACTGCTGCTGGGCTTCGGGGGCGCGCTCGTGCTGGTCTCACCGAACCTCGCCGCGGGTGGCGGCACGGAGGACCCGACGCTGGTGCTGCTGGGCGAGCTCGCGGTCATCGCGGGGTCCATCGGCTACGCGGCCGGCTACGTCTACGCCCGCCGCTCGATCACGGGCCGGGCGCTCATCACGCGGCCCGACGGGAGCATGCGGGTCGGTACGCCCCTGGAGATCTCCGCCATCCAGAGCGTGCTCGCCTTCCCGATGATGCTCGCCCTCGCGCTGCTGCTGGAGCGTCCCGACGGCGGCCTGCTCGCGCTGCCGCCCACACCGGCCGCGTGGGGGTCGGTGATCTGGCTGGGCCTGGTCGGCTCGGGCATCGCGTACCTGTTCTTCTTCCGGCTCGTGCGGGCCTGGGGCGCGATGCGTTCGAGCCTCGTGACCTATGTCATCCCGGTGGTGGGCATCGCGCTGGGCGTGATCCTGCTGGGCGACACGCTCGAGCCCGCGGAGCTGGCAGGTGCGGCGCTGGTCATCTCGGGTGTGGTCATCGCCAACGGCACGCGCGGGCGGCGACGGCTGTTCGGACGCGGGCGACCGGCGGTCTGACGCTCTCAGCGGGTCGCCGCGCGGCGGGCGTCGCGGCTCACGAGCAGGGTCGCGATCGCGGTCGTGAGCGGTACGGCCAGCACGATGCCCAGGCTGCCCACCAGGGTGCGCACGATCTCCACCGCCACCAGCTCGCTGTTGAGCGTCAGCGCCGAGGGCTGGCGCGACACCGTGAACAGCACCAGCAACGGCAGGCTGGCGCCCACGTAGGCCATGAACAGGGTGTTGATGGTCGCCGCGATGTGCGACCGGCCGATGCGCAGCGAGCTCGTCCAGAGCGGGCGCCCGATGAGCCCCCGCTGGAGCGACAGCTCGTCCACGGTCGCGGCCTGGGTCACGGTCACGTCGTCCAGCACGCCGAGCGCGCCCAGGATGAACGCGGCCAGCAGCAGCCCGCGGACGTCGAGCGTCTGGCCCGCCGCGACCTGGAGGAACACGAGGTCCTCCGTGCCGGCCGCGCTGAACCCCGCCAGCACGCTCACCAGCGCCGAGAGCAGCCCGGTCACCGCGAGCGCGGCGATGGTCCCCAGGATGGCCGCGATGCCGACCCGACCCCGGCCCTCCGTGAGCAGGATCGTGACGACCGTGATGAGGCTGGCCACGGCGACCGCCACGGGCACCGGCGCCACGCCCTCCAGCAGCAGCGGGATGACGACCTTGACCACGATCGCCGCCGTGAGCGCCAGCGCGATGAGTGCCCGCAGCCCATGCCCTCGACCCACCACCAGGACCGCGACCACGAACACCAGCAGCAGCACCCCGATCACCGGCAGCCGCCAGCGGTCGCTCACGGCCACGAAGGCCGGGCCGTCCGGCTGGCGCGTGAACGTGACCACCACCTCGTCGCCGGGCTGGAAGTCCTCGATGTCCGACGTGGTCGCCGCCAGGCCCAGGAACGCCCAGACCTCGGTGCCCGCGTCCGGCCCGTCGAGCAGCAGCACCCGGAGATCGCCCTCGGGGACCTCGAAGCCGGGCAGGCCACCGGCATCGCCGGGGTCGCCAGGATCGCCGGGGGTGAACGAGACCTCGGGGTCGACAGGCGGCAAGGAGAAGCCGGGGAACGGGTCCTGGTCGACCGGGCCGGTCGGGCCCGGCAATCCGGGATCAGGGCCGACGAACAGGTCCTGGTCCACCTCCCGGACCGCGACGATGCGTCCCTGGTAGGCCTCCACCGGGGCCTGTTCCACGTCCCCGCCGAAGCGGTACTCGGGCAGCAGCAGGATGACCGCGACCGCGATCAGCGCCGCGACGACCGGCCAATGACGGCGCGTCAAGGCGCGCAGGGTGCTCACGCCGCGGAGGATAGCCCCCGGGGCGCGGAACGCGATCGCCCGGCCGGGAGAGCCGGCCGGGCGCTGGTCGCGTGACGCGCCAAGGAATCAGGACACGTCAGTGCTCGTCGACGTGATCGCCATGCATGACGTGATGGTGACCGTCATCGATGTAGTCCGTGTGATCGCCGTGGGCGACCGCCTCGTGGCCGCAGGACGCGCCGTGGACGTGCGGATGCATCTCGTGAGGCGCGTGGGTGCCGATCTCGATCTTGGTTCGGGTGGTCCTTCCTGGACGTGCTTGAGCGCGTCCCGTGGCGCACCGGGCTGGCCTTGACCATCTTTCTCGATACTGAGTATCATTACTTCCTCATCGCAGCCACCAGCGGAAGGACATGCACATGGGAACGCGACTGTTCATCGCCGGACTCGCTTGGCGAACCACCGAGGATGGGCTCATGCGGCACCTCGCGCCGGCCGGGGAGGTCACCTGGCTGCGGTTCGCGACCGACAGGGAGACCGGTCGTCACAAGGGGTACGCATTCGTCGAGATGGCGACGCCGGAGCAGGCGGAGCACGCGGTGGCGCTCCTGGAAGGCTCGATCCTTGATGATCGCCCGCTCACCGTGCAGGAGGCGAAGCCGCGCCCGGAGCCGGGCCCCTTCCGGGCGCCCGACGGACCGCGTCCTGAGCCGGTCCGACCGTCGCGCAGCTATGCCGTCGATCCGGGCGCCGCACGGACGCGACGCTGGTGATCGGCGCGTTCGGCGGGCGGGCCGGCGAGGACCCGGCGCGCAGCAGCCGCATCAAGGCCTGGGTCGCCGCGGCGTTCGCCCTCCAGGAGGGCACGGCCGTGATGGTCACCGAGCTGACCTGCACGGAGCCCGGCTGCCCGCCCATCGAGACCGTCGTGGCGATCCTCGACGGTCCGGGCAGGACGCGCCGCTACAAGGTCCACAAGCCGATCGCGGACGTGACCGAGCCCGACGTCACGGCGCTCGCCATCCACCCCCACGACACCTCCCCCGAACTGCCACCGGAGACCCGCGCATGAGCATCCCTGCCGTCCCTCGCATCGCGTACGAACCGGAGCCGCCGCCAGTGGACGACCGCGTGCCGGTGACCGTGCTCACGGGGTTCCTGGGCTCCGGCAAGACCACGCTCGTGAACCGGATCCTCACCGAGCAGCACGGCAAGCGCATCGCGGTCATCGAGAACGAGTTCGGCGAGGTGGGCGTGGACCAGGAGCTGGTCATCGGCGCCGAGGAAGAGATCTTCGAGATGAACAACGGCTGCATCTGCTGCACCGTGCGCGGAGACCTCATCCGGATCCTGGGCAACCTCATGAAGCGCCGTGACCGGTTCGACGCCATCCTCATCGAGACGACCGGCCTGGCGGACCCGGGTCCTGTCGCACAGACGTTCTTCGTGGATGACGAGATGCAGGCCAGGTTGCGTCTCGATGCCATCGTGACCGTGGTGGATGCGGGGCACATCGATCAGCACCTGGGTGTTCAGCGCGAGGCGAAGGAGCAGATCGCATTCGCGGACGTGATCCTGCTGAACAAGACCGACCTTGTGGACGAGAGCCGATTGACGGCCCTGGAGGGCCAGATCCGCGGCCTCAACAGTGCGGCCCGGATCCACCGCACCCAGAACGCCTCCATCGACCTGGATCACATCCTGGACGTGGGCGGGTTCGATCTCTCGCGGGCTCTCGAGGTCGATCCGGCGTTCATGGAGCCGGAGTACCCGTTCGAGGTGGTGAGCACCTACGAATTGCCGATGGGACATCACGAGATGGTGCTCCAACCGGGGCCTGACCCGACGATGAACGTGCTCATCGGTGCCTTGGCGGCCCCCGACCGGGCATCCGTCGAGGAGCGCCTGATGGAGCGTGTGCTCGCGTTCTCGGATGAAGCGTTCTGGGTCGGATCCGGCGACGCCATCACGCCCGGTCGGGGTGTGCATCGCCTGGCTCTCACCGATACCCCCATGCGATTCCCGTTCGTGGTGGAGCCGGCCGGCTCGTTCGGGCTCTACACGGAGCATCGACCCGAGGAGTACGGACTGGAGATCGTGGGATCGGACGGCGTCATCCCGGCGACGGAGTCCATCACCTACACGCCCGCGCACGTTCACGACCGCGAGATCGGCTCGGTCGGCATCGCGATCCCTGGCGACATCGACGGCGCGAGGTTCCAGGAATGGATCCGGGTCCTCCTGCGCGAGAGGGGCACGGACATCTTCCGCAGCAAGGGCATCATCGCCATCAAGGGCGAGCCGCGCCGATGGGTCTTCCAGGGGGTCCACATGCTCTGGGGCGGCACGGCGGACCGTCCCTGGGGCACTGAGCCCCGGCGGAATTCACTCGTCTTCATCGGTCGCAACCTGGATCGTGAGGCACTCACCTCGGGCTTCAAGGCATGCCTCGCATGACCCAGACGCTGCGAGCGCGCCGAGCCACGACGTTGCGCGAGACGTGGGTCGCGCAGCTTCCAGACCATGTCGAAGCGGTGGCCATCTCGCCCGACGGGAGTCGCCTCGCCGCGGCCGCGGTCAGCGGACCCATCCATCTGTTCGACGCCGGGACCGGAGAGCGCATCGCCGAGATGGCAGGGCATACGATGGGCACGACCACGCTCGCATGGCGCCCCGACGGCAGGATCCTGACCAGTGGTGGTCAGGACGGGACCGTGCGTCAGTGGGATGGTGTCAGCGGTGCCGCCGTCGCTGCGCTGGAGGCTGGGGGGCCGTGGGTCGCGGCCGTCGCGTGGTCGGGTGACGGCAAGGTGCTGGCGACGGCAGCCGGGCGGGAGCTGCGAACCTGGACACCCGAAGGCGGGTCGGTCGCCGAGTGGACCAGTCCAGCGTCCTCGATCTCCGACCTCGGGTGGAAGCCAGGCTCCGGCATCCTTGCTGCCTCAGGCTATGGGGGCATCACGCTGATGCGGCCGGGCGGCGACAAGTCACCGCGTGTCTTCGAGTGGAAGGGCTCCGTCCTCGTCCTCGCCTGGAGTCCGGATGGACGGTTCATCGCCACCGGAGACCAGGACAGCACCGTCCACTTCTGGTACGCCCAGCGGGGGACCGACCTCCAGATGTGGGGCTACGAGACCAAGGTCCGGGAGTTGTCGTGGGATCCCACGAGCCGGTATCTGGCCACCGGCGGCGGCCAGGAGGTGGTGGTCTGGGACTGCTCGGGCAAGGGGCCGAAGGACTCGACACCACGGATGCTCAAGGCTCACGAGTCGTTCGTGAGCGCGCTGGCGTGGCAGCATTCCGGTCCGATGCTCACGTCGGGCGGCTACGACGGCCTGCTCGTGCTGTGGTCCCCGTCGCGCTCCAGGAAGCCGGCGTCGCAGGTGGAGCTGGATGGCGTGGCGGCATGCCTCGCGTGGTCCCCGGATGACCGCTGGGTGCTCGCCGGTACGTCGATGGGCACCATCCTGCGGCTCGACCTGGCGTGACACCCGTCGTGTCCGCCACCACGTTGCCCACGCCGTCGGTCCGGGATGAGGAGCCGCGCATCGACGTGGCGACCGCCTCCGATGACTGGGCGGTGATGCAGCTGTTCGGGGCGCTGCACGACCACAATGCCTCGCTCGACCCCCTCTTCTGCCTGGGTCCGGGCTGGCAAGACCTGCTGCGTGAGCACCTCGACCGTGTCCGGTCCGCTGACTGTGGCCTGAGTCTCCTCGCCTGGGTCGATCGCGAACCGGTGGGGCTCCTGCTGATGGACGGCCACGAGGACCCGGCCCTGTTCCTGCACCGCCACTGGGCCGAGCTGCTTGCCCTGTACGTTGCGCCGGCAGCCCGGGGGAACGCGCTCGGCCGGCGTCTCGTGGAGCAGGGCCTCACCTGGGCACGCAGCCGTGGCTTTCCGCGTGTCCAGCTGTACGTGACCGCCACCAACACACCCGGCCGCGAACTCTATCGCTCGACCGGATTCCATCTCTGCCAGGAGATCTGGCGCCGCGACCTGGTACGAGAGGATGTCCCATGACCGTCAAAGTATCCCGACCGTCGACCCGCAGCGTGGCTGCCGCCGCGATCCTGGCCGTCCTGACTGCAGCGCCGGGCTCTGCCATGGCCCAGTCGGCAGCGCCCAGCCCGGCCACCGCTCCGCTGTCCGTCGTGGCCGCGTTCTATCCCATCGCGGAGGCGGCCCGGGCCGTCGGCGGCGATGCGGTCCTGGTCACGGATCTGACGCCCGTCGGCGGTGGACCGCATGACCTCGAAGTCACCCCGCAGGATATCGAGCGGGTCGCCGATGCTGACCTGCTGCTGTACATCGGCAGTGGATTCCAGCCACAGGTCGAGGAGCTCGCCGGTGGCCTCCCGGCTGGCGCGACGGCGCTGGATCTGCTGACCACCGTGGAGCTGCTACCGGTCGACCCGCAGGTCCCCGGCACGGCCGGAGAGGTCGATGGTGAGGTGCTGGCGGGCGGCATCGACCCGCATGTCTGGCTGGACCCGGTCCGCTTCGCCCAGATGGCGGACGCGGTCGCGGCAGCCCTGGGGCAGGCCGACCCGGGCCACGCGGCGTCGTTCGCAGCCAATGCCGCGGCCTACCGACACAGGCTCGAGACGCTCGATGGTGCGTTCGCCACGTCCCTCGCGGACTGCGAGTCGCGGGCCGTGGTGACCAGCCACCGCGCGTTCGGCTACTTCGCCGATCGTTACGACCTGCTGCAGCTGCCCATCGCCGGCCTGTCCCCGGACCAGGAGCCCGATCCGAGGTCGCTGGAAGCCATCGCGAACGCCGCCCGGGAGAACGGCGTCACCACCATCTTCTTCGAGAGCCGGGTGCCGCGGGCCTTCGCCGAAACGGTCGCGCGAGAGATCGGTGCGGACACGGACGCCCTGGAGCCCATCGAGACGCTGACCCAGCAGCAGCTGGACCTGGGTCTCGACTACACCACGCTCATGGACCAGAACCGCGCCGCACTGGTGCGCGGCCTTCGCTGCGCTGCGGAGTGAGCCGACGATGCCCGCCATCGAGGCACATGACATCAGCGTGCGCTTTGGAGTCATCCAGGCGCTGTCGGGCGTCAGCTTCGAGGTGGCGGCGGGTTCGATGGTCGCCGTCGTGGGTCCCAATGGTGCCGGCAAATCAACCCTCTTCCGGGCCATCGGAGGGCTGGTGAGCCATGAAGGCCGGATCGTCCTTGGCGGTCGGCCCTGCCACCACCGCCAGGACCGCATGGCCGCCTCACTCATCCCGCAGCGCTCGGCCATCGATCCGGCGTTCCCCATCACGGTCGGCGAGGTGGTGCTGCTGGGGCGCCGCCGTTTCCTGCGCATGGGCCAGCGCCCTCGCCCGGAGGACCGCCGTGCGGCCACCGCCGCACTCCGCGACGTGGACCTGATGGGCATGGAGGATCGCGCCATCGGGGCGCTCTCGGGGGGCCAGCTCCAGCGCGTCTTCCTGGCTCGGGCACTCGCCCAGGAAGCGGACGTGCTGCTGCTGGACGAGGCGCTGAGTGGCGTGGACGCGCCGCGCACCGACGCCCTCATCACGCTCTTCGAACGGTTGGTCGGGCGTGGGGCGACCCTGCTCATCGCGACCCACGACCTGGCACTGGCCAGACGACGCTTCGATCGGTGCCTCGCGCTGAACGGCCGACTGGTCGGCGACGGTCCCCCATCGATCGCGCTGAGTGAGGCGGCCGTCGAGGCGACCTTCGGGTCCGGGCTGATGCCGGCGTGATCGATCCCCTGGCCTTCTTCACGCAGCCGTATGGCTCGAGCTTCATGCTCAGGGCTGCTGCCGCAGCCGTCATCGTGGGCGCCACCGTGCCCCTGGTGGGTTGCTGGATCCAGCTCCGGCGCCTCTCCTACCTGGGCGATGCGATGAGCCACGCCACGCTCGCGGGCATCGCCCTTGCCTACCTGCTGGGCATCTCCATCACCGGCGGGGCACTGCTGGGCGGCATCGCGATGGCGGGCCTGATCGCGCTCATCAACAGCCATCCACGCCTCCGGGAGGACGCCGCGATCGGCATCGTGGAGAGCGTCCTGTTCGCCATCGGCATCATCATCATCAACCGCAGCACGAACATCAGCGTGGACCTGGGCCACTTCCTGCTGGGCCAGATCACCACGGTGTCGGAAGCGGACCTCTGGCTGGACGTCGGCCTGGCGGCAGTGGCAGCGGTCGCCATCTGGTTCCTCTTCGGGGACCTGCTAGGGGCGACCTTCGACGAGGATCACGCACGCCAGGTGGGCATCCCGGTCGGGCCGTTGCGCACGGGCCTGCTGGTGCTGTTGAGCATCGCCATCGTGGTCTCGCTCCAGACGGTCGGGTTGCTGCTGAGCGTCGCGCTGCTCGTCATCCCCGCATCGACCGCACGCCTGCTCACCCAGCGCGTCGCCTCGATGTCTGTCCTTGCTGTGGCCCTTGGCGTCGGAGCCTCGTTGTTCGGGCTGACGCTCGCGTACCACCTCGCGACGCCTGCGGGTGCCACGATCGCGCTCGTGTCCGCGGCGATCCTGGGCCTGGTCGCGACGGCCACGGCGCCACGGCGGATCCGGCGGCCACCGGAGGTCGCGCGTGCCTGACAGGCGTGACACTCTGGCCGTGCTGGTGTGTCGCGACTGCTGCTGCGGCAACCCGAGCAAGCATCCCGACGAGGACCACGATGGCCAGCTGGACGCGATCCGATCGGCGATGGCCGCCGTGCCGGGTGGCGTCGTGGCCATCACGCGCTGCCTGGACGTCTGCGAGCGATCGAACGTCGTCGTCGTCCGGCATCAGCGAGGTCGTGAGCGGACCGATGTCTGGCTGGGTGGCCTCCTCGACCAGCGCCAGACGGACTCCATGTGCGACTGGCTGAGGGACGGCGGCCCGCGTGCTCGACCGCTGCCGGCGAGGCTCGCGGTGAGTGCCTTCCGGGCACCTCGGACCGCGCGCAAGGGTCGGTCGTGAGCGGTCAGACCGTGATCGTCGAGCCGGTCTTCGCCGGCTCGCTAGACGGTCTGTGGGATGAGGTGGGCCAGCCCCTCCTCCATCAGCAGTGCTGGTGCTGGGGCTGGGACATCCGCCGACCGGCGGGCAACCTGCTGCTCCAGCGCGGCTTCCGCCGTCGCCGCCCCGTGGACCCGAACCAGGGCAGCTCCGACTACCGGCTGCGGGGTCACGGCTACACCATGGGACTGTGGGGCTTCGGCGTATATCAGGAGCGGCCGGGTACTGGCGGGGTGTTCATCGGGCGGTACGCCGATGGGCCGCGCTTCAGCGATGCCGCCCTGCCGCGCGACGGCATCTTCCTGCCGGGCGACATGCCCTCGATGACGGGCCTCGAGCCGCTGGCTGACTCCGCCAAGGCGTTTCATCGGTGCGCGCTGCTGCTCGACTGGATCGCCCGCTACGAATGCTGGGTCCAGGCGATCGAGGGACCGGCCCACCGCGCGGCCGCTGTCACCGCATGGGGCGACAAGGCGGTCGTGCCTGCCGATCGGATGGCCGACTCGTGGCGCGGGCTCGCGAGTGCCATCAGGGCATCGGCGAAGGCCATGCGCCAGGCGGAGATGGATGATACTGTGTCTCATCATCGGCACATAGACCGATGACCGTTCCGGAGATCGCACATGCACCGTCCATCCGCCGCTGCCCTGTCCCGATCGTGGCTCGATCCCGTACGTCTGGGTCTCGCAGTCGTGTTCATGGCCATCATCGCCCTGCTGGCTCCACTGGGCGCGGTCCGGGCCGCTGGGGGCCAGGGCCACCTGCTGGTCGCTGACCCCACGGAGTCCGTCGTCTACGTCTACTCGCTGGACGATCTGTCGCTGACAGGCCAGCTGGATGACACCAAGCTGGGTGCTCACAACGGTGTCCTGACGATGACGGATGGCCGCGTCCTGTTCACCGACGATGCGGCCGGCAACCTCAAGATCGTATCCATCGACAGTGCCGGCGTGCCCACCGTGGATGCCCAGGTGCCCCTCTGGCAGGGAAGTCGCATCGTCTGGGGCAGTGTCGATGAGAGCGGCCGGTACGTGGTCCTTGCGAGCCAGTTGCTCGAGAGCCCTGACCTGCAGGTGCTCAACATCGTTGACCTGCAAACGCTCAGCAACACCGCCGTTCAGCTGCCGATGGGAGCCGACGAGGAGATCATCGGCTGGCTCGCTGCTGATGGCCAGACAGTGGCCGTGTCGCTCGGAGGCTCGGTCGCGACGTACGCGATGGCGGACCTGCTCGACAGCGGCGACGTGACCCCGCTCGGGGAGGTCGCCATCGAGCTCGGCTCCCACGGCGCGGTCGCCGATCCGGACCACGGCCGGTTCCTGATCACCACCGCGGCGGGCTTCGAGGTGACCGATGTCTCCGCGGGTGCCCCGTCGCATGTGACCACGGTCCCGTGGGACGTGGACGGGCTGGCCGGGGGCCAGAACTACCGACCCCGCCTGGCACCCGACGGGCGCCATGTCCTGGGCGTGCTCACGGCGCCGCCGGCGACCCCCGAGGAGTGGGCGACGGCACGGGTCAGTGCTCACATCGTGGACCTGGACACCCTCGAGGCATCACGGGTGGAGCTGGGCATCGGCCGCTTTGCAGGCCGCTGGGGCATCTCCGCGCGATATGCCCTGTTCGCGGGCACGGACGGCGCGACGGGCGCCGCTCACCTGTTCGACATCGATCCGGCGTCCCCCACGTACGGCACGGTCGTCCGGAGCGTCCCCTTGGACCAGCCCACGAACGGCGCGGTCCCGGGCAGCCCGACGACCGGCACGGAGGGCTATCTCACGACCATCACCGCTGACGGCAGCACGGGCTTCGTGGTGCACGGTGGTGATGGGCGCATCAGTGTCATCGACACGGCCACCGGTGTCGTGACCGAGTCGATCGAGACGCCCACGAAGCTCACCGCGACGGGCTATGCCGCGGTCGTGGGTGCGGGCGCTGAGGTCGTGGACCAGTTCTTCCGCTGAGCCCCAGGCTCCGCGGTCACGCGGTCGACGCCCCGGTCGGGCGCTGCCCGTCCGGGGCGTCGGCGTGTTTTCGGGTGGTTCGTCCGCCACGCCACCCCGGCGGCCCTCTCGAAGCAGTGTCGGTATATAGAGACTATGTATCATCCACACCAGAGACGGAGATCCGCGGGCCAGCGTGGCACCGCTGGCTCATGAACGGAGGACGATGTGATGAACGATCGATGGAGTCATGGACGGACCCGATGGATCAGCGCCATGGTGACGCTGGGGTTCGTGGTGGCCGTGCCGGGAGCGGCGATCGGGGCGAGCCCGGAGCCGGTGGACGCGCGCTGTGGTGAAACGGCCTACGGCATCGAGTTCGACACCCAGGGCCGGATCCTCGTGGCGTCCGAAGTCGGCACGGACGTGTGGTTCACGCACGAGGACGGTGATGTCGCGCAGTCCAAGGACCTTGCGGTCAGCCGCCTGCTTCCTGATGGATCCTTCGACACCGCGTACGGGGTGAACGGCACCACGATCGTGGATGCCGGCGACGACGATGAAGTGCTCGACGTGCGATTGGACGACGATGGAAGGGCACTGGTCCTGGGTCGGGTGAATGCCGCCGACGGCGGCGCCTCGGTGGTCGTCCTACGCCTCGATGCTCGGGGCGTGCTCGACCCGACCTATGGTACGGACGGCCTGGCCCACATCGCCCTCGAGCCGGACACCTTCGCGTGGGCGGCGGACAGCGACGGGACCGGACTCGTCCTGGCCGGACGGGTCGGCGTGGCCAGCGACAAGGACTACGCGGTGATGCGTCTGACCGATACGGGCGAGCTGGATCCGGCCTTTGGCAGAGATGGCCTGGTGCGAATCGACCGGGGGGACCCCGACGAGGTCTTCGAGAGCGTGGCGGTGGATGTGGTGGGGCAGCGCATCTACGCGGCCGGCAGCCAGCGGACCAACGGCATCACGGAGGTCGTCCGCCTCGATGCACAGGGGACGCCGGATGCCGCGTGGGGTCAGATGGGCTGGGTCACCCTGCCGAACCCGGCCGGCGCGGCCAGCCGCGCGACTGCCCTGGCAGTCGATCCGGGCTCGCAGCATGTGATCGTCGCGAGCGACGTGGATCGACCGGATGAGTCCCGAGCCATCGCGGTCACACGGCTCGGCGCGGGTGGTGCACCGGTCACCACGTTCGGCACAGCAGGCCAGAGCGTCGTCGACCTTGGTGCGGACATCACCTACGTCTGGGACGGCACGTTCCAGGCTGCCGGTGCCGATCCCGCTGGCCAGCCCTTCGTCATCGTGGGCACCGACATCGATGCCGATTTCTCAGCCGGCCGAGGGTTCCTGCTGCAGATCGGCCCGGATGGCGCGCTCGATCCGGACTTTGGCGATCAGGGCGTGCTGCGGCCCGGACTGCCCACCTTGTTCGGGTTCTTCGCTGATGTCGAGGCGACACCGACAGGGGGACTCGTCGCCGTAGGCAGTGCCATCGGCGATCTCGAGCCACAGTCGTCGGACCTCCTGGTCGCCGCGATCGGTCCGGACGGCGAACTCGATGCGGCGTTCGGCGACGATGGGCTCGTGGTCCGGGACCTGCGCGGGCCCGTGTGCGGGGCGCCGGAGTCCTGATCCCGTTGCCAGTAGGGAGACATCGCCATAGGCTGCACAGCATGCTTCACGCGGCGCCAGCACCCATCGCTGTCCTGAGCGGACTGCGGACATGACCGTCGATCGCTCGTACCGCGCGTTGCTCGGGACACCCTGGGTCGGGCGCATCCTGGGCAGCATGGCGCTCGGCCGGACGGCTGCGTCGATGGCCGCCATCGTCCTCGTGCTCTTCGCGCTGGAGCGCTTCGACTCGCCCGCGGTCGCGGGTCTCGTGGTCTTCGCCAGCACGGCTCCCGCCGTCGTCATGGGGCCGGTCGCCGGTGCCCTGCTCGATCGTCATGGCCGGGTCCGGCTGGTCATCCTCGACCAGCTGGTGGGCGCCGTGGCACTCGCCGTCATCGGGCTGTTGGCCATCGCCGACCACCTCCCGGCGTGGTTGCTGGTGATCATCAGCGCAACGGCGGCGTTGACACGCCCGATGAGTCTGACAGGCCTGCGGACCATGGTGCCCGCGCTCGTGCCTCCTGCCCTATGGGAACGGGTGAACGCTCTCGACTCCAACGCGTTCGTGCTCGCGACGCTCGTGGGTCCGGCGGCCGCCGGGCTGACCGTCGTCCTGCTCGGAGGCCCGGGTGCCCTGTTCGTGGTGGCGCTGCTGGTCGGGGTGGCTGCCCTGCCGCTCATGGGTGTGCCGGATCATGCCGCCCCGGTGTCGACCGGCAATCGACTCCTGAGGGACGCGTGGGAGGGCCTTCGCTATACGTGGCGGAACCCCTCGCTGCGGGGGATCGCTCTGAGCATGGTGGTGTACTACTCCGCATTCGGGGTCCTCACCATCACGGTGCCCGTGCTGCTGCTGGGGCGGTACGGTCAGGGCCCTGCCGAGGTCGGCTTCGCGTGGGCCGCGATGGCCATCGCCGGCGGTCTGGCCGCCATCCTCTTCGGAACGCGTCAGAGCGCCGGACGCGAGCGCCGCTGGCTCGCCGTCGGGATGGCCGCGAGCGGCCTGGGAACCATGGTGCTCGTCCTGCCGGCAGGAGTCGGCGTGGTCGTGGTCGCGCTCGTCGTGGTCGGCTTCATGCAGGGGCCGATCGACATCGCCATGTTCACGCTCCGGCAGCGAAGCACCGACGCCGCCTGGGCAGGCCGCGCATTCGCCGTCTCTGTGGCCCTCAACAGCGCCGGATCGCCCATCGCGGCGGCCCTGACCGGGGTGCTCCTCGAGCACAGCGTCGACATGGCCATCCTGCTCGCAGTGGGGGCGTTCCTGGTCGCAGGGGCTGTCGCACTCCGCCTCGTGCCGTCGGCAGTCGACGAGCGCCCGGACTCCGAGAGGGTCCGGCGGGGCGCGTGAGCCCATAGAGATGGCGCGCTGTCCGTCAGACGCTGATGACGACCGCGCTGGCCGTCTGGAGGACGTGCAGGTCGGGACGCATCAGGACACATGCGTCACTCGCAGGATCGAACAGACGGCGACACTCGGCCCAATCGGCGCCCAGAAAGGGACGCACGTCCGGGTCGTGCAGCCATGCGACCGTGCGATGCAGGTAGCGGTGCTCGGCCGCCGACAGTGGCGCCGTGCGCTCCCACAGCAGGGACACGGCCTCCACGCGCCGCACCGGCAGCGCCCGCGCAAGAGCGTACAGGCGACGGCCCAGGTGCAGGTCC
>Ga0105047_10005688_pt1 | contig 21296 bp, 18 predicted proteins | sample MAT04_FD_78384 | JGI IMG/M metagenome (GOLD analysis project Ga0105047, IMG submission 78384) | Freshwater microbial communities from Lake Fryxell liftoff mats and glacier meltwater in Antarctica - MAT-04 (megahit assembly) | ecosystem: Environmental > Aquatic > Freshwater > Ice > Liftoff... | reverse complement strand
TTCACGAACATCACGCGGCCGGTTTTCTCGATGCTGCGCGACAACATGTCCCAGTCGTAGGGGAAGATGCTGCGCAGGTCGATCACGTCGAACTGCAAACCGTAGTCGCGTTGCAATTCGTCCGCGGCCTTCACGCACATCGGCACCGGCCGGCCGTAGCTGATGACCGTCGCTGCGGTGCCCTCCCGCACCAAGCACGCCTCGCCGAGGGGGATGAAATGCTCGCGCATGTCGGGCCAGTCAGGGGTCCAGTTCGCGCGGTCGTTCACCGGGGCATCGATGCGCCGGGCGAGTTCGTCCTCGTCGGCTGGTTCGCCGGGGAGGAGTTTGTCGCCTTTCACTCGCATTAGCGCCTTCGGCAATAACACAAGCACCGGGTTAGGATCCGCGATCGCGCTGAGCATTAGCCCATAGGCGTCGAGTGGATTCGACGGCATGACGATCTTCCATCCGGCCAACCGCGACGCCCAGCTTTCGAAACTGTGGCTGTGGTAGACGCTGCCGCGGATGCCCGCCCCGTTGGGCGTCATCACGACGATGGGCATGGGAAAGCCGCCGGCGCTGCACCAGCGTTGGTTGCCGGCGACCTTCAAAAGGTCGATGCTATTGAAGGCGTAATCGCAGAATTGGATCTCGGCGACCGGCTTGGCCCCGGCGTAGGCCAATCCCATGGCGGTGCCGAGGATTCCGCGCTCGTCGAGCGGGGTGTTCCACGCGGTGGCGAGCCCTTGCGTCGCGGTGAAGACGCCGCCGAGTGGCGGGCCGACATCCTCGCCGAAGACATCGGTGACGCCGAGGTGGGTCTCGCCGTAGTGGAGAGCGAGCCGGATCGCTTGGGCGAGGGTGGCCATGTCAGACTCGGCCCATCCATTCTTGAGGATCGCGTGATGTGTGGAAAACGGCGATCACGCCGACTGTTCCGGAACTCGTCTGGAAAATGGCAGTAAAGGGCCAGTCGGGCACGGGGGCCTGCCGAACCCCCGGCTCGATTTCCGGCCAGCGGTCGGGCGCATCGGACAAATCATCGAGCACGGCTTCGACCGCTCGCGAAAATCTCGATCCAATCCAGCTTGTTGGCTGTCGTAATAATCGATGGCGCCGACATACTCCCTCTTAGCCTTGCTGCGGATGCGCAGCATCCGCTTCATGGCAAATACCGCCGTTGCACTTCTGCCCGGACTTCATTCCACGGTACCCAGTCATCCGGGTGCTGTTCGATATCTTCGAGCCGGTGGTGCAGCTCTGCACGCTGGGCTTCGGTGAGGCCGAAGGGTGAGAAGGGTAAAGGAGCTGCTTCTTCTGCGAGATCGCGTTCCAACTCGCTGGCGAGCTGACGCTTCTGTTCAGCCGTGAGTTTGTCGAGCCCGAGCGCGGCCATCATCGTGGGCATGGTTACTCCTTCCTTTGCAGCGGGAAACTTACTGTAATTCGTCGGGCGCGGGGTTCGATTCGCAAATTCCTTGTCACAACTGATACTGCTTCGGTGTCACTTCCAAAACGTCCTCGAAAGAAATCTCCTCATTCGGGTTCTCGTCCATGCGAGCGAGGCGGCGCGACAGTTCTGCGACCTCAAGTACAACACGTCATAAATATAATATACACGATGCGCATCACTCCCGGCAGCTGGACAAGAACTCCGGCTTCGCGTTTGTCTCGGCGTCTCCCCGTTGGTAAACTCCTTACACCTCTCCGGAGATTTTCCGTGCGATTCGTGCTGCTCGCCCTCGCTTTCGTCCTGCTCGCTCCGGTATCCCAAGCGGCGCCGGTGCCGAAGGAGATCCTCAAGAAGTTTCCGGAGTACTATCCGTTGCTCCCCGGCACAGAGTGGGAATATCGCGTCGGCGAAAGCGCGGTCACGGTGAAAGTGAAAGACTTCGCGGAGAAAGCCGGTGTTCGCACGGGAATCCTCGCGACCGAAGTCAACGGTACCGAGGTCGCGACGGAGGCGATCCGCGTCGACGAAACGGGCGTCTACCGCACGCATATCAACGGCACGAAGATCGAGCCGGCGGTCCTGATCCTGAAGTTCGGAATCGAAAAAGAAACCGAGTGGGCGACGAAGTGCAAAGTCGGCGCGCAGAAAGTCGACTTCCGATTCAAGCTCGAGGGTTTGGAAGACCTCGAAGTTCCGGCCGGCAAATACAAAGCGGTGAAGGTCGCCGGCAGCGGAACCATCGCAGAGACCGAGACGCAAACGGAGTTCCACTTCGCCGAGGGGATCGGGATTGTCCGCCTTTCCTACTCCATCGGCGGGCAGCGCGTCAGCATGGATTTAAAGAAGTACACGGCCGGAAAGGCGGAGAAGAAGTAGCCAGTTCTGGTGAGATCGGCGAGCTTTGCCAAAAATGGCAGGCGCGAGGTGTAATTGCCCGGCCTCGTCGAAATCGATCAAGGTGCGATCCTTTCACCGTCGAGGTAAACATCGCGCACGGTCAGGTCGGCATTCCAGACGACGAAGTCGGCGCGTTTGCCAACGGCCAAACTGCCGATGTCCGCTTGTCGACCCAAGATCGTAGCAGGGGTTAGCGTTGCCATGCGGAAGATGTTTGGCAGTGGTGCCCCGGTCGCGGCGAGCATCGTGCGTACGGCGTGATCCATCCCCATCACCCCGGAAGCGAGGCCGGCTCCGTCGAGCGTCAAGCCGACGTTCCCCTGCCGCCGGATCAACTCCCCCGTGCCGGTGGGGCCGAACCAATATTCGCCGTCGGGGCGGTCCACCGCGCGCATCGAATCGGTGACGAGAGCCAGCCGATCCGGCCCCTTGATCTTGTACGCGAGCCGCAGCAACTCCAGCGACAAGTGACCTCCGTCGGCGATCACTTCGGTCGTCAGTTCATCGAAAAAAAGGGTCGCTTCCATCACGCCGGCGCGCATCGGATAGGCTTGGCCGGGTCGCAGCCGGGCCCGGTCCGACATCGCGCAGAACAGGTGATCGACGTGGCGCACACCCCAGCCGACGGCGGCTTCCATTTCCGGGAAGGTGCAGAACGAATGCCCCGCCGTCACGAGCAAGCCGCGCGCACGGGCCGACTTCACGAGTCGTTCGGTGCCGGGTGTTTCCGGGGCGATGGTCAACGTCGTCAACCCGCGGCCGGCGAAGTCGAGGAGGCGATCATCTTGCTCCGGGTCGGGTGTCAGGAAGTCGGCGTCGGGATGGCAGCCCTTCGCCGCCGGGTGGAAGTACGGCCCGTACAAATGCCCGCCGAGCGACCGCGCACCGCCGGTGGCGTGCGTATCGAAATGCTTACAGAGTTCGAGGAATTGCCGGTAATCGGCCCGCGTCGCGGCGGTGCTCGTCGGGGTGAGGCTCGTCGTCCCGTGGCGGGCGTGGCAGCGGCAGACGGCCTCGAACGCCTCCGGCGTGCCGTCCATGAAATCGGACCCGGCCCCGCCGTGCACATGCAGTTCCACGAAACCCGCCGAGACGAGCGCCCCGCCGAGGTCGACGCCACCGCTGGACTCGCCGACTGCGACGAACCGCCCGGCCTCGATGGCGAAACCCGCATTCGGTAACAGTCGATCCGGCAGAATCAGGGTCGCGTTTGTGAATCGCATCATCCCCGTATGCTATTCCTCAGGCGTACAATCGGGGACGGGCATGGCGACGCGAACATTGTCCGGCAAGCGAATTCTGGTAACCGGCGCGTCGCAGGGCATCGGATACGCCTTTGCACTCGAAGCCGCGAAGCGGGGGGCGAAGGTCGTCGCCACGGCTCGGAATGCGCAGGCATTGCGGGTATTGGAACCCTCTGGAATTGCCACGGTCACAGGCGATGTGGTCGAACCGGCCGACCGCGAGGCGATGGTCCGGTTCGCCCTCGAACGCTTGGGTGGGCTCGACATCCTCGTGAACAACGCCGGCCTCGGGGCGACCGGCCACTTCGGCGAGACCGGTCCCGAGACGCTCCGCAGAATCCTAGAAGTCAATTTCTTCGCTCTCGCGGAACTCACCCGGCTCGGCATCCCCGAATTGCAAAAGGGCGTTCGACCCCTGATCGTCAACGTGTCGTCGATATTTGGCCGACGCGGCTTCCCGCGTTACTCGGAGTACTGCGCCAGCAAATTCGCGGTGCAGGGCCTCAGCGACGCCATTCGCCCGGAGTTGTCGAAGCTCGGTATCGGCGTGCTGGTCGTCAACCCCGGCCCGACGGAAACCGCCTTCCAAGAGAACATGGTCGAACGCGCCGCCGGCACGCCAAAAGCCGCGCGGCGCATGCCCGCTGTCGGCGTGGCGCAAGCGATGTGCCGGGCCATTGAAAAAGACAAAGCCGAAATCACCCTCACGGGGATCGGCCGGGCGCTCGTGCTCGCCAACCGTTTCGCCCCGTGGGCGCTCGACTGGTACTTCCGCCGGGAGTACCGGCGAACCCGGATAGCACCGCGGTCGCCGCCGGGGTAAGATGAGGTTTGTTGTGCGATTCTCCGGTTTCTAGGAAAGGGACTTGCGATGACGATTATGCAATGGCGGGCACTCGTCGCCGTCTGGCTGACGGCTTTGTTTCTGGGCGGCGTTGCAGTCGCGGCCCCCGTGCCGGCACCCGCGACCGACGAGCAGTTGAAGGAACGAGCCCTCAAGCTGAACGACCTCTCGGAAGAGACGGCCATGCAGGCCAAATTGACCGAGCTGATCAAAGACAAAGTCGCCGGCAAGCGCCTCGTCGAAATCGCGGTCAAGATGCAGGCCGAAGCCAAAGAAAAGGACGCCCCCTTCAAATTCAATGCGGCCCTCGTCCTCGGCAAAGTCGCGCACAATCTCAAGGAATACAAGACCGCCGAAGTCTTCTACAAGTTTTGCAAAGCCAACGCAACCAAGATCGAAAGCGGCAAGAAGCTCGCCGAGGCCTACGATAGCCTGCTGGACCTCAACTGGGATCAAAAGAAGTTCGCCGAAGTCGAAGAACTGTGCGCCGAACTGCTCAACAACCAAGACGACGGCGAAGAACTCGGCCGGATGAAGTCGTTCGCCATCGAGCGGATGATCCAATCGAAAGCCCGCCGCGGCGACCACGACGAAGCCCTGAACATGGCCGAGGCCGTGATCAAACTCGAAAAAGGCGGCTGGTACTCGCTGCAGCTCAAGGGCTACGTTCTCCGCGAAGCCGAGAAAATCGACCAAGCCATCGAAGTCTACTATGAGTCGCTCAAGAAACTCGAAGGCGATAAGAAGCTCAAAGACGATGTCAAAACGAAGATCGGCCGCGGCGTGCGTTACCTGATCGTCGGCCTGCACGTCGATCAAAAAGAGATCGATAAAGCCACGAAGATCCTCCAAGAACTCGTGAAAGAAGTACCCGACAACGCGACGTACAAGAACGACCTCGGCTTCATCTGGGCGGACAATGATCAGAAATTTGAAGAGTCTGAGAAGCTCATCCGCGACGCGCTCGACCTCGACGCCAAGGCCCGCGAAAAACTTTTGAAGGAAGAGAAAATCGACGCCGACCTCGCCAAGAAAGCGAACGCCGGTTACGTCGATAGCCTCGGCTGGGTGCTCTACAAACTCAAGAAGTACGACGATGCGATCAAGTACTTGGAAGAAGCGAGCCAGGATGAAGAAGAAGGGCAGCACATGGAGATCTGGGATCACCTTGCAGACGCCCACCTCGCCAACAAGGACACCAAGAAGGCCATCGAACTCTGGGGCAAAGCCTTGAGATTCGAAGACCTCTCGAAACGCGACGCCGAGCGCCGCAAGAAAATCACCGAGAAGCTCCGCAAAGCTAAAGCGAGCTTGAAGGCGAACGAGGACAAGGACAAGTAACTTGGAACTCGGAAGTCGCACCGTCCGGACGGACGTCGCCTGCACCGTTTGCGGCTGCGTCTGCGACGATCTCCGGATCACGCTGGAATCTGGCAGGATCGTCACGGCCGGGGGGGCATGCGATCTCGCCCGTCCGTGGTTCTTGCGGCAAACCTCACACCTCGACGGACGGCCGGAAATCGACGGCAGTCCGGTCGATTGGGACGAAGCCTACGACCGCGCCGCCACGATTCTGCAAACAGCTCGGGCGCCGCTGATCTACGGTCTCTCCCGCAGCACCACCGAAGGCCAGCGTGCGGCCGTGGCGCTCGCCGATTTCCTCGGCGCGACCATCGACACTACGGCCAGTAGCGGCCACGCTCCTTCGATCGTCGCGCTCCAGCAGGTCGGCGAATCGACCTGCACACTCGGCGAAGTGAAGCAACGGGCAGACTTCGTCCTCTTCTGGGGTTGCGATCCCGTAGTCACGCACCCGAGGCACATTGAACGGTACTGTCCAACGAATGCGCCGGTCTTCGTCGTCGATTCCATGGAAACAGCGACCGCGACAATTGCCGAAATCTTCATTCGCATTCCGCCCGACCGAAACTGGGACGCCCTCTGGACGCTGCGGATGTTGGCGAAAGGAATCGCTTGTGACGCGAGTGCTGAGTTGGTCGCCCTGGCCGCGCGGATGAAGGCGTGCCACTTCGGCGTCGTCTTCTTCGGTTCCGGCCTGACCCGTGGCCGGTTGGCCCACCGCACCGTCGAGGCGCTGCTGCAACTCGTCACCGATTTCAACGACCACGCCGATCCCGATACGCGCCGGCGCTTCTACGCCCGGCGCCTGCGCCGCTACGGCGACATCGCCGGGGCCGACTCGGTGCTGACCTGGCAAACCGGCTACCCCTTCGGCGTCAACTTCGCCGCCGGCTACCCGCGTTACAATCCCGGCGAATTCACTGCCCCGGAATTGCTGGCGAAGCGCGAAGTCGACGCCGTCCTGATCCTCGGTTCCGAAACGATCTCCGACCTTCCGCCGGACGCGCAAGCGGCCCTCCGCGAACTCCCGATGATCGTGATCGGCGGAGCCCGACCGACCGCAGAACCGGGCCGCGGAACACTCTTCTTCCCAACCGCCGTCTACGGCATCCACCGTCCCGGTACCGCCTACCGCATGGACGAAGTAGCAATCCCGTTGAAAGTCTTGCTGCCCTCGGACGGCCCGAGCGACGCGGACGTACTGATTGAGATCCACCGGCGGTTGTCCGGGGCGGTTTGAAGGACTTCCCGGATTCCGATTCGCCCGTCCCCGGCTATCTTGACCCCATGACCCCGATGATGCAGCAATTCCGCGCCGCGAAAGATGCCTACCCCGGCATGATCGTGCTGTTTCAAAACGGCGAGTTCTACGAACTCTTCGACGAAGATGCGGAGGTCTGCCACAAGGTCTGCGGGCTCACGCTGACCAAGCGCGAAGAGCACCCGATGGCCGGGTTCCCACTCGCGAAACTGGATCACCAACTGCGGCAATTGCTCGCGGCCGGGTACCGCGTCGCGGTCGCCGAGCAGATGGAACCCCCCAACGACGGCAAGAAAATCATCCGCCGGGAAGTGACCCGCGTCGTGACCTTGGGGAGTGTGACGGAAGACGAACTCCTCGACCCGCGCCGACCGAATCACCTCGCCGCGATCGCACGCACGAAGTCGGGTCACTTCGGCCTCGCTTGGCTCGACCTCACGGCCGGGACGTTCGCCGCGATGGACGTCGCCGAGAATCAGCTGCGCGAGGAACTTGGGCGGTTGAACGTCGCCGAGTGTTTGCTGTCCGAAGAATCCCTCACGGTGATCGAACCGCATTTAGCGGGGGCCGGGGCGAAATCGATCACCCCGCGGCCGGGTTGGACCTTCGACCCGACGACGGCGGTCGAAGCGCTGCGAAACAAGTTTCAGGTGCACACGCTCACGGGCTTCGGTTTTGAAGATGGCCAACCCTGCTTGACGGCAGCGGGGGCGCTCGTCATCTACCTCGAAACGACATTGAAAACTAGCCTCGGTCACATTCCGCGCCTGACGCGCTATCGGCCCGAATCGCACTTGGTGCTCGACGAAGTCACCCGGCGCAGTTTGGAACTGACGCGCACGCTGCGCGACAACCAACGCGAAGGGTCGCTGCTGTCCCGGATCGACCGCACCGTCACGCCGATGGGGGCGCGCTTTCTCCATGACAGTTTGCTTTCGCCGTTGAACTCCTCCTCGGCGATTCAATCGCGGCTTGACGCCGTAGAGGAATTGCTGAAGGACCACGGTTTCCGCGGCGACCTTCGCGAGTTGTTGAACGCCACGGCCGACTTGCACCGCCTGGCGACGCGGGTCTCGACGGCGCGCGCCAACCCCAAGGATTTGGCGGCGATCCTGCGGACGCTGCGCTCCTTGCCGAAGTTGAAGGCGAAGCTGGCGGGCCGGCGTGCGACCGCGATTCAAGAACTCGAAGCGAAGCTCGACCTCGTCCCCGAGATCCGCGAGCTGCTCGAAAAAGCCATCGTCGACGACCCGCCGTATTCCCCCAAAGACGGCGGGTTGATCCGCGAAGGCCATTCGGCGGAACTCGACGAACTCCGGCGGCTCTCCCGCGATGGCAAAGAATGGATCGCCCGCTTCCAAGCCCAAGAGATCGCCCGCACCGGCATCAACAGCTTGAAGGTCGGCTTCACCGACGTCATGGGCTATTTCATCGAGATCACCAACGCCAACGAGACCCGCGTCCCCGCCGATTACACCCACGAGCGCACGCTGAAAAACGGCAAACGCTACATCACGCCGATGCTCAAAGAGTACGAGGAGAAGGTCCTGAGCGCGCAGGACAAAGCCAAAGCTCTGGAATTCGAGTTGTTCGTGACGGTGCGCGACCTCGTCGCCGCGAAAACTGCGAGCCTACTGCAAACGGCCGATGTGCTCGCCGAGGTCGATTTTCTCGCGGGCTTGGCCGAACTCGCATCATCGCGCAACTACACCCGGCCCACCATCGTCGACGAACCGATTTTGCGCATTGAAGCCGGGCGACACCCGGTGCTCGATCAACTACTTCCCCCCGGGACGTTCGTGCCGAATGACATCGACTTGTCAACCGACGGCGGGATGTTCTGGCTCATCACCGGGCCGAACATGGCGGGGAAATCGACCTTCATCCGGCAAGCGGCGCTGTTGACGTTACTCGCCCACATCGGCAGTTTCGTCCCCGCGACCGCGGCGACTATCGGCGTCACTGACCGCATTTTCACCCGCGTCGGCGCATCCGACGAACTCGGCCGGGGGCAATCGACGTTCATGGTCGAGATGACCGAAGCGGCGAATATCTTGAATAACGCGACGAACCGCAGCCTTGTGATTCTCGACGAGATCGGCCGGGGGACGAGCACCTACGACGGCGTTTCGCTGGCGTGGGCTATTACCGAATACCTGCACGATGTCGTCGGCGCGCGGGCGTTGTTCGCCACGCACTACCATGAACTGGCCAAGCTCGATGCCACGCTGCCGCGTTTACGGAACTACAACGTGCGCGTCGAGGAATTGCAAAACGACGTGATCTTTTTGCACCGCATCGAACCGGGGAACGCCCACAAGAGCTACGGCATCCACGTCGCACGACTGGCCGGGGTGCCGGAGCCGGTGCTGCAGCGGGCGAACGCGGTCTTGGCGACGCTAGAGACACTGGCAAAAGTTCCGGCGCGGGCGCCAGTGAAGCCCAAGGTCAAGCGACCGGTGGAACCGCCGGAACTCCCGACGTTGAAAATCCGCGTGATCGAACCGGGCCTCTTCGGCGACGAATGATCATTTCGGGTCGGGCAACTCAATCAATACTGTCCCGAGGCACTGGGGTATTTTGCATCAGTCGGTGGAAATAGGGCAACGAATTCTCGAACGCCACTCGACTGGAAACTTTATCACACTACTGTCTATAAGCTCTAATTTCGAGTTGTCAAGCTATCGCGGCGGAATTCTCAGATTCCTCTTTTAAAACCAGCAGCGTTTCGTGGGAAATCAAGAAATCCTCGGCTTCCGTCGGTTCGCGGAGGGTGTACGTCGCGCCGTCGCCGAGATCGAGGCTTTCGCCGGCAGTTAGTTTTTCCCCGGTTTCGAGCTGATAACCGGCAATGCCGGTGAAGAGCTGGAAGATACGAGCCGTTTGCCGGTGGTCGGCCATGCGGATGGCGAGTTCGGGTAGGCCGAGGCGGTGATTGGCGAAGGTGCGCGCCCACAGAACCCCGGCATCGCCGACGGTCATCTTCGTGAAGCCACCCAGCAAGTACGGCACCGGCAGTTGCCGGTATGTGGCCAACGCGTCCTCCCCAACGTCCGGGATCAAATCAAAGGCCGGGCAGGCGCAGCGGGCGTCTTCGTTCAAAATGCAGATGGCCCCGTCACAGCGGGCGAGCGTCCCAGCGACGACGCATAACGCCGCGAATTGCTCGCGGACATCGGCGTGTGTCCCCGCGTAAAACAGCAACAGGTGGGCTCGGTGCTGTTTCGCATCGACCTTCATCGGCGGCGGGAGCAGCGCTGGGCCAACGCAGGTTTCAACGGGGCCGTACGGCATCGGCGCGTCGAACTGCGCGAGCTTCACCGCGTGCGTACCCCAAGAAAAAAGGCCGAGGACGCAAGCCGGTGGACCGTCGCCGCCGATAAACGCGCTCGCCCCGGGGACATCCGCGACGCGGATCAATTCACCCGTCGCCTGCGCCAACTCCGGCTCGATCCGCAGGAATTTCAGGATGTCGTCGGCCACGAGCGCCGGCGGAGCGAAGAAGAGCATCTGCAACCCGAGCGGGTTCTCGGCGGTTCTCGCGGCGGCGAAACGGTCGAGGAACATCATGATTCAGCCCATCCCGAGTTGCAGGAGCACGAGCGCGAGCAGGCCGAAGCCGACGATGCCGTTGACGAGGAAGAAGGCCCGATTCACCCGCGTCAGGTCGTCCGGCTTGACTATGAGGTGCTCGTAGACCAACAGCATTCCGATGGGCACGAGGCCCACGAAATAGACCCTTTCGAGCGACGGGCAGCGCTGCCCCAACAGCATCAACAACAGGAACATCTCGAGGTGGCACATCGCGGCAAGGCGCAGACTCCGGCGGATGCCGATGCGCGCCGGGACGCTGTGCAACCCGGCGGCGCGGTCGAAGTCGGCGTCTTGGCAGGCATACAAAATATCGAACCCGGCGACCCAGAAGAGCACGACCGCGCCGATCAACGCCGGGGTTTCGAGATCGACCAAGCCACGGATGGCGATCCACGCCGCGAGGGGCGCGAGCATCAACGCTGCCCCGAGCCAGAAGTGCGCCAAGCTCGTGAAACGCTTCGCTAGCGAATAGCCCAGTAAGAACAGCAGCACCGGCCCACCGAGGATCAATGGCCAGAGGTTCGCGGGCTCCCGCAGGGTGAAGATCAACGTCGAAGCGAGGAAGCCGACCGACGTGACCAGTGTGAATCCGAGTACCAACGGCACGCTCAGCGTCCCGGCCGGGAGGTGGCGCTTCGCGGTACGGGCGTTGGAGGCGTCGATCCGACGATCGACCAAGCGGTTGAATGCCATCGCCGCCGAGCGTGCCAACACCATGCCGAGTAGGATGCCCAACAGATCGAGCCAGCGGAAGGGTTCGGTCTTCCAGGCGAGCGCTGCTGACATCAGCGCGAACGGCAACGCGAAGATGGTATGGCTGAAGCGAATGAGTTCGAGCAATTTGCGGGCCGTGGCGAGCATGCGGCTATTGTAGTGCGACGTTAGGGCGCGATCGGAATACATCACACTGCGGTTCCTCGGCACGGAGATTTCGACATGGCGATCCACACGCGTGGTTTCAAGGCGGTTCTGGTCGGCGCGGTTTGGCTCGGCTCCGCTTCGGGCCAGACGAAGTACAAAATGGAACTCGCGGAGAAGCAGACCGTCATGGGGACGTTGACCTACTCCGCGAAGTTCGCGGACCTGCAGGCGAAGGAATGGATCGCTTTTGCGGCCGTCGCGCCGGAGCTGCCGGGGCAGAAAAATCCGAAGACGACGTTTGATTTCCCCGGTTTCGAAAAGGTAAAGGACAAAAGCCCGCTGGCCCGGTCCGCGCTGATCGCCAAAGTCCCGGCGAAGACTGACGACTTGAAAACAAAGCTTTCGATGAAGGTGCAGTATTCCGCGACGCTGTTCAGCCGTCATTTGGTTGAGGCATGTGGTGGACTGCTGGCCGAAGTCAAGCCGCTGACCGCGCAAGAAGCCCGCGATGCCCTCGCCGACCTCGGAGACATCGATTTCAAAGAAGCCGGCTTCCAAAACTGGTTGAAGGGCACCGACTACAAGAAAGGCAAAGACGAGGCCGAGATCCCCTTCGCCCGAAGGGTGTTCGTCGGGTTGCGCGGCAGCCACACTTACGATTTCAAACCTGGGATGGATCGCAAAGCGAGTGCCGTGTGCGACGGGGGTAAATCCGATTGCGGTGGATTGTCGCATCTCTTCGCCGCCGTCCTGCGGGCCAACGGGGTCCCGGCGCGGACTCTTTATGGTCGCTGGGCCAAATCCGCGAAGGCGGACGAGAAACTCGGCGACGCCCTCTATTTCCAGTGGCACGTCAAAGCCGAATTCTTCGCGTCGAGCATCGGCTGGGTGCCAGTCGATTTGTCCGTGAGCATCTTGCACGACAAATCGAAAGACGGGCTCGCGTACTTCGGCCACGACGCCGGTGATTTCCTGACCTTGCACATCGATCCGAACTTCCAACTCGACACCGGCGCTTTCGGAAAGCAGGCCGTGCACAACCTCCAAGAACCGGCGTTCTGGGTCATTGGCAGCGGAAAAATGGACAAGCGTACCGATAAGGAAGGCTGGACGGTGGAAGTCAAGAAGTGAGCGGAGCCAGCGGATCGCAATTCGGAGAACTTGAAAGAGAACGGGGGAATCCGGGTAGTTACTCTCGAGTCGATTACCGATGCCGTCGAGAGCTTCCATGTCCAGCGTTTCCCCGGATCAATTGCTCGCAAGTTTAAAGTGGCGTTACGCAGTCAAGAAATTCGACCCGACGGCGAAGATTCCCGCGGCTACTTGGGACGCTCTCGAAGAAGCATTAGTTCTGACTCCGTCGTCGTACGGCCTCCAACCTTGGAAGTTCTTCGTCGTTGAGAATCCCGCGATACGGGAACAATTGCTCCCGCATTCGTGGGGACAGCGGCAGATTGTCGAAGCGTCCCATCTCGTGGTCTTCGCCGTGAAGACCGACGTCGGCACCGCGGACGCCGAAAAATTCGCCTCGCGCTCGACCGAAATTCGCGGCCTGCCGGCCGGTTCGCTCGACACCTACAAACAAATGATCGTCAGCAGTTTAACCCGGGCTACTCCGGCCGAAGTCGACGTTTGGATGTCGCGTCAACTATTCATCGCACTCGGCAACTTCCTCACGGCCGCAGCGCTCTTGGGAGTTGACGCCTGTCCCATGGAAGGCTTCGTGCCTGCGAAGTACGACGAAGTGCTGGGATTGACCGCGAAAGGGTATGCGGCGCGTGTCGTGGCTACTGCGGGCACTCGCCACCCGGACGACGTTTACGCCGGTTTAAAGAAAGTTCGCTATCCCCGAGGAGAGCTCGTCGAACGGATCGCCTGACGGACTTGGCGAGTCGGGCCGAGAACCTTCTAGAATATCGGCTCTGCCTGTTCTTTCCTCGGTTCCGGTCGGGTGACGAATGGCAGAGGCCCCGCTCACCCGCGCGACTTTGCTCGTGCGGCTCAAAGACATCGACGACTCCGAAGCCTGGACGGAATTCGTCCAGCTTTACGGACCCGTTGTGTACGGGTTCGCACGTAAGCGGGGCCTGCAAGACTCCGACGCTGCCGACATGGTGCAGGAAGTCCTCCGCAGCGTCGCCCGCAACGCGGATCGAATGGTCTACGATCCCAAGAAGGGAACTTTCCGCGGCTGGTTGTACACGGTCACGCGTAACAAAATTTACAACTTCCTGTCTGCACAAAAACGCCGGCCCCGCGCCGCTGGCGACGTGGGTTCGCAAGAGCGTCTCGAATCCTACGCCGATCCGTCTAACGACGCTGAAGCCGATTGGGAACTCGAGTATCAGCGACGATTATCGTCGAAGGCGATGGACCGGGTGAAACACGAGTTTCAACCCGCAACCTGGCAGGCCTTTTTGGGAACTGCCGTGGAAGGGCGACCGGCCGTGGAAGTCGGTGAATCGCTGAAAATGACCTCTGGGGCAGTCTACGTAGCAAAGAGTCGTGTGCTGGCCCGCTTGCGAGATGAAGTCCAAAAATTGATGGCCGAAGCCGAGCATTGGTGAGGCACCGAGAATGGCGACCACGATCTTGAAAATGCCGACCTGCTCCCGGGTCGATTGCCCGCCGGAATCCGAGCTCGAAGAGCTGATCGGCGCCGGCGACACGCCGATCGATCGATTCGACCGCGTCACGGAACACGTCGGTGACTGTGAAGGCTGCCAGAAGCGGCTCGACATGCTGGCCACGGCGGAAGTGCCCGTGTTGTCCGAAGCCCTGCGCGGCATCGAAGCCGATTCCGCTTCGCGGCACTCGGCGCTTTGGAAAGCCCTCGACGACATCGCCGGGACATCGACCTCGTCACGATCGGGCCGCGTCCCCACCGAACGGACCGACGAACTCAAGCTCGATTTCTTGGACAAATCGCCCGACCCGAAACTGCTCGGTCGCCTCAGCACCTTCGACATCGTCCGGGTTGTCGGTCGCGGTGGCATGGGCGTCGTCCTCCATGCCTACGACCCGAGCTTGCAGCGTGACGTTGCCCTGAAAATCCTCGATCCGAACCTCGGCAGCAATGTCACCGCGCGCCAGCGCTTTACGCGGGAAGCCCGGGCCGCCGCCGCGGTTTCCCACGAAAACATCGTCGCAGTTCACTTGGTCGACGAAGATCCGAAATCGGGCCTACCCTTTTTTGTGATGCAGCTCGTCGCCGGCGAGTCGCTCGAGCAGCGACTCCGCCGCGTCGGCAAACTCCCGTTCCAAGATGTCGTGCGCTTGGCGGCCCAAGCTGCCGCCGGGTTATCCGCCGCCCATGCCAGCGGCCTGATCCACCGCGACATCAAGCCCGGCAACATGCTGTTGGAATCGCCGGATGACCGCCTCAAGCTCACCGACTTCGGCTTGGCGCGCGCCGCCGAAGATCTACGTCTCACCAAGACCGGGTTCGTGTCCGGCACGCCGCTGTACATGGCCCCGGAACAAGCCAAGGGCGACGAAGCTGACCATCGCGCCGACCTCTTTAGTCTGGGCGTCGTGCTTTACGAAGCCCTGGCTGGCAAGCCGCCGTTTGAAGGGAAGACGCCGTTGGCGGTGCTGCGTCGCGTCGCCGACGAACCCCACGTCGCGCTGAACAAATACAGCCCCGATGTGCCGAAATGGTTCGAGGACGTCATCGATCGTTTGCTCAGCAAGAATCCGGATGACCGCTATGCGTCCGCAGCGGAACTGGCAGCGGAACTCGCGCCCTTCGTGTCGAAGCATCGCTCGCAGCCGTGTAAAATACCCACATCCGAACCGTGTGCACTGGTCCACCCATCGTCGCTGTCGCGGCGGGCGCTCCGCAAGTGGAAGATGAAGGTCGCCCTGTTGATGACCATCCCCTTCTTGTTGGGTATCCTCGCCGGGGCAGGCCTCGGCGTTGCCGCGCAACCGGCCCCCGAAACCGTAGCCGTGCTTCAACCGACCCCGGAAATTATGATTCCCACCCCGGCCGATGAGGGAATCGCGGCCAATGTCCAGTTCCCCGGCAACTCCGGGCCGGTCTGGTCTGTGGCCGCCAGCCCGGACGGTCAAACGCTCGTCATGGGTCTCGAAGATGGCAAGATCGTGGTCTACAACGTGGCCGACCGTAAACTCCGCTTCACACTCGAAGAGCACACGGGGACCGTTTGGGGGCTCAATTACTTCCCCGACGGCCAACGTTTCGTATCCGCCAGCGACGACGGCACCGTTAAAATCTGGGACACCGACAAACGCAGTTCGGCGAAGAGTCTGCCCGTCAGCAGCGGCGTCCGCTGCGTCGCCGTGGCGGGCCACGGTCGATCCATCGCCACCGGCGACCTCACCGGCGAGGTTCTCGTCTGGGACATCGAAGATGAGAAGCCGATCCGCAAATACAACCACGGCGGCACGGTCACGGCCATCGCTTTCGACAAACTGGGCCTCACGATCGCTTCGGCTGGGTCGGACAGAACTGTCAAGGTTTGGAACTTAATGAACGACGATACCAAACCGCGCTTCACATTGCCGATCCAGAAAGGACCGGTCTATGGGGTCGCGATATCACCGGACGATGGACTGATCGCGGCGGCGGGGTGGGAGGGAATCATTAAAATCTGGGACCAAAAATCAGGATTGGAACTGCGAGAACTCAAAGGTCACGAGAACGATATTTGGTCGCTCTCCTTCGCAATGCGCGGCAAAGAATTGATCTTGGCCTCGGCCGGGCAGGATGGTAGCGTCCGCGTTTGGAACCCGAACACCGGCGACCAAGTTTTAAAGTTCAAAGGACACAAACCGACGACGCACGTCGTCCGTTTCGGCCGCGACGGCACCCAACTCTTCAGCGGCGGCCGCGACGGATTCGTCCGCGTCTGGGACGTCCCGAAGTGATTTCCGACGCGATCGCCCCACCTCGCCTCGAAAAGGAACTGAATCGTCGGAAAGGACAATTCGTTCAGAAAAGACCAGTGCCGGTTTGAGCTTACGACGAGCCTAAAACCCATGATCGGCCGAAACGCTCGGAACAGACGGATCGCCGACCACCGGCAATTCATCCGGAGTTGCCGGCTCGCCCGATTCAGTCCGCAATAGCCGTTTCTCCGCCATTGCGGGTGACGGTGGCCGCGAGGACCGCGATGCCCGTGCTCGATTTCAAGAAGCGCACCGAGCCGTCGCCGTAGAGCGCGTTCACGCCCCCGGTGTGGAACCCGTAAATGTGGCCCGTGCCGTCGGTGTTGTAAAACGGGTGCGGATAGGTCCCGAGGACTTCGCCGTTCGTCGCGTTGATGGCGTTCGGACCGGGGAAGGTTAAGCCATCGGCCGACGACCCGCGGAGCAGGAACAACTCGCTGGCCGGGCGACACCAACCGCCGCCGTTAACGCGGTTCGTCCCGGTCGCGGCGAGCACCTTCTTGCCGTTGCGGTAGAGGTCAGGCCGGCCGGCCGATTCGGTCAGTTGCAGCGTGTTCGACAACCCGTCCGTGAAGCTGCCGAAGTTCAATTTCTGTGTCTTCGAGATCCCGCCGTTGTCGACACCCGCCGAAGATTGGGAAATCAAACCGAGGCTGTAGAGTTCCGGGGAGACGCCGTAAAAACCGGCGTAGTCGCCGTTGGCCACGATCGGCGCCCAAGCAGTATCCGGTGCGCCGTCGACAACCGAACCGTTCGGGGCCGAGGGGCACTCGAAGCCTTTGAGGCGCGTCCCGAAGGTCGCCGGTTGGAGGTGCCAGTTCACATTGAGATTCACGTTGCGGTAAAGATTGTCCTGTTCGAGGTACGGCAGCACGTAGGTCGCCCAGCGCACGCGGACGGTGCTGACCGTGTCGGGCCGGATGTTGTTCGGCAGGCTTTGGTTCGCGTCGTGGTAGTTGTGGAAGGCCAAGCCGAGTTGCTTGAGGTTGTTGCTGCAGCTCAAGCGGGCCGCCGCCTCGCGGACCTTCTGCACAGCCGGTAATAGCAGGCCGATCAGGATCGCGATGATCGCGATCACCACCAGCAATTCGATCAGGGTGAAACCCCGGCGTCGAGTCATCATCATCGTCGTTCTCCGTGTATAGGTCAGTCGATCAGCGTTTGAGTTCGAACGGATTGAGATCCGTCGGCCCCGCGCCGACAGTCGCGGTCAACCCGGACATCTCCGGTTTGGAGAACTTCACGTTCAGCCGGTTGGCCGGCGGTTCCTCCCCCTTTCCGGCGAGCCAAAGCTCCACCGTCACCCGGTACTTCCCGGCCGGGGCGCCGTCATCGGTGTCGTAGGTCGTCAGCTTGTAGTTTCCGTCGGCGCCGACTTTGCCATGCGGTTTGCCCACGTCCTCCCCGGCTTCACCGACGGGGTGGAAGACGACCAACGCGTGTTCCGCCGGCTTGCCATCGGGAAGCAGCACCCGGCCGGACACGGAGAACGTCGGCTTCCGTCCGGCCGATTTTGAACAGGACGCCAGGCCACAGCTCAACAGAACCAAAGCCAGAATCGGGGTCAGTCTCATGCGATGTCTCCTTTGCTTCACTAACTCTATCGACTTGCAAAGGTATTGCGAGTGAATATTTATCAGCACTTCTATCGACATGGTCGTGTATTGGCCGAGTTCCACCGGATTTCGTCACCCTGGGAGGCGATGCGCGAATTGCCGCCTATAACGATTTGATCCTCTCGACAAATACCCCGCATCGCTCGCACGGTTCCCGCCCATGATTGCGCCCGCACCGGACGTCCTTTCCGAAGCCCCGCCGGAATCCTCTCTTCCGCCGACGCCGCTATCGTGGCGGCTCGGGATCGGCGCCGGGGTCGTACTCTTGGCCGCGACGACCTACGGACTACACCGATCGTTCGGAGACGCGGCCCCGCGCTTCCAAGCAGGGATGGGGATCATCTGCTTCCTCGGGGTCGCCGCGTGTTTTTCCAAGAGCCTGCAATCGGTACGGTTGAAGACGCTGCTCTGGGGCATCGGCTTGCAGTTCGCCCTCGCGTTTGCCGTGATCCATTCGGAATGGGTGCCCGCGGGCTTCGAAATCGCCGGCGCCGGCATCGGCTACTTGATCAAAGCTTCGGACAAAGGGGCCGAGTTCGTCTTCGGGTCGCTTTCGAAAGTCGACGGCCCCAGCGGCTTCGTCTTCGCCTTCAAGGCTCTACCGCCGATCATCTTCATTTCCTCGTTCTTCAGCGTCCTCTACTACCTCGGCATCCTCCAATTTTTCGTGCGGATCATGGCCCGCGCCATGATGTACGTCATGGGCACCAGCGGGGCGGAGACGCTCTCCGTCGCGGCCAACGTCTTCATGGGGCAGACCGAAGCTCCGCTGATCGTCAAGCCGTTCGTGCCGAAGATGACGCGTTCGGAACTGCTGGCCCTGATGGGCAGCGGCATGGCCCATATCTCGGGCGGAATGATGGCCGTCTACATCAGCTATGGGGCCGACCCCGTGGCGATTCTCTGCACCTGCGTCATGGCCTGTCCCGCCAGCCTTTACTTGACAAAATTGATCTTGCCGGAAGCGGGCACCCCCGCGACGATGGGCATCTCGAAGATCGACGTGAAGTCGCCTTATGTCAACGTCATCGACGCCGCGGCTGGCGGGGTGAAAGATGGCTTGTGGCTCGCCCTCAATGTGGCCGCGATGCTGATCGCGTTCCTCGCTTTCATCGCCCTGTTCAATTCCGTCCTCGGTGGCGTGAAGCCGGGGTTGGTGAATTCCGGTATCCCGGCCGAGAAATTAGAGTGGTGGGCCGACGACCTCACTTTGGAACGCCTCTTCGGCGTCGTGTTCGCCCCGGTCGCGTTTTTGCTCGGAGTCGAGCCGGGCGAAACGAACAAAGTCGGCACCCTACTCGGGATCAAACTCGCGGCCAACGAACACGTCGCATTCTTGCAACTCAAAGATTGGAAGGCTCAAGAGGGATACCTTTCCAAGCGATCCCAAGACCTCGCGGTCTACGCCCTCACCGGCTTCGCCAATTTCTCGTCCATCGGCATCCAACTCGGCGGCATCGGGGCGCTCGCCCCCGAGCGCCGCTCCGACCTCGCCAAACTCGGGCTGAAGGCCCTCCTCGTCGGCTTCCTCGCGACTCTGATCAACGCCGCCATCGCGGGTTTGCTGATGTAGGTCACGCTCGGCGGGACCTACATCAGCAAAAGGAAGGACGAAAGACACTTTCTGTTCTAGACTTCGGTTCCTTGGCCCGCCCAGCCCGAGACCGCCGATGAACCCGTCGCTCTCCGGCACGAACTCGATTTGGACGACGCCGAGCCCAAATTCCCGCTTGGGGGCGCCGTCGCCCGTGGAAATGCTGCGGCGAGCGTACGCGCGCCTCGCCGAGCGCTTCGATCCGACCAAGACGCGCCACAAGCCATTGTCCATCCTGCGCCAAGAAGCCCGGCGGCTGCTCGACCAATATTTAGAAGTCGAATGGGCGGCGCTGGCGAAGCCCGACCGCGATAAACTGATCGAAGAAATCTTGACGGAAGCCCCGGGCTTCGGACCGCTGGAAGAACTGTTCCGCGACGATACCACTAGTGAAATCATGGTAATCGCCGCGACCCAGATCATCGCGAAAAAAACCGAGGGTTGGCTACCGACGAGCGTACGCTTCCGCGACGCCGGGCAACTGCGGAGCTACCTGGCCCGGCTCACGGAATCGGGGGAAGCCCTTGTGCCCACACCCGCCGCCAGCGGTGGCTTCGATGTCAAACTCGCCAACGGCTTCCGCGTGTTAGCCGTGTTGCCTCCAGAAATCCTCGATCAACCGCCGCTAGTGCTGTTCGTCCGGGGAGAGCCGCTGCCGATGCCCCCCGAGGCGTCGTCAGTGATGATGTCGAACCTCCGGCGGAATCTTCCGAGCGGCGTCACAAAGTCCCCTTTGCCCCCGTCGCCGAGCGGGGCGATCCCGATCCCGCCTCCGCGCGCGTCCGGCTCCATCGCGTTCCCACTGCCGCGCCCGTCCGCCGTCGCCGATCCGCAACTGGTACGCCCCGTCGAAGCTTTCGACCCGCAGGCCCGGCTCAAGCAGCGCGTGACCGAGCGTATCATCGCCAAGTGCGCCGCCGCCGGGGTCTACGATTTGTCGGTGATTCCATCCGGGGAACTCCAACGCGTGATCCACGCCCACGTACTCGAAATCGCGATGCTCGACCGCGTCCACATCGAAGAAAGCGGCAAAGAGCGAATGGTGCTCGAAATCCTCGCCAATATGAACCGATGAGGGCGAATTCTTCATGGATAATACACTTGAAGAATCCGTCACACCGATTACGATTTTCCTGCATGTCACACAGGGGAAGTCGCCATGCGTCGGATTGCGTTCACGCTGATCGAATTGCTCGTGGTCATCGCCATCATCGCGATTCTCATCGGCTTGCTTTTGCCGGCCGTTCAAAAAGTCCGTGAGGCGGCAGCCCGGATGAAGTGCCAGAACAACCTGAAACAAATCGGGCTGGCCCTCCACAATTATGAAGGGGCGAACCAAACTTTCCCCACTGGGTATTGGCGTAAGACGTGGCCCGTGGATCCCACGAACCCCAAAGGGCACTTTCGCTGGTCAACCCTCGCGCAATTGACCCCGTATTTGGAACAGACCAACGTCTATAACGCCCTCGACCTCAGTTACCCGCTCTACGGCGGAGGGACGCTCCAACTGCAGACGATCCCCTTTCCGACGAACCGCCCTGCAGTCGCCACCGTCGTGCCGACCCTCCTTTGCCCGTCCGATCAGTTTCGGACGATCGTCGGTGGCCGGTGGCCGAGGCCCGAGCAACTACATCGCGTGCAGCGGTTTTTTCTTAGGTGATAACGCCCCCACCG
>Ga0105047_10005687_pt1 | contig 21299 bp, 15 predicted proteins | sample MAT04_FD_78384 | JGI IMG/M metagenome (GOLD analysis project Ga0105047, IMG submission 78384) | Freshwater microbial communities from Lake Fryxell liftoff mats and glacier meltwater in Antarctica - MAT-04 (megahit assembly) | ecosystem: Environmental > Aquatic > Freshwater > Ice > Liftoff... | reverse complement strand
GCGAGCTCGTCCGCGGCGACGTCGAGCTCCTGCGCGCCGACCGCCGCGGGGAGGCGCCCGGGCCACGCGGGGAGCCCGTCTCGCACCACCCGTGCCGCGTCCGCCCACCCGAGGAGCCGCAGGGGCGGCGTGCCGGGCCCCTCGGGCTGCTCGTAGACGGCCACGCGCGCGCCGACAGGGACGCGCGGCGCGCCGAGGAGCGTCCTCAGCCGCTCCCACGACGCGTCGTCCGAGCGCCGCCGGGCGCGCGGCCCGTGGTCGTCGCTCGCGTCGAGCCACACCTCGGACGCGTCCTCGGAGAGCGAGGACGCCTGCTCGCCGAGCGCCCGCAGCCACGCGTCGGCGGCATCGCGGGCGCGCTCCTGCGCGAGCGCGACCCGCACCTCGGTCAGCGCGACCGCGTTCGCGACCGCGTCGTCGTGCCACGCCCGGTCGAACAGGCCCGCAAAACGCGCCGCCACGGCGAAGCTCGCGAGCGCGCCGACCACCAGCAGGATCCGGACGTGTCTCACGCCTCGCCCTCCCCCTGCCGCAGCACGTAGCCCGCGCCGCGCACCGTGTGGACGAGCGGCGTCCCGCCCTCGTGGAGCTTCCGCCGCAGATAGCCGACGTAGACGTCGACGACGTTGGTCCCGGGGTCGAAGTTGAGGCCGAAGACCTTCTGCCCGATCACCGTGCGCGAGAGCACGATCTCGGGCCGCCGCAGGAACAGCTCGAGGAGCGCGTATTCCCGCGGCGACAGGTCGACGCGCCGGCCCGCGCGGCGCACCTCGCGCTTGACGGGGTCGAGCGCGACGTCGGCGTACGTCAGCGTCGCGGGCGCGGCGGTCCCGCGGCGCAGGAGCGCGCGCAGTCGCGCGACCAGCTCCTCGAACGCGAACGGCTTCGGCAGGTAGTCGTCGGCGCCGAGCGAGAGGCCCTTCACGCGGTCCTCGACGCCGCCGCGCGCCGACAGGAGGAGGATCGGCGCGGTGGCCCCGCCCTCGCGCGCGCGACGGATCACCTCGAAGCCGTCCATCTCCGGGAGCATCACGTCGAGCACACACGCGTCGGGCGGTCGATCGAGGAGGGACGCAAGGCCCTGCCGGCCGTCGCCCGCGACCTCGACGACAAAGCCCTCCTCCTCGAGCCCCTTCTTCACGAAGGCGGCGATGCGCGCATGGTCTTCGACGACGAGGAGCCTCACCGCCCCATTCCACCGGACCCGCCCCCCCGGGTAAAGCGGCGATCCGTGCGTGCGGGCACGGCCGCCGGCCCGGCCTCCCTGGGCTCGCCCCGCCCTCCGGCCGATGCAGAGAATGTGCGCTGCCCCCGCTGCGATCACCCGGCTCGCGACGACGACCTCGCCTGCGGGCTGTGCGGCGAGGTGCTACGTCGTCCGGCGGCCCGCATCGACCGGTTCGCGCCGCCGCCGGCCCCGCGGGCCGCGACGCCGGACGCGCCGGTCCGCCGCCCGCGCCTCGGGGGCCGGTGGACCGTCCTCGGCGTCGGCGTGTTCCTCGCCCCGGTGCTGACGCTCACGCCGATCCTCCGGTACATGGGCTGGTTCCTCGGCTCCCTCTGCCACGAAACCGGCCACGTCGCCGCGGCCTGGGCCGTCGGCTGCCCGGCCTTCCCCGCGATCCGCCTCGACGGGCACGCCGCAGCGCTCCACCGCGAGCAACAGCCCCTCCTCGTCGGGCTGGCGGTGGCCGGCCTGCTCGCCTTCGCCTGGGCCTCGCGTCGGCGGCCTGCGCGGCGGGCGCTCGCCGTCGCGGCGCTCGTGGCCTACCCCGTCGTCGCCCTCACCGGCGTCCGCGAAGGGTTCTTCCTGCTCGCGGGCCACCTCGGCGAGCTCGCGTTCGCGTCCGTGTTCGTGGTCCGCGGCCTCGACGGCGGCTTCTCGGGCTCGTTCGCGGAGCGGTGCGCGCACACGGGCGTCGCGGCCTACCTCGTCGGCCGCAACGCGGCGCTCGCGCTCGGGCTCCTCGCAAGCGAGACCGCGCGCGAGGCCTACGGCGAGAGCGGGTCGTTCGGCCTCGTCAACGACCTGCTGCGCTTCTCGCGCGAGGTGCTGGCGACGTCGTCGGTCGCGCCGGGCGCGTGGACGATCCTCGTCGCGTGCCTCGTCCCGGTGGCGCTGGGGATCCGGAGCGCCGCGCGACCGGGCGACGCGTGACGCGAGGCCCGCGCGGTCGCGGTCCCGCCGCGACGACCCTGCCGCGGCGACCCTGCCGCGACGACCCGCGGCGTCAGCGCGATCCCGCGCCGGTGAGCACGACCTTCGCCGTCTCGACGAGGACCGCGAGATCGAACCAGAACGAACGGCGCGTGACGTAGAAGAGGTCGTACTCGAGCTTGGCGCGCGCATCGTCGGCCGACGCGCCGTACGCGAGCCGCACCTGCGCCCAGCCGGTGAGGCCCGGCCGGACGATGGTGCGGAGTTCGAAGAGCGGGACCTGCTCGCGCAGCACGTCGCAGAAGTGCGGGCGCTCCGGCCGCGGGCCCACGAGCGCCATCTGGCCGACGAGCACGTTCCACAGCTGGGGCAGCTCGTCGAGGCGGTAGCGGCGCAGGAACCGCCCGACCTTCGTGACGCGCGGGTCCTCCTCGGTCGCCCAGACCGGTCCCGAGAGCGATTCCGCGTCCCGCCGCATGGAGCGGAACTTCACGACGTCGAAGGGGCGCCCGCCGCGGCCGACGCGCCGCTGACGGTAGAAGATCGGGAACCCGTCGGTGACCACGACCGCCACCGCGCAGGCGACCAACACCGGGGACGCGACGGCGAGGAGGACGAGGCTCCCGACGATGTCGAGAATTCTCGACGATGCGTCCAACGTCCTCGACCGCGGGCGGCCGAGGAGCAGGTTGAGCGGGTCCGCCCGCGACGTGTCGATCCGGCCCTCGGCGGTCCGGAGCTCGGCCGACTCCGACGTCAGCTCGTGGCCCCGCGCGACCAGCTCGGCCATGGCCCGGCCGAGGGACGGGTCCTTGAGCGGCGACGAGACGATGACGACGTGCTCGAGCCGCGGGCCGCCGCGCGCCCCGGCGGCGACCGGACGGCCGAGCAGGTGCGTCGCGGCGTCCACGTCGGTGTCGGGGATCAGCACGCTCGAGACGCGGACCCACGGCACGGTCTCGAGGCGCTCGATCGCGTTGATCGCGCCGACGGTCGTCGAGGCCAGCAGGCTGACGCGCTCGATGCGCGCGCGCGTCCACCGGTCCTGCCACGGTCGCCACAGGTACGGCGCGGCCGAGCCCAGCGCCGCGGCGGCCGCGAGCACGAGGAACGACGGAGCGGGGCCGGGGACGACCACGCCCGCGGCCGCCGCCGCGCCGAGCGCCGCGAGCGGCGCGGCCGTCAGGGACGCGAGGGAGCCCCGCGAACGCACGGCACACAGCAGGACCGCCGAGGCGACCATCGACGCGAAGCCGAGCAGCAGGGCGCGCGGGAGCGCGAGCGCGGCAGGACGTCCTTCGACGAGCATCTCGATCGCGACGAGCGCGGCCGTGGCCGCGACGCCGAGCACAAACGGCGGCACGAGGATCGCTTGGCACTTCGGCGCGGGCGTCAACGGCCGCGTCGGCCGTGGCCCCGCCGGCGGCGGCGCGTCGCGGCGCGTGACGACCGGCAGCGGGCCCCCCGACGGCGTCATCGCCAGGTCTCGTCGGCGCCGCCCGCGGGCGCGCCGTGGAGGATCACGCCGAGCACGCGGGCCGCCGTGTGGCCCAGCGTCTTCCGCAGCATCGACCTCGTCGCCGCGCCGGCGCGCGCGACGAGCACGATCTGCTCGACGCACTCGCGCAACACCATGCCCTCGGGGTTCTCGAGGACGGCGGGGCAATCGACGACGATGTGCGGATACATGGCACCGAGTTCGCGGAACGTGGAGAGCCAAGCCGCCGGCGACGAGACGGTGAGGCCGTCGTCGAGCACCGGCGCGGTCATGAGGTCCACCCCGTCAAGCGCCGTGCCAATGAGCATGGGGTGGGGCCTGTCTCCCCCATCGACCCGAGGCGCCTCCGGGCCGCAGAACATCCGGGAGAGGGCCCGGTGGCGCGCGTCGCCGTCGACGAGCAGGACCCGCCCCACCCGCCCCTTCGCCCGGCCGAGGCAGACGGCGAGGTTCACCGCGGCTGCGGTCCGCCCCTCGCCCTCGTGGGCCGACACCACGCCCACCGAACGGAGGTCCTGCTTGTGAAACTCGAGCAGGATCCGCGCGGTCATGCGGAGGTAGCCGTCGGCCGTGCGAGCCTCGGGCTTCGGCGTGGCGACGAGACGCGCCCCGTCGGCCGACACCGCAAGCAGCGCGGCCGGCGCGGCACCGACGTCGACGGGCGCGAGCCCGTACGGCGTGGCGACGGTCGGCGCGGCGGACACGGCCGACCGCGCGTCCTCCGGCGGGGACACGCTCGCGCGCGGCGCGGGCTCCGGTCGCCCGCCGACGTCGGGCACGGCGTCGGCCGACGTCGGCGACGTCGCCACGGGCGGCGGCGTGACGAGGACGCGCTCCGGCGGGGTGCCCGCGTCGGGGGACGGGACCGTGCTCATGCGCGGCCGCCGAGCCACGGCCGGAACCACGCGGGGGCGTCGATCCACCCGCGGTGGCAACCGAGCGCGAACACCGTCGCGCCGAGACACAGCGCCACCCAGGCCCCGAACCCGAGATCGGCCCAGCCGACGCGGCCGCGCGGGGCGCCCGAGCCGAGCATCGGCACCGACACGACGAGCGCCCCGGGCACGAGGTCGGCGAGATCGTCCGGGCCCGTCACGAGGTCCTCGTCGACGTACCGACGCCGCAGGAGGTGCAGGCCGTACCCGAGGCCCAGCCCGGCGATCACCGCCGTGGCGAGCCAGCGCGTCCGGCTCGGCCCCGACGGGCTCACGGGCGGGATCGCCCGCGTCTCCACGGCGAAGCCCACGGTCTCGGCCGGGTCCGCGTTCCGGTAGAAGTCGGCCGCGACCCGCGCGTTGCGGGCGGCCTCCTCGGCGCGCAGCCGCGACTGGTCGGCGCCCTCGAGGGCGGTCTGCAGCTTGCGCAGGGCGTCCGCGGTCGCCGGGATCTCGCCGAGTCGGCGCGACAACTCGGCGGCGCGCGCGCGCAGCGCCTCCACGGCGCCCCGCGCGGCCTTCTCCTCAGCGATCAGCGAGTCGCGGAAGGTCCGCATGCTCGCCATGAGCTCCTGGTTGTCGGCGCGGCGCCGCGACGACGTGTCGGCGTCGGCGCGCTTCTTCGCGGCGTCGAGCTCGTTCTTCGCGCGCATCACCTGCCCCTCGAGCTGCGTCACCTGGGCGAGGGCGAGTTGCACGCGGTCGTAGCTGTCGGTGTACTTCACGCGGAGCTCGGCCAGTTGCCGGCTCCCCTGGTCGAGCGCGGCCTGGGCCGACGACAGCTTCAGCTGCGCCATCTGCTCGTCGGCGGAGAGCCCCGGACGGCTCCCCTCCGTGCCGGCGGCCGGGACCGCCGACTTCATCCACTTGTCCACCTCGGGGACCATCATCCGGTTGCGCTGGGCCTCGTTCTCCCGCTCGCGCATCTCCTGCTCGAGCCGGTGCAGGTCGCTCGTGATGGTCTCGCGCTGGTCCGGCATCGTGTCCGGGTGGGCGCGACGGAACGCGTCCTTCTCGGCGAGCACGACGTCGAACGCCGTGCGGGCGTTCGCCGCCTCCGCCTCGAGGAAGTCGCGGCGGCGATCCACGACGGCGACGCGCGCGGCGCACTCGCTCGCGATGAACGCGTCCACCAGCGTGTTGACGGCCTCCGCCGCGCGGACCGGCGACGTGTCGACGATGGAGAGCGCGAACCGCGCGTCGCCGGCCTGGTCGTACATCACGCGGCCGCGGGCCTGCTCGAGCGTGTAGTCGTCCTTCGGGTTGCCCCGGGGCCAGAGCACCGGCACCATGGCGGCGACGTTCGGGGCCTGGAGCACCCGGTCGCGGGCCGTGGCCAGGATCTGTTCCGGGCGGAAGTCCTGGGTCGTCGGCAGGGCGACGCCCACCCGCTCCGCGTTCACCTGGCGGACGGACAGTCCGGCGCTCGCCTTGTACGTGTCCGGCAGGTGGACGACGTAGAAGGCCGCCGGGGCCAGCAGCGTGGCCACGGGCACGGCGAAGCGCCACCGCCGCTCGAACGCGGCGGCGACGCCCCTGCGGACGAGGGCGGACAGCCCGCTCAACGCGGCGCGCCGACCGGCTTCACCGCGGCCGTCTTCGAGGCCCCGTGGACCGGCGGGCCCGACAGCGGCCACAACGAGCCCCCGACCTTGTCGCGCGGGACCGCCCCGCGGGCATCGACGATCACGCGGGCGACCGCGGCGACGCGGTCCCACGGGAACGCCCGGTGGTCGGTCGCGACGACGACCGCGTCGTACGACGCGAGCGTCGCGTCGTCCGTGCCGACGGCGACGAGCTCGCGGCCGTGGGCCGTCACCGTCGGGACGTACGGGTCGGCGTAGGCCACCTCGGCCCCGCCCGCCTCGAGGTGGCGCAGGATCTCGAGGCTCGGCGACTCGCGCGTGTCGTCCACGTCGCGCTTGTAGGCGACGCCCAACACGAGCACCTTGGACCCCTTCAACGAACGGCGCTCCTCGTTGAGCGCCGTGACGACGCGCGACACGACGTACCGCGGCATGGAGAGGTTCACGTCGTCGGCCAGCTCGACGAACCGCGCGCGGTACTCGAGCGTGCGCAGTTTCCACGAGAGATAGAGCGGGTCCAGCGGGATGCAGTGGCCGCCCGTCCCCGGGCCCGCCTGGAACGCCATGAAGCCGAAGGGCTTCGTGGCGGCGGCGCCGACGACCTCGCGGACGTCGAGGCCCAGCCGGTCGCACATGATCGCGACCTCGTTCACCAGCGCGATGTTGACGCTGCGGAACGTGTTCTCGAGGAGCTTCGCCATCTCGGCGGCGGCGGCGCTGCTGACCTCCACGACGGTCTCGACCGCGATGCGGTAGAAGTCGGCCGAGAGGCGCGTCGACCGCTCCCCGACGCCGCCCACCACCTTCGGCGTGTTGCGGATGCCGTATTTCGCGTTGCCCGGGTCCACGCGCTCCGGCGAGAACGCGAGGCCCAGGTCGCGCCCGACCACGAGGCCCGTCCGCTCCATGGGCGGCCGGAGGAACTCCTCCGTCATGCCCGGGTAGGTGGTGCTCTCGAGCACCACGAGCTGCCCCGGCCGCAGCGTCCGCACGACGCTCTCGGTGGCCGCGGCGACGAACGAGACGTCGGGGTCGCGGCTCTTCGAGAGCGGGGTCGGCACGCAGATGCTGATGACGTCGCAGGCGCCGAGCTGGCGGAAGTCGGTGGTGGCGACCAGCCGTCCGGCCTTCCCCTCCGCGGCCACCTCGGCGGCCGGCACGTCGGGGATGTAGGACCGGCCCGACGCAAGGGCGTCGATCTTCGACGCGTCCACGTCGAACCCGACCACCTTCACGCCCCGCTGGGCAAAGGCCACGGCCAGGGGGAGGCCGACGTAGCCGAGCCCGATCACGCCGTAGGTGCACGAGCGGTCGCGGATCTTGCTCTCGAGGGTCTGCAGCGCGTCCACGGAAGGCTCCTTCTAGCGGCCGGTGGCGGAGGTTGCGGAGGGCTCGGTGGCGAGCAGGCGACGGGCAGCGTCGACCACCCGGATGAGGCCTCGGTCGAGCGTCGTCGCGGGCACCCAGCCGAGGCGTTCGCGCGCCTGGCGGATGTCGGCGAGCGAATCGCGCACGTCGCCGACGCGGGTCGGCTCGTGGTGGGGCTCGACCGGCGCCCCGACGAGTCGCGCGACGGCGCGCGCGAGGTCGAGGATGCTGATGCGGCTGCCGCCCCCGATGTTCATGGGGCCCTCGACCGCGCGCGGCGCCGTGGAGGCGCGCACGAGCGCGTCCGCGACGTCGCCGACGAACGTGAAGTCGCGCGTCTGCCCGCCGTCGCCGTGGATCGTCGGCGGCCGGCCGCGCAGCACCGCGTCCACGAACTTCGGCACCACCGCGGCGTAGAGCGAGCGCGGCGACTGGCGGGGGCCGTAGACGTTGAAGTAGCGCAGGCTCACGGTCTCGAGGCCGTAGGACGCCTGGAACGCCGAGAGGTAGGCCTCGCCCGCCGCCTTGCTCGCCGCGTAGGGCGAGCGGGCGGAAAACGGCATGGTCTCGGTCTTCGGGAGCTCGGGCGTGTCGCCGTACACCGACGACGACGACGCGAACACCACCCGCCGGGCCTTCGCGTCGCGGGCGGCGAGGAGCAGGTTGAGCGTCCCCCCGACGTTGACCTCGGTCACCTCGCGTGGGTTCTCGACGCTCCGGGCGACGGCCGCCAGGGCGGCCTGGTGGAACACCACCTCGACGCCCCGGCAGGCCTGCTCGACCGCCGCCCGGTCGCGCAGGTCCCCCTCGAGGAACTCGACGCGGTCGCGGGCGTCCGCCAGGTTCGCCAGCGAACCCGTGGAGAGGTTGTCGAGGACGACGACCTGATGGCCGTCGGCGACGAGGCGGTCGGTCAGGTGCGAGCCGATGAAGCCCGCCCCGCCGGTCACGAGAACCTTCATGCACACCCCCCGAGTCGGGCCTTCGCGCACGACGACGGCACGGCCCCGGCCGCCCGGGGCGGGCGGTGACGGGACCGGTCAGCCTCTATCGGACAGGGGTTCACGGGGGATGAAGGACCGACGAAGACGGAAACGGGGGGAAGGACCGGACCTCGCGCGGACACGAACGTCGGACGAACGCGGCGCCGCGCCGCAGGCCCGGCGCAGGGGTCCGCAGAGTTCGCGCGGGAACTCGGACGGAAGTCGATAAGGGTACCTTGCCGCCGAGGCGGCGCCGTCCCGCGCGCCCCTGTCCCCGGGGAGCCCCCGGTCCCCCGCGTCCCTCCCGTGCCCCCCGCCCCCCCGACCCCCGACCCCACGCCGCCGTCCGTCGCCGCCCCCCCGCCCCGCGCGGGCGCGGTCGGCGCCCGCGCCCGCGCCCGCGTCGCGACCGCGCTCGGCGCGCCCGGCAGCGACCGCCGTCGGGTCGTGGCCAACAGCCTGTGGACGACCGGCGTGTTCGTCGCGAACGCGATCGTCATGTTCTTCCTCTCCCCCTACGTGCTCCGGACCCTCGGCAAGGGCGGGTACGGCGTGTGGGAGATCGTGATGTCGCTCACGGGGTACCTCGGCTTCGCCGACCTCGGCGTGCGCCCCGCCGTCGTCTACTTCGTGGCGCGGCACGACGCGCGCGGCGAGCGCGACGAGGTCAACGGGTACGTGAACGCGGCCCTCGTGACGTTCGGGGCCTGCGGGGCGCTCGTGCTCGTCGGCGCGCTCCTCGTCGCCCCCCACGTCCCGACCTGGTTCGACGTGGACGCGGCCCGCGCCGCCGACACGACGCTCGCCGTGCTCCTCACGAGCGCCTCCCTGGCCCTCACGCTCCCCCTGAACGCGTTCTCCGCCGTCGTGGTGGGCAAGCAGCGGTACGGGCTGCTCTGCGGGACCGACCTCGTCGTGCTGCTCGGCAAGGCCGTGGGCACCCTCTACGTCCTCGGCGCCGGGCACGGGATCCTGGGCCTGGCGTGGGTGACCGTGGGGGCCGACGTCGTCGAGATGGCGGTCAAGGCGGCGTGGGCGTTCCGGATCGAGCCGGGGCTGCGGATCGCGCCCTCCCTGGCGTCCCCGGCCCGCTGCCGCGCCCTGATGCGCTACGGCGGCGCGGCGCTCCTGGTGAGCCTCGCACAGTTGCTCATCTGGCGCACCGACGCGATCGTGATCGGCGCGACGCTCGGGGCCGAGGCCGTGGCGGTCTTCGCCATCGGCAGCAAGCTGCCGACGTACGCGCGCTCGCTGACGACCGCCGCCAGCCGCGTCCTCACCCCCGCCGCGACGCGCCTCGAGGCGCTCGGCGACCGGGCGGGCCTCCTGCGAATGCTCGGGCGCGGCAGCCGCTCCATGCTCCTGGTGGGCGGCGCGATCCTCGCGTACCTGCTGGGCGTCGGCGAGCCGTTCCTCGTCCGCTGGCAGAGCGCCGAGTTCCGGGGCGAGGCGGTCGCGGTCCTCGTCGCCCTGACGGTGGGCGCCGTCGGCCCCATCGCAGCGTACCCGTTCGAGGCGGTGCTCTACGGCGCCGGCCGCGTCCGCCTCCTGGGCATCCTCTCCGTCGTCGAGGCCGCCGCCAACCTGGCCGCGAGCCTGCTCCTCGCGCGCCCGCTCGGCGTCCTCGGCGTCGCGCTCGGCACCACCGTGCCGTCCCTCGTGATCCGGATGTGGGTGCTGCCGGCCTTCGCCGCGCGGACGTTCGGCGGCCGCTTCCTCCCGCTGGCGCTCCGCGCGTGGACGACGCCGCTGCTCGCGACGGCCGTCGTGGCGCTCGCGCTGCGCGCGCTCGTCGACCCCGCGGCGCCCCTCGGCTGGCCGGCGCTGTTCGGGCTCGCCGCGGGGACCCAGGTCGTGTTCCTGGCGCTGCACGCGCTGCTCGCACGCCTCGCCCCGCCCTCGCTCCGCCTCGCCACGCTCCCCGTGCCGTCCGCCGCGACGCCGACGTCTGCATGAGGCGCGACGACGCCTCGTTCGTCGAGTTGCCCGCGGCGCGCCCCGCCGCCGCGCCGACGCCCGAGGGCGCGCGGCCGGCGGCCGATCGCGGGTTCTTCGCGTTCGCGTCCACGTCGCTCCGGGGGCTGTCCACGCCGTTCCTCTGCCTCCTGGGCTACCTCCTCCTCCAGACGACCTTCTTCGACGAGGAGTGGCCGAGCCTCGGCCGCTTCCGCCCGCGCCTGCTCCTCGGTGGGGCGGCGCTGCTCGTGGCCGGGACGCGGCTCCTCACGGCGGCGCGCGAGCGCGACGCGGCGCCGGCCCCGCACCGCGCCGTCACCGGCTGGCTCGTCGCCTTCGTGATCGGCGGCCTCCTCGCGACGCTGTGGGCCTTCGAGCCCGGCATCGCGCGGCCCGTCCAGATCGAGATGACGACGACGATGCTCGTCTTTTTCCTCCTGCTCGCCATCGTCCGCACGCGGCGCGAGGTCGTCGTCACGATCCTCGTCCTCGCCGCCGGCGCCGGGCTCTACCTGCTGCGCTCGTTCACGGAGTACCTCGCGGGCAAGCACATGTTCACCATGGGCGTGTCGCGCATGATGGGCGCCGGCCTCTCCGTCTCCGACCCCAATTCGTTCGCCGGCACCCTCGCATTCTCCCTCCCCCTGCTCACGTGGTGCGCCGTCCGCACCCGGCACGCGCTCCTGCGCGCGTGTGTCGTCGTCTACGGCCTGCTCGCGACGTACTGCGTCATCCAGACCCACAGCCGCTCGGGGCTGGTGCTCCACCTCCTCAACGTCCTCTTCGCGCTCGCCCTCCTGCCGAGCCGCAAGGTGAAGGTGGCGCTCGCGCTGACCCTCGTCGGCCTCGGCGTCTGGATCGCGTCGAGCCAGACCGACGAGGCGCTCGACCGCTACGCCTCGATCCTCTCCGAGCGGACGTACACGAAGGAGAGCAGCACCGTCGGCCGGATCGAGGGCTACAAGGTCGCGTGGCGCATGTTCACGGAGAACCCGCTCACCGGCGTCGGGCCGGGCAATTGGCCCGCCTACCGGATGCGCCGCGTCGACGGCGAGAAATTGATGCCCCACAACCTCGCGGGGCAGGTGATCGCCACCTACGGCCTCGCGGGGCTCCTCCCGTTCGTGGGGTACCTGGGCGCCGTCGGCCTGCTCGCGCTGCGCGTCCGCCGCCGGCGCGCGGGCTCCGCCGACCCCTGGGACCTCGCGGTCCGCGACCTGGCGCTCGTCGTCCCCTTCACGCTCCTGCTGCTCCTTGTGTCCGGCCTCGGCGCCCACAACGTGGACCGGGCCGCGTGGTATCTCCTGCCGGCGCTCCTCGTCGTCGCCGCCCGCGCGACGGCCCCGGGCGACCCGCCCGCCGACCCCGCCGGCACTCCCGCCGGCACTCCCGCCCGCGTTTCGGTCCCCGGAGGTGCCCGCCCATGACCGCCCCCGTCGTACGCAACGCCCTCACCGTGGACGTCGAGGACTGGTACCAGGTCTCGGGCTTCGAAGCCGTGGTCCGCCGCGAGGACTGGCCCGCGTACGCCTCCCGCGTCGTCCGCAACACGGGCCTCGTGCTCGACCTGCTCGCCGCGAAACGCGTGCACGCCACGTTCTTCTGCCTCGGCTGGGTCGCCGCGCGCCACCCGGCGCTCCTCCGCGAGATCGCGGCCCGCGGCCACGAGGTGGCCTCCCACGGCTGGGACCACCGGCTCGCGACCACGTTCACGCCGGAGGGTTTCCGCGCCGACCTCCGCCGCGCCGCCGACGCCATCACGGCCGCGTGCGGCGTGGTGCCGCGCGGCTACCGCGCGCCGTCGTTCTCCGTGGCCCCGTCCAACCTCTGGGTGTTCGACGTGCTGCGCGACGAGGGCTACGCCTACTCGAGCAGCGTGTTCCCCGTGCGGCACGACCGCTACGGCATCCCCGACTTCCCCCGCCGGCCCGTGGTGCTCGCGGGCGCCGACGGCCGCACGCTGTGGGAGTTCCCCATGACCACGCGCCGCGTGCTCGGGCGCAACCTCCCCGTCGCGGGCGGCGGATGGATGCGCCTCCTCCCGGGGGCCGTCATGCGCCGGGCCTTGCGTCACGAGAACGCGGCGGGCGTCCCGACGATCGTCTACCTCCACCCGTGGGAACTCGACCCCGACCAGCCCCGCCTCGCCTCGGTCCCCTGGCGCGCCCGCTTCCGCCACACCCTCAACCTCGCACGCATGCGCGACCGCCTCGCGGCGCTCCTCGACGCGCTACCGTTCGGGACGGTCCGCGAGGCCCTGGCCGGGTTGGACCCCGGGACCTCCGGCCACGTCCTCCCGTCCGCCGCTCCGGCGGGGCTATCCTGACAAGATGCCCCCGCACGCCCTTCCGCCGCCCCGGTCTCGCGCCACGCCGTCCCCGCGGACACGCCCGTCCTTCGCCGGGATCGCCGCGCTGACGCTGGGGCTCGGGGTCGCGTGCGGCGGGGGCGGCGGCGGAGGAGGCGGCGGCGGGATCCCGCCCGAGCCTCCGCCGCCGACGGTCGTGCCCGGACTCGAGACGCCGGACCTGACGGCGACACCGGGCGCGAGCGCCGGGAGCGTCGTCCTCCGGTTCACGGCACCGGCGCCGCAGGCGAGCGCGTACGTGGTGCGCAGCCGCGTGCGCCACCTCGAGACCGTCGCCGACCTTGCCGCGTCGACCGTGGTCCCCTACGGCGGGACGCCCGGCGCGCCGGGCGCGGCCGAGACCCTCGTCCTCACGGGCCTCGAGGCGGCGCAGACGCTGCAGTTCGCCGTCGAGGTCGTGCGCGGCGCGACGACGTCGTGGTTCGGTTTCGCGGTCGCGTGCCGCGTGCCCGGCGGGCCGCCGACCGCGCCGGCCACCGCGATCCCGCTCACGGGCCCGGCGACGCTGTCGCAGGAGGGCGCGACGTACCTGCTGACCCAGGACGTGACGGCGCCGGGGACCGCGTTCCGCATCACCGCGCGCGACGTCGTGCTCGACCTCGGCGGGCGCACGGTGACGTACGGGACGGCCGCGGGCACGAGCTACGGCGTCCACAGCGAATACCTCTACAACTCGGGCACGGTCACCGTGCGCAACGGGCGGATCGTGCAGGGCGGCGCCGACGCGGCGCAGTCGCACGGCGTCTGGCTCCGCGGCGGGCACCACCTCCGCATGTCCTGGCTCGACGTGACCGTGCGCGGCGACGACACGTCGGGCCTCGTGGTCGGCGACAGCCCCACGGGCGACGTCCGCGTGGACCACTGCACCGTGCGGTGCGACACGCGGGTCGTGACGAACCGCTCCTACCCCGGCGTCGCCGCCATCTTCGTCGAGAGCGTCACGAAGGCCGTGCAACTCGACCACAACCTCGTGCTCGCGAGCCCCCAGTGGGGTCTGAAGCTGCAGGGCAACGCGACGACGGGCGAGGCCACCGTCCACCACAACCGCGTGCTGGGGACGAAGGCGCTCGTCGCCAACGCGTACATGTTCGGGGTCTACAAGCCGACGGTGGACGTGTTCGAGAACGAGGGCGCGGGCGAGTCGCGCGGCCTCCACCTCGACGGCGTGGACGGCTCGGGGACGTCGTGCCGCGTGCACGACAACGTCCTCCGCGTGCAGGACCAGCCGAACGCCGAGTACCCCGACTTCCACTGGGTCCACGGCATCAAGCTCGAGGGCGCCACCGGCACCCGCATCGACCGCAACCTGGTGATCGGCACCGCCGACCCGACGCACGGCGAGGTCCGCGCGCTCGACCTCGACCTCGAGGGCACGGCGGGGGTCGTGATCGAGCAGAATCGCGTGCACGCGGTCTCCACCACGCCGACGCTCCGCGCGCACGCGCTCGAGTGGTCGTCGGGCACGGTCGCCGCGCCGAACGACGTCGTGCTGCGGCGCAACGTCTTCCGGGCCACGGACCGCCTGATCGACCGCGCCTGGGGCGCCCGCCGCGGCGGCCTGCTGCGCGACAACGTCTTCGTGCGCGACCTCGCGCAGGGGACCGGCCACCCGTTCCTCTTCGAGTACTTCGACAACAGCGACTCGTTGACTTCGACCGGCCACCGCCTCCTCGACCCGATCACGACCGAGGACCTCCTCGCGGTGGACCAGTGGGGCGGCGCGGGCCCGTACGCGACCACGCGCGAGTGGACGCTCGCGATCCTGGCCGTGGACGCCGCGGGGGCGCCCGTCCCCGGCGCGTCCGTCGTGGTCCGCGACGCGGACGGCGCCACGGCGTGGTCCGCGACGACCGACACCGCGGGCTTCGCCTCGGGTGCCGTCGTCGCGCACGAGATCGTGAACGGGCCCACGGCGAGCGGGCACGACCCCTTGAGCGTCACGGTCGGCAAGGCCGGCGTCGGCAACTTCGTCGGCCCAGTCACCGTTGACCGCCGGACGTTGCTGCGCGTGGACGTGCCCGCGGGCACGGCGACCACGGACGCGACGCCGCCCGCGCCCCCCGCCGGCGTCGTCGCGCTGCGCGTGTCGGCGTCGCGCGTGTATGCGCGCTGGGAACCGGCGACCGACGCGTCCGGGATCGTGGGCTACCTCGTCGCGGTCGGGGGGGAACCGGTCCTCGTGACCGACGAGAACCAGGCCTACGTCGCGGGCCTGCCGCCCGGCACCACCGCGTCCGTGACGGTGAGCGCGATCGACCGAGGGGGCAACGCGTCCCCGCCGTCCGCGCCCGCGGTCACGAGCACGGGTCCCGAGGACCGCGGGCCGTGAGCCCGGCCGGGACGGGCCGCGGGTCGCCGGCGTGACCCGCGTCCTGCACCTGCGCAACGCCGACCGGTTCGGCGGGCCCGAACGGCTGATCCTCGAGCAGGCCGCGCGGGCGACCCGCACCCGCCCGGTCGTCGTGACGTTCGCGCGCCCGGGCGCGACGACGCCGTTCGTCGACGCGCTGCGGGCGCGCGGCGTCGAGACCGTCGTGATCCCGCAGGCGGGGTCGTACGACCCACGGATCGTGGGCCGGGTGCGCGAGGCGATCGCGCGCACCGCCGCCGAGGTCCTCGTCGGCCACGACTACAAGGCGAACCTCGTGCTCGCGGCGGCGGCCCGCGGCACGCGCCTCCCCCGCGCCGCGGTCGTCCACGGCTACACGGCGGAGGACCGCAAGGTCGCGTTCTTCGAGGCCGTCGACCGCCGCCTGCTGCGCCGCGTGGCCGCCGTGGTGGCCGTCAGCGCAGCCACCCGCGCGGCGCTGCGCGACGCCGGCGTGCCCGCCGACCGCGTGCACATGATCGAGAACGCCGTGGACGTGAAGGCCGTCGCCGCCGAGGCGGCCGCCGGTCGCGAGGCGGTCCGGGCCTCGTGGTCCCTCGCGCCGACCGACCTCGCCTTGGTGGCGCTCGGCCGCTTCAGCCCCGAGAAGGGCCACGCGACGCTCGTCGAGGCCTTCCACGCGGTGGCGCGCGCCGTCCCGCGGGCGCGCCTCGTCCTCGTCGGGGACGGGGTCCTCGAGGGCGAGTTGCGCCGGGCGGCGGCGGCGCTGCCCGCCGACCGGGTCGTCTTCGCCGGATGGCGGACCGACCCCGCCCGATGCCTCGGCGCCGCCGACGTCTTCGTCCTCCCGTCCCTGCGCGAAGGGCTCCCCCTCGCGGTGCTCGAGGCCCTGGCCGCAGGCGTCCCCGTGTGCGCGTCGGCCGTCGGCGGCGTTCCGGACGCGCTCGACGACGGCGCCTGCGGCACGCTGGTCCCACCGGGGGACCCGTCCGCACTCGCCGACGCCCTCGTCGCGCTGCTGTCCTCGCCGGACGCCCGCGCCCGGACGGCGGCCGCCGGCAGGGCCCGGGTCCGCGACCACTTCGATGCACCCCGGCAAGCCGCCCGCCTCGAAGCCCTGTGGACGGAACTTCACTCGGCGGGGGTCCCCGGCCGATAGGCTCGGAAGGGGAACCCGAGGTCTCGATGCGCCGCCCCCGCCCCGCGCTGGTCCGCCTGCTGCTGCCGGTCCTCCTGCTCGCGAGCGCCGCGCTCGGCGGGTGCGGGGTCGGCGGGATCGACGCGCTCGACGAAGCCCTCGGGAACGGCGGCAGCGGCGCGCCGATCGCCGCGACGATGTCGGCGAGCGAGCGGTCCCTCGCCGAGGCGGTGTTCGCCCTGGTGAACGAGGAGCGCGCACGCACCGGCATCGAACCCGTCGCGTGGAGCGAACCCGCCGCGACCGCGGCCTACGACCACGCGGTGGACATGGACCTGCGCGACTTCTTCGCCCACGACAACCCCGACGGCGCGTCGCCGGGCACCCGCCTGGCGCGGGTCGGTGTCGGAGGGCGCGGCTGGGGCGAGAACATCGCGCGAGGGCAGGCGAGCGCGGCGGCCGTCATGGATGCGTGGATGAACTCGCCCGGGCACCGCGCGAACATCCTCAACCCCACCTACCGGTTCCTCGGCGTCGGCGTCCACACCGGCATCGACGGCCCGTGGTGGGTGCAGGACTTCCTGACGCCGTAGCGCGGGACGACGCGGGCCCTCGGCGCGGGACGCGAGGCCCGGCGGGTCGCGCTGGCGCTTCCGAAGAAGTTGCTTCTGAAGATGCTGCTTCTGGAGGAGCTTCGGAGGAAGCTTCCGAAGAGTGCGCCTTCGCTCGGCTTCCCGTGGGCCCCGCCCCCCGAAACCGGCTCAGCGCCGACCGCGGAGCATCGCGAGCGCGCCGCTCGCGAGCAGACGGAACCGGGCGAACGACAGGTCCGCCCCCACCCCGACGCGCTCGAGCGCGTGCCGGTCGGTGGTCGGCGTGTTGAAGCCCTCGACCGTCGCGAGCGCGAACCGGACCCCCCAATGCGTCAACGCGGCGCGCGCGCGGTCGTCGAAGTCCATGAACCGGCCGTTGGGGTACGCGAAGACGGTGGGGACGCGGCCCGTGCGGCGCGCGACCTCCTCGTGCGACCGCCCGATCGCCGCCGCGACCTGGCCGTCGGGCATTCGCGCGAGGACCTCGTGGCGCGTCGAGTGGCCGGCGAACCCCCACCGCCCCTCGCGCCGCATCCCGTCCACCTCGTCCCAGCCGAGCATGCGGAAGTCGGCGGGGTCCTCGGGCCCCAGCCGGCCGAGCGCCGCGAGGAGCGCCGCGAGCCGCGCGTCCTTCTCGGCGACCGGCAGCCCCTTCAGCGCCCGGACGCTGGTCGCGTACGCCCTAGCCTTGCGTGCCGGCGTGTCGGTTGCGCACCGCACGAGCCCGAGGTCGGGGACGTCCACCACGGCGACCGCGCTGCGCGCGAACGCGAGGTACAGCCGGTCGGGCCACACGACCTCGCCGGTCCCGACGAGGTCCGTGACGAGAAACACGGTGGCGTGCAGCCCGTGCGCCGCCAGGACGGGCCCGGCCACCGTCCGCACGTTGCGGTAGCCGTCGTCGAACGTGAGCGCGAGCGCGCGGTCGGGGAGCGTCCCGGCCGCGAGCCCGGCGAGGGCCTCCTCGAGCGGCAGCACGGCGTAGCGCCGGGCCACCCACGCCATCTGGCGCGCGAACGCCTCGCGGGGCAGTTGGTGCCAGCACGGGACCTCGAGCGGGCGCGCCACGACGCCGTGGTACATGAGGATCGTGAGGTCGCGGCGGTGCCGGCGGCGAGCGAGCGCGGGCAGCCCGAGGCCGCAGAGCAGACGGTCGCGCAGGTCGAGGCTCACGGCGCGCCGCCCCGCGCGCGCGCCACCGCGCCCGCCCACGCCTCGACCAGTCGCGGCGCCACGCGCCCCCACTCGTTCGACGCGAGCACGACCGCGCGGCCGCGCACGGCGCGCGCGGCCGCGCGCGCGGGGTCCCGCAAGACCGCGACCGTCGCCGCCGCGAAGGCCTCGGGGCCGTCGGCAAGGTCGGCCCCGTCGGCGACGTCGAGGCCCTCGGCGCCCACCGTCGTCGAGACGACGGGCCGCGCCATGGCCAGGGCCTCGCAGATCTTCAGCCGCGACCCGCCGCCGACGCGCAGGGGCACCACCAGCGCCGCGGCGCGCGCCACGAACGGCCGCACGTCGGGCACCGACGCGGCGACCGTCGTCGCGGGGGCCGCCGCGCACCGCGCCACGAGCCACGGCGGAGGCGCGCGGCCGACGACGGTGAGCCGGACCGCGGGCACGGCAGCGCGCACCCGGGCCCAGACTTCGTCGAGGAACCAGACGACGCCGTCCTGGTTCGGACGCCAGTCGAGCGACCCGAGGAACAGGAGTTCGGTCGAGCCGTCGGCGGCCCCCGGGACCGGCACGAAGCGGTCGGCGTCGACGCCGTTCGGCACCACGGTCACATGGGCCTGCCCGGTCCACGCGCGGATCTTCGCGGCGTCGCCCTCGCTCACCGCCACGACACCCGCGGCGCCCGCGAGGGCCGCGCGCTCGAAGCGTGCCACCTTCCGGTGCTGCAGCGCGACGTAGGCACGCCGCGGCGCCGAGCGCTCGGCCGCGCGGTACCGCGCCCAGATCTCGCTCTCGACGTTGTGGGCCGACACGACCACGGGCACGCCCACGTCGGCGGGCACGTTGGCCACGAGCGGGGTCCACTCGACGTGGACCACGTCGGGCCGCCGGAGCGCGACGAGTTCGGCGACCTTCGCGCGCACGGCGGCGAGCCGGTGCCCCATGACCATGTACGGGACGCGCAAGGGCACGTTGCGCAGGAGGTCCCAGGCGAACCGCGCCCCGCGCTTCACCAGGGCCCGGCGCGGCACGACGACGACGCGGATCCCCGCAGCCTCGACCTCCGGCACGCCCGTCGGCGGGGCCTCGGCGGGCACGACGAGCGTGACGTCGTGGTCGCGTGCGACGCGCCGGAGGAGCTCGAACGTCCGGATGCGCTTCCCCGAGTCGGTCGGGTACGGCAGGGCCTCGTCCACGACGAGCACCCTCACGGCCCGCACTCCACGCGGCTGATGCAGTAGCGGACCTTGCCGTTGGCCGACGGCGCCAGCCGGTCCACGCGGTGGAGCCGGACGTCCAGTTCGTCGAAGAACATGCGGCGGAGCCGTTCCGCCATGACCTGCTCGTCGCCGGGCCGGTACTGCGGCGACGCGACCCAGTTCACGTCGAGCACGGCGAGCTCGGGCTGGACGAGTTGCGCGTCGAGCACGCCGAGCCCGACGCGGTACGCACGGAGGTCGGCGACGACGCCGGGGACGCGCCGCCCGGAGGGCAGCGTGAACACGTCGTTGAGGCGGCCGTCCACGGCGCCCAGCACCGGCCGAGGGTCGCCGCACGGGCAGGGCACGGAATCGAGGGTGCCGCGGTCGCCGATCTCGTAGCGGATGAGCGGCATGGCGCGGTTCACGAGGTCGGTCACGAGCAGGCTGCCGTCGTCGTCGCGCTCGAGCAGGACGCACGCGGTGTTGACGTGGAGGCGGTGCTCGCCGCACTCCGCCGCGATCCAGCCGCACTCGCGTGCGCCGTAGAACGTGTAGACCTCGCAGCCCATGGCGGCGCGCACACGCTCGCGCTGCTCGGGGAGCACGGGCTCCGCCGTGAGGAGCGCGAGCGGGATCCGCAGCCGGCGCCCCGTGGCGAGGAGGCGACGCGCGAGAAGGTCGGCGGCGCTCGGGTAGGCCTGCAGGACGTGCGGCCGGAAGCGCTGGAGCCGGTCGGCGTGTTCGTCGAGCCGCGCGTCGGAGAGCTCGCCGGCGGGCAGCCACAGGCTGCGGTCCACCAGCCGCCGAACCGCGGCCGCCTTGGCCCGGTGGGCCCAGTCGAGGTCCTCGGGCGGTCCGTCCTGGGCGGCGCCCCAGAGGAACGCGCTGCGGTGGCCGAGGCGCCAGCCCATGCGCCGCTTCAGCACGTACGAGGCCGCGTCCTTCCAGGCGACCGCCCGGCGCGTCTGCCGGAACGGGACGGGCGCGCTCGTGGAGCCGCCCGTGCGCGCCTCCACCAGGGGCACGTGGGCGTAGGCGCTCGACACGAGGCGGTCGGGCGCCGCGGCGAGGGCCTGGCGGGTGAGCCGCGGCAGCCGGCGGAGGTCGTCGAGCGACGCGAAGGCCGCAGGGTCGAAGGCCACCGCGTCCATCTGCTCGCGGTACCACGGCACCGTGGCGTGTGCGTGGACGAGCAGCGCGCGCAGCTCCCGCAGCCGTCGCGCGCGCATGGGCACCCGCGGCAGCGCCAGCACCCCCGCCAGCACGCGCTTGCGCGCGGGCCCGCGGTCGCCGCGGATCGTCGCGACGAGGGGCTTGACGACGTTGCTGTAGAGCGGCTCGAGCCCGTCCTCGTGCGGGACCCGGTGACGCTGCCGCGACCGGCGACGCCCGGGTCGTTCGACGCGCGCCGACGGGGCTTCGCGCGGCGGCGGGGCCGCGCCCTGCGGCGGGGCGTCGGCGGCGGACGCCGCGTCCCCGCCCGATCCCGCGGCGGCGCCCCGGCGGGTCTCCGCCAGCGCGGCCTCCGTCACCTTGGACTGGCAATGGCGCACCTTGCCGTTGGGCCCCGGGAGGATCCGCTCCTCGCGGTGGAGGACGATCTCCAGCTCGCCGAAGAACAGGTGCGTGATGGCGGCCCGGAATGCCGCGAGGTCGTCCGGGCAAAAGCTCGGCCCGGGTACGTACCGCACGTCGAGCCGCGTGAACGTTTCCTGCACGAACTGCGCGTCGAGCACGCCGTACGACTCGAAGCCGAGCCCACGCACGTCGGCGAGCACGCCCGGCACGCGCCGCCCCGAGGGCAACAGGAACACGTCGACCTCACGGCCCTCGAGCCGCGCGAGCACGGGCCTCGGGTCGCCGCAGGGGCACGGCTCGGGGTCGAGGGCGCCGCGGTCGCCGATCTCGTACCGCAGGAGGGGCATGGCGAGGTTGAGCAGGTCGGTCACGAGCAGCCGGCCGTCGTCGAGGGCCTCGACGTGGACGCCGGCCGTGTTCACGTGCAGCCGGTG
>Ga0105047_10005686_pt1 | contig 21300 bp, 26 predicted proteins | sample MAT04_FD_78384 | JGI IMG/M metagenome (GOLD analysis project Ga0105047, IMG submission 78384) | Freshwater microbial communities from Lake Fryxell liftoff mats and glacier meltwater in Antarctica - MAT-04 (megahit assembly) | ecosystem: Environmental > Aquatic > Freshwater > Ice > Liftoff... | reverse complement strand
ATCACACTTATCGCGCTGTTCGCAGAATGCTGGAAATTGGACACCCACCGGACAATTGGGCGCAGTTGCATGCTCCAGCCCTGACACAAGAGAACGCCCGACTCCGCGCGCTGCGGGTCACAAATAAGGCTTGAGCCAACCGAGTCCGGCCGAGGTGCCGCCAGGCTGCATGCCAGCACGGGGGCGGTATTCGCAACCAACCCAACCTGTGTAGCCCAACGCGTCGAGCTCGGCAAACAGGTAGGGGTAATTCAACTCGCCTGCATCGGGTTCATGCCGATCGGGAACCCCTGCAATCTGGATATGGCCCACATTTCCGGTGGGCAGGTATTTGCGCAGCTTCATGGCCAGGTCGCCTTCCACGATCTGGCAGTGGTACAGGTCCATCTGCACCTTGAGGTTGGAGGCGCCAACTTCCTGGACAACTGTGTGCGCCTGGTCCTGGCGGTTCAAAAAGAAGCCGGGGATGTCACGCGTGTTGATCGGCTCGATCAGCACATCCACCCCCTGTTGGGCCGCCTCGGTAGCGGCCCAGCGCAGCTGGCTCATGTAGATCGGGTACTGCGCTTCACGGGCAGTGCCAGAAGGCAGCAATCCTGCCATGACATGAATGCGCGGGCATTCGAGCGCCGCGGCGTAAGACAGTGCCTGGCCGATGCCGGCGCGAAACTCGGCTTCCCGCTCGCTCAGGCAGGCAAGACCCCGCTCGCCCGCATCCCAGTTGCCGGGCGGCGCATTGAAGAGCACCTGCTGCAGGCCATGTGCCTTCAGGCGGGCGGCGATTTCTCGGGCCTCAAACCCATAGGGGAACAGGTACTCAACCGCCTTGAAGCCGTCCTTGGCAGCCGCTTCAAAACGATCGAGAAACGCAAGCTCCGGGTAGAGCATGGACAGGTTGGCTGCAAATTGGGGCATGGGTTGCGTAAGAGTCGCTTACCGATAAAAGGCTTCCACTCTGCCCTTGAGCTTGATCAGCAGCGGTTTGCCCTTGCGGTCCAGCGTCTTGCCTGCGGGTACCTTGACCCAGCCCTCACTGATGCAGTACTCCTCGACATCCAGACGTTCCTTGTCATTCAACCGGATGCCAATGTCGTGTTCGAACACAGCCGCAATGTGGTGCGGGCTGCGCGGGTCAATGGAGAGGTGGTCGGGCAGGGTGGGGCGTTGAGCGGCTTCGGTCATAGGAGTCATTTTTTTGAGTAGTGCGAATCGGGGTCAATTATCGGGTGTTCGGCCGGTGTCTTCCATGGATCGGCGGCTGGACGGACGCTGGGCGGCATAATGCCCCATGACCGACGGCGCAACCCCACCCCACAAGCGCCGCGTGCGCTACAGCGGCACCCACCCGCGCCAGTTTGAAGACAAATACAAGGAGCTCAACCCCGGCGCCCATGCGGACGAGGTCGAGAAGGTCATGCAGCGCGGGCAAACGCCAGCCGGCATGCACCGGTCGATTTGTGTGGACGAAATTCTGGACTTACTGAACCCGCAACCCGGCGAGTGCGGGCTGGATGCCACGCTGGGTTTTGGTGGCCATACCCGCGCGCTGCTGGCCCGGGTGTTGCCTGGCGGGCACATGATCGGCCTGGATGTTGATTCGATCGAGCTTCCGCGCACCCGCGAGCGCATGCAGGCACTGGGGTTTGAGCCTCCCGCGCTGGTACTGCACCACAGCAATTTTTCTGAACTGGCGCGGTTTGTACCTGAAGGCAGGAAAGGCTTTGACTTTGTGCTGGCCGACTTGGGCGTGTCGTCCATGCAAATTGACAACCCTACGCGGGGCTTTAGCTTCAAGGCTGATGGGCCCTTGGACCTGCGGCTGGATCCCGGCCAGGGTCAGTCTGCCAGCGAGTTGTTGCAGTCGGTCACCCGCAAGCATCTGGCCGAACTGCTGACCGAGAATTCGGATGAACCCTACGCCACGGTGCTCGCGGCTGCCTTGCAGGGCCAGTACCTGGAGACGACTCTGCAGCTTGCGGATCTGGTGCGCGCCACGCTGGCCCTGGCTTTCAAGAAAAGCATGCCCGAAGATGAGCGTTTGGCTGAAACCAAGAAGGCGTTGCAGCGCACTTTTCAGGCGTTGCGTATCGAAGTCAACAACGAATTCGGGGTGCTTGACGCGCTGTTGGGGCAATTGCCCCACTGCCTCGCCCCCGGCGGTCGTGTGGCGATTCTGAGCTTTCACTCCGGCGAAGACCGGCGTGTGAAGAAAGCCTTTCAGACCGGTGAACGCGATGGCACTTACGCCAAAGTGGCGCCCGATCCGATTCGCGCTTCATTCGATGAGCGAAGGGCCAACCCCCGGGCTACCTCGGCCAAGCTGCGCTGGGCGGTGCGCGCAGGCTGAATCACGGGCGCGCGAGACCCTCAGTTGTCCCAGTCGCCGCCTCCGCCCAGATCAGCGCTTCCACCGTCGTCCCAGGAACCGGCGTCGTGCACGCCAAAATTTTCGCCACCCATATCCGGGTTGTCGTTGATTGCCTGGTAATCGTTTTTGCCGGACCCATCAAGCGGGTTGTGTGGCTGGTAGTGATTGCCCATGAGGTTGCGGCCAATGGCCTCTGCAGCCATCACACCGGCACCCACCGCTAATCCGGTGGCAACGCCTCCCATGATGCGACCGCCGATTCCGCTGCCGCCTGGTTGAGGGTAGCCGGCCTGTTGTGGGTAGCCCGGTTGCATGGAAGTGGGTCCGTTACCCATACCAAATGTCTGCGGACCACCCAAGCCACCCTGGCCGCCACCCTGGCCGGAATAGATGGACTGTTGGGGCAGGGGCTGCGGGTTTCTACGGCGAAAGATGAAGTAGCCAGCAACCATCACACCACCTGCCAACAGCAGTGGAAGTGTCCATGAAGAAGAGGAAGCCGTGTTCGCCGGAGCCGCATAACCGACCGGAGCGGTGTTGACGGATTTAGGCGTACTCTTCGTCGCGAGTTGTGCACGCAACGCCTGTACCGCGTCCGGCTTGGCAAAAGCCAGTCCGGGAGACAGCTTCTCGGCAGTGGCTAGCGTTTCCCGGGCCAGCTTCAGGTTGCCCTGGCGCGCAAATAGCTCTGCTCTGACGAAATGCGCCTTGGAGCTATTGGGGTGCGAAATCAGCACCTGCTGAATCATGACCTGCGCCTCATCCAGCTTTCCAGCCTGCGCTGTGGCATAGACCTGATTCATGCTGGGCTCGGTTTGCGCCATGGCGAATCCGAATGCCAGCAATGAAGCTACAACGAGCCATTTTCCGGCGCGCTGGACGAGAGATGTGTGTTGCATAGATCTTGCGGTTAGGGCCAAATGGCTCCTTTGCCCTCAGCTTGCGCCAGCTTGTCCGAAAGCAAGTGGGCGATTGAAATAGCCCGTGCCAACGCCGTCCGCCGCCAGTTCGATACCCATGTCTATCAGAGAAGCAAGTACCTGAGCGGTGGGCACGACATCCTGGATCAAGACACTTTCCGTTATTTCCAGCTGCGAAGGGTCAGGCGCCAGACCCGTTTCGCGGAGGATTGAACGCCTTCAACAAAGTCCGCGTGCGCTTTTTCCAGATAGAAGGATTGCGCTACACGGTAGCTGTAAAAATGTCCCTTCGAAAGATTACCTTGCGCGCCCCGCTGCACCGCCTCTTTGGCCCGCGTTTCATCTTCCTGAGCGCTCAGCGTCTGAATGGGGATCAGCGGGTCCGCTTCGAACAGCTGGTCGAACGTTTCAATGCCTTGGCTATTTGGCAGCATTAAATCGACCAGGATCGCATTGATGTCGCCAACTGCTATGCGTTCGCGTTCGCGTGCGGGGGCTGATCAATCTGTTCAACCTGGAAAGATCCATCGGTAGCGTCTCCAAGCGCTTTCTCCAGACCGTCAGCATTCGCCCGGGAACGTGTAACGATCAGTGTTTTTTTTCTGCATGCTGCTCTTTGCTCTTTTGCGCTATCGGATGGTTTCAATGGCGAGTTGGTGGTAACGCTCGGCCAGAGCGAAGGGCACGCGGTGGATCGCCGCGGAGATGCGCTCAGCTGCCGGCTCGTCGGGAGTAGGAAGAATCAGGAAGCTGACGCCTTCTTTGGCGGCATCCAGAAAAGCCTGGACTGTATTGAGGCTGGTGCCGAGATTCGCGATCACTCCCGCTTCGGCCAGGTTTCTTTCGGCAAATTCAATCATCTGTTGCGACGATAGTTCCATGCCCTCGTCAGATTTATGGCCTTGTTCCATCAGGTCCTGCAAAACCTTCTTCGCATCCGCCGAGTCATTGAATCCAACGACCATGTAGCCCGTAGGATAGAAAGCACCAAAGTCTTTTTTGAGTTCGTCCAGAGTTTTCATAGCGTGTCCTTTATTGTCAGATCGCCATCGTAGAAAACGGCCGCTGTTACGTCTGTTCGCTGGCGCACGGGGGAGCGTATGTTCGGCGGCGAACATACGAAGTGACGTGTTTCATCTACTGTCGCTCACGTATGAAAACCGAGCCCCTCATACCTGCCGCTTTCGCCCAGCCGACCTCACAGGAAATAGCCCTGTCCGGGGCATGGACTGCGCGTGGCATAGGCGCCATGGAGCCGGGGCTGGTTTCACTTCAGGTCGTTGGCACCAGCACAGTCGCGGTGGATGGTTCCCACATCGATGCGCTTGACACGGCTGGAGCCTGGGTGGTGCAGGGGCTCCTGTTGCGTCTGCGCCGGGCAGGCGCTGTCGTGACCCTGCGTGGCATGAACCCGGCCTTCTCCCGATTGTTGGAGGTGGTCGGTCAACACGTTGCCGAGCAGGCGCGCTTACCCAAGCCGGTGGCTGCCAGCCCGCCGGGCGCACTCACGGCTGTTGGTCAAAGCACCGCAGCGGCATGGGAGCAAGCCGTTGCGCTCCTCAGCTTCATTGGCGAAAGCGCGCTTGCCTTTGGGGCCTGTGTTGCCCACCCTGCAAAGTGGCGTTGGCGGCCCATTCTTTTCAACATCCGCAGCGCAGGCTTCGATGCACTGCCGATTGTTGGACTGCTGTCATTTTTGCTCGGCATCGTTGTTGCCTACCAGGGTGCCGATCAGCTCAGGCAATACGGGGCCAATATCTTTGTGGCGGATTTGGTCGGCCTGTCCATGTTGCGTGAATTCGCGCCCCTCATTACTGCCATCATTGTTGCCGGACGATCGGGGTCTGCCTATGCCGCGCAGATCGGAACCATGGCGGTCACCGAGGAGATTGACGCCATGCACACCATTGGCATTGCGCCGATGGAGTTGCTGGTGTTGCCCAAGGTCATCGCGCTGGTCATTGCCTTGCCCCTGCTGACCGTTTTTGCCGACGTGCTGGGCGTTGCTGGGGGCATGATCATGGCGCGTGTGCAACTGGGTGTGGGCTATGTGGAGTTTCTGGAACGGTTCACCAAAGCCGTCAGCACCACGGCTTATCTGGTGGGCATTGGCAAGGCGCCAGTGTTCGCATTCATCATCGTCATGGTTGGCTGCTTTCAGGGTTTTCGCACCAAGGGTGGGGCTGACAGCGTCGGGCGCCAGACCACGCGCAGCGTTGTTCAGTCGATCTTTCTGGTGATCGTGGCCGATGCCCTTTTCTCGGTGGCCTTCAGTGCACTGGATCTTTGACATGCCAAGCGCCGCCTCGCCCTCACCAGTTGTCATTGAAATGCAGAATGTGACCACCCGTTTTGGTGAGCATGTGGTGCATTCCGGGATCGACCTGGAGATTCACCGCGCAGAGGTCTTTGCCGTGATTGGCGGAAGCGGTTCCGGAAAGTCGACGTTGCTGCGCGAAATGATCCTGCTGCAGCGCCCGGACTCTGGAACGATACGGGTGCTTGGCGTTGACCTGGCCACACTCTCCGATGACGATGCTCTGGCCCTGCGCCAGCGTTGGGGGGTGATGTTTCAGCACGGTGGCCTGTTCGGTTCACTGACCGTCTCGGAAAATGTGGGTCTTCCGCTGCGTGAGCACACCGCACTGCGCAATACACTGATCAATGATATTGCCGCGTGGAAGCTGGCCATGACCGGCCTCAAGCCGGAGGTGGGGGCACAGTATCCGTCCGAGCTCAGCGGCGGCATGATGAAGCGGGCGTCGCTGGCCCGTGCCCTGGCGCTGGATCCGGAGCTGCTGTTTCTCGATGAACCTACAGCCGGCCTTGACCCGCAGAGCGCCGCCGGTGTTGACGCACTGGTGCTCAAGTTGCGCGATCTGTTTGGGTTGACCATCATCATGATCACCCATGACCTCGATATGTTGTGGCAGGTGGCTGACCGCGTCGCGGTGCTGGCTGACGGCAGGGTGCAAGGCATCGGTTCGATGAAAGAGCTTTCCCGGATGGACAACCCGGCGATACGGCCTTTTTTTGAAGGGCCACGGGCGCGCGCAGCCCAGCAGCAGGATCAACGCCAGGCAGTGAAGACGAAAGAAGTCGGTCTCGCTGAGCCGCCCAAGGAGCCATCATCGAAACCAAAGTGAACTATGCGGTGGTCGGCGCATTTGTGATCGCCCTTGGCGCGGTGCTGGTTGCCGGCGTGCTGTGGCTCGCCTCGGGCGGGGCATGGCAGAAAAAGTATGAGATGTACCTGGCGTCTATGGATGAATCAGTGGCTGGCCTCAATCTGAATGCGCCGGTCAAGTACAACGGCGTCGATGTGGGGAAAGTGCACGCCATAGAGCTGGACTCGGTGAACCCGCAACGGGTGAACCTGATGTTCGCCATTGAGACGGGAACGCCTGTCAAGGAGGACACCATCGCGGTTCTGAAAACGCAGGGCCTGACAGGCATCGCCTATGTCGAGCTCAGCGGGGGTGCGGTGGATTCGCCGCCTCTGCGTGCCACACCCGGGAGCCGCTACCCGGTGATCCGCACCAAGCCTTCTCTCAGTGCACGGCTGGAGAATGTGCTTACCAGCGTGTTGGCCAAACTCGACAGCACCTCCAACAGTATCAACTCCCTGCTGAGCGAAGCCAATCAGATGGCGTTCAAGAGCGCGCTGGCGGACATCGCTACCGTGGCCCGCACGGTTGCCGCGCGCAAGGACACGATCGATGCCGGTATCACCCATGCTGGCAGCACACTGGAAAACACGTCAAGGGCAACAGCCGAAATGGCTGCTGTTGTGGATCGCATCGGACGCAGTGCCGAAGCAGTGGAAAAAATGGGTAACGAAGTCTCACGCACGAGCGCAAGCGCGGGCAAGGCGGTGGATGCCGTCGGAGCAGACGTCAAACGTTTTAGCACGGAAACCCTGCCCGAGCTGGAGCGACTGCTTGGCGAACTCACCACGCTGTCGAGTTCGTTGCGTCGCCTGAGTGAGCAGACGACGCGTGATCCACGCGGCTTGCTATTTGGGCGCCAGCCCGTCCCGGAAGGCCCGGGAGAAACTGGAGCCAAACCATGAAAATAACCAGTAAAAAAGCCTACACGAAGGTACTGCGACTCCTGGGCTGCGCGTTGGCTGTATCGGCCCTGTCTGCTTGCAGTTCGCTACTTCCCGCCGCAACGCCGACAACGGATTTCTACCTGCTTGACAGCACACGGGTGACGCCCTCCACACCTGCAAAGACTCCGGGCCCCACATTGATTGTCAACCCACCGATTGCAGCTGCCGGTTTTGACAGCCCGCGCATCATCTATGTCCGCGATTCCCACAAACTGGAGTACTTCGCGCACAGTGAATGGGTAGACCCGCCGGCGCGCATGCTGGGGCCGCTGCTGGTGGCCGCGCTTGCAAACACAGGCGCATTTGGCGCCGTGGTGCTTACGCCCGGTGCTGCTGCGGGTGATTTGCGACTGGATACCGAGATCATCCGCTTGCAACACGAGTTTCAGGGCCAGCCCAGCCGGGTGCGGTTCACACTGCGTGCCATTCTGGTTGAGGACCGGACTCGCCGGGTTGTGGCGTGGCGCGAGTTTGATGGAACTGTTGCGGCTACCAGCGAAGACCCTTATGGCGGAGTGGTGGCCGCCAACCGGATTGTGCAAAAGGTGGTCGAAGACCTATCTTCCTTTTGCGTGGAGGCCATGCGTACCGCGCAGTGAGGGGTAGCGGAGTCCAACTATTCGTGCGGATCGGCCGCGCCGCCACCTTTGAACTGGGGACTGGAGTGGTCGTTGGCCTGGCCGGGTAAGGGGGATGGGGCCTCAGCCCCCTTTGGCACGATCGGGTCGGGCATCTTGGGAACGATGGGGTCCGGTACTTTGGGTGAACTCACGGTGAGTTCAGGTTGGGGTACCCCGGTCTTGTTGCAACCCGCAACAGACAGGACCAGCACAGTGCAAGCAAAGAAAATGGAAAGCGGATTTTTCATGAGAATTCTCCATTGGATCGACGCCAAGCTTAGGGTGTGGCCCGTGTCCCGTATGTTCTCTGTCGCACTGACAGACGAAATAAATTGTCCGATGCTTGCCCGTCGTTTGATCGTTACGCCATGAAGGAGATTGCATGAGCCAGAGAGCGTTATTTGTTGTCATGCTGGTTTCGGCGTTGGCCCTGTCAGCCTGTGGCGAGATGGCCAAGTTGACGGTGGAGGAGGGTTCCGGCCCGCAGCCCACATTGCCGCCGCCGCGCTCCAATTTAATCCCGACGGTCCATATCGCGCCCGCCAAGGGGTGGTCGCAAGGAGAAATGCCTTTGGCCGCGCAGGGATTGCGGGTGGAAGCTTTTGCCAGGGGGCTGGACCACCCGCGCTGGCTGTTGGTATTGCCCAATGGTGACGTGTTGGTGGCCGAGACCAATGCGCCCCCCAAGCCCGAAGACTCCAAAGGTATCAAGGGCTGGTTGACGAAGCTGATCATGAGTCGAGCCGGAGCGGGCGTGCCCAGCGCCAACCGGATAACCTTGTTGAGAGACACCCATGGTGATGGGGTCGCCGATACACGGTTCGTGCTTTTGGATGGGCTGAATTCACCCTTTGGCATGGCCCTGGTGGGGGACAGTCTTTTTGTCGCCAATACGGATGCTGTTCTCAGATTTCCCTACACCGCTGGCAGTACGCACATTACGGAGCCCGGCGTCAAGCTGGTCGATCTGCCGGCGGGCCCGATCAACCACCACTGGACCAAGAATGTCATTGCGACGCCGGATGGGAAAACGCTCTACGTGACAGTGGGTTCAAACAGTAACGTGGCTGAACGGGGTATGGCGGTGGAAGCACAAAGAGCCGCCATTTGGCAGGTCGATGTTGCCAGCGGAGCCCACCGTGTGTTCGCGTCCGGATTGCGCAACCCGAATGGCCTGGCTTGGGAGGCATCCAGCGGCGCGTTGTGGACCGTGGTCAATGAGCGGGATGAACTCGGCAGCGACCTGGTTCCTGACTACCTGACATCGGTGCGAGAGGGTGATTTCTTCGGATGGCCCTTCAGCTACTTCGGGCAGCATGTTGACGAGCGCGTGAAGCCGCCCCAGCCGGAACGGGTGGCCAACGCAAAAATTCCGGACTATGCATTGGGGCCCCATACCGCTTCGTTGGGGCTGGCATCGTCTACCGGAACCGCGCTTCCAGCGACTTATGGAAATGGCATGTTCATCGGTCAACACGGCTCATGGAACCGCAGGCCTCACAGTGGCTACAAGGTTGTCTTTGTTCCTTTCACTTCCGGCAAACCCTCAGGCCCACCGGTCGATGTGCTGACCGGTTTTTTAAGCCCGGAAGGTAAGGCTTACGGCCGGCCCGTGGGGGTCGCTCTTGACAAACGGGGCGCGTTGCTCGTGGCCGACGATGTGGGCAATGTGATCTGGCGCGTTAGCGCCGCAACCCCGTCAAATCCCAGGCGTGCGGATGCTCAGTGAATCGTTGATGCAATAACAGGAGGTATTGGTATGACGGAAGTTCGAAAAGGGCAAGCCCCCGCCAGTCTGGACCGGGAGGAATTTGGCAAGCGCTTTCGCGCTTCGTTTTTTGATCCGGCATTTGCACCTGAGCAGACGGCGATTGCGCGCCTCGAAGAAATTGCCTGGGTGGCCTATTGCGAAGGCCGAAAGGCTCCGGTGACCCGGCTGGCCGGGCCGGGCTACGCGGACCCCACCTACAAGCTCTCGCAGGACTGGCTGGCCACGCGGCAGGCACTGGAGGTGGCCCAAGTCGGGTGGGCTGACCCGGCGGGCCCGTCACGTGTTTTATTGGTATGTGGCTCGGCCAGAAATGACGGAACCTGCCCCGGCGAAATCTCCAAATCATTTCGCATGAGTCAATGGGTGCGAGAGGCGCTGGAGGGCGAGGGCATGCAGACGGACCTGCTGGACCTGAGCCTGCTCACGTCTGAATATGGACGCAACATCTACCCTTGTAAAGGCTGTGTTTCAACCGCCATGCCTTTGTGCCACTGGCCGTGCAGCTGTTACCCGAACCATGCACTGAACCAGACCAACGACTGGATGGCAGAGATCTACCCGCGCTGGGTCGCAGCGCACGCCGTTGTCATCGTCACCCCGGTTTACTGGTATCAAAGCCCCAGTCCCTTGAAGTTGATGATGGACCGTCTGGTTTGCGCCGATGGTGGCAACCCGGATCCCACCTCCACATCGGGCAAGCAGCCCGCCAAAGCGAAGGCGCTGGAGATGAAAGGATGGTCGTATCCGCAGCATCTGGCCGGCCGTGCCTATGGTGTGCTGGTACATGGTGACGTCGCGGGAATTGAAGGTGTGCGGCGAGAGCTTTCAGACTGGCTCGACTGGATGGGTCTCATTGATGCGGGTGCGCAAGCCCGCCTGGACCGGTTCATTGGGTACTACGAGCCTTATGCCACCAGCCACGAGGCCCTCGATCGCGACGACGCATTGCAGCAGGAAACACGCAACGTGGGTCTGTCGGTAGCCCATGCGGTGCAGGCCCTGCGATCAGGTCACCTAAAAGCCGACCGGCCCGCGATACAACGGCCGCGTCCGAAATAGTCGCGATCTTTGAGCGCTACCCTTTCCAAGTCATTCCCTTTTATGTGCGTTGTAGTACAGACCTGGGTCGCTCCAATCCCTACTATTGATTTGTGATGTGGGCAATTCGGCACCACGTTGCACACAATTCTCAAAACGATTTCCTGAAAGGAATAACGCAATGAACTATACAGAACGCGATACCTACGGCATGTACACCACCAATGTGGTTGGCAACGGCCCAGGGCCTACCTTGATGGGGGCCGACACCCTGATTGGCAACGACGTGTACAACATGAAGGGTGATGACCTGGGCGATGTCAAGGAAATCATGCTCGACATGAAAAGCGGTCGCATCACTTACGCCGTCTTGTCGTTTGGCGGCTTTTTGGGTATGGGCGAAAAGCTTTTTGCCGTGCCATGGAGCGCCCTGACACTGGACACCGAAAACAAGCGCTTTGTGTTGAACGTCGACAAAGAGCGGCTTGAAAGTGCCCCGGGATTCGATGCGGATAAATGGCCTGACATGGCTGACGCCACCTGGGAAACGGACATCCATGCGTATTACGGCGTTACACCCTATTCTGACGGTCGCATGTAAATAGCAGGCTTAGCAGCGGCGGCTCGAACGCCCATGAGGTACTGCGACACGCTGTTGCGGTACCTCCCCTTCAATTGACAGTCAATAGGATTCGGTTGGCGCCGCGCCATGACCCGTCAGTGATTTTCCGATGATAGCCTTTGCAAGCTCCCTGTCGCCGTCGCCATGGGTGTGAACGACCAGAACCACATTGCCGGCTTGAATGGCATCCATCACCAGCTCAGAAAATTTCCCTTCCTTGCCCTTTTTTCCTTGGTCACTTGCCGCTCCGGCTACAGCACCGGCAATGCCACCCACGCTGGCAAACCAGCCCAGCATGGCCAGCGGTGCCACCAAAGGGCTGGCGACAAACAGGGTCACACTCGCAGCCCACAACATCACGGTTCCGATGGCTCCCACGCCCGTTCCCACTGCCGTGCCGATCGCACCGTCCACCAGCATGTCCTTGAGCACATCGTCACTGCCTCCCGCAACCGGCACGTGCGCAAGATCGTCCAGCAACGCGACTGCGTCGGCGGGAATCCCGTGGCTTATCAGGTCCTGCCGTACACGCCCGGCTTCTTCCCGGGTTGCGTAAATAGCCGACACCCTGTGGAGTTGGCTCGACGCCGATCGCTCTGGGATCAGACCGGGGCTGGTGGTGAGGTCGGTATCGTTCTGGTCAGTCGAGTTGTTCATGTGGTCCTCTGGATAGGTGGGTGGTTTGCACACTTTCTGTGCCATCGAACGTGGTGGGCGTCACGCTCTGCACCGATGCGCGGTGCGCAGTAGCAACAGATGCAGTAGGGCTTGCGGCTTCTCCAATGATGAGTGTTGGCACCGTGAACACGAAAAGCGCCACACTGGCAGTCCATAACCATACCGCTCCCTTTGTTCCCATGCCGATCTCCCATTGGGTCCATAAATAATTGATGGACTGCCTGCAATCCAATTTTTTAACTTTGGGAGAGATAAGTCTGTTCGCCATCACACAAATCAGCCAAATACCCTTGGCTCCAGCCGACCTGCTGGCAACCTGCGGCATGGCACAAAAATCGAAGACTTGCTGTGCGCTAAGTGATGTACCGCACAGACCTCAAAGCGACACTCCGGCACATTAGCGACACGCAGCATCAGCGGCGACGATTGAAGGACACCAATGCAGTTGAACACACCGGGTAAGACGATGCAGCTCGAACTGCTGCATTTGAGAAGCCGTTTGACAGATGAGGGGAGCGAGGATGACAAGAGCCAACTGGCCGAGTTGATGGCCGAAAACGAGCGCCTGGTATTGGCCGTTCTTGCGTCTGAGCGCATCGCCGAGAAGGCCGTTCAGGATTTGAAGCAGTTGGCATGGTCCAGCCAACGGGATCACCTGACGAAAACCCCCAATCGCGTACTCATGCTGGAGCGGCTTGAAAGTGCCATCACCATGGCTCAGCGCCGTGGCACCCGTCTGGCGGTCTCATTTCTGGATATTGACAAATTCAAACAGATCAATGACACCATGGGGCATGCCGTTGGCGACAACGTATTGCGTTTGGTAGCACGAAGCCTGGAATCGGTTGTTCGTGAGTCCGACACCATTAGCCGGCACGGTGGAGACGAGTTTTTGGTATTGCTGGCGGAGCTTTCGCAAAGTGCCGGTGCAGGGCTGATTGCCGAAAAAATGATCAAGGAAATTTCGGAACAAAGTGGGTTGTGCGAACCTGCGTTGAACCTGTCGGTGAGCATAGGAATCGCCGTTTTTCCCGATGATGGAACGGATGCTTCAACCCTGATCCGGCGGGCTGATGAGGCCATGTACGAGTGCAAGCGCACAGGGGGCGGGGGTTATTCGTTTTTCGGTGATCTCACGTCGGACTAGTGAATCGATGTGGCCCTGTGTTCTACACCATACGTTCGGGTTTTACCCAAAGGTCGAATTGCGTATCAGTGACCAGTCCCATGGCTTCTGCGGCTGCCTTAAGGGAAATGCCGTTGACCTGTGCATGTTTGGCGATGGCTGCAGCGCGGTCGTAACCAATATGCGGGGTCAGCGCGGTGACCAGCATCAATGACTTTTCCAGTAGCTCGGAAATTCGGGGGCGGTCCGCTTCGATTCCCTTCGCGCAATACGTGTCAAAGCTCACCATCGCGTCACTCAAAAGTCGTACGCTTTGCAGGAAGTTGTGGGCGATCAGTGGTTTGAATACATTGAGCTCAAAATTTCCCATGGAACCGCCCAGACTGAGTGCCACATCGTTGCCCATTACCTGACAGCACACCATGGTGAGTGCCTCGCACTGTGTGGGGTTTACCTTGCCAGGCATGATCGAGCTACCGGGTTCGTTTTCCGGTATGTGCAGTTCACCGAGTCCACATCGCGGTCCCGATGCAAGCCATCGAACATCGTTGGCTATCTTCATCAGTCCCACGGCCAGTGTTTTGAGTGCACCGTGAGCGCCCACGAGCGCATCGTGTGCGGCCAGCGCGGCAAAGCGGTTGGTCGAACAGCGCAGCGGAAGGTCCGTTTCCTGCGCCAGCCTCGCGGCCACTCTTTCACCAAATTGCGGGTGGGTGTTAAGCCCTGTGCCGACTGCTGTACCTCCCACGGCCAGCTCTGCAAGCGGGCCCAGGCTGTACACAATGGCACGATCTGCATGCTGAAGCTGCGCGGCCCAGCCCGATATTTCCTGCCCCAGCGTAAGGGGCGTCGCGTCCTGCAGATGCGTGCGCCCAATTTTTACAATGCCGGAAAATTGCGTTGTCTTTTCTTCAAGGCCTGCACCCAGCGCGCGCAACGCCGGCAGCAGGTCATGTGTGATGCCCGTAAGGGCGGCCAGGTGCATCGCCGTTGGAAAAATGTCGTTTGAGGATTGCCCCAGGTTGACGTGGTCGTTCGGATGGACACGGCGATTTGCGCCCCGGGTTCCTCCCAGCAGTTCGGAAGCCCGATTCGCAAGAACCTCATTCATGTTCATGTTGGTCTGGGTGCCGGAGCCGGTTTGCCAAACCGCCAGGGGAAATGCATCCGGGTGGGCACCGGCCAGCACCTCGGCTGCAGCCTCCCTGATTGCAGCGGCCATGGTGTGGTCCAGCAATCCCAATTCCGCATTGATCACTGCGCAAACGCCTTTGATCTGCGCCAGTGCCCTCAGCAGGGTGTCCGGCATACGCTCAGTGGAAATGTGGAAATGGGCGAGCGAGCGCTGGGTTTGCGCGCCCCATAGCGCTTTGGCGGACACGGCGATGGAACCCATCGAGTCGTGCTCCAGACGTTCATTGGAATGCATTGAAAACCTCCAGTTATGTCCGGTCCGTCAGTGCGGTGACTCAACGCCGTCCTGCAGGGTGTATTGCAGTTGCGTCAAGTCAAAGCCCTGGGCGGAAGCCGATGCGAGCGCGGCATCAAGCAGCGGCCGCGGCAACTGTGGCGTACGGGACAACACCCACAAGTACTTGCGATTTGGACTGCCCACCACGGCCCAGCGGTAGTCTGTATCGAGTCCGATGACCCAATAGTCTGCCTTGAACGGCCAGAAGAACGATACCTTGAGCCGGCTGTTGCTGAAGCCCTCGACAACGGTTGCCGTGCCGGTTGCTTCATCAACTCCTTTATGGGTTCTGCAGCGATTCACCACGGATACCGTGCCGTTGGGGGCCAGCGCGTAAGTGGCGGTTGTGTCGCCAACGCATTTGCGCTGAAAGAACATGGGAAAGCTGGCAATTTCAAACCACTTCCCCGCGTACCGATCAAGATCAACTGCCACCACGCTGGCCACCGGAATCTGGGCCACCGCTGGCGCCGTAGCGCCCAAAATCAACGCCAGGGCAAGGGTGGATTTAAAGACCATGTCAGGCTCCTCGTGTGCAAAGTGGCGCGCATTTTCGCGACATATGCAGGCGATGCTCACACACACCGGGTTTTTGATCCGTTCGTTGGCGAACAGAGCCTGAAGTGTGCGCTATCGAACGGACTAAGCGTTAAAAAGACGTCATTCTCGGGCCTCTTCTTTTCTATCTCAATCTGTGAGGCATACTCATGAAAACACCATCTGAACCTATCAACGTTGAAACGTTGCGCCAACGGGCCCGACAAGGCATGGAAAAGGGCGCAGTGACTTCTGGATACACGGCAGATCTGCCGGCCGTGCTGAAAATGCTCAATGATTCGCTGGCCACCGAGCTTGTTTGCGTATTGCGCTACCGCCGCCACCACTTTATGGCACGCGGCATTCATTCCCAGGCTGTGGCAGGTGAGTTTCTGGCGCACTCAAACGAAGAGCAGGGCCATGCAGACCTGATTGCCGAACGCATTGTGCAACTGGGTGGTGACCCGGATTTTTCTCCCGCAACGTTGCTTGACCGCAGCCATGCAGAGTATGTAGAAGGCGTAACCCTGTTCGACATGATCCGGGAAAACCTGGTAGCCGAGCGCATTGCCATCGACAGCTATCGCCACTTCATCCAGTACCTGAGTGACAAGGATCCGACCACACGGCGCATGCTGGAGTCCATCCTCGCGGTGGAAGAGGAGCATGCGGATGATCTTGCGGACCTTCTGCAACTCGTCCCGTCGCCAGGCCAACCCTCGCAGTCGTCGCCGAAATTGCAGTCAGTCTGACAACCGCAACCCACCCATTTACTAACCTAAGGAGAACACCATGAGTCTCGGAACCATATTGTTGATTGTTTTGATTATTATGTTGATCGGAGCTATTCCCACCTGGTCGCACAGCCGAAACTGGGGCTACGGGCCCAGTGGCGGCTTGGGGTTGGTTGTGGTCATCCTCATCATTTTGCTGGTGCTGGGCCGGATTTGACCGGTGTGCTGGAGCTCCCTATGAGCGAAAGTCAGGTCAGCGCCAACATGAAGGGCGCGGCCCCGGGCCTCTTTCCAGAGTACAACGGCGATCGCCGGGCATGGCCGCGAACGATCACGGACCGAATCCATCAAAAGGAACCCAACCCATGATTGCCGAGCAAGATATTCTCAATGCCCGCATCCTGATCGTCGATGACCAGGAGGTGAACGTTAACCTCCTGGAGCACATTCTTGCGGACGCGGGCTATGCCTGCGTGAGTGTCAGCATGAACCCTAAAGAGGTATGCGCACTGCATCGAAAGAACGACTACGACCTGATTTTGCTGGACCTGCAGATGCCGGAAATGGATGGCTTCGAGGTTATGGCGGCTCTCAAAGCCAATGACGGCGATGCCTATCTGCCGGTGATCGTGGTCACCGCGCAGCCAGACCACAAATTGCAGGCGCTGCAGGCTGGCGCCAAGGACTTTGTCAGCAAGCCATTCAATCTGGCAGAGGTGAAAACGCGCATTCACAACATGCTGGAGGTGCGACTGCTGTACAAGGCGCTGGAAAATTACAACCGCGAACTGGAGAACTTGGTTAAGCAGCGTACTGCCGAATTGCATGAAAGCGAAGCCCGGTTTTCACAAGGTGACCGAACGGAGAACCTGCAGGCGTCGGGTCCGCAAGGGTAAGTGGAGTGAAGATGAGCGCGTTGCGTTGCCAACCCGCGTCGCCGCCAATCCGCTATATTTTCAATAGCTGTATACGCATATTCCATGGGGGCTAGAGGCCAATATTGTTCCTATTTTCTCCAATTGGAGTCACGGATGGAACTCACGCTGAAAATGGCCGTTGTCGCCCTTGCTGCCGGGCTGGTCAGCCAAGCCTTCGCCCAGGTCACCTTCTATGAGTACGAACACTTTCGCGGACGTACCTTTGCTTCAAAAGGGCCGGTTTGCGAGGACACGCGCTTTGGCGGGCGCTTCGTAGTGCTACGCAAGGGAAGCTACGATTCCCTTAGTGGCATGGGTATAAATGACCGGATTTCATCTGCCCGACCTATTGGCAACAGCTGTCAATATGACAATCCCACGCGTGGCCCCATCGCTGTTGCCGCCTATGAATACCGTCGCAGGCCCAGCGAACGCGTCTTCAACGCCCCGGTCACATCGGTACGTGCGGTCGTGGGCCCGCCGAGTGAGCGTTGCTGGCTGGAACGGGAAAGAGTGGTGGGATCCGGCAGTGGTGATCGGCGGTGTCAGCACGGTTCCCGAGTATTGGGATGTAGAAGTGACCCAAGCGCCAGGCACCACGGTTGAAGTCAACGGCAGAGGCGAACCAAAGTAGTAAGGCGGAGCGGTCGGATGTTTGTATTACGGCGCCCGATTGGCCGCGCTCTCCAGATCATTGTGCTTTTCTTGCAAGTACTCGGCCAGATCAAGCTCATGCAGCTGCGCCGGGTGCCGCTCGGTCAGCGCAAACCAGGCACGCAGGCGCGCGTCCAACTGCACTTGTGGGGTACCGGCAGTGACGCCGCTGTGAGCCAGCAAGGCAAGGTAATTGCGAATGACGTTGCGTTCCAGCGAGCCGCGCTCGCCCTGCACATACTGGGGACGGCCATCTGGCTGGGTGCCGGTCACAGTAAACCCGATCTTCGATCGACCCGCCGTTGCCAGGTAGGCGCCCATAGCCAATTTGGCGAGGGTACCGGTGTCATAGGCATAGCCAAAATGCAAAAACGTGCGGTTGCTTTCAATCGGAGTGGATTCAAACACAATGCGGTAATCTTTCGTGGACAAGGGACCGTCCGCGGCTATCAGCGTTACCTTTTGGTAGGTGGCATTAGCGACATCCACGTGCATGCTGTAGGTCATGCTGTAAATAGCTCCGAGCGCAGCAGCGCGTTTGGGCCCGACTGACAGGGTCAGTGTCTCGCCGCTGGCGCTGGTAGAAGGTGTACAAGAACGGACATTCAGATGCAGAAAGAGGAGCGAGCAGACAGATTCTGCTGAACTGAGCACCGTGCTGACGCGAGTGAACGGTATGGGCAGCTCGGCATATACATCGCCTTCCATGCGATTACCCGCCTCCCGGGAGGCCAGATACAGCGGCTCATCGAAGGTCTTTGCCTGTAACTGGCTCTGGTACTCCACGCGCTTGGCGAGCAAGCCGGCCGCGTTGGTGGTGGGCGCCGCCAGTGCAAGCTGTGACGAGATTACCAATAGCAATCCCGTCAACATATTGGGGAGTGCGAAGCGGCGAGTCTTATCGGGCAGTTGAATCGTGATGCTGGTAGGCGCGTAGTGGCGCATAAGTGATACTCCAGTGGGTTGGGCAACCACACGTTTGTGGCATTGAAGCGAGTTTGCTTCGCAGGCCCAAGGCCTGTCTGTACGTCGTGTCACATTGCGGCATCCGTGCCCCAGCGAACAGACGAATTGTTTGACAGCATCTAGACTGGAACGCACTGGAGGCGCGATGCGTTGACGGGAGCGCTGACGGTAACTTCCTTTGAAACCGTGGATCCGGTCTGATCTTTCAGGCAAGCCACAACATGAAAGAAAACCATGCCATTTCAAGTTCAAACGCAACGTACACAGAGACCAGGCTTGCCATGCCGTGGAATCGCTGTTCGACTCTCGGCGTGCATGATGGGCGTGGCGGGAGTACTGCTTTTCGCGTCACCTGCCATGTCTGCTGACCAGAACCCGCGCACTGCACAGGCACGCTATCAGGCGGAACGCGCGGCCTGCAACGACGGTAGTTCGAACCAGGACCGTACCACCTGCTTGCGGGAGGCCGCTGCGGCTTACCAGGAAGCCAGGGCGGGACGGTTCAAGTCCCATGATGGGCAGTTCTACGGCAGTAACCGTCTGATGCGTTGCGACCCATTGCCACCGACAGACCGCGAGGAATGCGTGCGTCGCATGCAGGGCGAGGGTACCCAGAAGGGCAGCGTGGAGGATGGCGGAATTTTGCGGGAGTTGGTCACACCTGCAGCGCCGGTCAAATAGGGGATGAATCCAGGTATGAGAAATCGATGGTGGATGTGGTCGGTCGGGCTGCTCGCGGGTCTGCCCCTGCTGGCTTTTCTGTGGGTCGCGATTGTTGGCTGGAATTGGGCGCGCAGCCCACTGGAGCGCATTGCTTTGGACCGGACGGGCCGCGCGCTGGTGATTGAGGGAGACCTGTCAGTCGACCTCGGTTGGCATGCGCCGCGGGTTCTGGCAAAAGCCGTCACCTTTGCGAATCCGGACTGGGCAGTCGAGAAACAGATGATTGCAGTGGACGAAGTCGAGCTCACAATCGATGTCCCCGCGCTTTTGCGCATGAAGCTGGCGTTCCCCGAGGTGCACCTGAAACACCCAACTGTCTTTCTGGAGCAGGCTAAGGACGGACGCAAGACATGGCTTCTGGACCGGGCCCAGTCCAGTGAAAACGCCTTCATTCCCATCGGACGCCTGACGCTGGATCAGGGCTTGGTCGGGTACGACGATGTGAGTCAAAAAACCCACATTCGGTCTGACCTGTCGACCCAGAATTTGCTTACCGGCGGAGTCGGTGTCAATGATGTGGTTTTCTCCGCCACCGGAAGCTATCTGGGGCAGACTTTCAACGCCCTGGGCCGCGGCGGCTCGGTGCTCGGTCTATACGACACAAATGTCCCGTATCCACTGAAAGTGGAGGCGTCCATTGGTCGAACCAGCTTCCAGGCAGACGGCACGGTTACCGGCCTGATGAAGCTTGTCGCTGCCGACCTGCATCTTGCGCTACGTGGCGACAGTCTGGCGCAGCTCTTCCCGTTGTTGGGCATTGCCTTGCCACAAACCACGCCATACGCCATCGCAGGTCGTATCGTACGCAGCGAAAATATTTGGAAGTATGAGAACTTTTCAGGCCATTTCGGCCAGAGTGATCTAGCAGGAACGATGCAAATAAACCTCGCAGGTCCGCGGCCTTTTCTCACGGGTGCACTGACGTCGCGACGGCTGGACCTGGCCGACCTTCGGCCCCTGATTGGCGCCACAGAAAAACACGCCGTGTCGGCATCGACCCCGGTTTCCAAGTCAAAGTTCATGCCGGATATCCCGTTCAAGACCGAGCGGTGGAACACAGTAGATGCTGATGTGACTCTGAGCGCTGCGACCCTGTCGCGTGCAAAGGAGGTGCCACTGGAGAATCTCGTTGTGCATTTGAAAATGCAGAACGCGGTGCTGATCCTTGAGCCGCTGGACTTTGGCTTTGCCGGGGGCCATCTAAAGGCCGTCATCTCACTGGATGGCCGAAAGAGTCCCATTCAGGCGCGTGCCACTGTCGGTGTCCGCAAGGTCCGGCTTGCCAAGTTGTTTCCAACGATTCCCATCGCGCGATCAAACATCGGTGAGATCAATGGGCAATTGGATCTGTCCGGTCGTGGCGATTCGGTAGGCAGCATGCTGGCGACGTCGGATGGTCGAGTCGGACTGGTGGTCGTTGACGGCGAGATCAGCAAGCTGTTGATGGAAAAGTTGGGTCTCCACCTGCTTGAGATTCTGCAACTGTCGCTGACGGGCGACAAGACCGTCAAGCTGAACTGTGGAGTGGCCGATCTGGGTGTGAAAGCAGGTGTAATGGAGGTCAACGCGATGGCACTCGACACCGAAGTAAGCACCATCATTGGTAGTGGCCGAATTGACCTTAGGCGGGAAACGCTGGACTTGACGCTTGTTCCGAAAACCCGGGCGACCAGCCCGGTTGCCCTGCGCAGTCCGATTCATGTAAAGGGAACATTCTCCAACCCCGACATTCAACTCGACACCGCTCGTGTTGCGGCGCGTAGCATTGGCGCCTTGGCGCTGGGTTTGATCAATCCGCTTCTGGCGCTGATTCCGCTGGTGGAGATGGGGCCCGGTATCGAGAATCAATGCAAGACGATGATCCAGAACGTTAAAAAGCCCCTGGGCGGTACCTCAGGGGCTTCTGCTCCCGCTACTGCAAAGTAGCGGGTCAGGTTACATCAATCAGTTCTTTGGGGCGGGTACGATGACCACCGTATCGCCCCCGGTTTTGCCTGGCTGACCGGTTGCACCCGTGTCACCCGTATTGCCTGTACTGCCT
>Ga0105047_10005685_pt1 | contig 21302 bp, 18 predicted proteins | sample MAT04_FD_78384 | JGI IMG/M metagenome (GOLD analysis project Ga0105047, IMG submission 78384) | Freshwater microbial communities from Lake Fryxell liftoff mats and glacier meltwater in Antarctica - MAT-04 (megahit assembly) | ecosystem: Environmental > Aquatic > Freshwater > Ice > Liftoff... | reverse complement strand
TTGCCGTCCGCAAAGATCCGGATCGTGCCCTTTTCGCGCAGGATTCGGTAGTCGTGCCAGCCGGTCGTATCGAACTTGAACCCGGTCTCCGGCCGGTCGCCGAGGTACACGCGGTCCGGCGCAAACTGCACCCAGCAGCCAGCGCTTATCGCCACACCGTTCCTCTCGGTTTCGTCGACCTTCAGCGTCGCCTTGATCTCGACGCGCGACTGGTCGTCCTGCGCGGGATAAAGGTTGAACTCCACCGCGCCGCGCTGGCCGTTGGCCGTGCGCAGCGTGAGGGCGTCGGTGCCGAGTTCGCAGCGAGTCTCCTCGAGGATCCACGAGGTCGGCTGGAAACCGGCGTCCTTCACCGGATCGAACACCAAGGCGCGCGTGCCCGGCGTGCCCCAGACATTGCGGAAGGTGGCGAGAAACTTGCCCGATTGCAGCTTCCCGAGGTGCACGCGCTGGCCGTAAAACGGCGCTGGCACGGCCCGCGGCCACGTGAGGCCGTTATCGTCGCTGAAGAGGAGCCGGCTCGGGTGGCCAAAGCGGCCGTTGCCGAGGCCGATGCGTGAAGCGGCCATGATTTTCCCGCGCGAGATCTCCGCCAGACCGACCTCACAGTCGCCATGGAACGGGCTGTCCGCGAGCCGGGCCGTTTCCTTCCATGTTTTGCCGCCGTCACGTGAGAAAACGATTTCATTGCGGTAGTAGTTGTTACCCCAGGGCAGCGGCGCGTTCCTCAACACCGTCGTCTCCGCGGACGAGGTGCGCGTGAAAGCCAGGGTGCCATCGGAAAACTCCCGCACGTAGCCGGGCTCGCCGCCGACGTCGTCGACCTTCTCAGGCGTGGTCCACGTCTTGCCGCCGTCCGAGCTCCAAAGGATGTGGTTAGACATACCGCGGTTGGGTTTCTGCCATTGCACGAGCATCGGCATGTCCTGGCCCGGGTGGCGCTGGCCCCAGTCGCTGACGATCGCGATGCGGCCGTCGCGGAGCACGCTCATCTGAGGCACGACCCAAATGCCTTGGTCCTCCCAGACATTACTGCTGGCGAGCACCTGATAGCCGCCCCAAGTGCGGCCACCGTCGGTCGACCGTGCAGCCATGAGGTGGCTCATGAGCGAGGTGTGGTTGTCCGAGATCTGCCAGGCGGCGACGAGGGCGCCGTCCTTCGCCTGCACGATGTTCGCGCATTTGTAATACCAGCCGCGCGGGTTCGGATTGGTCAGCCCGGGATACTCCTTCTGGGTGACGGTGAACTTCCGGTCATCGGGCACGACAATCGAATCCCGCGGTTGAAGGCGGCGGAGAGCAGCCCGGGGAGCGCGAGCACGAGGAAGCAAAGAGCGGGGCGGAGTGTTTTCATAAGAGTGGGAAAGGTTAGAAAGGTAATGACTGTCGGGGCCTTCCGGCGGCCGGGCCCGATCAGCGTGTGAGATTCTTTTCGGCGGTCACGTAAGAACGGATGAAAGGCGCCTGGCCTTCGCCTGGCTTGCCCCAGGAAAATTCTCCAGGATGCGGCCGTTCGTATCGTCGAGAATCGCAATCCGGCCGCCCGGCATCTGCGTCCACGAACTGTAGCCCGTGTCGAAGGAATAGCTGTTGTCGAGCACCACCACCCGGCCGTCCTTCAGGAGCGATATCTGCGGCGGCACCCACACCGCCCGATCGACCCAAACGTTCGCCCGGGCGATGACCCGATGACCCGTCCAGTTTCTCCCCCCGTCGATCGACCGGGCGACGACAATGAAGGTAGCGATCACGTTGTGGCTGTCGGACACCCGATAGCACGCCAGCGGCGAACCGTCCTTTAGGGTAGCCACATTGGCGGCGTGGTGGTACCAGCCCCGTGGATTGGGGCAGACCAAGCCGGGGTACTCGGGGAGGGATACCGTGAATTTCTGTTCCTCCGGCACCGCGAGCGAGTCGCGGTGAAAGACGGCCGGCATGCCCGGGGTGCGTTCCGCGCGCACTGAGACGGCGAGGAGAAGAAGCAGGCCGAAAAGATGAGCAAGCGTTCGAAACGGCATCGTGGTAACGTTCGGCGTTGGGTCAGGAGCGTGGCACCGGACGCACGTCCATCGAAGCAAAACAAATTGCAACGCATCCAACTCCGAGGCCGATGCAACCCCGGCGCGCTGGACTCTTTTTATGTCCACAACTCTGGCAACTTCGCCCGGGCCGCGCGTGCGAGATGTTCCACGGCTTCGACCTCGACGCTGCGATACGGCCAGCGAAGCCGGGGCGACAGCCCGCACCATCCTCCCGCGGAGCACAAGGCTTTGTCGATCGCCGCGGGACACAAGCTCTGTCCAGTCAAGGGAGCCACATACTCCTGAAAGAAAGCCAGCAGCCGATGTTCGAACGCGAGCGCACGCTCGGGTTCGCGTAGCATCTGCGCGAACCATGCCTGCGCTCCCCGGCGACTTAGGCACGCAACATTCGAATAACTGCCACTCGCGCCCTGCAGGGATGCCCGTCGCGAGATGGTGCCCCGGGACAAAGACCGAAAAATCGGGCAGGGCACGCCGAAGCGTCGCATACCAGGAGGCGTTTCCATCCGGTGTCTTCACACCGACCAGTCCCGGTACCCGGGCACGCAGGCGGGCGACGCCGGTGGGATCGAGCGGACGCTTCGCGTGACCCGGGTTATAAAGGACAGTCCGATCGGATCCGCCAGTACAGCCATGGTCACAAGGAAGGTTTCGGCCTCCGTGGGTGTCACCGGTACCCAGTCCGGCAGGATCGCCTGCACCGCTCCGGGTGCGAGCGCCTTCACACGACGCAGCCGCTCGCGGGAGACCTGCGCGCTCATGTGGCTGACCCCCAGCTGAAACGGCGCCCCGCGCCGCGTGCAGCGTTCGGCCACGAGCGCGCTCACGCGGTCGAACTCATCCTCGGTCTGGGTATGAAACTCTCCAGCCGTGCCATTTGTGTAGAGACCGGCCAGGCCGGCGGCGAGCGTCGCCTCGACCTGCTCGGCGAGCGCCGCGTAGTCGATCGAGTCGTCCGCATTGAGGGGCAACAGCACGGCACCCCACGTGCCGGCGATGTCGAAACCGCGCAAAGGTTTCAAGGTTGGACGGACAGAGTGGAGCCGCGTTCAGCAGAGCGATCCGCGCGCCCTCGATCAAAAACCGCTCTCCAAAAAAATGGGAAGCCGTCTGCGGCTGGACGCGCGACAAAGGCTCCGGGTCAGAACCGGTAATTGAGGCTCAGCCGGTACGTGCGAGGCGTCTGTGGGGTAATGATCGTGGACGAGACCGAGCCCGCGAGGCCTTCTTCGTCGGTCACGTTGATCACGTTCAGCTGCACGTCCCAAGGCTTGCCCGGAGGCGCGTAGGAAAAGTTCAGGTCCCACTGATCGATCTCGCCGAGCGTGAAGCTATTGGTTGCGTCGCCGGGTCGCTTGCCGTTGCGGAGGTAGCCGAAGCCGCCACCTAGGCCCCGGAACGAGCCGTCCTGGAGAACGTATTTCGTGAAGAGTGAATACGTCGGTGTTTGAGAAACGTTACGGAACGGATTCTTGGCCTCGTTGACCGAGGTGAGATCGGAATAGCCGAGGAAGACGTTCCAACCGGTGATCGGCTGCCAGGCGAGGTCGAATTCCCAGCCCTTGGTCTTCTGGACGCCAACGGCCTGCGGACGCGTGCCGCCGCCGAGTTCGGGCGGATTTACGACTTGGATGATGATGTTCGTGAGCGACATGTCGAAGACAGAGGCCGTGGCGACGAGCCGGCCGCTGAGCAGCTCCAGCTTGACGCCGACTTCATCGATCTTGCCCTGCTGGTTGGGAAAGAGGTTACCCGTTGCGGGATTGACCGTGGTGACCGCGTTGAATGTGGTCGAATGGTGGGCGAAGAGGCTCGCACCCCGGACCGGCTCGCCGACAAGGCCATATTTGTAGGTCCACTCCGCCGCCGATGTCTTGCGCGAGGTCAGACGGTTGAGGCCGGCGTTGAGCGTATAGGCGGTACTCTTACTGCGGTCGTAGCGTGCACCGACGACAGCGATGAGCCGGCGGTCGAGCAGGGCGACGCTGTCCTGTACGCCGAAGGCCCTGCCTTCGCCCTCGCTCTCGTTCTGGAAGGCGTTGAACTTGGTCGTATCATTGGCCTTGATGGACGCATAATTCATGCCCTGTAGGTCGGCCGCGGCCTTGCTGGGCAGCAACGAATAGCTGTTGGGCAGAGCTGTAGGGGCGCCCGCGAACTTCGCGTTCCAAAAATAGAATATCCGACGCTGCTTTCCCTCGGTCATTGAGCCGTTCAGAATCAATGTGTGGTTGGTCGGACCGAGACCGAACTTGCCGACGAGATCGAGAAAGCCGCCACCCTGGTTGACGTAGCCCTGAAAGTCGCGGACTGTCAGCGTCGTGCGCCAATCGGCCACCCGCGCGTCGAGCCACGAAATTTGGCGGTTCGTCCCGAGTACTTGTCCGGCCGCGTTGAGCGCGGTGACTGTACCGCCTGCGTAGCTCGGCGTCTTGTCGCCGTCTGAATTGCTGTAGCGCCCGAGCAGACGGACGGACCAGTCCACGCCGGCGGCATTGAAGTTTGTTTCGGCCCCGGCCTCGTAGGCACGGGTGCGCTGGAGGGAGTTGGCGTCGCCGGGAAAATTGATGTAGTCGCGGCCACCGCCGAGGTAAAAACCCGGGAGCACGGCATCACGGTCGATGAAGTTCCAACCTTGGTCGCGGTTCGTTTCCGTCTCATAGCCGTAGAACCTTCCCCAGACGCGCGTCTGCTTCTGGGCGCCGAACGCATGGCGCAGAACGCCGAGGAAGGTGCTGCGATTGTCCACTCCTCCCCAGGCGCGCTCGCCCTCGCGTTTGGCGACCACGAAGCGGTAGGCGGTTCGGCCCTCGTCGTCGATCGGACCGGTGGTGTCGACCATGCCGCGGATGAAGTCGTCCCAGCCGCTGCTGGCATTGAACTCGATCGTCGTCCGACGGATCGACTTGGGCATCTTGCTCACTCGGTTCACAATGCCGCCCAGGTTGTGCGAGCCGTAAAGCACACCCGCCGGGCCCTTCAAAATCTCGATGCGCTCGTAGGAGGCGCTGTCGTTTGGGCTGACGTCGACCGAGCTGTCGCGGTCGGGCAGACCGTCGCGGTAGACGGTGCCGTTGCCGGACTGTGCGTAACCGCGAAGTGAATACTGGGTGTCGCCCTGGCCCTGACCGGCGGTGCGAACGCCGGAGACGTAGTTGATGGCATCGAGCACGTCGACGGTGCCAACGTCTTTCAGGAACTGCTCGTTGAGTGAAATGGTATAGCTCGGAATTTCGCGCAGCGGGACGTTGATGCGGGAACCGCCGATCGAGTTGGTGGCGCCGTAGCCTTTGTCCTTGTCGGCGCGGACGGAGAAGACGGAAAGCTCGATCACCTCCGTACCGTCGCCGGGACGGGCGGGAGCAGGCGCCGTGGTCTGGGCAACCAGCCAAGCGGGAAAAACCGCCAGGGCGAGCAGGCGCAAGGGTACAGGGAAACAGGAATGCATGCGGGGCGAGATTGAGGTTGGGGGTAGAAAGGCGGACCGCATGGCGGCCCGGCCAGTCGGGAGGACAAGGCCATGTCGCGGCGATGGAGGCCACTCCAAGATTCTGGCTTCTTTTTTAGTCCGACGGTGAGTGCCCGGAAAACGCTTTCTGCGGGTGCGAACGTTTCCGGGAGGGTCCCACGCCTCAGCTTTTGCACTCGGCGCGTGTGCGGTTCGCCAGCCAGTCGAGGTCCAATTCGACGCCGAGCCCCGGCCCGTCGGGCAGCCGGGCGCAGCCCTCTGCGTCGATCTCGAGCGGGTGCCGCTTCAGGCCGAAGCGGAAGACGGGGTGGTGGTTTTCCACGAATTCCGTGTTTGCCGCGGCGCAGGCTACATGGAGGTTGGCCACATCGAGCAGCGGCGTATTGGCGGTGTGAATCTCGAGCGGCAGCCCGAAAAGCTCCGCCATGGCCATCGCCTTACGCAGACCGGTGATGCCGCCCTTCATGAGGGTGTCGCCGCGCAGCATGGCGCCCACCCCCTCGCGCAGGTAACCGGGCAATTCCGTCAGTCGTACCGTCTCACCAAGCAGGAGCGGCGTGCGCACTCGGGCCGCCAGCTGCTTCAGGGCGCCCAGATGCTGGTCGGGCAGCGGCTCCTCGTACCAGTGGTAGTCGAGCTCGTCCAGCGCCCGGCCGACCTCGCAGGCCTCGCCGAGGGTGTAGGAGGCATTCGGGTCCTGCATCAGCGGGAACCCCACCCCCACCGCCTCGCGTGCGGCGCGCAATCGGGGAATGTCCCCGGCCGGGCCGGCACGGAGCTGCAGCTTGTATCCGCGGAAGCCCGCCGCTTTCATCCGCTTCGCCTCCTCGAACACCTCCTCCGCCGAGAACAACTCGCTGCGGGAGGAGGCATAGCAGGGCATGCGGTCGCGATACAGGCCCAACAGTTTCGCGATCGGCAGGCCGGCGACTTTGCCCTTGATATCCCAGAGGGCGACGTCGACGACTCCGAGCAGCGTATCGCGCTGGTTGTAGAGATGGCGCTGTTTGCGCCAGAGCTTTTGCCAGATCTTTTCCGTGTCGAGCGGGTCCTCACCCACGATCTCGGGACGGTAGGCGGCGTGCAGCACCTCGGACAGGGCCGCCCCGTCTCCGTGCGGCCCATAGGCCATGCTATGCCCCTCGACCCCGGCATCGGTGTGCACGGTCAGCAAGGGGTAGAGCCAGGACAACGGCCGGCCGGGCGGGATCACGCCGTCCTTGTACCGGGCATGGGCGTCGACTTCGATCAGGCGGGTGGAAATACCGGTGATTTTCATGGTGTGAAATTCGGGGCAACCAAAGATGAACCCAGCTGGATCCATGAGACGCCGTACCGGACGCACCCGGGAGCTTCCGCATCTCTGCGCTCATCTGTGTCCATCTCCGGGGAAGAAGTCCCGCTCAATAGCCGCGGTCGAAGTCCGCCACATTGCGGAGAGGCCGACCGGCAACATAGCGCGCCAGGTTGTCGGCAAACACCTCGAACGTGTCGGCGGCGAGGTCGCGGTGATGCCCCCCGATGTGGGGAAAGATCAGAGCGCGGGGCGCGTGCCACCACGGGCTGTCCGCAGGCAGCGGCTCTTGCGCGAACACATCCATCGCCACGCCGCCCAGCGAGCCGTCCGCGAGCCGCGCCAGCAACGCCGCTTCGTCCACCAGCCCGCCGCGAGCGACATTGTAGAAATAGGCGCCCGGCTTCATCAGGCCGACACGCCGGGCATCGAGCAGCCCACGGGTCTCCGACGTGAGCGGCAGCGTCACGGCCACGTGATCGCTCGCCTTCAAAAGCGCGTCCAGTCCGTCGAGGCCGGCGATTCCGGTCAGTTCCGGCGGGCAGAGGCCGGGAGTCCGCCGGACTGCGGTCATTTTCAATCCGAGGCGTGCGCCAAGGCCCGCCAGTTCCTGCGCGATCAGCCCGTAGCCGACGAACCCGAGCGTCTGCCCCGCCAGCCGGAACGGCACGGCGGGGTTGCGATCCCATTTCGCCACGCGCTGGCACTCGCCGAAGTGCAGTTGTCCGCGCGCGAACATCAGCATCGCCATCAGCACCTGCTGCGCGAGAGGCTGGGCATGCACGCCATGCGCGGTGGTCACGACCACCGGTCCGCCCGCGAGCGAGGCATACTCGTCGAACCCCGAGGAAACGATCTGCACCCAGCGCAGCCGCGGACGATTGGCCAGAGCCGAGGCCGCGACGTTCCCATAGATCGCTTCCGCCCAATCGAGCTGCCCGGACAGGGCGTCGGGCTTGAGTTCATGCCGGAAGGTCGCCGCCGGAGCGATATGCTGCAGGCGCTCGAGTGCGCCGGTCGGGAGGGGACGATTCAGCAGAACGTTCATGAGATTCAGGGGTCAACGCCGTCGGGAGGGGGCACCCGGACGTTCCGACATCCTGCCCCGCCGCTTCCCGGTTATGAAGGGAGTTTTGCTGGCGCCAATTTGAGTCCGGTCGGTCGCGCCTGCCAGCCGCACCGCCATCTGGCTTCCGCCGGCTGCGCCTACTGGAGCCAATTTGAAGCCGGTGAGCCCCGCTTGTCTCGCGGTCCGATGGCCTGCTTGCTCGGCCCCCTCCTGCCCCGTACCTCCCCCCTTTTTATGTCGCCCCATTCTCCCAGTCTTCTGAGCCGCATGCGCGCCGGTCAGGTCGAGCACGCCTATGTCTCGGGCAATCACGCCACGCCGCGGCACATCGATTTCATCGGCTCGACCGGCCTTTTTCAGACGATATGGATCGACCTCGAGCATTTTGACATCCCGACCGAGACTCTCGCCATCCTCGGCATGGCCGCCCGGATCCACCAGGTCACGACCCTGGCCCGTTTCAAGGCCCGCGATTACGAACGCGTGCAGCAGGTGCTCGAGACCGGGGTCGGCGGCATCATGTGCGCGATGGTCGAGAGCGCCGAAGAGGCCCATAACATCGTGCGCTGGGCAAAGTTCAACAACCCCAGCCCCAGCCCAGGAGAGGTCACCGGGGTGCGCGGCTGGAACGGCGGTGGCATCGACGCCCGCTACGGCACCGTGCCTGGAATGGAGTATGTCCGGCAGCAGAACAACGAGATCGCCATCCTCTGCCAGATCGAGACCGAGGAGGCCCTCGCCCAAGTCGACGCCATCATCGGCACCCCCGGAGTCGACGCGATTTTCTTCGGCCCCGGCGACTTCGCCCACCGCATTGGCGCCCTCGGCCAGCTTTCCCATCCCAAGGTGCTCGACGCCATGCGGATCGTCGCCGAGTCCTGCAAGCGCCACGGCAAATGGTGGGGCACCCTCGGTATCGGGCGCGAGCACTACCTCAAGGTCAAGGCCCTCGGCGCGCAGCTGATCTGCCCGGGCGGCGACGTGCGCGTCATGATCAACGGCGTGCGCGAACTCGCGAAGACGTTCCAGGATCCAGTCTGAGTCGCCTCAGGCCTGCATGGACGCTCCGGCCGCGACGCCCAGGGACTCCCCCGCGATGAATTCCGGCATGATCCGCACGTGCGGCCGCAGGGGCGCCTGCCCCTCCACCACCTGCATCAGCAACTTGAATATTCTCCGCGCGAGCACGTGCGGACTGGCATGATACCGCGTCGGCTCCGGCAGCAGTGCCGTCATGAAGGCGTCGTTGTTGCGCGCGATCACCGACACATCCTCGGGCACGCGCAGTCCCTTCTGAGTCAGAAAGCTCGTCGTTGTCAGGTAATCGAGGGAGTTGATCACGACCAGCGCCGTGGCATAGTCGCGGCTGCCGAACAGGCGGCGCAGCACACGGACCAGTCCGTCGCGGTTGCGCTCATGGTACACGGCCAGCCCTTCCCCGCCCGCCTTTTGCAACACCTCCCGGAAGCCCCGCTCGCACTCCGACTCGCTGGTGAAGTAACCCGGCGAGTTGCTCAGCAGCATCGCGGCCTTAAGGTGCCGGTGCGCCGCCAGCCGGCCGGCGACATGGCGGCCCATGGCGCGGAAATCAAGGTCGACGTCCGGAAGCACCACGTCGCCGTGGCACGTGCCGACCACGATGGCCGGAACATTCTCCCGGGCAAACCATCGCTGCGCCGGTTCGGTCGAGCCGGCCAGGATCCAACACGCCGGCTGGTTGCCGGCCACCAGCTTGGCCAGCGCGCGGCCCGGCTGGCGCCCGACATACTTCTGGCCGTTGAAAAAATTCAGCCGGAATCCACCCTCGGCCAGCAGCGCCTGCAGGTCGTTCACCCAAAGCGTCGTGCCCGGACGCATCAGGTCGAGCGGCGAGGGCGTCAGCAGCCCGATCTCCCGCACCTGTCGGGCCGACTTGACCTGTGGAGCGAGCACGATGCGGTGACCGCGAGCCGGCTCCGCCCTGATCGCCCCGGCCCGCTGCAGCTGGGCCAGTGCCACCGTCAGCGTGCGGCGGCTCACGCGCAGCGAAGCGGCCAGCGAACGCTCGCCGGGCAGGAACTCGCTCCAGCGGCCCTGAGCGATCTCGGCCTTCAGGTGATCGGCGACTTGGGCGGGCAGCGATTGGAAACGCATGGTGGCTTCAATTTGGAGCCACCCACCATCTAAAAAGCATGCAAACATTCAACCCCGATATTCTCATCGTGGGCGGCGGCACCGGCGGCTGCGCCGCGGCCCTCGCCGCGGCGCGCTCCGGCCGCCGCGTCATTCTCACGGAGGAATGCGACTGGATCGGCGGCCAGCTCACCGCCCAGGCCGTGCCGCCCGACGAGCACGGCTGGATCGAGCGCTTCGGCTGCACCGCCAGCTACCGCCTTTACCGTGACCAGGTCCGCGCCCACTACCGGACTTTCTACCCGCTGAAACCCGGCCCGCGCGACTACCCCTACCTGAACCCCGGCAACGGCTGGGTCTCCCCGATCTGCCACGAACCGCGCGTCGGTCTCTCCGTCTTGCACGCGATGCTCGCCCCCCACGTGACCGCCGGACGCCTGCTCATCTGGCCCGAGCATGTTCCCGTCGCCACCGAGACCGCCGGCGCCGACCGTCTCGGCGCCGTCATCCTCCGCGACCGGCGCACCGGCCGCGACGTGCGCGTCGCCGCCCCGTACTTTGTCGACGCGACCGAAAACGGCGATCTCCTCCCGCTCGCCGGCATCGAACACGTCACCGGGGCCGAAGCCCGCGCCGACACCGGCGAACCCGACGCCAAGGACTTCGCCCAGCCCGACAACATCCAAGCCTTCTCGTTCTGCTTTGTGATGGACCACGATCCTGAGGCGAGCCACGTCGGCCCCGAGCCGGAAAACTACCGCTACTGGCGCAGCCATGTGCCGGCGCTCTCGCCGCCCTGGCCCGGCCCCTGGCTCGGCTGGAACGGCCTGAATCCGCGCACCATGGAGGTGTTTCCCTATCGGTTCGACCCATCCGGCGAACCGACCGGCCCCTTCGGCGGCCTGTGGGGCTTCCGCCGCATCCTCGACCGGAAGCTCTTCGTCGACGGCGCCTTCCCGAGCGACCTCTGTCTCGTAAACTGGCCGATGATCGACTACATCGGTGGCCACCTTCACGGCAACGATCCCGTCGCCCGCGCCCGACACATCGCCACCGCACGCGAACAGAGCCTGGCCCTGTTCCACTGGTTGCAAACCGAGGCACCTCGGCCCGACGGGGGCGCCGGTTGGCCCGGCCTGCGGCTCCGCGGCGATGTGACCGGCACGACGGACGGCCTCGCGAAAATGCCCTACATCCGCGAATCCCGGCGTATCCAAGCCGCGTTTACAGTCCGCCAACAGCACGTCGCCCAATCCTGCAGGCCGGGCGAAACGCTGGCTGAAACCTTCGAGGACAGCGTGGGCATCGGCTACTACCGCATCGATCTGCATCCGACCACCGGTGGCGACAACTACCTCGATGTCGGCAACCTTCCCTTCCAGATCCCCCTCGGCGCGCTGATCCCGAAACGCTTCGAGAACGTCCTGCCCGCCGCGAAGAACATCGGCACCACCCACATCACCAACGGCTGCTATCGCCTCCACCCGATCGAGTGGAACATCGGCGAGGCCGTCGGCGAACTGCTCGCTCACTGCCACGATCGAGGCCTGACACCCCGCCAAGTCCATCGCGACCACGCCCGCCGCGCCGCTTTTCAGGCGCGGCTCGTGGCTCGCGGATTCGAGCTCGCCTGGCCCAAGGACCTCGATCTCGAAGCCGGCGACCCGCACGCCCACGCGAGTTACCTGTACTACTGAAAGCCGGCGCCGGCCTGATCCCGGGACGTCACCAACGTGCCGTTTTCCACGGCGAAGGATAGACCCGCAGTTAGCCCGAGCACAGCCGGCGCAAAAGCCCGGCCAGCTCGGGTTTGCCGATCTGTCGCCTGGCAATCGCGATCATCGCCGCGTAAAGTTCGTCGGTGTGCCGGGGGACAGTCTGCCCGTTGAGCCGCAGGAACGTCAGCGCGGCTGCCATGCCGGTGCGTTTGTTGCCGTCGAGGAAGGCCTGCGACTCGGCCAGATGAAAGGCGTAGGCCGCCGCCACCTCGAAGAGGTCGCCCTGGGCGTAAAACCAGATGTTGCGTGGGTGCATGACGGCGCTCTTGAAGGCGGAGGCGTCGCGCAAGCCATCCTGGCCGCCGTGCTGCTCCAACGCGTAGCCGTGCAGCGCGGCGACCTGCGGCACCGATAAAAAGGCCGGCTCGTCGCTCACTGGCTGAGCTTGCGCATCAAGTCCGCGTGCTCGCCAAAAACCCACTTCGCCGCCTCGTCAAACGCGCGGTCGTCAGCCTCGCGCACCTGCGTGCGGTTGACGTCCAACGCATGCACGAAGTCGAGCACCTTGGCGCGTTCAGTCGGCGGCAGGGCTTTGATTTGGTCGATGACTTCGTAGGCGGTCATGGATGCGAACATACACAGGGGGGGTTGGTGGGCAAGCCGGGCGTTTCGAACCCTGCCGCCGAGAGGCAGCGCGCGGACACCTACTGGAGCCGGCGGATCGCTATTCCAACGTGGCCGCCCGATCGGCGCTCACGACCGTAAAGGCCGGCGATGAATTGCGCGTGGCCTTGGAGCTGAACAACCCGGCAACCCGCCTGGCCCTTCAGGTGCAAACCGACGATTATCACATGGTCGGCTGGGCTCCGCGTTACTTGATCGAAGACTTGAATCAGGCCATCGACGAATCGCCCGACGCCGTTTGCGCGAAGGTGGTGAAAGTGAATCCCGCGCCGGCTCCCGCCAATCAGCGCATCTTGGTGGAACCGACCGGTCGCTTGCCCGACGGACACAGCCTGATGTCGTCGTCAGATTTTCAGCTCTTGGTTCGATGAGCTGGATCGGGTCGTGGCGGACGGGGTCGGTCCTTACTTTTCAACCTCAATCAGAGTCCGTCCTCAATGTGGCCGAGGTTTCCGTCTCGAGCCATTTCGGCCTTTTTGCCGACTTCGGACGGTAATGACAGAGCGCGTTTCGATGCGAGGCAGGCGTTGCTGGAGAGCCATCCCTAGCCTCAGGTCATACTTTTTAACCTCGGCGGACTCATGACGGTAAAAACTCCAACGGTAGGCGTTGAATTGTCGCATCTCAGGGCTTTCGTTGGTCGGCCGCGTCGATAAGGGTGGTCGACATCCGAAGAACTCGCACCCTACTCTGAGGGGAGCCATCCATGGTTAATTCGACGCTCTCTCGAAATCGGGCAGGTCCGGCCTTGGGGGTTTCTCTCGCCTTTTTGCTGGTGGCGTTGTTTGCGCCGAAATCGGAAAGTTATGAAACCCTGCGGATTTTGGTGTTGGCCGTCACGCTCGTGACCACGGTGTCCTGCGCACTTTGGCTGGGGTTCTGGTTGAACGATCGGAAGCGGTATGTTCGCTTGAGGGCCGGTCAGGGCGTGATTGCGCGGTGGACCGTCGATCCGGCACAATGGGCGTTGTTTCGCGGGCTAAGCGAGGAGTGGGATAAGCGTAAAGGGGTGCGACCGAATTGCGTCAACCTCAAGCAGACTCCAGGCAGTCAGGGTATCGAAATTGTGGTGACGGGGGACTGCATTCTGATCGGAGACGATTTTTTCGCGATCGATACGGGCGTCGTCATCGCGGTTCGAGGGGCCTGGATGGAATTAACCCAGGTCATCCACCGACCTAACGGCTCTGCCTGGCATCTGGTCCTGCGTATCCCGTTCTCACCCAGCGCTGCGCAGCTCGGCGCTCAGATACAAGATCACTACAAACGCGTTCGCGTGGCCTCGTCGTGGACCGCCCGAAAAACGCTCGCTATCCTTTCGTTGGTCGTGGTCGGATTGCCCGTGTTGGGCGCACTGATAGCGGGATGGCTGACCGGTTGGGGGCGGTGAGGGGAGATTGACGGAGAAACGGGGGCCGGGTTTTCGCCTCACGCATGTCTCGATCCCGCGCATTGCCGCGGCAAACGACCTCTGCTCGGTGTCCCGGGTGCGCGAACGGCTGAAAGGGGTCGCACCGCACTTCTCGCATTTTGGCAGCGGGTCGGAAAGGCTGCGAGGAGTTCGTGAATGACCGACCTGCCCGCGATCTGGCTCTGGCAAAGTGAAAAATGCGGTGCGACCCCTTTCGGGATGGCCTCAATCAGAGTCCGTCCTCAATGCGGCCGAGGTTTCCGTCTCGAGCCATTTCGGCCTTTTTGCTGACTTCGGTCGGTGATGACAGAGCGCGTTTCGATGCGAGGCAGGCGTTGCTGGAGAGCCATCCTCAGGCTCAGGTCATACTTTTTAACCTCGGCGGACTCATGACGGTAAAAACTCCAACGGTAGGCGTTGAATGAAGATTCACGGTAGTCGCTACAGATTCAAATTAACGCCGCGCGGCGTACCGGTGAAGCGGCACTGCCTATCGGCGTTTCCGCCCTGCTCGCAATCGGCCAGCCGTCCATCGGGGACTGCGCCGACAGTCGAGTACCGCCCACACCAAGACATCCTCGTCGACTATGTCGTAGTAGACAGCGTACGGAAACACGCGCGCCAACAGCCGATGAGAACCGTAAACGGAACGGTGAATGCCCGCATACAACGCCAACGAATCGATGTCAGCGTAAAGCGAATCGAGGAAATAATCCCCCAAGGTCTCCCGCTGGACCTCGTAGAAAGCGCACCCGTCCCTCAGATCCAGCTCCGCCGCCCCGAGAATCCTAACGCGCACGCGCCTGACTCCGGATCCGATCCTTGGCCTCCGCCCACTCCGAAAAGCGATCGTCGCCGTTCGCCTGCGATTTCTTGCGAGCCGCGAGGACACCTTTGTGCCAAGCCGGCGAAGCCAAAGTCTTATCGTTCTCCCTTAGGCTCGCCCACACCCGCTCCATGACTTCCATTTTTTCGGGAACGGTCATTCGATCCAAAGGAAGTGAAACGGGAACCATGACCGTATGGTCACTCGATTCACGGATTGGTCAAGCCAGCTACGCGCCCCGAAGTTTGGCGGAGCGCGACGCGCCCGTGGCGACAAATGCGCAATGGGCCCACACCGAGGAACTTGGGCTAAGGGGTCGCGTCGTGTGGTTTGTAGTTCACGAAAAACAGTCCAATCACGACTTGACGGCCACCGCTAGTCGGTTGCACGCCGCTACGAACGGCTGAAAGGGGTCGCACCGCACATCTCGCATTTTGGCAGCGGGTCGGAAAGGCTGCGAGGAGTTCGTGAATGACCGACCTGCCCGCGATCTGGCTCTGGCAAAGTGAAAATGCGGTGCGACCCCTTTCGGAATGGCCCGCCCTCAATTTTCGTTTCTTTCCTTCGTGAATCGGCGATGCGTTTGTGGACCGCGGTAAGCGCGAGGAGGCAGTCGGAGACCTGCACTACTTCGGAGGGAGTGCGGTGCGGAGGAAGCGGAGAAAATTCTCCGAGAGGATGCCGGCGATGTCGGTCTCGCGATAGCCGCGGGCGCGGAGAAGGGCGGGGAGTTTTTGGAGGTCGGCGATCGAGGCGAGGTCGAGCGGGACTTGCTCGGTGCCGAACGCGCCGTCGAGGTCGCTGCCGAGGCCGACAGCGCGGGCGTGGCCGATGAGTTGGCAGTAGTGATCGATATGATCGACGAGCGTGGCGAGATGGAGATTCGTGGACTGCGGGGTGGTTTGGCTGCGGGTCCAGTTGGGCAGCATCATCCACGCGTCGAGGCAGACGCCGACGACGCCACCGCGGGCGGCGAGGGCGAGGAACTGATCGTCGGGGAGTTGGCGTTGGTGCGCGACGAGCGTGCGGGAATTGTGGTGACTGGCCCAGACTGGACCACGGTAGAGGTCGAGGGCGTGGCGGCAGCAATCGTCGCTAAGGTGCGTGACGTCGAGGATGAGGCCAAGTTCGCCAGCGAGGCGGAGGAGGTCGAGGCCGCGCGCGGGGAACGGGCCGGTCGTGCTGGTGCCCTGCGCATAGACGCCGGGTCCGTAGTGGGCGGGGCCGAGGGCGCGCAGGCCGTCGGCGTGGGCACGGGCGAGATAATCGAGCGAGATGAGGGAGTCGGCGCCTTCGAGGCTGCGGAGGTAACCGATGGGGAGGTAGGCGGCGGTGGCGTCGTCGAGTGTGGGCGATTGCCAGCGGGTGAGGTGATCGTCGAGCGAGCCGCGGTCGACGATGGGAGTGAGTTCGCCGGCTTCTTCCATGGCGCGATACCAGGCGAGTTGGGCTTGGGTCATGGCCCAGGCCTGGGCGGGTGAGTGCCAGCCGAAGACGGGGCTGTAGGCGTCGTGTTCGAGGCGGGCAAGTTGCGTGGCGACGCAGACGGCGATGCGACCACGGCGCATTTCGGGGAGGGAAACAGTGCCGTGGCCGCGGTCGGGTTTGTCGCGGAGGTGGGCTTCGCGTTGACGAATCTCACCGAGGGAGCGCGTGAGGTCGCGGTTCCACTCTATGGCATTCATCGCGAGGTCGAGGTGGGCGTCGAAGATCAGAGGCGGGGACGGCATGAAAGGAGTGGCCACAAAAGGCACAGAAGGGGCAAAAAATGGAGAGGCGAGAGGAACCGCGAAACACACGAACTACACGAAAAGAAAGCGGAGGAGCCAGGCGTGTGGTGTCAAAGGAAGAGGCTGAGGGCGAGGGTGAGGCCGAGGCCGATCAGGCTTATGAGGGTGGTGGCGACGGTCCAGGTGCGGAGGGTCTGGCTCACGGTGAGGCCGAGGCAGTCTTTCACGATCCAGAAGCCGCCGTCGTTGAGGTGAGAGGCGAAGAGCGAGCCGAAGCCGAGGGCGATTACGAGGAGGGCGCGGTTGATTTCGGGATGCGCAGCGAGCAGCGGAGCGAACAGGCCGGCGGCGGTGGTGATCGCGACGGTGGCGGAGCCGGTGGCGACGCGGATGAACGCGGCGATGAGCCAGCCGTAGAGAAGCGGCGGGAGGTGAATCTGGCCAGCGAGGGCGCCGAGGGCGTTGGACACGCCGGCTTCGCTGAGGACGCGGGCAAAGCCGCCACCTCCGCCGACGACGAGGAGTGTCATGCCGATGCTCGCGACGCTTTGCTCGGTGAAACCGAGGAGTTGGGGGCGCGAGAATTTGGCGGCGCGTCCGAACATGAAAAAAGCGGCGAAGAGGGCGAGGGCGAGCGCGGTGACGGGATGCCCAAGAAACACGAGGCTGGTGCGGAAGGCGTGGGTGGCGGGGAGGGTAAGTTCGGCAGCGGAGGCGGCGAGCATCAGCGCGATGGGGAGCGCGGCGACAAACGCGGTGCCGGCAAAACTCGGGAGCGGGCGGGCTGTGGCAGGGGAAGCGGTGAGCGGTGGCGTGGCGACGGGGACGCGGGGCGCGATCCAGCGAGCCAGGACGGGACCGCCGAGGAGCGCGGCAGGAATGCCGACGAGAAACGCGAAGGCGAGGACGAGGCCGTTGTTGGCGCCAAGGGCGTTAATCGCGACGACGGGGCCGGGGTGCGGCGGCGTGAGGCAATGCATCGTGCCGAGAAACGCGACGAGCGGGAGCGCGAGGTAGAGGAAGGGGCGTTTCGTCGCGTGCGTGAGCGAGATGAGCACGGGCAAGAGGAGGAGCAGGCCGACGGTGAACCAGGTGACGAGGCCGACGACGAGGGAAAGGGTGATGATGCACCACACAGCGCGCGCGGGGCCGAAAAAGCCGCTCAAGCGCTCCGCGAGCACGGAGGCGCCTCCGGACTCGGCGAGGAGTTTGCCGAGCATCGCACCGAGGGCGATCACTGCGGCGATGCCGCCGAGTGTGGAGCCGACACCGTCCTGGAAGGCTTTGAGGGCGGCGAGCGGGGCCATGCCCGCGCCGAAGCCGACGAGGAGCGCGGCGAGGAGGAGGGCGACGAAGGCGTTGAGTTTTTGCCAGGTGACGAGTGCGACGAGGAGGGCGATCGCCGCTAGTGCCAGGAGGAGGAGCGAGAGTGGCGTGGTCGCGGTCATGTTTGAGGAGATGGATTCGGACAGGCACCACGGAAAACGCTTAGGACACGAAAGTCAGAGAAAAACGAAGCGTGACGATTGGATGCTCAAGCGGCGGGCGCGGGCGGTGACTTGCCACTCGTCGACGATGCGGTGGTCGCGCACGACATGCACGCGGTCGTGGAGGGCGACGGTTGGGCAGATGTGCCAAGGGAGCGCGGAGAGCACGGTGCCGACGGGTAAGTCGGCGGCGTGGGCGATCTCGATGACGGCTTCAACGCGGGCATGCACGCCATGCTCGAATTGAAGGGCCTCGCGTGTCGCTGGCGCCGCAAGCCCTATCGCAGCCTGACCGACGCAGAGATGGAATCGTTCGCCGGCGGGTGAAGAAGCTCGGCTTGCCGGACTGACCGCGGGCCGGCGGTCGAAGCGGTGCGGCTTATTTTCGGCACCAGGGACTGGAGCGCAGCAAGTTCGATTTTCCGAATGCGAAGCCGGTTCAGCCGATGGTTGTCGGGCCGGCCGCCGGCGCAGTAGGCGAGCAACACGGATTTTCCGGTGAAGTGCATCGCGGTGTAACAGTAGCCCTCCTGCGTGGTGTCGTTCCGATCGACGAGGAAAGTCGAACCCCAGGTCGCATCGGTGGTGCCGTCGCCGACCGCGCCGACCAGCGGAGTGCGGTCGCCGCCGGGCTCCTCGAGCGGACGGGTCTGGTAGTTCGGAATCGGATTCCAAATGGCGAGAAGCAGGTTGGAACCGGGCAGACGTTTCATCGAGAGCGGCGAGACCGGGGACGTGAACCGGGACGGCTGCGGCACGGTCCAGGTGTTGCCGCCGTCAGAGGAGAAAAATTCGTACTGCCGGCCCAAGTCGGTGCGGGCGTAAGCCCAGAGCGTGCCGTTCGCCATCTCGACGACTCCCGGCTCCTGCAATCCGGCAATCGTGTGCGGGCTCGGCAGCGTGCACATCTGCGCGGACTCGCGCCAGGTGCGACCGTCATCGTCGGAGAGGAAAAACGTGGCGATGGCACGCCAGTCGCGCGAGGAATCCTCGTTCGCTTCGTGGACTTTGCGGTGCCAGGCGGCGGGAATCACCAACCGCCCCGAGGCGAGCCGGATCACGCGGTCGTTGTTGACCACGTAATACTCGGCCGCCGGCATGCACATGACGGGAGCGGACCACGTGCGGCCTTCGTCCGTGGAACGCCGCAATTGCATGCGGAGGTCGTGCCAACTCATACGGAGGCAGTAGAAGAGTCCAAGGTCGCCATTACCAAGGCGGAGCAGCGAGACGCTCATCACGTTCATCGCCTTCTCTTCGTTCGGCGTCGCGATGACGGTGTCGCCACTCCACGTTTCGCCCTCGTCCGACGAAATACGGGATGCGAGCACGGCCTTGGCGTGGTCGTCGTAGGAGTCGCCGACAAAATGACTGTAGACGAAAAGAATCCGCCCGTCCTTCAACGTCGCGAAGGAGCCCTCGCTGTTGCGGGCATTGCCCTTCGACGGCGGCAACTCGAGCACGCTGCGACTGGTGGCTACCGGGATAGCCGCGGTGCCAGCGAGGCTCGGGGCGGCAACCGACGAGACGGCGCCGACCAGGAGAGCGAAGATTGCAGTCAGAAGGGAGCGGCAGGAGGTGGTCATGCTTGAAAAGGGACGGGGTCGATTGCGAAACATCGCGAACGGACGGCGGCACGACCGCCGATGCGGTCGTGCCGCGCCGACATCAGGGCGCCAGGACCCAGTCCTGGTTCACGCGGGTGAACGTGATGAACTCGTAGCTCGCTTTCGTGCCGCGTTCCCAGAGGACGCCAACCGAATTGTCCTTCAGCAACGCGGTCTCCGAGTAGGCCGCAAAGTCCGTCGAGATCGTCTTGCCCGATCCGAAGGTCTTGCCGTCGTCCGTGCTGGTGCGAAGCACGAGGTGCTTGCGCTCCTTCCCGATCGGGCCGGTCCAGAGCAGCCGTCCCTTGCCGCCGGTGGGAACGTAGCGCTCAAGGGCGCATGCGACCGGAGTAACCGCGATGCCGGTCCGGGCCGGAGTCCATGTGATCCCGCCATCCTTGCTCTCCGCGAACCAGCGGTTGGCCACGCCTTCGTCCTGACGCATATCGAGCAGAATGCGACCGTCGTTGAGCTCGGCTACCTGACACTCGCTGCCCTTGAGCGGGCCGCCCGGCGTCGGGACCTTCTCCCCGCGATGCCACGTCTGGCCGTGGTCGTCCGAATAGACGGTGAAGACGGCGTAAGGCATTTCCCAAAAGGCGATCAGCAGGCGGCCCTTGCTCGTCTGGATCGCGCCGCCGGGGCCGGGCACGCTCACGTTCCATTTCGGATCCTTCATGTCGCGGGATACGGAAGTCATGTCGATCGGCTCGGACCACGTCTTGCCGTTGTCGCCGGTCCAGCGGGCGAAGTTCGCCATGTCATCGCTGCCGGGCCGCGCGGTCAGCGAGCTGCGCTTCGGTCGGCCGCGGATGTAGAAAACCCAGAGCTTGCCGTTGGTGCGGTCGAGGATCGTGGCGGGATTGGCCGACGACCACTCCTCGCCGAAATCCTCGAGTACGGCCATCTTCGACCAAGTGGCGCCGTTGTCGGTGCTCCGCTTGTAGACGAGGTCGACGTCCTGCCGGCCAAAGCCGGGATCTTCACGGGTGTATTTGCGGGCCTCCGCGAAGGCGATGAGCGAACCATCCGCCGCCGTCTCAATCGCGGGGATGCGAAACGTATGGTAGCCGTCGGTGCCGGAGGTGAAAACGTTGACCTGAGTCAACGTGGGCGCGGCGAGGGCCGTCGAAGCAGTCAGTAACGCCAAGGGGATGAAGCGTGGGAAGTGCATGATGGACTTGCGGATGGGGGCACCGGCGGGCGGCCAGATGCAACAGAAAAATGCAAAAGGCGTTATAAATTCAAAAGACGGTAGAGTAGGCTAAAAGGGGTAGGCTAAAAGGGTCGCACCGCACTTCTCACATTCTGGCAGCGGGTCGAACTGGACCGTTCCGCCGCTCGCGGCCTCATGAGTGCGAAACGTTGCGTTGCGTTCAAACACTCCACGGCTCTCGGAAACGCTCTCGGACGATCCGGCGAAACGCCGATCGACGACCCGCAGGCTTCGCCTTTCAGTTTACCTCGGAGGAATTCGATCGCTTGAGGTCACGAAGTGTGACCTCAAGTGCGGAGCCCGGCACCGGAGAACTTAGAAAAAGGGGTCGCGTCGTGCGGTCGGTAGTTCGCGAAAAACCGTCGGACCCCACTTTAATGGCCACCTCTTATCGTCTGTAAAACGCTCTGAAATTTCGATAGGCGAATTCGGCCGGCCCGACGCTAAGGCACCCCACCCTCCCCAAAGTTTGACCCATCCGTCACAGCGGCGAGGCGCGAAGAAGCGAGTGGCATGGTCCCTATTCGTAATCGTGGATCTCTGCCAACACGCGGCTTTGGGTAGGATAACAGCCCATAGCGTGCGTCGACGGGAACGGTCATAATGATGTCCGCTTCGTAAAGCGACATCCGCGGAG
>Ga0105047_10005683_pt1 | contig 21305 bp, 18 predicted proteins | sample MAT04_FD_78384 | JGI IMG/M metagenome (GOLD analysis project Ga0105047, IMG submission 78384) | Freshwater microbial communities from Lake Fryxell liftoff mats and glacier meltwater in Antarctica - MAT-04 (megahit assembly) | ecosystem: Environmental > Aquatic > Freshwater > Ice > Liftoff... | reverse complement strand
CCACGCTCCTTCCCGCCATCGGGCTGGTCTGCTCAGGAGGTCACACCGCGCTATACCAAGTGCGAAGCTGGATCGACATCACCCGCATCGGCCAGACGATCGACGATGCGGTGGGCGAGGCGTACGACAAGGTCGCCGCGATCCTCGGTCTCGGCTATCCGGGCGGGCCGGAGATCGACAAGCTGGCGCGAGAAGGCAATCCGAAAGCGATCGCTTTCCCCCGATCGCGGCTGGACAAGGAGTCGCTCGATTTCTCGTTCTCCGGATTGAAGACCAGCGTGCTCTACCACGTTCGCGGGCACAAAGGCCGCGAGCGACCGGCCGGAAGCGTGACGCCGGCGGAGTTGCGGGATGTGTGTGCGAGTTTTCAGCAGGCGTGCATCGACGTGCTGCTGATGAAGATCCGCCGGTCGATGAAGCAGTACGACGCCCGTTCCGTCATCATCGGCGGCGGGGTGAGCGCCAATCGCGGCCTGCGCGATGCGATGTCAAGATTCGAACTCCCTTCGCACTTCCCGCCCATGCAGTACTGCACCGACAACGCCGCCATGATCGCGGGGCTGGGACAGGTGCTGCTGAATGAAGGTCTGACCAGTGATCTGTCGATGGACGCGGTGACGTCCGGTTCGATCCCGGGAAGTTAGAACTGGGTTCCACGGCTTGGTACGCCAAGCCGTGGTGTACGATCGAGCCTTCCACGGCTTGGCGTACCAAGCCGTGGCACCCGGATAGAGTGATATGCCTGAACGCATCCACAATCTCAAGCCCCTCCTCGTCCGTCCGAACGACGGTCACAAGGGTTTGTTCGGCCGCGTGCTGATCATCGGTGGGAACGCCGAGATGATCGGCGCGCCGGCGTTTGCGGGCGCGGCGGCGTTTCGCGCGGGCGCGGGGCTGGTGCAGATCGCGACACCCAAGGCGATCCTGCCGTTTTCCCTCTCGGTCGAACCGGAACTGATCGGCCTGTCGCTGCCTCCCAGCAAGAAGAAATGGGACGCCGCGACCGCCGCCGCGGATGCGATCGTCATCGGGCCGGGGTTGGGACAACTCCCCGAAGCGAAAAAGCTGCTCGACAGCGTGCTCAAGCTCGATAAGCCGCTGGTGATCGACGCTGATGCGCTGAACCTGTTAGCCAGTCACAAATCCTGGCCCAAAAAGGTCGGCGCGCGCTGCGTGCTCACGCCGCACCCGGGTGAGATGAAACGCCTCGGCAAGCTTTTCGGCAAACCCGATCAAACGCAGACATCTGAAGACCGCCTCGACACCGCGCTTCGGGCCGCACAGGCGTTTCGGCAGGTCATCGTCCTCAAAGGCGCTAAAACAATCGTCACCGACGGCGATCGCTTCTACATCAACCCCACCGGCGACAGTTCCCTCTCCAAAGCCGGCACGGGCGATGTGCTGACGGGCATTTGCGCGACACTGCTTGCACAGGATGTCGATTCCTTCGACGCCGCCTGCATGTCGGTCTGGATCCACGGCAAAGCGGGTGAGATCGCCGGCGCGAAGATCGGCCAACGCAGCACCACCGCGCGCGATGTCATCGCATCGATCGGCGAAGCGTTTGACGCGTACGCGAGTACGTTTGGCGAAGCGCAATGACGTGGCGTGGGCGACCCGCCCACGCGATAAAAGGATGTATTTCCTTGCGTGGGCAGGATGCCCACGCCACGTTATTGGGCTTCCATCAACCGCGCGACTTCCTGGCAGTCCTTATCGCCACGGCCGGAGAGGTTCACGATGATGATCTTGTCCTTGCTCAGCGTCTTGGCGAGTTCGGCGGCGTGGTAGATGGCGTGGCTGGTTTCCAGCGCGGGGATGATGCCTTCGGATTTTGCGAGGAGACTGAAGCCTTCGAGGGCTTGGTTGTCGTCGACCGAGACGTACTGGACCCGGCCGGTGTCTTTCCAGAAGGCGTGTTCGGGGCCGACGCCGGGGTAGTCGAGGCCGGCGGAGCAGGAGTGGACGTCGGCAGTCTGGCCGTCGTCGTCCTGGAGGACGTAGCTGAGCGATCCGTGCAACACGCCGGGCTTGCCGGAGCAGAGCGCCGCCGCGTGCTGGCCAAGCGCCGTGCCGCGTCCGCCGGCTTCAACGCCGATCATCTTCACGCTCTTGTCCTCGGCGAACGGCGCGAAGATGCCCGCCGCATTGCTGCCGCCGCCCACGCAGGCGACGACGTAATCGGGCAGGCGGCCTTCCATCTTCTGGCACTGGACTTTCGCCTCCTGACCGATCACGGCCTGGAAGTCTCGCACGATCGTCGGGAACGGGTGCGGGCCGACCACGCTGCCGATGATGTAGTGCGTTTTTTCAACCGATCCCATCCAGTCGCGCATCGCTTCGTTGGTCGCGTCCTTTAGCGTTTTGGAACCTGAATGCACTTCGATCACGCGGGCACCCATCAGCTTCATGCGGAAGACGTTGAGGTTCTGCCTGCGGACGTCTTCGGCGCCCATGTAGACGTCGCAGTCCAGCCCGAAATACGCCGCCGCGGTGGCGCTGGCGACGCCGTGCTGGCCGGCACCGGTTTCGGCGATGATTCGCTTCTTGCCCATCCGCAGGCAGAGCAGCGCCTGGCCGATGGTGTTGTTGATCTTGTGGGCGCCGGTGTGGTTCAGGTCTTCGCGCTTCAGATAGATCTTCGCCCCGCCGACTTTTTCGGTCAGCCGCTTGGCGTAATACAGCCCCGAAGGCCGGCCGACGAACTCGCGCAAAATCTTGTGAAACTCATCCTGGAACTTCGGATCCGCCTTGGCGCGGAGGTACTCGTCCTCGAGCAATTCGAGGGCCGAAACGAGCGTCTCAGGTACGAAAACGCCCCCGTACTGGCCGAAATGGGAGGGGAGGCGCTGGGGAACGGTTGCGGTGACGACAGCGGGCATAGCGTAATGGTATGGATGTGAACGCGACACGTCCATAACGGCGTTTGTGGGAGGTTCGTTTTCATTTGCCGGGGCTCTGCCGATTGCTAGAATAGCGACATGGTCGTCGTAGCCGATCCAGTTCCAATGGAGAAAGATGCGTCGGGAACCTATCGCGTCGGCGGGACGCGCGTCACGCTTGATGTCGTTATATCGGCGTTCGATCGCGGGGCGAGTGCTGAGGCGATCGTGCAAAAGTTTCCGACGCTCAAACTTTCGCACGTGTATCACGTGCTCTCGTACGTGCTCCAACACCGCGAAGAAATCGACCAATACCTCGTCGAGCAAGATGGGCAGGCCAAAGAGATCGACGCGCGTTGGGAGTCGATTTATCCATCCGCCGATATGCGAGAACGATTGCGACTTCTCCGTGATCGCGCCGCCCAGCGGAGCCGCTCGTGATGGTCCTGCTCGCCGACGAGTGTTTTGACGACGACATCCTGAACGGCCTTGTGCGGGTTTATCCCGAGGCAGACATCGAGCGCGTTCAAGACGTAGGGCTGATGGGCTCGGCCGACGACGAAATTCTCGCGTGGGCTGCGACGCAAGGCCGAATCGTCCTCAGCCATGACGCCAAGACGCTGAAGGATACGTTCTACAGGCGTCTGGCGGGGGGCGAACCCGTTTCCGGGGTGATCTTGTTCCCCAAGTCGATGGACACGGGTATCGCCGTCGAACTGCTGCATCTCATCTGCACGTGCAGCGAGCAGACGGAGTGGACGGGGCGGGTTTACCAGTTCGCGTCGAAACCTTAAGCGCCTTACGCCGCTTCCGCTTCGATCGCTTTCGCCTTCTTCGCCGCGTGCCAGACGACGCTCGTCCAGTAGCCGAAGATCGCGCCGGCGACGCCCATCGTCGCGTAGTGCAGCGGCAGGGGCCTTGCGGCGCCGGCGAGCAGGCCGCGAACGTCGCCGATCAGGTAGCCGGCGGGGTTGAACATTCCGGTGTAAAGATACGCGATCACGCCCGCCAGCATCGTCCCGGCGATGTACCAGACGCTCCCGCGAACGACGTAGCTCTGGTGGATGAACGTGCTGGCGATCAGGCTGGCGAGGCAGACCGACGCCAGCGTCTGGCCCTTCAGCGGCGATTGGCATAGCAGCATGAGCAGCACCAGCGTCGCCAGCGCCTGAAGCGCGACAGCGGTGAGGCAGTCGCCGAGGGTGTCGGGGTCGTCGGTCGGAACGGGTTCAGCGACGATGCCGGAGCCGGCGAGACGATCCACGATCCAGCTCGTCCCGATCCAGACCACGCCGAGCACCGCCGATTCGATGGCAAGGCTCGTGTAGATGGCGGCAGAGCCGGTATCGAGCAACACGTTGCGGATATCCCCGCCGTGCGATGGCAGCGTGATCAGGCCGATCGCGCAGCAGAACAGCCCGGCCTCGCATCGCACCCGGCCGACCAATAGCGAGATCAAGACCGAAATCACCGGGATGCCGACGATCACCAGCACCCAGCCAATGACCGGCTGCGTCATCAGGCTGCCGGAGACGCGGGCATAGGCGGGCAGGCCCAGCCACGTAGTCAGCGCGTGCCAGATCCCGTAACAAAGCACCGCGCCGATCCCGAACAACAACTTCTCGGCGGTCGTAAATGCAACACTGACATCGGACGGACGCGTGAACATCGTAGTTGGATTCCTTCCCGTGGGCTGACTCCGCCCGTAGCATCTTCAATCATGACGGATTTGCAACGAAACGAAGGATTGTTTCCCGGCGACGACACGGACGTCGCCGAGCCCCACGGGGCCGCCGTCCGGTCGGACGGGCCGTTCGCGGGGGTCGCGATCGAGCAATCTATCGACCACGTGCTCGACTATTCCGTCCCTCCAAAGCTCCAATCCCGCATCGAAGTCGGCCAGCGCGTGAAAGTTCCGCTAGGACGCGGTAACCGCTCCGCGTTCGGTTACATCGTCCGCCTGACCGACACCTGCGATTATCCCAAGACCAAGCCCATCGCCGAGATCGACGACGACCGCGTGCTGGTGCGCCCGAAAATGATGGAGCTGGCGCGCTGGATCAGCCGGTACTACGTCTCGCCATTGGGCATGGTGCTGGAAAGCATCATTCCCAGCGCGGTAAAAAAGCGCATCGGCCTGGGCTACACGCGCCAGGTCCGTCCGGCGAAATCACGTGAGCAGATTCAGGCGATCCTGGAAGTGACCAAGAGCGCCAAACGCCGCACGATCCTGGCGCACTTGCTACAGATCGAAGCGGGCAAATCGGTCGAACTGCATCAACTGGCGCTCGAAGCCGGCTCGACCGTGCAACTGGTCCGCAAGTTGGCCGGCGCGGGGCTGGTGACGATCACGGAGGAAGCGGATTTGGCGTCGCTTGATGCGCGCACGCTCGATCCGACCCTGGTTCCGCCGAGCTACGAACCGAATGAGGAGCAGGTGCGCGTGATCGAATCGGTCCGGGCGCGGCTGAATTCCGGCTTCAGCTCCAATCTTCTCGTCGGCGTGACCGGCAGTGGCAAAACGGAAGTCTATTTGCGGTGCATCGAAACGGTCGTGGCGATGGGGAAGCAGGCGATCGTGCTGGTGCCCGAGATCGCCCTGACCCCGCAAACCGTCCGCAGGTTTGTCGAGCGGTTTCCGCGGATCGCGGTGCAGCACTCGGCGTTGACGAATACGGAGCGGCATCAGTTCTGGCAACGCATCGCCACCGGCGACGCTCAGGTGGTGGTGGGGGCGCGCAGCGCGATCTTCGCGCCGACAAGCAAGCTGGGGCTGATCGTCGTCGATGAAGAACACGAACCGAGCTACAAGCAGGACAGCATCCCTCGCTACCACGCCCGCGACGTGGCGATTAAGCGGGCGCAGCTGGAGGACATTCCGGTCCTGCTCGGAAGCGCGACGCCGAGCTTGGAAAGCTGGCTGCGGATTGGAAAACCGGGTGGGTCGGGCGTCGTGGGTGGTGGGTCGGAGGTCGAGAACCAGGCGAGCACCACCTCCGACCCCCGGCCCCCGACTCCCGACCGACGTCACCTGCTACGCCTCGATCATCGCGTGCGCGGCCTTGCGTTACCGAAAGTCGAACTGATCGACCTTCGCGAAGTGAACAAGATGCGCAAGGGCATCCATCTGCTGAGCGCGCGCCTCGAGAAGACGCTGACCGAAACCATCGCCGCCGGCGAGCAGGCGATATTGCTGCTGAATCGGCGCGGGTACGCCAACTGCATCTTCTGCAACCACTGCAATGAGGCCGTCAAGTGCAAGTATTGCGATGCGACAATGACCTATCACCGCGCCAGCGACATCAAGCCGCTCGACCAAACCACCGCCGGCGGGGTACATGCGGGGCAGATGCACTGTCACTACTGCCTTGCGGTCAACCCATTGCCGGCGACGTGTCCGACGTGCGGGAAAAAGCTCTCGCTCTTCGGCCTCGGCACGCAGCGGGTGGAAGAGGAACTGGCACGCAAGTTCCCCGGCATCGCCTACGCCCGGGCCGACAGCGACACGATGCGATCCAAGTCGGATTATGAGCAGCTTCTCTCCAAGTTCGGCCGCGGGGAGATTCAGGTGATGCTGGGGACGCAGATGATCGCCAAGGGGCTGGATTACCCCAACGTGACGCTCGTCGGCGTCGTCAGCGGCGACACCGCGTTGTCGCTGCCCGATTTCCGCGCCGCCGAGCGGACGTTCCAGCTCATCACGCAGGTGGCGGGGCGTGCGGGGCGCGGCGATAAGCCGGGGCGCGTAATCGTGCAGACGTTTCTGGGGCATGATCCGGCGCTGGCGATGGCGCTCAAGCACGATTTCGAAGGCTTCGCCGCCGGCGAACTGGCGCACCGCAAGCAGGCGAACCTGCCGCCTTACGAGCGGATGGTGCGGATCGTGCTGCGGGATCAATCGGTGGACGACCTCCATCAGCGCAGCGACGATCTCGCCGGGGCTTTGAACCAGCAGATCGCCGATTCCGGGGCACCGGTCGAACTGCGCGGGCCGATGCCGTGTGCGATCGAGCGGATCGCGAATCACCACCGCGCCCAGATCGTGTTGACCAGCCCCAGCGCCGCCGCGATCCAGCACGTGATGGCGGTGTTGCGCGTCGACCGCGGGCTGGTGTCGAACGATCGTGTCGCGGTGGATGTGGATCCGGTGTCGATGCTGTAGGGGGTGGCGGGGGACGCATCGCTGGCAGCACGGATCGTGTGGCGTACGGCCGCATCCACAAGCCATGGACAACATGCCGCATGCGACAACCCATGCACGCATCTTGCAAATCCAATTCGTCCCGGTACTCTCACATGCGTTACGCAGGCGGCAATTGCCCGTCGCGAGAGAAATCGCGACGAAGGGAAGTCGGTTCAAATCCGACGCGGACGCGCCGCTGTGAGGGACGTTAAGTCTCTCGCCCAGATGCCACTGTTCTCCGGACACGGGGAATGGGAAGGCGGGCGAGAAGGATGTCCCAAGCCAGAAGACCTGCCTGCGTGGACCCGGAACTTGTTGTTTCGGGTCGCTTGGTGATCGTCCTCGCGACGCGGTTTTGAACCGCTTGGGACGCCCGGGCTCGAACGCTGGCCTGGCATGGCTGCGTCCTGGACGCGTCAACACGACGACCGTACGGATGTACCCATCGACATAAGCACAGACTTCGATCCCTCGGCTTTCCCCGGCGCTGAAATTCGCCCGCGAAAGACGAGGGATTTTTTGTTGGCTCTCCTCGCGGAAAGGTGAGCTGCGAAAGAGGTTTGTGATGCGTTTGTTCTCTCTTTGCGGCGCGGTTGCCGCTATCTCGGTTTCGTATGCGGGTGCGGCGACGAATTTTGTCAGTTCGGTTTCCGCCTACACGCCGGGTAACGTCTTTATCGCCTCGGGGGCGTCATACAATCAGACCGCCAGCGCGATCGGCCCGTCGTCGCCGATCGTGGGTGGGGGTACGGTATACGCGGGCATATTGACTCCCTTTAACGCCCATTACGGGACTGATCAACTCGTCGTCATCGGGCAGGGAACCGGTTCGATCACGATGCAGTTCGCTGCACCCGTGATTGTGAATGCCGAGACGAAGGTAGGCATCTACACGAACGTTGCATTCGAGGACGTCGCCTTCCCTGTCGGCGGCTTTTCGGAGAATGCGCGGAACTACGGGTTCACTGAGTATAGTGCAGAGCGTACGGCGGTTGTTGAGGTCGGAGACGCGGCGGGGAACTTCGTTTCGCTCGGTCGACAAGTATTCGACGATCCGACCAACTACTACAACAACGCCGCGTCCGCTTACCAGTATCCCGCGCCCGCGAACCCGGATTTCGCGGACTTCGGCAAGCCATACGACGGGACCGCGTCCTTCAATGGACGCAGCCTTGCCCAAGGCATCGCGCTGCTCAACGGATCGGCCGGCGGAACATGGGTTACCGTGCCGGAGTCCGTGTCCATAGACGTCGTGACGCAGATTCGCATCAGCGACACGATGTGGCGGCTGGACGATGGCACGTTGGTCGATCAACGCACCAGCATCTATAGACCGGAATTATATGTGAAACCCGCAGACCTCTTCATCGACGCCGCGGTCGCCATCCCTGAGCCGGCGCTGCTCGGCTTGCTCGCGTGTATGTCGGTCTTGAGTTTGCGTCGTCGGGTTACGCGTTAACTTCCCTGCCACGTCCCTTTCCGGCGTATAAATACACGCCGGGAAGGGCGTGTGGAGTCCATGATGATTGAGCGAAGTACAACAAACACGTCTGCAACTCGACGAGGTTTCACGATCATCGAGCTGCTCGTCGTCGTTGGGATCATCGCCGTGTTGATTGGTCTGATCCTGCCGGCGATAAAGGCTGCGAGAGAATCGTCGCGCGGCGTGGTCTGCCTGTCGAACCTTCGTCAACTGGCATTGGCCGCCAGTGCGTACGCCATCAACCACGGCGGGTTCTATCCTCCGTCGGCGTACGACGGAGAAGACGCGACAAATTACTACGGCTACACATGGGATTTTACACTCGTGCTCACCAAGGCGACGGGTGTGCGCTCAATTCGTCCGGGTTTGCTGTGGGCTGATCAAGGCGACGGACGGATACAGCAGTGTCCGTCGTTTGACGGTCGGTCCAACGCACTGATGGATCCGTATACCGGGTACAATTACAACTACAGTTTTATCGGGCGCGGTAAGGCGGGCTCGACATTCTATCCGCCGGCGCGGTTGGCTCAGGTCAAGTCGCCCACGCGGACCGCGCTTTTCGGGGATGGCCAGTACGCTCAAGGCGCGAACAAGTACATGCGGTCGCCTCTGACCTCGTCCTTCGACACGTTCGGCGGCCGCACTGCCGGGACGCAGGGGTTTCGGCACCGTCGAAAAACCAATGTCGCGTTCGCGGATTCCCACGCCGAAGCCATCAGTGACCGTTGCGATCCGGCAATGGGCGTAGCGCCGGGAACGGGATTCATTTCGCTGGACAACAGCTTCTACGACCTGCAATGATCGCGAAACCTGATCCGCAACCCGTCCTCGTCGAAGGCCGCGACTATTACGTCGAGCTTGGTCGGTGGGTCTTCACGCGCCAGTTCCACCTCCGCCGGGGCAGTTGTTGCGGGAATGGGTGCCGGCATTGTCCGTACAAGAATTCTGATAACGAACCCCAGAACCCGCCTTCGGCGAATGCATCCCGAACCCCCGCCTGTTAGAATGCGTACCTAGGAACAGGAAACGACACCCTCGGCGCATTCACCAGGTGACACGTGGCAATATCAGGGATCGAACGACTTCGCACGAACATTCAATCTGTTTTTTTTGGCAACGCTCGCGCGGTGGACCTGCTTTTAATCGGCCTTCTCTCTCGCGGCCATGTGCTGATCGAGGATGTGCCGGGGGTCGGTAAGACGGTCCTCGCCAAATCGCTCGCCAAGAGCATCGCTTGCGATTTCTCCCGCGTGCAGCTCACCCCCGATCTCCTGCCCGGCGATGTGCTGGGCGTGTCGATCTTCAATCGCGACAAGAACGAGTTTGAGTTCAAACCGGGTCCGATTTTCACGAACATTCTGCTGGCGGACGAAATCAACCGCACGACGCCGCGCACGCAGTCGGCGCTGCTGGAAGCGATGAGCGAAGAGCAGGTGTCGGTAGACAACCACACTTTCAGCCTCAAACGGCCGTTCATGGTGGTGGCGACGCAGAATCCGTTCGAATTCGAAGGCACCTATCACCTGCCGGAAAACCAGTTGGACCGGTTCATTCTAAAAATTGCCGTCGGCTATCCGCCGCGGGCAAGTGAGCAGCGCATCCTGACGATGCAGCCGGGCCGCACGCTGCTGGATAACCTCAAACCCGTGATGGGTGCCGAGGAAGTCGTCCAACTCCAGGACCAGGTGCCCCGCGTGAAGATCGATCCCGCCATCGTCGATTACATCCTCGATCTCACCGACGCGACGCGCAAGCATGAGCAGTTGCACCTTGGCATCAGCACCCGCGGCGCGCTGGCACTGACGACAGCGGTGCAGTCCGCAGCGATCGTGAAGGGGCGAGACTACGTGCTTCCCGACGACGTCAAAGATCTGTTCATCGCCTGCTGCGCCCACCGCGTAGTCAGCAAAACGTATCTTGGCAACGGCGACAGCGACGCCACGCAGCGAATCCTCCAGGCGCTGCTCGAACGCGTTCCGGCACCGAAATGATTCAACGCAAAGGGACGAAGATGCGAAGGAACGCGAGGTGCGGTGCATAGAATTGATGTCTGGCATTTGGCATTTCTTCGCCACTTCGCCCCTTCGCGTTTAACTCATTCCCATGGCAAAGAAGCGTAAATCCTCGAAGAACCCGAAGGTGATCCGGAAAAAGCCGTCGCTGGATTTTTCGTTCACGGGGCTCATCTACTCTACGATGATGATGTTCATCGGCCTGGCGGCGATTAACACGCAGGCGAACCTGCTATTCGGCGTCTTCGGTCTGATGATCGGCATCCTGTTCGTTTCGTTCCTGATCAGCGGGCTGGTGATTCAGCGGCTGACGGTCGAGCGCGTTCTGCCCGACCACGCCATCGTCGGCCGGCCGACGGTGATTTATTACCAGATCACGAATCACAAGCGGTACTGGCCAAGTCTTTCGGTGACGATGGCGGAAGGGGACGGGCTTGACGCGTTCACGCGCCAGCCGACCGCGTACATGTTGCACTGTGCCAACCGCACGACCGCGAGCGTGCCCGCCGAGGTGATGCCTCGGATGCGGGGGGTCTTTGAGTTCGATCACTTCCAGCTCAGCACCAGCTTTCCGTTCGGTTTCGTGAAACGCGCGGTAAACCGTCGTCAGAAAGATTCGGTCGTCGTTCTCCCGGCGATCGGGCAGATGCGGCGTGAGCTGATGCAGCGGTTCCGCTCGGCCGAATCTGTCGGGCAAAATGTGCGACCTTCGCGCGGCGGGAGCGATGAGTTTTACGGCATGAAAGAGTACCGCGCCGGCGACAACCCGCGTTGGATCTCCTGGAAACGCTCGGCGCGCGGCGGCGGGCTGGTGATGCGCGAGATGACGCGCGTCTCCCCGCCAAAGCTGCTGGTCATGGTCGATACGTTCTCGGCGGACGACTCGCTCGATCATCACATGGCGGTCGAACGCGCCATCGCAATGGCGGCGACCGTGATCGATCAGGCGATGGAGGCCGGTCTGCCGATCGGGCTGATCCTCTGGAACCAGGGTTGGTTGACCGTCATGCCCAATCGCGGCAAGCGGCACCGGCTTGACCTGCTCACGCACCTGGCGCGGTTGACCCGGAACAACACCTACGGCATACACGACGTGCTCGAAACCGCCCGGCCGTTGATCAAGAGCGACACCACCGCGGTCGTCGTCTCCCCCGGCAACGTCTCGCTCAGCCTCGGCCAATCCGTGCGCGGCGGGCTCGTGCCGCTGTCTTCGGGCGAAGAACATTATCAAAGATATTTCAGCTTTTCGGATGAGGTGGATTTTTCGTTGGGGTACTCTAAATGATCTTGATCCACGACCGGAGTTGCCAGTTGCCAAGTGCGAGTTGCGAGCGAGAACGCGTCGTCGCATCTCGCAACTCGCATCTCGCAACTCAACGCCCCCGCGAGGCACGCTAAGACATGTACGACATCAAGCAATTTCGCCCGACGCTGTACGCCTTGCTGCTCCTGGGCTTTCTCGGCTACGGAGTCGCTGCACAGACGCCGGGGATCTGGTTGCTCGCGACGGCGGCGACGCTGCTGCACATGTGGCTCGTTGGGCGCGGCAGTTTCAAGCCGTTGCCGAGACTGGCGGCGAACACCATCACACTGGTCTTCGCCGCGCTGCTGGTCGTCCGGGTGAAGCAGATCCACGGGCCGCCCATCCTCGCGATCGGCGAGTTCCTCATCTTCCTGCAGCTCGTCAAGCTCTTCGAACACCGCGCCAATCGCGATCTGGCCCAGTTGCTCATCCTCAGCCTCCTGCTGATGGTGGCGGCGGCCATCAGCACGGCGAGCCTGCTGTTCGGGCTGCTGTTCGTGGCGTACCTGTTCCTGTCGCTCTACTGCTGCCTGCTGTTTCATCTCAAGACCGAGACCGACCACGCCAAATCGGTCATGGGCGTGGACGAGAGAAAGGTCAACCCGCTCACGCTGCGCCAGGACCAGCGGTTCCTCCCCCGATCCATGCGACGATTGACGGCGTTCGTCAGCGTTGTGTCGATCTGCATGTCGATCATGGTCTTCCTGTTCTTCCCGCGCGGAACCGGGGCGGGCATCATCGGCAACCTGGCGTTCAAACCAAGCCAGGCGCTGACCGGGTTCAGCGATCAGGTGAGCTTTCAGGACGTGGCGCGCATCACGCAGAACGAGGCCGAGGTCGCTTACGTCAACGTCACGAAGAACGGCCAGCCGTTCGGCGCGGGCGGCGAGGTGATCTACCTGCGCGGGAGCGCCCCGGACACATACGTCAGCGATCCCACCGACGTCGACCGCTGGAAGTGGATACGCACAACCGCAGCGTCTGCCGACATCATCCCGGCGGTAACGCGCGGGCAGGAATACGAGCTGAACGCCACGCCTTTCGGCGAAGACCGCTACAAGCAGGACATCCGCCTGCTCCCGACCGGTTCCGACGTGCTTTTCGGCATGCCCGGCGTGATCACGTTTACCCCGTCGCGCGAGCTGCGACTCCGCTTCGGACGCGCCGACGAAGTCCTGCAACTCCAGGATCCGCTCACCGGCGAACTACCGTACACCATCGTCTCCACCGGGAAGATTGCGCCGGCGAGCCGTGATGGCCCGGCACGCATCCCCATCGACAACTTCCTCACCCGGGAGATTCGTCGACAATGGGAGGCCTCGCGCGCTGAGTCGACAAAGCGGTACGCGGTCCCGACCGAGATCCGCGACTACGCCCTCAAGGACGACGTCGCCGGCCGCGACGACAAGGGCAATCTCGCCCGGCAGCGTCTGAACACGCATGAGATCAGTGCGATCGACGAAGTCCTGGCGCGGAACTTCGAGAAGCACCTGCAAACGCAGTTCAGCTACACCCTCGACCTCACCGATGCGCGGCGCGTGATGGACAAGGATCCGATGGTGCAGTTTCTGTACGATTTCAAGAAAGGGCACTGCGAGTACTTCGCCGGCGCGATGACGCTGATGTGCCAAAGCCTTGGGATGCAGGCGCGCATGGTCGTCGGTTTCAAGTGCGACGAGTTCAACTCGATCGGCGGATACTACATCGTCAAACAAAGCCACGCGCACGCCTGGGTGGAAGTGCTTACCGCCAACGGGTGGCAGATGTTTGATCCCACTGCCTCCCGCGAGGGAAGCGCCGGCGCACGGGCGTCGTCGATGTGGAAGCAGTTCATGTACTTCGTCGACTACCTTGAATATTCCTGGGGCAACAACGTCGTCAATTACGACGCCGAGAGCCGCACGAACCTCATCCAGAACGTTGACTCCAGCCTCACCGAAACCGCCATCAACACCAGCACATGGATCCAGGAACTCAAGGCGTGGTTTGATCTCCAGAATTTCTACTGGGTGAGCAGCGGGCTGCTGAGCGTGCTGATGGCGGGCATGGTTTGCACGATCGTGGGCGCGATGATTTATTTCCTCTGGGAACGGATGCGCCTGCGCCGTCGAGCGAGGCGGATCGGGCTGGATCAGCTCCCGTCATCTGACCAGAAGCGGCTGGCGCGACAACTGGCATTCTATGACGACCTGGTGCGGGCGCTGGACCGGCGCGAGATCGATCGGCCGACGCATCTGACGCCGATGGAGTTCAGCCAGTCGATCGGGTTCCTGCCCAACGAGCTTTACTCCGCCGTCCAGCGGCTGACGCGGATCTTCTACCGCATTCGCTACGGCGGGCATGAGATCGATTCGAACCAGCAACGCCGACTGAACCGCGTCGTCGAGCGCATCGAATCCCAGCTCGGCCCGCCGAAGGTTTAGAGGCGGCCTTGCGATCATCCCCGAATCGACAAGACTGGCGAAACATTAGAGGGATTGGTCGGACGTGAATACGTTCAGCCGCTGTGCGACAAAGTTGCCGAACGCCCTGGCGTCGTCGCCTAGAAGGGTGAGTTGCCGCTCGGCGCTATTCACGGGCACCCAAAACTGCTGTTCGATCGGGCTGGCGCTCTCGCGGATGGAGGCAAACGCTTGGTTCAACCTGGCAAGGTCTTCGGCGGTGGGCTTGGGAGAAAACGGGTTGCCGACGATCAGCGTCAGCGCGATCACCACCGCCGCCGCGATAGCGCCGCCGGTGACAAGGTGGCGAACACGGTTGGAAGTCGGGTCGGGCTCTGTATTGGTCGATGCCGCGCGCTGGCGGCGTGTTTGATTCAGTCGTTGCATCGTGCGCACGTGCAGCGATTCATCGAACGCCGGCGACAGACTGCCCGCTTGCTGTTTCAACATCGTGTTCAGGTCGTTCGACATACTTCACCTGCTTCCGAAGGCATCTCGATCTCGCCCAATGAGCCCACATGCGGCGCCAACTTCCTGCGCGCCCGGTGCAGATTGGTTTTCACCCACACCCAGGACCGCCCAAGCACCTTCGCCACTTCCACCGTCCCCAGGTCTTCCACGTAGTGCAGCCACACCGCGCGAAACGTTTCATCGCCCAGCTCGCGCTTCGCAATCAGCCAAAGCCGCGCCGAGCGCTCGTTGCGCTCGGCGTGGTCGTGCGGGTCGTCGTGCGTCGCGACGTCGATCTCATTGACGTCGGCGGCGGGGCGGCGCTTGCGGAGGCGGTCGATCATCAGCCGCTGGGCGATGATGAACAGCCACGTCTTGAACCGCCACTTCGGGTCGTACCGGTGCAGGTTTACGTACGCCTGCACGAACGTGTCCTGCACCACGTCCTCGGCATCCGCCTGGCGAAGCGAGCGCAGAACGAAGCGGATCAGCCGCACCTGATACCGTCGAACCAACACCTCAAAACACGCCGACGAGCCCTCTCGCGCCTCGGCGGCGAGCTGCTCGTCGGACCATGTTTCAAGGGTTGTGGTCATGACTCATGTAGGGTGGCGGGTGCATGTGGCTTGTAGCTTGTGGCATGTGGCAGGTGGCATGTGGCGGAACACCACCCGCTACATGCCATCCGCCACCCGCCATTCACCTACTTCGTATTCTTTTGAATGTCGCCTGTCGCGCGTTCCAGCAGGTCGCTGACGTTCTGGATCGGCACGTTCCAGTCGATGTCGATGTTGTTGCCGGTGGCGGTGGCGGTGAGGTCGAGGACGGCTTCGGAGACGAGCAAGGCGTCCGGGTCGTCCTGCCCGGCGAAGCTGACGGCGGCCTTCAGGCCGTCGATGGTGCCCTTGACGTTCGTCGCGGTTTTCTCGTCGTCGGCCACGATCTGGCTCTTCACCTTCAGGCCCTTGATCGGGTCTTCGGTCACGGTGATCCAGGCGCTCTTCAGTTTCTGGATCATCGGCGACCGCGCCGCCTGCTGGCCGATCTCGCCGAGCTGATCGCCGGCGACGTAGACGAGCATGCCGGCATTCGTCTGCTGCGGCGCGAGGACGGCGTTCTTCAGCGGATCGAGCTTGCCGGCGATCGTATCCAGCGCCGCGACCACCTCATCCTTCGATTGCCCGATCACGATGCGCCCGTCGCCGGCGAAACCGCTGAACATGGTTTTGCCCTTGTCATCCCAGCTATGCAACTGGTGCCCGCCGACCGTGCTGGCGGAGTAGGTTTCGTTGAGTGAGACGAGCGTCTTGAGGCGCTCGGGATTGACGTTGGCCCGGATGATGACGACGGCTTCCTTCTCCCCGACGGTAGGCCCAAAAAGCGTGACATCGTGCAGATCATCCGGCAGCTTCAGTTGGCCCACGCGCTCGATGTCGCGCTTGCCCTTGGCATACTTGGCGTTGTTCTCCAGCTTCGGCTGGACGAGCTTCCATGTGTCGGTTTTGGACATCGCGTCAACGTCGATATGGACGACCCACTTGGCGTCGGATGACACCGTTTTGGGGTCGAACGGTGCCGCCTGCCCGGCGGAGTTGATCCCCATCACTCCGACCACTCCGATGACTGCACTTCTGATGATTCGGTTCATTCTTGTCCTTTTGGTTAGCACGGATGGCGGATACGGATCATCGCGGCTACGGGTTACGCGCGCCCAAGGAATTTTCTCTGCCATGTATCAAAGGCTAAACGCGAAGACGCGAAGTTGCGAAGAAATCCCTTTCCGGTTCTTCGCCTCTTCGCGCTTTCGCGTTTATTTTAGGACTGATTCAGCGAAATCCGCGCAATCAGGTTATTTCAGCATGTCTTTGACGGTGTTTCGCTCGTCAACCAGTTCCTTGTTGGTGACGGCGATCTTTTGCTTGGCAAACTCGTCGAGGGGCAGGCCCTTGATGACTTCGTACTGGCCCGGGGCGACGGTCTTGACGGGCATGCCCGCCCAGACATCGGGGTCGAAGCCGTATTCGCCTTCGCTCTTAACGGCGATGCTATGGACCGCGCCCGGGGTGACCAGGTCACGGACGTGATCGACCAGAGCGTTGGCGGCCGACGCGGCGCTGGAGCTGCCGCGGGCGGCGATGATCGCGGCACCGCGCTTGCCGACGGTTTCCTGCATCTCGCCTTTGAGCCATTCGTGATGCCCGATGACTTGCGTCAGCATTTTGCCGTTGATCTTGGCGAGGTGGAAGGCGCTGAACATGGTCGGCGAGTGGTTGCCGAAGATGAACAGTTCGCTGACGGCCGTCACCGGGACGTTCGCCTTCTTGGCGATTTGGCTGACGGCGCGGTTCTGGTCCAGACGCACCATCGCGGTGAACCGGTCGGCGGGCAGGCGCTTGGCCTGGCTGGCGGCGATCATCGCGTTGGTGTTCGCCGGGTTGCCGACGACCGCCACGCGCCCGTCATGGGCGGCGACGCGATCGATGACCTTGCCCTGTTCGATGAAGATTTTTCCGTTGTCCTTCAGCAGGTCGGCGCGTTCCATGCCCGGTCCGCGCGGCTTGGCACCCACCAGCAGCGACCAGTTGGCGTCGCCGAAGGCTTCTTCGGGCTTGCTGGTCTGCACGATGCCGTGCAGCAGCGGGAATGCGCAGTCGTCGAGTTCCATGCAGACCCCTTCAAGGGCCTTCATCGCTTTTTCGACGGGGACTTCGAGGAGTTGCAGGATGACGGGCTGCTCGGGACCGAACATCTGGCCGGAAGCGATGCGAAAGAGCAAAGCGTACCCAATCTGTCCTGCTGCGCCGGTGACGGCGACACGAATCGGCTTGTTCATTGCGGTGGTTCCTTTCAAGAACACTAAATAAGACAACGACGTCCTATTATGGCGCGATCGGTCCCGCGTGCAATGCGCCGGCACGACCGGAAAGAGCGACTTTTAGCCACACGCCGCGAGGCGAGCAAGTTCAATGGCCCCGTCATCGTCGGCTTTAACAAGCAGCCGCAACGCTACGCGTTATGCGTCTTGGTTTTCATCGTGAGCAAACCAATACGCGCAACCCGTAGGGTTGCGGCTACTGTCGGACGCATTACGGTGCCGCCGTGGGACTGGTCGAGGCGCGGGTGGTGGTGGTTTGCTGGTACTGCGGCACGGGGACGGGGGAGAGGACGTTGGTGGTTTCGCCGAGTTCGGTGGCGAGCTGGCGGAGCTTGGCGCGAAGCGTTTCGCCGGCGGATTGGGCTTGTTTCACCCACGGCTGGGCGGTGACCAGCGCGGGGAAGTTCAGGTCGTTGGCGAGGTAGGTTTTAAGGTCTTCACAGTTCGTGAGATACGTCGCAAAGGCGCTGTTGGCTTCGGCGTAGAGCGTGTCGATCTGGTCGTAGCGATCGCGCACCTCGCCGGCGCGGGTCTCGGCGGCGTCGCGGAGACGCTGGTTCTGGATCGTTGCGACTTCGGATTTCCAGGTCGTCGTAAACATCGACGACGCGGCACGCATGTCCTCGGCCTCGACGCGGACGCGATCGGCTTCCTTGTGGACCAGTGCGACCGTGTCACGGAACGCGTCAAACGCCGGCCGCAGATCACCTTGGGCGTTCCCGAGTGTGCGTAGCGCGCCAACCGAGCCGGCAACCTCCCGCTCGCCTGCGATCAACTGCGTGCGCGTCGTCACCAGCATCTGCACCGCATTCTCCGACCGATCCCGTGCAGGATCTGCGGTACGGCAGCCAGCGAGCGCGATTGTAATCAGCAGCAGGGGTGCAAGTCGTTGTGGCATAGAGGTGTTCCGAAGGTCACCATACCTTAGCCATCGACTGCCGGAGAGACTCCGTCGAGGAAAAAAATCGATATTTTCGGTCCGCGCTGCGTGATTGTCACGACAAACGCGCAGCGCGCGAGTCTATAGGGATGCGCCTTGTCGCCACCCTCTGGAGTGTGGAAGTCGAGCGTTAAACCAGGCAGTTTTCACCACCAAGGGGCACCTTGAAATCGCCCGGAACCATCTTTCTGAAAAGGGGTTATGCGATTTGTCGAGTTCTAAGAACGACATTACGACTTGGTTCGTTCCTGAAAGAAGAACTGCGTCTGCCCGACCTGGATGCGATCGCCGGCTTTGAGGCGTTGGCGGGCGATGGGTTTGCCGTTGATGTAGGTGGGCGTGCCGAGCGGGAGATTTTCGAGTTCGTATCCGCCTGGGATGATGTGAATGCACGCGTGTCGGCGGCCGACGGTGGGGTCGTTGAAGAGGTAGATATGGCTCATCGGGTGAGAGCCGATGAACGTCGGATTGCGATACAGCACGAACTGCTTGCCGGTGATGAGCCCGGATTCGACCTTCACCCAGCCGGTCTTGACGACGTTCTCGATGATGCCGCACGACAATCCCGCGAGCAGGCCGATGAGCACGACTGCGATGAGGCGGGAGATCAGTTCGTTGCCCAGCGTTTCCTGGACGGGCACATACACCAGCCCGCCGATCACGCCACCGATTAATCCGCCGACCATGCCGATGAGCAGTCGCTTGCCGTTGCGGAGGATGAGCCCTGGCGCAGCGGCGAGGAAGAGTCCGAGCAGACCCCAGCAGATGGTCTGGGTGAGGATGCGTTGTCCGATCGCTTCGCCGACGACGTCGGTGCTCATCTGTTCGTGGACGCGCGCCACCACCAGCGCCACGATCAACCCGCCCGCCGCCCCGACGACGGCGGCGATCGTGCCGTAGATGATCGCGCCGTTGATGTTTCGTTCGATGATCGAGTCGGCGATCGCGAGCATCACGGCGATCGTTACGCCGCACACGCCGTAGAACAGGAGGCTGGCGATAAAATCCTTGCCGCGATCAAGTTCGAGCTGCTTGTTGGTCAGGTCTGCTTTTTGATCGTCGGAGAGATCGGGGTTGGTCTCGATCTGGAAGTAGGCGTTGTTCCTGCCGCGCTCGCGGATGGGTTTGGTGTCGCGCGCGATCTGTTCGTCCGTCGCTTGGACCTTCTGCATCGCGACGACGATCTCGTTGTACTGGTCGATGAGGATATTCGCCTGGGTCTGTGCGTTCGGCCGGTAGCGCAGCACCTCGCCGAATCCCCAGCCCATGAGTCCGCCGATTGCGCCGAAGAGGCTCAGGTAAACGACCGCCGATAGCATGAAATCAAACCGGCGGACCCGCTGGGGGACGGCAACATTGGTGTGTTCGTAATGCTGCTGGGTCGAAGAAACGGCTTCCTGTTCCTTCAGCTTTTTTTCGACCTTGTCGCTGTTGAGGTCGTCCCAGGAGATTTGCAGCTTGTCGGACATAGGTACATCTCACCACGGAGGCACGGCGACACGGAGAGAGAGTGAAAGAATACTATGTTTTATTCTCCGTGGCTCCGTGTCTCGGCGGTGAATTTTTCATTCGATCGGCAGGCGAACGCGAAAGCCCTGGTCGGTCAGCCAGATAAGCAGGTACCACATGCCCACGAAACAGCCCATGAACGCGATGACCACCGCGAGCAACACCTTCAGCGACGCCGTTCGCGAGGCTTTTCGTTCGGCGATCGTTTCGGGATGCTGTTCGCCGGGCAGCGCGGCGCGAAAATTGTGGCCCCACTCGCCCATGTTTTCTTCGACGAGGAAATCGCATTTCTCGCTGCGGCCTTCCTGCCAGACGAACATGCCGTCGATCCCGGCGATCGGGTCGTACACCCACGCCACCTGCCACGGAAGGTTGAAAAAATTGTCCTGGATGAACAAATCCATGCCAGACAAAAACACGCCGAAACCCGGGTGCGTGTGGTACCAGCCGACGATTTTCTTGCCCTGGTACTTTTCTTCCATCACCTTCTGGATGCTGTTCCATGTGTCGGCGGTGAAGGTGACCTGGGTTTGCTTGCTGGTTGCTTTGTCGCCGGGGATGTGGCCGTCGATGAGGAGGTAGGGGCTGATGCGGTCGTGATGGACATTGCCGACGAGCACGCCGCAGATTTCGACGCCGGTGTCGGACTGGCCGTGTTCGTGAACGGCTTCGACGACCGACCGCTGCACGACGATCGCAAACCCCGGCTCCCGGGCATTGGTAATGTGCTTGAGGATTCGCACCGGGCCGGCATCCGGCTCGACACGCGAGATGTCGAGTTCCGGGCGATGAGGTTGTTCGGTGGTGGGATCGGCCATGGGTTCTCTGGCTCGCTCTCCCGCGTACCCGTGGGAGAGGGTTGGGGTGAGGGTCTTGGCGCTCACTCACGCTCGAACCCTCACCCCGGCCCTCTACCGTGAGTACACGGGAGAGGGAGCATTAAAGCAACTCGATTTCGTCCTCCCACAGATCGCCGAGCACATCGGGCGCGTCGGCGATCAGTTCCAGGCCGATTGCGCGGTCCTTCGTCCGGGCGGTGAGGATGTCGAATTTCGGAATGCCCAGTTCCGCGAGCGTGCGGCCAAGGAATGGCTCGTCACCGCGGAGGGTGTTGAAGGTGACAATCTCCCGCGCGTTGTGGCCGCAATGCGGGCAGCGGGCGTGGCTGGTGTTGAGGGCGCTGAGCGAGCGGAAGATTTCGTCGGTCCGTTTGCAGGCCGGGCAATG
>Ga0105047_10005682_pt1 | contig 21306 bp, 16 predicted proteins | sample MAT04_FD_78384 | JGI IMG/M metagenome (GOLD analysis project Ga0105047, IMG submission 78384) | Freshwater microbial communities from Lake Fryxell liftoff mats and glacier meltwater in Antarctica - MAT-04 (megahit assembly) | ecosystem: Environmental > Aquatic > Freshwater > Ice > Liftoff... | reverse complement strand
GCGGTCGGCGCGTGGGCCGTGGTGGCCGTCGCGGCGCTGCTGCTGGCGCTCGTGAACCAGTCGCTGTTCGTGAACCCGAACCCGCTCGTCCAGGAGCGGGCGTTCATCGAGAACGACATCGCGGCGTCCCGGCTCGCGTACGGCCTCGATGACTGGACGACCACCCCCTACCCCGCCACGACGGTGCTCACGGCCGAGGCCATCGTGCGGGATGCGGACACCTTTGCCAACGCGCGCCTGTGGGACTACCGCCCTCTCGGTGCCACGCTGGACCAGCTCCAGACCGTGCGCCAGTACTACGACTTCACGGACGTGGACATCGACCGCTACATCATCGATGGCAAGCAGCGCCAGGTGATGCTCTCCGCGCGCGAGATGGCCATCGACCGCAACCCGTCCGCGGCCAACTGGCTCAACACGCACTTCATCTACACCCACGGCTATGGCGTGGCGATGGTGCCCGTGAACGCCGTCCAGCCCGACGGGCAGCCGGACCTCATCATCCGGGACATGCCCGTGGTATCAGAGGCTGGCGCACCACGGATCACCGAGCCACGCATCTACTTCGGGGAGAGGCCCAACCCCTGGATCATCACGGGAGCCCTGACGGACGAGTTCGACTTCCCCTCAGCGTCCGGCGATACGGCGGACGCCACGACGCGCTGGCAGGGTGACACCGGCATCCGCGTGGGCGACGGCATCAACCGGCTGCTACTGAGCCTGTGGACGGGCGACTTCGTGAGCCTCCTCACCTCCCCGCAGATCACAGACGAGTCGCAGTTCGTGATGCGCCGGGCGATCGGTGAGCGACTGACGGCCTTGGCGCCGTTCCTCGCCTGGGATCGCGATCCGTACCTCGTGATCGACCCCGACGGCCGACTGATCTGGATCATCGACGGCTACACCACGAGCGACCGATTCCCGCTGTCCCGTGCGTTCGGGTCCGCAGGTGTCGGCGGCGGGGCAGGCGTCACGCGTGACTTCAACTACATCCGCAATGCCATCAAGGCGACGGTGGACGCGTATGACGGCACCGTTCGCCTGTACATCAACGACCCGTCGGACCCGCTCATCGCGACCTGGGCGTCGATCTACCCCAGCCTGTTCAGCCCGCTGTCCGAGCTGCCGCCGGCGCTCGACCCGCACCTGCGCTACCCGGAGGGGCTGTTCAACGTCCAGACGGGGATGTACGAGGCGTATCACGTCACGAACGCCACCACGTTCTACCAGGGTGACAACCTGTGGACGGTGCCGAACGGCCAGACCGGCCAGAGCCAGGTCCTGCCCAGCGAGGCCTACTACGTCCAGATGCGGCTGCCGTCCGCGGAGTCCACGGAGTACCTGCTGATGCAGCCGATGGTGCCTGCCCGGCGCCCGAACATGATCGCGTGGATCGCCGCTCGCAATGACGGCGCCGCACGCGGCCAGGTGAGCGTCTACCAGCTACCGGCGGACACCTCCATCTTCGGGCCCGCACAGGTGGAGGCGCGCATCGACCAGACGCCCGAGATCGCCTCCCAGATCACGCTCTGGGACGCCGCGGGTTCGAGCGTCATCCGAGGCAACCTGATCGTGGTGCCGGTCGGCGGGTCCTTCGTGTACCTGTCCCCGATCTACCTCCAGAGCACCGGCTCGGCGTTCCCGCAGTTCACCAAGATCGTGGTCGCGACCCCGTCGAAGGTGGCCTGGGCCGACACGCTCTCAGAGGCGCTCCGGCTGGCCGTGGGCGAGGACGCCCCGGGTCCGGTCGCGACGCCCCGCCCCGATCCGACAGACGGCCCGGATGCCACGCCGCGGCCGGTGGCCACGCCCGGCCCCGACGATGGCCAGCTGCCGGACGACGTGAACGCGTTGATCGCGTTCGCGAACGACCGGTTCGCGCGGGCCCAGCGGGCCATCGGTGCTGGCGACTACGTCACGTACGGCGAGGAGATGGCGCTCGTCCAGGCCGCGCTGGACAAGCTGGCACGGCTCACGGGCGGCTGACCCGGGCGGACGGGTCGGATCTGACCGGCTCGTCCCGGAGGCCCTTGCCGTTCCCGAACGGCTCGGCTAGGGCGCTGCGTGGCAGCGGGCGCTGCCGCTGTCCGTGAACGGTCTGCCTGGGACGGGCACGAACCGCCAGTCCCAGCTGTCGTGGCGCAGCGTCAGCTTGAGCACGCCCAGGGTGTCGCCCTCCCGGACGACGCTGTTCAGGCGACTGCCATCGAACGTGACGCTGCCCGAGCCACCCGTCCCGGCCACGATCTGGACGATGCCGTGGTCGGTGTCCAGTGCGCCGGTCGGGCCCATGGGCAGCAGCCGCTCGTAGCCGTGGTCGTGGCCGGAGACCACGACCTCCGCGCCGGCCGCGTGGAGCGCCTCCCATAGGAGCGCCACCGGACGGCGGTCACCATGTGGCCCGGAGCTGAATCGCGGCTCGTGCCAGATGGCGAGCGAGCACTGCCGGGGGTTCCCGGCAAGGTCGGCCTGGAGCCACGTGAGCTGCTCCGACCCCTCGCCGCAGTCGACCTGGTCGCACTGGCTGTTGAGCACGTAGACCCGCCACGTACCGATGTCCGTCGCGTACCATCCGTCCGGGCCGGGCAGTGAGTCCTTGAAGTACTCGAACCAGCCCGCCGCACCCTTCGTGATGTAGTCGCGGTTGCCCAGGGCGGGCAGCATGCGTTCCGTGTGGCGGCCCCAGGTGGGGTGGAAGCACTCCGCGAACTCCCGCGTCGACCCGTCCGGGTACGCGAGGTCGCCGGCCGCGAACACCGTGCCGACGATTCCGTCGAGGAGCGTCGCCGTCGCCTCCGATCCACCACTGCCGCAGGTCGCGATGTCACCGGCGCCGACAAGCACCGGGTCCGGCGCGTCTGCCGTCACGGTCAGCGCCACCAGGTCCTCGAGCAGGAATCCCACCGTTGGGCTCGTGACCTGCCGACTGACGTAGGCCCGCAGCGCCACGGAGCCCGGGCCCTGGAGCGCGGGTGTGACGTCCGTCCGGCGCAGCGCCCAGCCATCCGGCTCAGCGGCGCCCGCGGGCCAGGCCTTGATGGACCAGCGCGTGGGTCCGCTGCCCACTCCCTCGAAGCGGACGCGGATCGGCTGTGACGGACCGGACACGAGGTCGTCGCGCCGGATCTCCGGGCCCAGGGTCTGCTCCTCGCCACCCTGGACCACGCTGATGCCCAGGTGGACGCCGCCGTCCGGAGCGATGCGCACACGTCCGCGGACCTCCGTCTCGCCGGTCCGGCGCAGGACGAGGTAGAGCCAGGCGTTGCCCCCGGCGGGCAGTCGCTCCGGACGCAGCGTGACCAGCAATCCCACGTCGCGGCCGACGGCCGCCAGCAGCTCCGCGCTGCGGGTCGTGCCCGGCGCCGCGCGGATCCGGCCCTGCCTCCCGTCCACGCTGAAGTCTGCCGCCTGCGCACCGTGGCTCCAGGTGCCTCCGACCGGTGGCGCCCCCCAGCCGCGATCCAGGGTGCGCTCCAGCTCGTCGGACGCGAGCACGGTCCCGGGCACCTCGAGAGCGGGGGGCAGGGAGGCGACAGCCGACGGCGGAGCCGAGGGTGCCGGAGTGGCACCCGGCGAGGCCGACGCACCCGGCGAGGCCGACGCACCCGGCGAGGCCGACGCGTCCAGCACCGTGGCCGACCAGTCGTCGATGCCGATGATGACGGGTGCGTTGGTGACGCTGCCGCCCAGATAGGTCCGCACGCCGACGTCGCCCGCGGCGTCGGGGGCGGTGCCGTCCATCACGCCCTGGACGGGCCATGCCGTGGGTTCCTCGGTGCCCTCGAGCCAAGCCCGCATCCGGAACGACGCGGGTGCCCCCACGATCTGGCCCCGGACCTCCAGCACGCTGCCGGCCCCGAGGAGCACGCCCGTGAGCGGCACCTCCTTGCCGATCCCCTGCTCCTCGTCGTCCACGACGCTGGTCACCTGGAGCGCGACGCCGCCGTTCTCGCCGACGCGCACCTTGAGCCGGATCTCGCCGTCCGCCCGCCACCGGCCCACGAGGTACGCGAACGCGCTGCCACCGACGGGCAGTCGATCGAGGCGCACGCTCGCCGCCAGCTCCACGTCCTGTGCCGTGATCTGCTCCTGCCGCGCCCCGCGCCCCATGCCCGCTTCGGCAAGCGTCACGGCACCCCAGCCGGCCCCGACGCTCAGCAACGCCCCGGGGTTTCCGGACGAGGTCCAGGGCCCGCCGGTGTCCGCCGTGCCCCAGCCGCCCACCACCGCGCGCGCGAATCGATCCGTGCCCGCTGGTTCAGGGGCGGCATGGACCATCGCTGGCCAGAACGCGGCAAGCATGACGAGCAGGGTGGGCAGGACCCGGTTGCGCATGGACTCCACAGTCGACTGCCCAGCGTGGTCCCGCTGGGCCGGGAATCCCGATCGTGCGTGCTCCGGCCCGCCCGGTCAAGTCGCCGGGGTCGCCCCGTGGTGTGCCCCGGCACCGTCCGCGCCGCAGAACGGCGTCCGTACGCACTCAGTGGCAGGCGGCGCTGCCGCTGTCTGTGAAGGTGCGACCTGGCACGGGGATGAACTGCCAGTCGTAGCTGCCCGCCTTGAGGGTCAGCTTCAACACGCCGTACGTGGTGCCGTTGCGCACGGCGCTGTTCGTCCGCACGGCGCTGAACGTGGCACCCCCGATGCCGCCCGTGCCGACCACGAACTGGACCGTGCCGTCGGCGATGTCCAGGGCGCCGCTCGCGTTCATGGGCAGGAATCGCTCGTAATCATGGTCGTGGCCGGAGATCACCAGCTCTGCACCCGACGCAGCCAGCGTCTGCCACAGAGCGCCGACCCAGTTTGCATCGCCGTGTGGCCCGGAGGTGAAGCGTGGCGTGTGCCAGATCGCGAGCGAGCACTGGCGCGGATTGGCGGCCAGGTCCGCGATGAGCCACTCGAGCTGGGGCGAGCCGAGCGAGCAACTGACCTGCCCGCACTCCGAGTTGAGCACGTACACGCGCCACGAGCCCAGGTCCACAGCGTGGTAGGCGCCCGGACCGTGCGCCTGCGCCCCGAAGTAGCCGAAGTAGCCGGAGGCGCCGGGCGTGTGGTACTCGTGGTTGCCGATGACGGGCAGCATCCGCGCCCTGTGTCGGCCCCAGGTCGGGTGGAAGCAGTCGGCGAACTCCTGCGCGGTCCCGTCGGGGTAGACCAGGTCGCCGGCGGCGAACACGGTGCCCGGGATGCTGTCGATGAGGGTCGCGGTCGCCTGGTCGTTGTCGCCGCCACAGCTGGCGATGTCACCGGCGCCGACGAGCACCGCATCGCCCGCTGGGAGGGTCGGCATCGGCGTCGGCGTCGGCGTCGGCGTCGGCGTGGGGGTGGGGCCCGGGCCGGTGCCGCCGGCGGTGACCTGGAAGTCGTCCACCTCGAACGTCACCGACGCGTTGGTCGCCGATCGGCTCAGGTAACCGCGGAGACCCACGCCACCCGGACCCTGGAGGGCGCTGGTCGAGTCGGTCACGGTCACGGCCCAGGTGTCGGGCTCCGGAGCCGTCGCGTTCCAGGCGCGCATCCGCCAGGTTGTCGGGGCCGATCCGGAGCCATGGAGCCGCACGCGCACCGGCCTGCCGGGACCGGTCGTGACGCCGGCGGCCCGGACCTCTGCGCCGACCGACGTCTCCACGCCGCCGGTGACGGTGCTGACGCCGAGGTACACCGCGCCGTCCGGCGCGACCCGGACCCGGCCACGGATCTCGTCACCCGCCGCCGTGCGGCGCAGCAGCAGATAGACCCAGCCGCTGTTGCCCACCGGGAGCTCCGGCCACACGGTGACGGCCGCCTGGACGTCGCGCGCCGCCGCCGCCAGGAACGCCGCACGGTTGGCGCCCGGCGCGAGGCGGATGCGGCCGCGCGCGCCGTCAAGCGTGAGGTCCGTGGCAGTGCCGCTGGTGGTCCAGACGCCGCCGGTGACCGCGGTACCCCACCCAGAGCTGGAGGTGCGCCCGAAGTCATCTGCGGCGATCGCGCCCGGTGATGGGGGGGGAGTCGGGGTCGGCGACGGGCTCGGAGTTGGCGGCGGCGGCGGGGTCGGCGACGGGCTCGGAGTTGGCGATGGAGCAGGCGATGGGCTCGGAGTCGGCGACGGACCTGGCGATGGCGGCGGAGTCGGGGTCGGCTCGGGCGACGGACCTGGGGTCGGCGGGGGAGTGGGCGTCGCGGTCGGCACCGGGGTGGGAGTCGGCGCAGGCGTGGGCGGAGGAGTCGGCGCAGGCGTGGGCACGGGAGTCGGAGTCGGCGCTGTCGTGGGCGGAGGAGTCGGAGTCGGCGCTGCAAGGTCGAGCTCGGTCGCGCTCCAGTCATCGAACTGGATCGTCAGCGGACCGTTGGACAGCCCGCTGCCCAGGTAACCGCGGACCCCGGGCTCGCCGGCTGCCGCAAGCGCCGCCATGTCGTCGGTGACGTCGACCGTCCAGCCCGTGGGCTCCGCCGCCGCGCCGGGCCAGGCGCGCAGCCGCAGGCGGGTCGGGGCCGTGCCCGCGATCCGGCCGCGCAGCCGCAGCACCGACCCCGCCCCGAGCGTGACGCCGGCGAGCCGCGCCTCCGTGCCGATGTTCGTCTCCGTGCCATCGACGAGGCGCGTCGCCTGCAGGTGGACGGTGCCTGCGGCCGCGACCCGGACCTTCAATCGGTACTCCGAGGTGCCGCGCCGACGCCCCACGAGGTACGCGTACGCCGCCCCGCCCGCGGGTGGCTTGTCCAACCGGAACCGGGCCCCGAGCTCCACATCACGCACGGAGAGCCCGCCCTGGAAGACGCCCCGGCCCGTGCTTGCCTTGGGCAGCACCATGGCACCCCAGCCGCCGCTCACGCTGAGCGCCGCGGCGGCACCCGCGTTCGTCCAGGCGCCGCCCTGGTCCGCCGTAGCCCAGCCGCCCGTGATGGATCGCCCGAATGCGTCAGCACCCACCAATCGATCGGCGGCGCTGCCCGGCACGCCGACGAGGCCGGCGATCAGCAGCAGGACGAGCACCGGGAACCATCGCCGCATCGGCCGGACTCCAGGGGACGGAGGGGACAGGGCATGGTGCCCCGAAGCACCGGCCGATGGTGCGCTGTCGCACCACTCGGGGTCAAGCCGCCACGTCACGGTGCCCGGCGGAAGGTGGTGCGTCCGAGCACCACGCACGCGTCAGGTCGGACCCGCCCCCACCTTCCTGCCTCGCGCACGGCCGCCGTGCTCCCTGTCAGATGACGGCCCCGCGCGACCGTATCGGGGCGACCCCTGGCCATGCGTCGCTCCGGGCGACGGTATCCACCCGGCTGCCCGGTCCTCCCCTGCCATCGGCCGCATTGGTCCGACACTTGCCGGGTCGCCTCCCGGCAACGGTCGGACCATGTCGACCGTTGACCAGATCGACGTACGAACTGATCACGCTGTCCACGCACGACACCACCACATCGGCTGTCCTGGGTGTGACGGAAGCCCCTGTACCGTCGCCATCCGCGACATCTGTCAGGGGCTTCGTGGGCCGGGTGGGGCGCCGTGGGCCGGGTGGGGCGCCGTGGGCCGGGTGGGGCGCCGTGGGCCGGGTGGGGCGCCGTGGGCCGGGTGGGGCGCCGTGGGCCAGCGTCCATGCTGCTCGGGGCATGGCCGCCGGGTCCTGCCGACCGTGGCAGCCTGCGTCGCTGCGCAGGCGCCGATCATGCGCTCGTCAAGAGCGACACGCGTCGCGCGAGCTCCCGGGCGCGCACCGGGTCCACGACGCCCGCACCGGGCTGCTCGGTGTTCGCGGCGCCGGCGCCAGCGCCCGCGCGGAGCTGCGCCTCGAGGGTGGCGCCAGCGGCGCGAGCCGCGAGCATCCCGGCCAGGAACGCGTCGCCCGAGCCGACGGTGAAGTGGCCGCTCACGGGCACCGAGCCCAGGCGCCAGGTCGCCGTCGGGGTGCTCGCGATGGCGCCGTCCCCGCCCATGGTGACCACGAGCGTCTCCACGTCCATCGCGATCCGGACCGCCCCGACCGCGTCCGGGGTGGTGACGGACGCCTGGCTCCAGGCGGCTGCCTCGAGCGCGTTGATCTTGACCAGGGCGTCGCGGGGGAGCACCCGCACCGCTTCGACGACCCCCGGTCCAGCCGCGTCCAGGGCGACCGGTCGGCCTTGCGCTGCGAGGCCCGCGATCAGCCGCGCGAGACCGTCGAGGGCAAGGCCCGCCGGCAGCTTGCCGCTCACCGCCACCAGCGCTGGGTCGGCCGCCGTCATCACCGCCAGGGCGTCCCCCACGAACCGGTCCCAGTCGGCCTGCACGACCGGCAGCGGCGGCTCATAGAACTCGGTCAGGCTGGCATCCGCCTCCGCGAACACGGAGAGGCAGGTGCGCACGTCACCGGTGATCCAGGTCGGGCGCACGTCGAGGCCGCCGGCCGTTGCCTGCTCCGCCAGCCAGCGCCCGGCGGCGCCCGCGAGGGGTGCCGAGATGGTCACCTCCGCGCCCAGCGTCCGCAGCACGTGCGCCACGTTGAAGCCCTTGCCACCGGGTCGGGCCAGGACCATGGATGGGCGGTGGATGGCGCCCGGCTGCAGCGCCGGCACGATGTGCGTGCGGTCCACCGCCGGCGCGGTCGCGATGACGCCGATGCGAGCCGTCATGCGCCAAGGATGACGTGTTGGGCGAGCGGGTGCACGTACCCGGGCGCGGCCTCGGGTGGTCCAGCGGCCGCGGGCACGCCTCCATCACGTCGCGCTTCTCGCTTGCGAGCCACCCGGCTGCGGCTCAGCGCGTCCGGGCACGATGTGCCACGGGCGGCAGTCAGCGGTGGAACGCGTCCAGGCCGGCGCGCTCCGCCTCCACCGCGTCGCGCTCGGCGGCTGACAGATCGCGCAGCGGCTCGACCACCACGGCACCATCGCGCACAGACCACGTTGCGGCGACCTGCCCAGTCACGAGCACGCACCCCACCGAGAACGGGTTGCGGCTGCTGAAGATGCGCGTCCGATGCTCCTCCGGGAGCACCAGCGTGCGGCGCGCGTGGACCAGCAGCAGCGCGTCCCAGTGCGCCACGAACCGAACGGGCGCCGGAACATCCGGGTCGGTGATCTCCAGCCCAGGCAGGTCGACCAGCTCCCGCCCTCGCTCGTCGACGTAGCGGGCCAGGTCCAGGTCGCCGGCGGCCGCCTGGAGCAACGTGGCCGGAACGCCCGCCCAGATCGCGATATCCGCCCAGGGGCCGGGCCCGAACGCCCGCAGATAGGCCTCCACGAGGGACCGCCGCCCGGCCGCCTCTGTCGTATCCGGCGGTCCGATCCACTGCTCCGCGAGCGCCAGCCGGTCCGCACGCCTGCGCTCCCAGGTGCCCGACGGCGGCACGCGCATCAGGTCCACCCACAGCCCGTGATGGCCCACGAACCCGGCCGCCTCCGTACCCAGGTCCCGGGTGTCCCGCGGGCCGTCCGCGAGGGCGGAGCGCAGCCAGCCGGCCTTCGCGGCCACGTCGGCCTCCGTCACGCTGCCCTTCCGGAGCCGCAGCCACCATGTCCGGCGGGCCTCGCGGATGGCCATCGCGATCGGCCAGAACGCGCGCGCCGAGTGGAGATGGATGGTCACCCGCAGCGTCGTGGCCTGGATCACGGACCGGTCCTCCAGCGCGCGCGTCAGCTGTTCACGCTCGAAACCGGTGAGGCGGGTCCACAGGCCCACGTACCCCGACGGCGCGTACTGGTCCTGGATTCCGCCCATGGCATCGATGACGTCCGGGAGGGGCGTGCCCGCCGGCGCCCGCTCCAGCAGCCACTGGCGCTGGAGCAGGGTGGCGCGCAGCTGCGCGGTGGTGAGCACTGGGTGCTTCGCTCGCGCGGACATCCGCGCATCATCGCGGAAGCGAGGCCTCCGGGCGGGACTCCAGCCCGGATGCCACCGATTACCATCAGGCGGACGACCATCGACCCCCAGGAGGCTCCCCGTGTCCCTGATCCGCTACGAGCACGCTGGCCAACCCGCCCGCCTCGGGCTTCTCGAGAACGGTCGCGTGTACGACCTCGAAGCGGTATCCGCGGGCCGGGCGGGCCGCGGCGACATGCGTGCCCTGCTGGGCCTGGGTGAGGCGGCCATCGCGGAGTTCTCGGCCGCGGCCAAGGCCGGCGCGTCCGTTGCAGAGGCGGACGTGCGGCTCCTGGCGCCCATCGACAACCCGGGCAAGCTGCTTGCCGTCGCGGGCGGCTACTACGCGTCGACTGACGCTGCCCGCCTGGGTCCTGACGCGCAGCCGCTCGTGTTCTGCAAGCGCACGGACGACATCGCAGGCCCCGGCGACCCCATCACCCTGTGGTCGATGTCTCCCGACGTGGTGGACGAGATCGAGATCGCGATCGTCATCGGCACCAAGGGCAAGGACATCCCGAAGGAGCGGGCCTACGACCACGTCTTCGGCTACACCATCTGCAACGACGTGTCCGGCCGGAGCCTGGACCTGCCGCCCGCGGGCCGCCGCGACGCGAACTTCGACGGCTTCATCGACTGGCTCAACGGCAAGTGGATGGACGGCTACGCGATCCTGGGCCCCGCGATCCTGACCCGGGACGAGGCGGGTGACCTGTCGGACGCGCGCATCATCAGCCGCATCTCGGGCGAGGTCCGGGTGGATGGCTCCACCAGCAACGTGAACATCGCGTGGGACGAACTCATCGCGTTCATCTCGCGCATCGTCACGCTCAACCCCGGCGACATCATCACCACCGGCATGCCGCATGGTGTGGGGGACGAGGTGTTCCTCAAGGCTGGTGACGTGGTCGAGGGCGAGGTCGCGGGCCTGGGCGTGCTCCGCAACCCGGTCATCGCGGAGGCGTGAGCGTGGCCGCGGATCGCGGCTACGTCGCGCGCAACGACGCGTCGCGGGGCCGGCTCGTCCGGCTCCTGGACCGGGTGACGGAGGCGCTCGCGCCCCAGTGGGCGCTGCTGGACCTGGCCGCGATCCGGGTGCTGGCCGTCGGCGCTGCGGCGACGATCGACGCGCAGGTGTCGGCGGTCCCTGATGCCGCCCTCGCCGCCGTCGAGGCCGCCGGCCTGGGGCGGATTGGTGGACCGGTCGATGCACCGCGACGCGCACCTGGACGATATCGACCGATACCTGGATGCCGCGCCGAAGGCGGAGGATCTCGCGAACGCAACGTTCGCGACACTACCGGATCTGGAGGTCCCGTCGCGCGCCGAGGAGGACCGTGCCTGACCGGGACGGCGCGTCGTATGCTGCCGACATGTGTCGCAACATCACGATGCTGCGCGGCCTGGAGCCCGCGGCCACCCCTGAGGAGATCGCCGCCGCCGCGCGCCAGTACGTGCGCAAGGTGAGCGGCGTCACGACGCTCAACGACGCCACGCGTGACGCGTTCGAGGCGGCCATCGCGGAGGTCGCGGCGTCCACGGCGCGCCTCCTGGGCACGCTGCCCGCCCGGCGCCAGCCCCCGCCGACCGTGCCGCCGCTGCGCCGGCCGTCCGTGCGGACATGCGTCGAGGCGAAGGACGCCGCTGCACGCGCCGCCGTCGCGCAGGCGACCCCGGCTGGCGGCGACCCGATCGGACCTACCGCAGCCCGCGGCCGCTGAGCAGGATCCCGTTCGGGTCATAGGTGCGCGCGATCCCTGATAGGCGCACCAGCACATCCGCCGGGAAGACCCGCGCGCATCGCTCCGGGGACGCACCCAGCGCGAAGTTGGGCAGCGCGCCCTTCATGGTCCAGGGCGCCATGGCCGCCCTGAGCGCCTGCTCGTGGGCCACCACGGCCTCCCCGACCGGTGGCGCCGCGATGCCCACGCAGAACAGGCTGAAGGCGACATCGCGCCGGCTGAACGCGGACGCCACAACCGGCTCCACGGTGAGCGCCCCACCCAGTTGCCGGACCTCCGTGATCACCTGCGGCGAGTCCGAGTCGGGCCCGGCGACGGCGAGCAGCGCCTCCGCGGCCTCGAGCGTGAACGATGACAGCGGGGCGTGGCCCTCGTGCGCCGGCAGCGGATCGACCGGGTCGGCGTGGATCATGCCCAGGGCCGCATACGGCATCACGGCCACGGCGTCGATGATGGGGGTTGCTGCTGCGCGCATCGGTGCCCGGGCCGCCTCACCGGCCGTGGGGTCGCCAACCCACGCGAATCGGACTCTCACCGTGGGCCGATCGGCGAGCGGCGCTGGCACGCCCGGCATCGCGGGCAGGTTGAGCAGCGCGATGGACGTCGTGGCCTGCGGGGGCAGGCTCGGACACCACCCGGTCCAGGCGCGCAGGACCGCGCCCGCATCGGCCCCGGCGAAGAAGAGCGCCCCGCCGTAGAGCGTCGGGATGGGCAGCAGGTCGACCTCGACCGCGGTCACGATGCCCAGGGCGCCCTTGCCGCCCCGCAGGCCCCAGAACAGGTCCGGATGCTCGGTCGACGTCGCGCGGCGGAGCACGCCGTCCCCGGTGACCACGTCGAAGGCCCGCACCCGGTCGGACGCGAGGCCATGCTGGCGCGCGAGGGGTCCATGCCCGCCGCCCGTCGTGTAGCCCACCACCCCGGCACCCGGTGCCGACCCCCGCGAGCCCCGCGAGCCCCGCGAGCCCGTGGAGCGTTCCAGGGCATCACGAGGCCGGCGTACGCCGCATCACCCGGGAACGCGACGGTGCCCGCGAGGAAGGCCAGCCCGGCCCGGAGCGCGGGTGTCAGGTCGGTTCATCAGGGTCTCCCGCTATCGGTCAGTGCATCAGCGCCAGAGCGCCTCGTAGGGATGCTCGCCAACGAGCAGACGTCCGGCCGCGAACCGGTCCGGCGCGAACGGCGCGATGTCGGCGCTGGTCGCCACGCCGTCCCAGATCAGCTCCGCCATCGCGGCCCCGATGGCGGGCGCGGTCTTGAAGCCGGTGCCGGAGAAGCCACACGCGAGGTAGAGGTTGTCCGGGCCCGCGGCACCCAGGATGGCGCGCTGGTCCGGCGTGATGCCGTCCTGGCCGCTGTGGCCGGTGCGGAAGGTACCTGTCTCCATCCATGGCAGACGGCGCACGAGGCGTGTCGTCATGTCCTCCACGATGTCGCCACGCATCGGCGCCAGCGGTCGGTCCGGCGAGCCCCCCAGCTCGTTGCCCGCGTGGAGCCCGACCAGCAGCAGCTCACGTCCCTCCGGCCGGAAGTAGACACCACCGACATCGTCCAGCACGACCGGCACGTCCGCCGAGCGGCCCGTCGGCAGCCCGAAGTAGCCGGTCTCATGGCGCCATGGCGTCACGGGCACCTCCAGGCCCACGGTCGCCGCGAGCGCCGCCGACCAGGCGCCCGCCACGAGCGCAACGGACGCCGCCGTGAACACGCCCTTGTCCGTGTCCGCGCCGATGATCCGGTCGCCATCCGTGAGCAGTGTCACGACGCGGCAGCCGGTGACGAGTGCGGCGCCGTCCCGCCGCGCGGCGTCCAGGAAGCCCGCCGTGGTGGAGGTGGGGTCCGCGTAGCCCGACTCGGGTTCGTACGCGCCCGCCGCGAGCCCATCGAGAACGATGCCCGGCACCAGCTCCGCGATCTCGGCGGGGGTGACCACCCGACTGGGGATGCCCATGGCCTGGTGGTTGGCGACGTTGCCGCGGATAGCCTCCAGCAGCGCCTCCGGCACGACCTCCAGGAACCCGGTGCGCACGAACGCGGGATCGCCCGCGCCCACGTGTGCCGCCCAGTCCATGAAGTAGGGGAAGCTGCGCCAGGCGAGGGCCGACTCCGCCGCGAGGTCGTAATGCATGCGCACGAACCCCGAGGACCGCCCGGTCGCCCTCCCCGCGACCGTACCACGCTCCAGCACGAGCACCCGGGCGCCCTTGCGGGCGAGGTGGAACGCGAGGCTGGCGCCCTGGACGCCCGCCCCGATCACGATGACATCGGCCGACCGGTTCATGTGCCGCATCATGCCCCACCCCGGCCCGGTGCGGCGCCCGGGCACGGCGTGCGGCGGCCGGCGGCGGGCTCTAGAAGACGATGCCGAGGGTCACCAGCAGCGCCAGGATCCCCAGCAGCACCGTCGCGCCGGCCTGCTGGGTCTCTCCGCGGCGGGTGTGGAACCACGACGCGCAAGCCATCAGCAGCGCCAGGAACAGGCCCGCGATGGGGCTCAGCCAGGGCACCGTGCGCGTCGCGAGCGGCCACACGAGCGCGACGGCGCCCAGCGTCTCGAGGATCCCGATCAGCTGCACCTGGCGCTTGGGCACGTCCTTCGCCCACGCCGAGCCGCGGCGCGTGATGAAGCTCTCGTACTGGAGCTTGAGCGGACCCAGGACCGCGAACACGATGGCCAGTACGGTCTGGCCCACCCACACGAAGAGGTCCACGTCAGGGTGCCTGGGTCGTCCGAAGGGGCTGGCGACAGCGGGTCGGCATCCGGGCATCCTAGCGGCCGGCAGGCGGGTGGGGCCTCACCTCCCCGTCGACCCGGCGCGGCCGCCCGGGTTGCGTCACTGGCTGGTGTGGGGTCGCCTCGTGAGGCGGGCCGTCACGGCGGCGGGGTTGATGTCCTCCACCATCTTCGTGCCGTCCGAGGTGCCGTCGGTCTTCCACAGCTCGTACCCGTGGACGCCGTCGCTGGCGGTGAAGTAGACCGTGGTGCCGACCGCGGTCAGGTAGCGCGGCCACTGTCCCGGATCGGCTGCGCCGGGCAGGATGTCCTTGACGATGAGCGTTCCGCCGTCGGTCCCGTTGCTCCTCCACAGCTCCGGCCCGGCCGCCGAGGTCTCTGCATGGAACACCACACCACCGTCGATCGGCGTCAGGAACAGCGGGAACGAGGTGGGGGCGCCGGGAATGATGTCCTTGACGAGCTTCGTGCCGGAGGCGCTGCCATTCGTGATCCAGAGCTCGCCACCGGTGGCGTTCGTGCGTGCACTGAAGAACACCCGGGTGCCGGAGCGCACCAGCGCGTTCGGAGCGGAGTCGCCTGCGCCGACGTTGATGTCCTTGATCCGCTTCGTGCCGGTCGCCGTACCCGTGCTGGACCACAATTCGTAGCCGCTCGACCCGTCAAAGGCGCTGAACAGCAACTTGCCGTTGACGATGGCCATCGGCAGGGGTGCGGCACCATCGCCTGCGCCGGCATTGATGTCCTTGACGCGTGTCGTGCCGCTCGCGGTGCCGTCGGTCCTCCAGAGCTCGAAGCCGGTGCCGTCGGTGGCCTGGAAGTAGACGCTGGTGCCCAGCACGGTCGGGTTCTGGGGATAGCTGCTGCCCACGCCCGGCGCGATGTCCTTGACCTGCTTGGTGCCGGTCTGTGTGCCGTTGCTGCGCCACAGCTCGACGCCACCAGCAGACGAGTAGGCGCGGAAGAGCAGCATGTTGCCCAATGCCTTGAGCGACTCCGGGCCGGCGCCACCGATGCCCGTGACGATGTCCTTGACCAGATTCGTGCCGGCAACGGTCCCGTTCGACCTCCACAGCTCCCGGCCATGGGTCGCGTCCGAGGCGGCGAAGTAGAGCGTGTCACCCACGACGGTGAGCAGGTTGGGGTTGGACCCCGCGACGCCCGGCACGATGTCCTTGAACAGCCTGGTGCCTCTGGGTGTGCCGTCGCTGGTCCACAGCTCGCCGCCGCGCGATCCGTCGTTGGCCGCGAACCAGGTCTTGCCCTTGAAGCGCACGAACGACAGACCGCCACCGCTGGCGCCGCCCGGATCGATGTCCTTGACCAGCTTGGTGCCAGCCGGCGTGCCGTTGCTCCGCCACACTTCGACGCCGTGCGTGGGGTCGCAGGCGTTGAACCAGAGCGTGCCCGCGACGTTCGTCAGGGTGTTGGGCTCGCCGCAGAGTGCGGTCGCTGCCTGGGTCCCGCCGACCAGAGCGGACAGAAGGCCGGCGGCCAACAGGACGGCGCGGACGTTCGTGTGCATCGCACTCCTCGTGGGCCCGGACACCGATCAGCACGCTCATGCGTCCTGGGTGGCGTTGACGACCCAGAGTATCGACCCTGTCCGTCCGACGAGCGTCCAACGGGCGAGGAGCGCGCGGACGACCAGCAGCTCCCCCGTGGGGTCGATAGCCAGCGTCCGATCCAAGACGACTGGAATCGCCCGATATCGGAACCGCGCCGGCGGTGGGTCAGGCGCGGCGTCCCTCGCGCCACGCCGCCACGGCGGCCGCCGTCTGGGCCGCGGAATCGCCCAGCCAGTCGGCAGGGGTGAGCGCTGGGATGTCCGCCGGCGAGCGGCCCGACACCTCGATCAAGGCGGCCCGCAGGTCCACGCCGTCGCGCTTGGACCGGACGGCCGCCTCGTACACCACGTCGTGCGCCTGCTCGCGGCCCAGCGTCGGGGCCAGCACGAACATGTACGCCTCCGCGATGGTGCGCCCCTGCTCCGCGGCGAGGTTGGCGGCCATGCGCTCGGGATGGACGGCGAGGCCCGTCACGATTCGCGCCGCGATCATCAGCGCGCCCGCCACCAGGCACGACACCTGGGGCAGCACGTGCCACTCGATCTGCCACTCCCCGGCGGAGCGCTCCTGCTGGACCTCCATGGCCCGGTAGAGCGACCCGGACAGGTCCGCCGCCGTCACGGCCATGCCCAGCACCATCTCCGAATCGATGGGGTTGGCCTTCTGGGGCATCGTGGACGAGGCACCCCGGTGGTGACCGCCCGCCTCGCCGATCTCGCCGATCTCCGTGCGCGACAGGTCGATCACCTCGCGCGCGAGCCGGGTGCACAGCGCGGCGGCTCGTGCGCAGGCCGCGCCGTACGCCGCGAACGCATCGCGCGCCGCGTGACGCGGCCCGTCCGGGGTGGCCAGGCCGAGCATCGGCGCCATCACCGCCCGCACCCGCTCCGCGTTCGCCCCGAACGCCGCCGATGACCCGCCGGCGCCGTACAGCGACAGCACGCACACCTCCGGCCGCACCGCGGCGAGGTCCGCGCGCACCCGGGCTGCCTGGCGCAAGAAGATGGCCAGCTTGGCACCGAGCGTCGTGGGGACCGCCTGCTGTCCATGCGTCCGGCCCGCCATCACGAGATCCGCGTATCGCTCCGCCCCGGCCGCGAGCGCGTCACCGAACAGGTCGACCAACGCGTCCAGCCGGTCCAGCGCGTCGCGGAGCTGGAGCGCGAAGCCGGTGTCCATGATGTCCTGGGTCGTGGCGCCGTAGTGGACGACCCCCGACGGGCCCGCCGGCAGCCGCTCCGAGAGCTGGCGCACGACGCCCAGGATCGGGTAGCCCACGTTGGCCATGCCCGCCCACAGCGCCGGCACATCGATCGCGTCGATGGTGCAGACGTCCGCGATCGCCCGCGCCCAGGCGGGGTCCAGGTCACCCACCTCCGCCTGTGCCAGCGACAGCGCCGCCTCCGTGCGCAGCCAGCCCTCGATGGTGGCGGTCTCGGACCAGGCCGCCTCCATCACCGGATCGCCGAACGTGCGGTGGAGCATGGAGAAGATGGTGGTGGGGCCCGTGGCGGGCCGGTCGGTGGGGCCCGTGGCGGGCCGGTCGGTGGCGTCCATCAGTCCGTGTGGAAGACCTCCGTCAGGGTGTGCCACCACTCGCCGTCCGCGCGGCCCTCCACGGGCTGTTGCAAGGGGGTCATCCACGCCCACCAGCGCTGCGTCTCGGGATCCGCGCCCATGCGCGCCATGTCCCCCTCGAAGTCGTCACCGACGTACTCGAAGCAGGCGAACAGGGTGTCCCGCTTCCAGGCATAGATGCTGTAGTTGCGGATGTTGCATGCCTGGATCGTGGCCAGGACGCCCGGCCACACCGCGGCGTGCGCCCGGACGTACTCGTCGTACGCCTCCGGCTTGACACCGATGACCTGCCCGAAGCGCCTCATCGGATGTCGATGCCGATCGCCTGCGCGCGCTCGGTGCGGTTGCGCTTGATCAGACCCACCAACCCGAATCGCATCCTGTCCTCCATCGACCGCGCCGGGGGCGCCAGGAGCCGCAGCGTAGCGCCGCCCGCGCGGGCAAGTCAATCGGGGCTCCGGGCCGGTGTCACTGGGCAGCGACGATGTCCGGGATGAGCGTCCAGGGACGATGTCACCGTCGCTCGCGTGGAGGCACCGACGATCCCGGGCGCGGTTGCCCGGTGGCGAGGGTGGGGCGGTGGCCGCGGAGCGCGCGTGACGGGGTGGCGCCGGGGGCGCGGCGGCGCCGTGGCTGCGGCGCGGCAGCGGCGGCGCGGTGGCGGAAGCGCGGAAGGCGGCAGCGCGGCAGCGCGGCAGCGCGGCGGCGCGGCAGCGGCGGAGCGGCGGCCGTCCGTCCGGCCTTTCCAGCAGAACTGAACGTCGGACCGCCTGGGCCGGTCCACCGGACGATCGACCGGGGCCGCGACCACTCTCAAGGTCCGGATACCACCCCCGATCCAGAGCAGGACTGGAAACCATGGAGATACCGGGCCGAGCGGCCCGCACCGGACACCCGGATCGGGCGTCGGCGTTCAGTCCCAGTGGAAACCATGGAGCGGCGCCGGCGCGGCGGCAGGGTGGCAGGGCCGCGGGGCCGCGGGGCGGCCGCGGCGCGCGGCGGAGCGGCGGCGGAGCGGCGGCGGGGCGCCGGGCTGCGGCGGGCCGCCGCTGGACCCTCGCACAGCTCGCCGAGCGAAAGGGCGGGGCGTGGCATCCTCCCGTTGATCATCAGCGGCGTGGGGGCCGCGGGTGCGAACATAGGATCGCTGGCCGGAGTCGTGACCATGTCGCGGGCGAGTCAACCGGTTGAGCGTGGGCGCATCTCCTCGTACACTCCGCCCGATGGTGGCGATCCCCTCCGACCGGACGACGCGGCGTTCGAGCCGGCCCACGATCAATGATGTGGCCCAGCGGGCGGGCGTGGATCGTGCGGTCGTGTCCAAGGTCCTGAGCGACGACCCGACCCTGCGGGTACGCGATGAGACCCGCCAGCGGGTGCGCCACGCCGCAGCCGACCTGGGGTACCGGCCGAACTTCCATGCCCAGGGCCTGGCCCGTGCGCGGGCGGGGGCGATCGGCCTGCTGGTCCCGCACGGCAACCCGCTGTTCCTCGAGATCATGGCGGGCGTGGAGGAGGTGGCCACGGCACGCGGCCTGCTGCTGTCCACCGCCACCCACCACGGCGACCTGCCTGACCGCTACCGGCGGCTGCTGCGCGGCGGCATCGTGGATGCGCTGCTGGTCTCCGGGCTCCAGGCGCAGGTGGACGCGGCGGCGCTGTTCCGCGAGACGCAGGTACCCGTGATCCTCGTGAACCGCCGTTCGCTGGGCTCCGACCGCTGGGTGATCCTGGACGATGAGCACGCCGCTCGGAGGGCGACGGAGCACCTCATCCGGCTTGGCCACCAGCGGATCGCGTTCCTTGGCGGGCCGCCGCACGTGGACACCGCCGAGCGGCGCATCCGCGGCTTCCGGACCGCGATGGCGGACGCGGGGCTCGAGGTGGACGAGACGCTGTTCGTCCATGGCGAGTACACCGCGTCGAGCGGCGGGGAGGCCGTGGCGGAGCTGCTCGGGCGTGGGCCGCTCCCCACCGCGCTCGTGGCCGCCGATGCACCCTTGGGCCTGGGCGCCTGGCACGCGCTCGCAGGGCGGGGCATCGCGGTGCCGCGCGACGTATCCCTGGTCGCGATCCACAAGCTGCCCTTGGAGGAGTTCCGGGTGCCCGCGCTCACGTGCGTGGAGCTGCCCCTCCGGGCCGCCGGCCGGCGCGCCGCGGAGCTGGTCCTGGACACGCCGCCGGACGCGCCCATCCACGAGCTGATCACGGAGGGCGTGGAGCTGTTCGAGGGGAGCACGGTCGCGCCGCCCCGGGGGTAGCGCGACTAGACTCCCCAGGTGAAGCTGGAGGGACGTCGCCCGGGCGATGCGCGGATCCGCGTGGCGCGGGTCAGGCCGGACGAGTACGTGGTGACCCGGCCCGTGAAGATCCGCCGCCCGCCGCCGCCGGCGCTGTTGCTGACACTCACCTTCCTCGGCCTCATCGCGGCCGGCACGGTCCTGCTCAGCCTGCCCATCGCCCGTCACGACGGTGTCGCGACGGATGTCCTGACTGCCCTCTTCACGGCGACGTCGGCGGCGTGCGTGACGGGTCTCGTGGTCGTGGACACCGCGGACACCTGGAGCGGCTTCGGGCAGGTGGTCATCCTGGTGCTCATCCAGGCCGGCGGCTTCGGCATCATGACCGGCTCCACGCTGCTGCTCCAGCTGCTGCTCCGGCGCGGCAACCGCCTGCAGGACCGACTTCTGGTCCAGGAGACGGCCGGCGTGCCCAAGCTGGGCGATGTGACACGGGTGGTCCGGCGCGTCGCGGTGTTCACCATCAGCGTGGAGGCGGTGGCTGCGGTGGTGCTGACCTTCGCCTTCTGGGGCCGGGGCTCCGTGGGTGATCCCATCGCGGCTGCCTGGTGGGGCATCTTTCACGCGGTCTCCGCGTTCAACAACGCGGGCTTCGACCTGGTGGGCGGCTTCCAGAGCCTCACGCCGTTCCGGGACGATCCGCTGATCCTGGGGGTCATCGGCACCACGCTGGTCCTGGGCGGGCTTGGGTTCGCGATCGTGGCGGATGCGGTCAGCGTGCGGAACTGGCGCCGCTTCGCCCTTGAGACCAGGATCGTGCTCATCACCACGGCCGTGCTGTTGCTGGGGGGCGCCGCCGTGTTCGCGATGCTGGAATGGGACAACCCGACGATCCTGGGCGCGCTGCCCGCGGAGCAGCGCATCCTGAACGCCCTGTTCGAGTCCGCGACGCTGCGGACCGCGGGGTTCAGCGCGCTCCCCACTGGGGACCTGCTGGAGCCCACCCTGTTCGTGGTGATGGCGCTGATGTTCATCGGCGGCGCCTCGGGCTCCACGGCGGGTGGCATCAAGGTGAACACGTTCAGCCTGCTGCTCATCAGCATCGTGTCCACGGCGCGCGGCCAGGCCGAGGCGTCCGCGATGGGACGGCGGGTGGGCCAGGATCTCGTCTCACGGGCGCTCGCGGTGGCCCTGCTCTCCGTTGCGGCGGTGTTCCTGACCGGCTTCCTGCTGACGCTGACCACCGACGCCTCCTTCGTGGACGTCCTGTTCGAGGCCGTCTCCGCGCTGGGCACGGTCGGCGCCAGCACGGGCATCACACCGTCCCTGGGGACCGTGGCGCAGCTCATCCTCATCGTGGCCATGTTCGCCGGCCGCCTGGGACCCCTCACACTGGTGCTGGCGTTCGCGGCGCGCCAGCGGACCGCCACGTATCGGCCCGCCGTCGAATCGATCCGCATCGGGTGAGGAAGGCATGAAGCAACAGGTCCTGGTCGTGGGGCTCGGTCGGTTCGGCTTCGCGGTGGCGCGCGAGCTCCACCAGCTGGGCCACGAGGTCATGGCGGTCGACACCAGCGAGCGGATGGTGAACGACATCGCGCCCCACGTGACACACGCCCTCCAG
>Ga0105047_10005681_pt1 | contig 21306 bp, 23 predicted proteins | sample MAT04_FD_78384 | JGI IMG/M metagenome (GOLD analysis project Ga0105047, IMG submission 78384) | Freshwater microbial communities from Lake Fryxell liftoff mats and glacier meltwater in Antarctica - MAT-04 (megahit assembly) | ecosystem: Environmental > Aquatic > Freshwater > Ice > Liftoff... | reverse complement strand
CGGGGGTGGAGCTGGCGCAGGCGGGAGTGGAGCAGGCGGGAGGTGGGGTGGTGGCGTCAGGCGGCGACGAGGGCTTCGGGCTTGGCGATGTAGACCCGGCGGCGAATCTCGTCGAAGACACCCAGCGACAGGGCGCCGGCCACGCAGATGCCCCACTGGTTGAGGTTGAGATCGGTGGTCTCGAACAGGTTCCGCATCGGCCCGAACTCGATGACGGCGATCTGCAGCAACGACACGATGCCGAGCGCACCCCACAACAGCCGGTTGGTGAACGTCGCCCGGCTGAAGATGGTGCCGACCGAGCGCACGTTGAGGGCGTTGACGATCTGCAGCAGGACGAACAACGTGAAGGCCATGGTGGCGGCGGTGGTCTCGTCGTCGTAGTAGCTGTCGGCCCACGCCAGGGTGCCGAGCGTGAGGCCCGCCATGATGGTGCCGTGAATCAACAGCACCGTGAGCCGGTGCCGATTCAAGATGATGGCGTCACGGGCCCGCGGATGCCGGTCCATGAGCCCGGGCTTGGGCTTGTCGACACCGAGGGCGAGGGCCGGCGGTCCGTCCATGATGATGTTGATCCACAACAGCTGAATGGCGGCGAAGGGCTTCGGCAGCCCGATCAGCTGCGAGCCGACGAGCGTCAGAATGGCGCCCACGTTGGTGGCCACCTGGAACCGCACGAACGTGACGATGTTGTCGTAGATGGCCCGGCCCTGGGCCACCGCCGAAACAATGCTGCCGAGCTGGTCATCGACGAGCACCACGTCGGCGGCCTCCTTGGAGACCTCGGTGCCGGTGATGCCCATGGCGACGCCCACGTCGGCCTGCTTGAGCGACGGTGCGTCATTGACGCCGTCGCCGGTCATGGCGGTGACTAGGCCGCGGCTCTGCAGGGAACGCACGATGCGCAGCTTGTGCTCGGGCGACACCCGGGCGAACACGCCGATTCCCTCGACCTTGTTGCTGAGCTCCTCGTCGGACCAAGCATCCATCGAGGCGCCGGAGACGGTCTCGCCCGTGATGCCGATCTCGTTGGCGATGGCGGTGGCCGTAGTGGGGTGATCGCCGGTGATCATCTTCACCTGGATGCCGGCGCTCTGGGCGAGGGCGATGGCCTCCGCGGCCTCGGGGCGGGGCGGGTCGGCGAGACCCATGAGGCCCACGAGTTCGAGGTCGTTCACTAGGTCGATGAGTTGGGTCTGGCTTGCATCCTGGATGGCCGTGGCCGCAACGGTGGTGCGGCAGATGGCGAGCACCCGGCGCCCCTGCTTGGCGGCGCTATCGACCCCGGCGTTGACCTTGGCGATCCACTCGCTGTCGAGGGGAACCGTGCCCGCCGGCGTCGAGATGGTGGCGCAGCGGTCGATCAGCCGGTCGACGGCCCCCTTGACGGCGAACTCGACCCGGGCGGCATCGGGGGTGGCCAGGACGGCGACCATGTACTTGCGGCCCGAGTCGAAGGGGACCTCGGCCACGCGGGGGCGCTCGGAGCGCAGGGCCCGGGCGTCGATGCCGGCGTCGAACGCCAGCCTCACCAGTCCGACCTCGGTGGGGTCACCCACCTGGCGGTCGGCCTCGACCACGGCATCGGAGGAGAGCACCGAGAGCTCGAGTAAATCTACGATGCGCTGGTCGGCGACGGTGGCCCCGCCGCTGAGCGTGCGCTTGCCGTCGACCTCAACAACCTCGAAGCGCTCACCGCCGCTCTGCACCTCGACGGCGGTCATGCGGTTCATGGTGAGGGTGCCGGTCTTGTCCGAGCAGATCACCGCGGTCGAGCCAAGGGTCTCGACGCTAGACAGGTTCTTGACGATGGCGCCGTGCTTGGCGACCTGATGCACGCCCAAGGCCAGCGTGACGGTGACCACGGCGGGAAGGCCCTCGGGAACGGCTGCGACGGCCAGCCCGATGGCCGAGCCGATGATCTCCTCGAGCTCCTCGCCGCGGAACATGCCGATGGTGAGGTAGGTGACCATGGCGATGCCGGCCACGACTGCGAGGCGCTTGCCGAGCCCGTCGAGCTGGCGGGCCAACGGCGTCTCGGTCTTGTCGGCCGTAGTGAGCAGGTCGGCGATACGGCCCATCTCGGTGGACATGCCGGTGGAGGACACCACGGCCTCGAGTCGGCCGCGCGTGATCGTGGTGTTCATCCAGAGCATGCTGGTGCGGTCACCGAGGGAGGCATTGGCGTCGGCTATGGGGCCGGCGGTTTTGTCGACGGCGAGTGATTCGCCGGTGAGCGAGGACTCGTCGGCTTCGCCGTCGATGCAGACCGTGACGCGAGCATCGGCGGGGACCCGGTCGCCGGCCTCGAGCAGGATGATGTCGCCCGGCACCAGCTTCGACGCGTCGATCTCGATGGTCTGGCCGTCTCGGCGCACCTTGGCGGTGGCGCTCAGCATGGCCTTGAGGGCATCGAGGGACTTCTCGGCCCGGGCCTCCTGCACCACGCCGAGCACGGCGTTGATGAAGAGCACCGAGAAGATGACGATGGAGTCCTTGAGGTCGCCGACCGCTGCGGCCGCCAGGGCGCCGAGGGCCAACAATCCAACGAGCACCGAGCGGAACTGGTCGACGAACCGCTTCCACAGCGGTGTCGGGGGAGCGGTGGCCAGCTCGTTGGGGCCGTACACCTCGGCCCGCTCGGTGGCTGCCGTCGAGCTGAGCCCGTCGGCGGCTACGGTGCCGAGCAATTGCAGCGACGCCTCGGTCGAGAGCGTCCAGAGCGGCTCGGTCGGGGTGGTCTGTACAGCGGTCATCGGGTCAGTTCGGCCATTCCGGTAGTGGGTGTGTTGTCGGTCGGGGTGTCACTCGGACCAGCCTCGCGCGTCGCGTCGTCACGGAGGTCGACGGGCATGATAATTCCTGTGACCCGATCCGGCAGCGCCACAAGGATGATTCCGCTCGAGGAGTAGCTGAGGGCGTCGGCCAGCAGCGTGTCGGGGCTGACGGTCGCCATGGCCGAAGCCGGGATGGCGATGACGCCCAGGGTCAGGGCATCACGGTGGGTGGTGGGCACCAGGGCGATGCTGGCCATGGGCACCAGGCCGGTGGTGCGTCCGTCACCGTCGACCGTGATGAGGGCGGTGTGCTCGCTGCTCTGATACGGGAGCCAGTAGGCGAGGAACTCGCTGACGGTCAGGGTTTCGTTGACGGCCGGGGGAACCGGGCGGGCGACGCTGCCGGCGGTGACCTCGCCAAGGGCGAGAGATTGCTTCGCCGACTTGGACGCGGCCTTGGCGCTGATCACGATGAAGTAGCCGATGAGGGCGGTGAAGAATCCGCTGCCACCCGTCACGACGCTGACAGCGCCGAAGCCGATGAGGATGAACCCGATGATCCGGCCGGTACCGGCGGTGATGACCGTGGCCCGGTGACGGTTCTTGGTGCGCCACCAAATGAGGGAGTGCAGCACCCGGCCCCCGTCGAGGGGAAGGCCCGGCAGCAGGTTGAACAGGCCCAGGACGATGTTGATGACGCCAAGCCACACGAACAACCTCATGGGCACGGCGGCATCCATCACGCTGAGTGCCAGCGCGGACACGAGCCCGAAGGCACCGAGGGCGAGGCTGGCGAGCGGCCCGGCGATGGAAACCGCGAACTCGTGGGTCCAGCGTCGGGGCTCCTGCTCGAGCTCGGCGAGACCGCCGAGCGCCCACAGGCTGACCCGACGCACGCCGATTCCGTTGCGTCGGGCCACCAAGGCGTGGGCGTACTCGTGGATGATCAGCGACATCGCAAACAGCAGTGCGGCCAAACCACCCACCAGTACCTTGGCGCCGAGTGCGGCATCGCTGATCCCCACCGCTGTTGACGCACTCACCGCGACGAAAAGGGCGATGAGCATCGCTGACCAATGAAGGTGCAGCGGGATGCCGAACAGGGTGGTGATAGGTCGTGACGAACGATTGATCACTGGAGTTCCTTCGGGTCGTAGGTACGAGCCGAAGGTCTTCCCCACCAAGCCTTACCGTTGGACACCCATTTCGGGTGCCGTCGCTTCACTTGGTGTCCGGCACCGGGCCAACCGATGGGTTGGATCCGTGATGACGATGCCGGACTTGCGGGGTACTCCCCTTCGTTCAATTGTCACTTACTTGCGATGCACCACAGTGTGGCGCCTCAATCAAGATAGCGGATCGCCGTCCGACTTGCACCCGTGCCATATGACACCTATCAGACTTCATGACCTCGATCGCTGCGCCTCCGGCTCGCTTCGCTTCGTCGGCTGCGCTCCTCGGTATGGACTTCATGACCTCGATCGCTGCGCCTCCGCCCCCGCCTCCGCCCCCGCCTCCGGCTCGCTTCGCTTCGCTGTCAGGGGTGCGGAGGAGACTGTTCCCATGCAGTCGATCTCCCTCCGCTTCTCCGAGACCGTCCGGATCCTGTCCGGGGTGGCACGGGGCCGCGGCCTCACCGTTCCGGTCTTCCGGAGCCCCCCGCATCTTCCCGATGCCGACCGGTCGTTGCGCCGCAGTGCGGGCGGCGACACGGTCGTGTCGGTCCGACTCTCCGGCCGCCCCTTCGCCGCCGTTCAGGCCGACCTCATCGATGGCCTGCTGGTCGTCAACGAGACCTCCGCTGCCGACGCCCAGGAGATGCGCCGTGACCTGTGGAACGCCCTGGTGGCCGCGGGCAACGTCGACGGCTCCCCGGCGCTCGCCGCGGCCTGATCCGGCCGCCTCGGCAAGACTGTCGTCGTGCGCCTCGTCAGCCCGGTTCCCGTCGTCGACATCGGCCCGCTGCTCGAGGGGCCGGCTCCGGACGTGGAGCGGGCCATCGACTCCGCCTGCCGCGACCGAGGGTTCTTTGTGATTACCGGGCACGGCGTCGATCAACGGCTCGTCGACGATCTCGATGCCGCCGCCCGGGGGTTCTTCGCTCTCGACGAGTTGGCGAAGGAGCCGTTCGCCATGCGTCATGGCGGCTCGGCCTGGCGCGGCTGGTTCCCCCTGGGCGGCGAGCTCACCTCGGGCCGTCCCGATCAGAAAGAAGGGCTGTACTTCGGCGAGGAGCTTCCGGCGGGCGATCGTCGCCCCATGCACGGACCCAACCTCATCCCCGATATCCCGCCCCAGCTGCGCGGTCTGGTTCTCGAGTACCTCGACCGCCTGACCGCGCTGGGCCACCTGCTGGTCGGTGCCATTGACCGGGCGCTGGGGGCCGACGAACGGCTCGTCGCCATCACCGCCGACCCGCTCGTGTTGTTCCGCATCTTCGGCTACCCGCCCCAACGCGACGGCTGGGGAGTGGGGGAGCACACCGACTACGGGCTGCTCACCATGTTGCACCAGGACGACAGCGGCGGTCTCGAGGTGCGCGACGGCGACCAGTGGGTGGAGGTCCCGCCGGTGGCGGGTTCGTTCGTCTGCAACATCGGCGACATGCTCGATCGCGCCACCGGGGGCGTCTACCGCTCGACGGCGCATCGGGTGCAGAACCGATCGAACCGCTATCGCGTGTCGATGCCGTTCTTCTTCGACCCTGGTTGGGAGGCTCGGGTCGAACGCATCGTCGGGCACGCCCCGTCAGCTGGCGGTGCGAACGACCGATGGGATGGCGCCGATCCCCATCTCTTCGACGGGACCTACGGCGACTACGTATGGTCCAAGGTCGGCAAGGTCTTCCCTGACCTCTGATCAGATGCCGAAGGACGCGGTCCGGGCAGTCTCGACGTCGACAGGGTCGCCCTCGACCTGCACGTCGGCGACGGCTTGGCGGCCGTAGATGAAGAGCAGCACCTCGATGGGCAGGCCGCTGACCGCCACCGTGCGGTCGCCCTTTCCGGCGTGATGGACGGGCTTGTCGACCGTCACCCCAGTGGCCCGAAGTTCGAGCGAGACGGGAGCGATCTTCGCCTTGCGCACGATGAGCCCCGACAGCTGGCAGGCCTTGGCCCAGATGGCGATCTGTAGATCGTCGTTGTCGGTGCGAGGGCCCAGGCCGGCGGGCCGCCGGACGTCCTCATGATGGACCGTGTACTCGACGAGGCTCATCGCGGAGCGCAGTGCGGGGATGGACAGCGGCCCCTTGGGTGGGTGGCGGACGCGTTCGACCACGTTCTCGAAGCCACGGGACCGTTCCTTGGACATGAGCTTCTCGAGAAACTTCGCAAACGTCCCATCGAGCAGGATCCCGGGCGCGGAGCGGGGATCGCGCTCGCGGATCGAGAGATGGGCAGCCAAGTCGGCGGTGGTCCACTCGCCGCAGAGGGTCGGGGCATCGGGGCCGACCCTCAACATGAGGTCGCACAGTTCCTGGCGTTCACGGAGATCGAGATCGTTGGTCATGGGAACGACAAACTACCCGTTAGCCACCTCACTGAGACGGTGAAGGCGGACCACCCGAGATTCGGCATCTACGTGCCAGAGTGGCATAACAGCGGGTAAATGCCCTTCATGGCCCTCGACTGGACGGTATCTGCCGCTACGGTGACCGAATGGGGAACTATGGCGCAGCACAGGTGGCGGAACTTTTAAGGGTAAGCCCCGACACGGTGCGTCGGTGGTTCGACGAGGGAAAGCTGCCGTCGTCGGGCGGAGCGGGCCGTCAGCGCACCATCGATGGCGTCGACCTCGCCGCCTACCTCTCCAGCCAGACCGAGGCCTACGAGCCGGATTCGGTGATGCCCCAATCGGCACGCAACCGCTTCACCGGCATCATTACCCGCGTCGAGCGCGACAACCTCGTCGCCGTCGTCGAGGTGCACGCCCCGCCCCACCGGCTCGTGTCGATGATGACCCGCGAAGCCGCCGACGAGCTCAACCTGCAACCCGGCGACCTGGCCACCGCCGCCGTGAAATCGACCAACGTGATCGTGGAGATCCCCCGATGAGCACCCCGAAAGCCACCCCGAACGCACCCCGAACGCCATGATGAACGCCACGATGAAGGCGACCGCGATCCTGGTGGTACTCGCCGTCGCATTGACCGGTTGCGGTTCCGACGACGATGCCGTCAGCGACACGACCGCCCCCCAGACCGCGGCGGCGACAGCCGACGAGTCGACCGCTGCGGCAACTCCGGCCGTTGCGGGCACCATCACCGTGTCTGCCGCAGCCTCGCTCACCGGTGTCTTCACGACCCTCGAGGAGGCGTTCACCGCGGCCAACCCCGACGCCACCATCGACATCAACTTCGGATCGTCGGGTCAGCTCTCCACCCAGATCCAGAGCGGCGCCCCGGCCGACCTCGCCGCCTTCGCCGATGAGGCACCCATGGCCGTGCTCGACAAGGCGGGCCTCCTCGCCGGGCCCGCCGAGATCTTCGCTCGCAACCAACTGGTCATCGTCACCAAGCCCGGCAACCCCAAAGGCATCTCGTCCCTCGCCGATCTGGCGACGGCCGGCATCATCTCGCTGTGCGCCGACACCGCGCCGTGCGGCAAGTTCGCCAATCAGGCCCTGGCCTCCGCTGCGGTGTCCATCCCAGAAAACAGCGTGACCCGCGGCCAAGACGTCAAGGCCACGCTCACCGCGGTCGCGCAAGGCGACGCCGAGGCAGCCATCGTCTACGTCACCGATGCCGCCGCCTCGGGCGACTCGGTCGCCACCGTCGAGATCCCCGAGGCCGACAATGTGGTCGCCAAGTACCCGATCGCCGTGCTGGGCTCGACGCAGAACATCGAGCTGGCCGAGGCCTTCATGGCCTTCGTCCTGAGCGATGACGGCCAGGCCGCCCTCGGCGACGCCGGCTTCTTGTCGAAGTAGGTTCGTCGCGTTGTCGGGCCCAACCAGATGAGCAGTGCTGCGGGGCCGACCCGGCGCCGCCGGCCGCCGCTGCTCGTCGTCGTGGTCTCGGCGGTCACCATTGCGGTGTTCGCGCTGCCGCTCGCCGGTCTGCTGGGGCGGGCCTCGTGGTCGACGCTCATCGATGACCTCACCACCCCCGATGCCGTCGACTCCCTGCGGCTCTCGCTCATCTGTTCGCTGGCCGCCACCGCATTGTCGGTGCTGTTCGGGCTGCCCCTCGCCTGGCTGTTGGCCCGGGTCGAGTTCCCCGGCCGCTCGTTGGCCCGGGGCCTGGTGCTGCTGCCGCTCGTCCTTCCCCCGGTCGTCGGCGGCGTCGCCCTGCTCAGCGCCTTCAGTCGCCGCGGCATCCTCGGCGAGCACCTCTATGACTGGTTCGGCCTGCAGCTCACCTTCACCACGGCCGGGGCCATCCTCGCCGAAACCTTCGTGGCATTGCCGTTCTTCGTGATCACGGTCGAGGCCGGGCTGCGGTCGATGGACCGCCGTTACGAAGACGTCGCCTCCTCACTCGGTGCCGACCGCTGGACGGTGTTTCGTCGCGTCACCCTGCCGCTCGTCGCCCCGTCACTGGTCGCAGGGGCGGTCCTGTCGTGGGCGCGGGCCCTGGGTGAGTTCGGTGCCACCATCACCTTCGCGGGCAACATCATCGGCCGCACGCAGACCCTGCCGCTCGCCGTCTACCTGCAGCTTGAGTCCGACCCCGATACCGCCATCGCTCTCAGCCTGGTGCTGCTCGTCGTGTCGCTCACGGTCATCGTCTCGCTGCGCGACCGGTGGCTGGGGGCCTCGTGACCGCGCTACGCGCGGTCCTGGCCGCCGAAATCGGCCTGCAGCTGGGCACGCTCGACCTCGACATCTCATTGTCGATCGCGCCGGGGGAGGTGGTCGCGCTCCTCGGGCCCAACGGTGCCGGGAAGACCACCGTGCTGCGGTCGCTCAGCGGACTGCAGCCGATCGACCGGGGCCACATCACGCTCGACGACACCGCCCTCGACCGGGGACGGGACGGGCCGATGCCCCAACCGCCCGAGCAGCGCCCCATCGGGGTGGTGTTCCAGGACTACCTCCTCTTTCCCCACCTGAGCGTGCTCGACAACGTGGCGTTCGGTCCCCGCTCGCGGGGTGCATCGCGCCGTGAGGCCAATGCGGCGGCGCTCGCCTGGATCGAGCGGGTCGGCCTCGCCGAACACGCTGCCGCAAAGCCCTCGGCGATCTCGGGCGGGCAGGCCCAGCGCGCCGCGCTGGCACGGGCACTGGCCACCGAGCCACGCCTGCTGCTGCTCGACGAACCGCTCGCCGCGCTCGATGCCAGCACCCGGGCCACCGTGCGGCGCGACCTCCGTCGCCATCTCGACGAGTTCGAAGGAGCGACGGTCCTGGTGACCCACGACGCGCTCGACGCCTTGGCCCTCGCCGATCGCGTGGTCATTCTCGAGGATGGGTCGGTCACCCAGGACGGCTTGATCGGTGAGGTCACCGACCGTCCCCGAACGCCCTACGTCGCCGAGCTGCTCGGGGTGAACCTGCTTCGGGGCCAGGCTCGGGACGGGGGGAACGGCGATCACGTGATCGACGTCGATGGCGCCCGATCAGTGGTGACGATCGCGGAGCGGGCCGAGGGCGCCACGCTGTTGTTGATCCGTCCCAACTCGATCTCGTTGCATCGCAACCGACCCGACAGCAGCGCCCGCAACCAGTGGCACTGCCAGATCAGCGGGTTCGACCTGCTGGGCGATCACGTGCGGGTGCGACTGGGTGGCGACATCGACCTCGTTGCGGAGGTGACACCTTCGGCGGTGGGTGAGCTGGGCCTGGTCGAGGGAAGCTCGGTGTGGGCGTCGGTCAAGGCAACCGACATCACCGTCTACCCCGGCTGAGCACCGCCGAGTAGCGCGGCCATCAGGATGATGGCCGGGCCACGCGGGCGGGATCGATGATCTCGGCCAGGTTCGGCACCGTTTCTGCCGTAACCCCGATCTGCGCCAGTGCGTCGCCGATCGTCATCCCCTGGCCCATCATCAGCTGCGCCGCTTTGGCCGACTGCTCGTAGCCGATGACCGGAACGAGTCCGGTGACGAGCGCGGCCGAGCGGCTGGCCAGGTCGGCGCACCGCTCTCGGTCGGCGATGATGTCCGGCACGCACCGCTCGGCCAGCGACCGCGCCGAACGGCCGACGAGGCCGGCCGATTCGAGCAGGCTCCACGCCATGAGCGGCATGGCCGTATTGAGTTCGAGCACACCCGACGAGGCCGCCATCGCCAAGGTCGCATCGTTCCCGATCACGCGGTAGCCGGCCTGCACCACCGCTTCACAGATCACCGGGTTGACCTTGCCCGGCATGATCGAGCTCCCCGGTTGCAGGGCGGGCAATGCGATCTCGGCGATGCCGCCGAACGGGCCCGACGCCATGAACCGCAGGTCGTTGGCCACCTTGATCAACGCCGTGGCCGCCGCCTTCACCGCGCCGCTGGCCACCACCAGGTCGTCGTGGCCAGCCTGGGAGACGAACGCGTGCGGGGTGCGCCGTAGGTCGAGCCCGCTGAGTTGGCCGAGCACTGGCAACACCTGTTCGACCCAACCGGCGGGAACGTTCACCCCGGTACCCACCGCGGTGCCGCCCAGCGGAATGGCCAACAGCGGATCGGCGCTGCCAGACACGGCGCGCTCGACGTTACGAACCTGCGCCGCCCAACCGTCGAACTCCCAGCCCAACAGCACGGGCGCCGCGTCCATGAGGTGGGTTCGGCCCAGCTTCACCACATCGGCGAACTCGACGCCCTTGGCATCGAGGGCCACTGCCAGCTCACCCAATGCTCCCGTCACCGACTCGAGTGCCAGCCACGACGCCATGCGAATGGCGGTGGGCATCACGTCGTTGGACGATTGGCCGGCGTTGACGTGATCGTTGGGGTGAACCTCGCGGCCGAGCTGACCCGACGCCACGTGGGCGATGACCTCGTTCACGTTCATGTTGGATGAGGTGCCGCTGCCCGTCTGCAACACATCGAGGGGGAACGAGTCATCGAACTCGCCGGCAGCCACACGCCGAGCTGCCGCTTCGATGGCTGCGCCCATCTCGACGTCGACGGCTGCGACGCCACGATGGTTGCCGTTCACCCGCCCTGCCGCGGCCTTGATGGTGCCGAGCTGGTGGATCACCTCGAGGGGAAAACGCTGCCCCCCGATGTCGAAGTTGCCGATCGCCCGCTGGGTCTGGGCTCCCCACAAGGCGTCGACCGGCACCTCGACGTCGCCGAGACTGTCGTGCTCGGTGCGCGTTGCCGCCGTTGTGTTGCTCGCCGTGTTGCTCGCAGGGGTCACCGGCTCGCGCGGTTGGGCAGTCGGACGACGGTGAGGAAGAAGTCGTCGATGCTACGCACCACCTCGTGGAAGCGGTTGAAGTCGACGGGCTTGGTGATGAAAGCGTTGGCGTGCAGCTGATAGGTGCTCAGCACATCGGTCTCGGCTTCGGACGTCGTGAGCACGATGATCGGGATGTGGCCCAACGCCGGATCATTCTTGACCTCGGCGAGCACCTCGCGCCCGCCCATCCGGGGCAGGTTGAGATCGAGCAGCACCAGGTGCGGGGTGGTCGACCCGCTGTAGTCGCCCTCTTTGCGCAGGTACGACAGGGCTTCCTCGCCGTTGCTCACCACGTCGAGGTGGTGGATCAGCTTGCTCTGCTCGAGCGCCTCCCGCGTGATGAGCACGTCGCCAGGATCGTCCTCGACGAGGAGGATGCGAACGGGGTCCACATTGGCGTTGAGCGGATCGTTCTTGTTCATCATTCCCCGGTTCCGGCGACGGTGGCCGCCAGTTGGTCGATGTCGTTCGGAGCGCCATCGACGTGGTCAGCGTACCCTGCGTCTGATGCTCTCGAAGTGGCAGGAAGGGTCCAACGGACCACCGTTCCGGTCGGGTCATCGGGCTCGGCGATCCACACCTGACCCCGGTGGAACTCGATGATCTTCTTGCACAATGCCAGCCCGATTCCGGTGCCCGCGAAGGCGTCGCGACCGTGCAGTCGTTGGAAGATCACGAAGACCCGCTCGCGGTAGTTCTCGGCGATCCCGATGCCGTTGTCGGAGAAGGCGAACTCCCAATCATCACCGTCACGGCGGGCTTCGATGTGGATCTTCGGCGCCAGATCGGGCGTTCGGTACTTGAGCGCGTTGCCGAGCAGGTTCGAGATGAGCGCCGCCAGCAGGGCCGGATCGCCCGGCACGGTAGGCAACGGACCCCGCCCCACCTCGGCGTCGACCTCCTCGATGGCGTCGGAGTGGGCGGCGAGCACGGCGTCGGTCAGCTGCTCGAGATCGACGTCGACGAACTTGTCGGTGTTACGACCGACGCGCGAGAAGTCGAGAAGGTCGCTGATCAGGGCCTGCATCCGCTTGGACCCGTCCACGGCGTACTCGATGTAGAGCTTGCCGGTGTCGTCGAGCTGATCGTCATAGCGCTGTTCGATGAGTTGGCAGAACGAGGCGACCTTGCGCAGCGGCTCCTGCAGATCGTGCGACGCGACGTAGGCGAACTGTTCGAGGTCGCGGTTGGAGCGTTCGAGGCTTTGGGACTGCTCGGCCAACTCGGCCTTGGCGCGTTCGACGAGCGCCAGTTCCTCGAGGATGCGAACGCGCATGTCATCGACCCGGGCGGCGAGCCGCTCGATCTCCTTGGGTCCGCTCACGCTGATGGCGATGTCGAAGTGTCCGGCGTCAACGGCGTCGGTCAGCGACACCAACTCCTCGAGGGGCGCCACCACCCGTCGGCGCAGGAGCCACGAACCGAAGAGCCCGGCGGCCGTCATGGCGCCGACCGAGACCCCGATGGCGACGACAAGAATGGTGGTCGACCTGTCGAGATTCTCGCGGGCGACCCGGTGCTCGGCGACCACCAGTCGTTCGAGCTCATCGACCTCGTTGCGAACCTCGTCGAAGGCGACCTTGGCGAGCTGCGCTGCACCCTCGTCGCCCTCGTCGTTGGTCGCGGCGATGATCGGTTCGGCCACCTGTAGCCGCCAGTTCTCGGCGGCCCGCCCGATCTCGGAGAGCTGGGCGGAGATGCGCGGGTTCTCCTCCCCGAGCGCTGTGCCGATCTCACCGCTGATCGTGACGGCGGCCTCTTGGCCAGAGCGGTACGGATCGAGGAACGAGTCGAGCCGCGTCCGGGCGAAACCGCGGACGCCGGTCTGCTGATCGAGCAAGGCGGTACGCAACTTTTCGGTGTTCACCAGCGCCGGTTCGAGCCGGTCGAGGAGCTGTTTGCGATCCTCGATCAGGTTGCTGAAGCTCGCCCAGATCACGAGGGCCCCAACAATCACCGCTGCCAGCGCGGCGATCAGCGACGCGTCAGCGAGGAACCCGAGCGACCGTCGGCCGCGAACCCGATCGGTGGTCACACCCCGGCCCGGCAGCGAGACGAGATCACTGCCAAGGCAACATCGTCGCGCCAACCCTCGGCGCTCCGCGACGAGAAGTGGGCGAGGAGCCGGTCGGGATCGATGAACCGGTCCGCCAGTGATTCCTCGACCGCCACGGGCACATCGTCGACCGAGCAGATCGCGCCGCTGGAGTCACGGATCTCGAACAACCCGTCGGTGTAGAGCGCGATCGACCACACCTCGGGGAGCTCGAACGAGGTGCCGGCCCAGCGCCGGTCACCAAAGCGCATACCGAGCGGGGAGCGGAGGTGTCGGTCGACGAGCGCACCGACGCCGGCCAGGATCGGCGGTGGATGGCCGGCGCTGCGCACCGTAACGCTGCGCAGGTCGGGCGAGATCGTGAGGTCGCACACCGTGGCATAGGCATCCTCGGTGGACCGTTCGGTCATGAGCAGGTCCTCGAGGCTGGCCAGTACGCAATCGGCACCGAGGTCGCTGAGCACCAAGGCGCGCCAGCCGGCGCGCAGTGACACGCCGAGCGCCGCCTCGTCGGGACCGTGGCCCGCTACGTCGCCGATCACGGCGCGGATCGTGCCGTCGGGAAGCTCGACGCCGTCGAGAAAGTCACCGCTCACCACCCCGGTGCTGGCCGCGGTGTACTTGGTCGCCCACTCGAAGTCGTCGCGATGGAAGCTGGGCGTGGCGAGCAGTGCCCGCTCGAGACGCCCACGTTCGAGGTTCTGCAGCTGGGCCAGCAACAACATCGTGGTCGAGCGTTCGTTGCGCTTGCGTTCGATGGCGAAGCGGATGGAGCGGGCGATGGTCGGCCCGGTCGCCTCCCCCTTGATCAGATAGTCCTGCGCTCCCCCGGAGACCGCCGCGGTGCCCACCTTTTGGTCGCCCCAACCGGTGAGTACGACGATGGCGACATCGGGCGCCTGGTCACGGACCCAGGTGAGCGCTTCGAGATCAATGGCGCCCGGCAGGCCCAGATCGAGCACGATGCAATCGAGCTGCGCCGAGAAGTGGCCGATGGCTTCATCGAGTGACGAGGCCGTGATGATCGCCAGGTCGGGGTCGACCTCCCCGACGCCGTGACGGAACAGGACGGTGTCGGCGGCGTCGTCCTCGATCAGTAGAACGCGGTGGGCGGCATCACGGGGCGCAGGAACGGAGTCGGTCAGAGTCATGGCGGCACGTTGAACGTCTTCAGTCTTGCCGATGACGGACGTTCCTGCATCCCCTGAACGGGTGAAGAGCATGGCGCTCAGTTCCCGCCTGCGGCGGGGCTCAAACGCGTCAGTGCCGCCAGTCATAAACCGGCGGCACTGCGTCTCGCTGGCGGCTACTTCTTGAACACGTCCTTGACGGCGTCCACGCCGTCGGCAACCTTGTCCTTGATTTTTGCGCCGGCCTGATCGGCCTTTCCTTCGCGCTCCAGATCCTTGTCATTGGTGAGGTCGCCGGCTGCTTCCTTCACGCGTCCCTTGGCGTCATCAACGTTTCCTGACATGGGTGGTCCTTTCATTGGGGGCCGAGGAGCCCGGACTGGGGAGACGGACCCGGAGAGATCCGTCGACAATGCACTTGATACCCAGCCGCAAACGTTCCAAACACCGCCGTGTCCTGGAACGCACCGCCGCAGCGATGGGTTGAGAACCCGTGTCGCCGGGTACCTACGGCTCGTGAATCATCGCCGTATTCCGGGGACCGACCTCCCGGGACAACCGGAGGAGACTGCGGCCTGGAACCTATCGGGGCGTCGATTGGCCTCCATGGAGTTCGAAGCCGTGGTAACCGCGCCGCGCCTGGCTCGCAACTTCGTCGGCGCAACGGTGCGGGGCTGGGGCCTCGGTGATGTCGGCGAGCTTGCGGAGCTGCTGGTGAGCGAAGTCGTGACCAACGCCATCGAGCACGGCGGCAGCGGGGGCAGCGTCGAGGTCGAGGCGCTCCCGGCCGGTATCCGCGTCGCGGTGAGCGATCAGTCACGCCATCCTCCCGAGCGGCGCAGCCCCACGAGCAGTGAACCCACCGGTCGGGGCCTGGCCATCGTCGACCAGCTGAGCCGATGGTGGGGGGTCGAGCTGAACGACCACGGGAAAACGGTGTGGTTCGAGGTGGACGATGTCGATCTGTCGAACGGATGGTGAGCACCGCCGGTTGACGGGTAGTTCACCAGCGAGCCCGCTGACGGGTTTTCCCCCATCGAGGGGATACCCGCATGCGCGAGCTTTACCTGTCGGTTGCTATCCTCAACGTCATGGCAAGCGACGACAGCCCTTCCTTTTCCATCGAAGTAAGCGAAGAGGCCGGATCGGCCACGGTGACCGCCATCGGCGAAATCGATGTGGCGACCGCACCGCAGGTAGAGCGTCAGCTGCTCGAGCACATCGACGCGGGCAAGGCCGTCACACTCGACCTCCACGGTGTCAGCTTCATTGACTCGTCGGGATTGCGGGCGTTGGTGACCGCACGTCAACGCGCTGAGGACACAGCTGTGGCATTCACGCTGGCCGGACGCAGCCCAGCGGTCGAGCGTCTCCTGCAGGTCACCGGCCTCGACGGAGTGTTCGACACCCAATGAGCAGCGGCGGTTCCCCGCCAATCGCTGCCCGATCGTCCGCCCTCGTCCATCGGCGAGGACCGTTCATGACCAACGAGGAGACGAAGTGACCCACGACCAACCGGCCGTTGCGTTCGAAGGGGCGATGGGTATCACCATCGCGCCCGATGCCCGACTCGTGCGGCCTGTTCGCTTGGCGATGGGTGGATTGGCGTCGCTCGCGGGCTTCGACATCGAGGCCATCGAGGACCTTCGCATCGCCGTGAACGAACTCACCGCCACACTCATCGAGCGTGGCGATGGGTCCGACCTCGCGCTGAGCCTGGCGGTCATCCGGCCCGGCCTCATCCGCATCGAGGGCTCGACCGGCCTCGGCGGCGCCGTCGACAACGAGGACCGCTTCGAGCTCAGTGACCAGATCTTGTCGGTCGTCGCCGATAGTCATGGTTTCTCCAACGACGGCAACGTCGCGTCGGCGTGGCTCGAGCGGGCCAAGGGCGACTGGGGCGATGACGACGGTGGCGGCACCGAAGAGCCTTCGTGAGATCAACATCGCGCGACTCCGGCGACTCGCCCGAGGTCATCGAGCAGTTCCGCACCTGGCGCAACGGCGGGGACCGGCGCGTGCGCGACGAACTGGTCGTGGCGCACCGCTCCATTGCCCAGGCCTGTGCCCGACGATTCGCCTCCAGGGGCGAACCCCTTGACGACCTCATACAGGTCGCCATGCTCGGCCTCGTTAAAGCGGTCGAGCGGTTCGACCCCGAGAAGGGCATCCCCTTCGCCGGATTCGCCGTGCCCACCATCACCGGCGAGTTGCGGCGTCACTTCCGCGACGCCACGTGGGCGGTTCACGTGCCCCGGCGGGCCAAGGATCTGCACGTCCGCATGCCGGCCACGCTCGAGCGGCTCCGCTCGTCGCTCGGCCGACCACCCACACCTGACGAGCTCGCCGAGGAACTGGGCTGTACACCCGACGACGTGATCGATGCCCTCGACGCTGGATCGGCCTACCGTTCGGCGTCCACCGACACCCCCGAAGGTTCCCATGCAGCTTCGATGGCTCGAATGGGTACCGAAACGGGTATAGGGAACGACGAGCGGGTCATGCTCGAGCAATTACTGATGAAGCTTCCTGACCGGCAACGCAAGATTGTCTGGCTGCGGTTCTTCGAGGACCTCAGCCAATCCGAGATTGCCGCCATCGTTGGCACCAGTCAGGTGCACGTCTCGCGTCTGTTGCGAGAGGCGCTCCGGGAACTTCGAATGAGTGCAGGCCCCACCGAATAGTCATCGAAAGGGATCCGAATGAACGTCGCAGCCACTGCCACCCTGACTCAACCCGGTGCACGGATGAGCGGCGATCCGCTCAATCCGACCAACCCGCCGCCGGTGCCCGATCCCCAGCCGATGCCCCAGCCCGCCCCATCTCCAGCGCCCGCACCGTCTCCCTCGCCCGCACCGATGCCCAGCCCGCTGCCCGCGCCCAGTCCCGAGCCGTTGCCCCAGCCGTCGCCGATCCCCGATCCGCCGCCGTCTCCCTCCCCGCTCCCGGTTCCGCCGGTCGACCCGCCGATGCCCACCCCGATCGCCTGAACCAAGGTTCGGTGCAACGAGGGCCTTTCGGCCTCGTTCGTTGCTGGGCCCCCGACGCGCGAGCGCGCCCCACTCAGCCGTTGGGTTTGGACGCCCGTCCGCACGGGCATCACCCGACATGGTCGCAACCCTGGTCCCTGTCGAAGATCGCCGAGCGCTGACCGACCTGGGACTGCGCTACTCCCACGACGGCCAGCCCGGCATCACCCGCCGCAAGCGGGGTACAGCGATGAGCTATGCCGGACCCGACGGCAAACCGGCCGCGGCGGAGATCGCCCGGGTGAAGCAGTTGGCGATCCCGCCGGCGTGGACCGACGTGTGGATCTGCGTCGACAGCACCGGACACCTGCAGGCCACCGGTCGCGATGCCCGCGGCCGTAAGCAGTACCGCTACCACGACGACTGGTCCGAGTTCCGCAACCTCGCCAAGTTCGAGCGGCTTGCCGAGTTCGGCGACGGTCTCACGTCGCTGCGCCAGCGGCTCGACAGCGATCTCGCCCAGCGGGGACTCGGCCACGAACGTGTCGTGGCGCTGGCAGTCACGCTGCTCGACCGGACCCTCATCCGGGTCGGCAACCCCGAGTACCGGCGCACCAACAACTCCTACGGGCTGACGACCTTGCGGTGGAACCACGTCGGGCTCGACGCGTCCAGCCTGACGTTCAGATTCCGCGGCAAAGGCGGTGTCGACCACGACATCCGCCTCAGCGACAAGCGGCTGAGTCGCCTCGTGAGCCGCTGTCACGAGCTGGGCGGCAAGGACGTCTTCACGTACCTCGACGCCGATGGTGAGCCGCGAGCCGTCTCGTCAACCGACTGCAACGCCTACCTGCGCAGTGTCATCGGCGACCAGTTCTCCGTGAAGGACTTCCGCACCTGGGGCGCAACCACGGCCGTGGTGCAGTTCCTCGCCACTGGTGAGCCTCCACCGTTGCAGGACCGCCACGTGCTGGCCGCGGTCGACAACGCCGCCATGCTGCTCGGCAACACCCGCGCCGTGTGCCGACGGTCCTACATCCACCCCGCCATCATCGAGAAGTCACTCGACGGGGAGCTACACGATGTCTGGAAAGCGGCGCGACCCACCACCCAGCTGGACCGCTCCGAGAAGGCGACGCTGCGGATCCTGCAGGACTAGTTCGCGGTGGGGCCAATGCCCGGCGTGGGTGGCTCCCCGACCGAGCCCACCGAGGGGTCCCGATCCATGGCGTGAACCACGTCCGCCTCGTCGGGCGACGCCTCGGGACCGTAGTTCAGGACCAACGAGCCGGAGGTTCCGCACTTCGGGCACGTGATCGGCACCACCATCGCCATGTCGGAGGGATCCGACGCCCCCTCGAGCCGGGTGACGTGGTCGGCACTGAGACCGACAGCGGAGAACGTCTCGCGGCAGGTGAAGCAGCGGACCCGGGCCCCCTCGATCACTCCGAATTGGCCATCGGCGCCACCGCTGTTCGCGTCGATCGAATCAACGACCTGGGACAGGGGAGTGTCGCCGGGGCCGTTGCCCTGGGTGTCGCCGGGGCCGTTGCCCTGGGTGTCGCCGGGGCCGTTGCCCGTTGCGGTGTTGTCAGTCATGTCCGACCACTACCCCCGTAGGGCGGACCTAGTCCTGATCGCCGCAGCGCCGCCAAGACGCGCGACGGGCGGGCCGCCGAAGCGACCCGCCCGTCGCTGAGGGGGGAGATCGAGGTGGGCGCAATCAGTTCTGGAAGATGACCCCATCACCATTTTCGAGGTGGGCCCGGACGAACCACTGGAACTGCTCCAGCGCTGCGAGCTGGCCGATGAGCATGTCCTCGGTCACCGGATCGATGGCGCCGACCGTCTTGACGGCCTTGCGGTGATCCGTGACGACACCCGAGTACGCCGAGTCGAGGGCCTGCAGGTGTTGCGGTACGACGGCACGGCCCAGCGCGTAGTCATCCCAGCTGCGGTTCTTCACCAGTGAACCGGCGAGACCGTTGGGCGAACCACCCAGGGTGGCGATGTGCTCGGCGGTGGCATCGACCATGAGTGCGACGGCCTCGTAGTGCGGATCGAGCATCTCGTGGACGCCGATGAAGCCGTTGCCCACCACGTTCCAGTGGACATGCTTCAGGGTGAGGGTCATGTCGATCAAGGCAACGAGTCGGTCCTGCAGTGCAGTGATGACGGTCTTGGCCTCGGACTTGCTCAGCCCCGGAACGGTGTAGGTGTCGGTTTTGCCCGTAGCGCGGGCCGTGGGCTTGGTGCTGGTCTTACCGTTGGTGGCGGCTTGATCGCGTGAGGTGCCGCTGACGACGGCTCGCTTTGACGCACCCGCGACGGACTTCGTCGGTTGGGCGGCTTGCTTCTTGGTGGTCGTGGCCATGATGGCTTCCTCCGTAGGTGTGGACTCGCGCTGACTACCCACGCTGCAGCCGGGCCAAACTCCAAGACCGGCCACCGTCTGGGTAAATATGCCCAAGGCCATCGGGCTATCTCGCCGGTAGGTTCGAAAGCCCCGCCCCGAGGAGACCCATGGCATCCGCTGCTGAACTGCCCACCGGAATCGACGACGCGACCATCGAAGCGCTGTCCTCGGTCACCCGGATCCTGTCGGTTACCGACGACGGTAAGGACGCCAACCTCGTTCCGTGCGTGGCCGCCGCCATCGCCGTTGCCGCCCGCCTCGGCGCCGCGCTCTTCTTCGTCGACCGGTCCGGTTCCAGCCTGGCGATCACCCCCGACCGCCCCAACGTGCTCAGCCTCGACGATGTCCGGCGGCTCGACCGCCCCCATCTGCTCGCAGTGCTCGAGCAGGCCGTCGCCGCCGGGGTCGGTGAGGTCGGTGCCCTCACCCCCACCGTGCCGGGGCTCGACGCGCTCGACGTCGCTGTCGACGTGGTCGATCCCGACCTGCTCGTCGCGCCCGAGGCCCTGAAGAAGATGAAGCTGTTCGAACGCTTCCAGGCGGGTGGCGACCTCACCGCTGCGGTGAAGCAACGAGCCGGCGGACGACCGATCATCGTGGTGCACGCCGACGGCAGCGCAGTCCTACAGCGCTGAACGATCGGTTACGCCCACCCATCGGGGTCGGCGCATCACCCACCAGCGCGACCCGGGCGATTCGCCTACTGGGCGAACGCCCCTACAAGGGTTCACTCGGGCTCAGGGGGTGCCGATAGAAGACTATGAGTTGTACCGCGTCTGCCGATCCGCCGGACTTGTCTCCGGCGCGGGCCGACGACTCGACGTTCTGGCGGCGTATCGTCGAGGCCTCCGCTGACCCGGTACTGGTGCTCGACGCGTCCCTCACGTGTCGATTTGCCTCGACGTCGCTCTTGACCGAAACCGGCCTCGACTGCGACGCGATCGTCGGCCGGCCCCTCCAGGGCCTGGTCCTCGATGCCGACGGCTCCACGATCGCCGAGCGGCTCGACCGGGTGGGTCAGACCGCCGTGGCGACCTTCGGCATGACCATACGCACAGCGGCGTCGGCCCCGCTGTTTGTGCGGACGTCGGTGCGTACCGACGAGCTCGATGGCGACACCGTCCACGTGGTGACGCTGCATCCTGTCGCTCCCGACCACCGTGCCGAGCACGCCCTCAAACGGCGCGTCGAACTGGAGCAGTTGCTCGACCGGGTTCAGCACCGGTTCATCCACGCCGTGCCCGCCGAGATCGGCGACGTCATCGCTTGGGCGCTCGCAGAGGTGGCGGTGTTCCTCGGCGCGGATCGCGGCTACGTGCTCTCCTTTGATCATCGGGCCCGCACCGAGACCATGCTCCACGAATGGAACGCCCCCGGGATCACCGCCGAGCTCGGCGAGTATCGCGATGTCTCTTGGGACCTGGCCCCGGCCGCGTCCAAGCGCAACAACGACCTGCGGGTCAGCGCGGTACGCGACGTGTCCCAGCTGGAGGGGGAATGGGCGGCGGATCGGGAGTTCTTCGAGGCCTCCGGGCTGCGGTCGATCCTCGGACTCCCCCTCATCGTGGACGGCCATCCCATGGGCGGCCTCGGGTTCGACTGGCTCACCCATCTTGCCGATTGG
>Ga0105047_10005679_pt1 | contig 21311 bp, 17 predicted proteins | sample MAT04_FD_78384 | JGI IMG/M metagenome (GOLD analysis project Ga0105047, IMG submission 78384) | Freshwater microbial communities from Lake Fryxell liftoff mats and glacier meltwater in Antarctica - MAT-04 (megahit assembly) | ecosystem: Environmental > Aquatic > Freshwater > Ice > Liftoff... | reverse complement strand
GTTCAGCCACCTGCTATTCAGCCACCTGACGTTCAGCCCCCTGCCTTTCAGCCCCCTGCCGTTCAGCCACCTGCCGTTCAGCCACCTGATGTTCAGCAATTCGGCGTCTATCTCCACATCCCGTTCTGCTCAAAGCGCTGTGACTACTGCGCGTTTGCAACCTGGACGGATCGGGGGCACCTGCAGGACCAGTACCTCGCTGCCCTCACCGCGGACATCACCCGCAGTGAACTGGCACCTGTGACCAGTGTCTTCGTCGGGGGCGGTACGCCTACCCTCGTCGACCCGGCTGCGTTGGGTGACGTGTTGCGGGCGATCCCTACGGCACCCGGCGCAGAGATCACCGTCGAGTGCAACCCCGACGACGTGACCCTCGAGATGTATCGCATCTTGCGCGCCGCCGGCGTCAACCGCGTCAGCATCGGCGTGCAATCGATGGTGCCGTCCGTGCTGGCCTCGCTTGGGCGCACGCACAACCCCGACAACGTCCGGTTGGCGGTGGCCGCGCTACGCGAGGCGGGCATCCCCACGTTCAACCTCGACCTGATCTACGGCGGTGCCGGCGAGACACTCGACCAGTGGCGTGCGACGTTGGAGGGTGCAATCGCGCTCGACCCGCTGCACATCTCTGCGTACGCATTGACGGTGGAGGCTGGGACGCCTTTGGCGCTGGAACCCGAGCGGCACCCCGACGACGACGACCTGGCCGACAAATACGAACTGGCCGATGAGATGCTCACCGCCGCCGGCCTGGACAACTACGAGGTCAGCAACTGGGCCAAGCCCGGGCACGAGTGCCGCCACAACATTCTCTACTGGCAGCAGGGCAACTACGTCGGGTTCGGCAGTGCCGCCCATAGCCACCGTGATGGCCGCCGCTGGTGGAACGTGCGCACACCCGAGCGCTACATCGCCGCCGTCGAAGCCGGTGAGCCCACGGAGGCCGCGGGCGAGACGCTGGACGACGCGACGCGCCACGTGGAGGGCCTGCAGTTGGCGATCCGCATGCGCGACGGAGTGCCCGTCGCCGCGCTCGACGTGGACGGGCTGGAGGGTCTGGTCGAAACCGACGGTGAACGCGCGCGACTGACGCGGGCGGGCCGTCTTCTCGCCAACGAAGTGTCGATGCGGCTGCACTGACTGCTAGATTCAACGATCGCTACACGGGCGTGTAGCTCAGTTGGTTAGAGCGCCACGTTGACATCGTGGAGGTCCTGGGTTCGATTCCCTGCACGCCCACCATCACAGCAGTTCGTCGCCATGCTCCGAGTGCCACGCAACCAGAGCGAGTGCCCCGCTGCCAGTGCGAGTGCCAGCTCGCCGTCCGAGTGGGCACTCCCACCCCGGGATGCGAGTACCCACTCGGGTGTCGGAAATTGGGCGTTAGCGTCAACCGACGTGTCCGACGAATTCGCCGCTCGCGTGCAAGCTGCCGCTGAACTCCTGGAGACGGTGATTGCCGACCGCTCGCTGTTGCAGGCTCTGCCGCTCGACCAACGCACTCGGCTCCTCAGCGCGGCAGGCGATGTGTACGAGCCCGACGTCGAAGCTCGCCGCCGTCAGATCAAGAGCGAGCGACGCGAGTTGAAGCAGCAGAAAGCTCAGCGCGACCAGGGTGCGCTCAACGAGACCGGCATTCGGTCGTTGCGGGCGAAGCCGGTTTTCAACACGCCCAACGTCTTCGCGCCGGCCTTGTCCGAACCCGACTCGATAGACGATGACGCGAACGACGAGCGCGAGTCGGCGCAGCCTCAGCACTGCTACATCTGCAAGCAGAAGTACTCGCAGATACATCCGTTCTACGACCAGATGTGCTTGGAGTGCGCAGCGTTCAACTACGCCAAGCGCAGCGAGACGGCCGACCTCTCTGGCCGGGTCGCACTTCTCACCGGAGGCCGTGTCAAGATCGGCTACCAGGCCGGAATCAAGCTGCTTCGTGCCGGTGCACACCTGATAGTGACCACTCGCTTTCCCCGTGACTCGGCTCAGCGCTACGCGGCCGAAGCGGACTTCGCCGACTGGGGGCACCGGCTGGAGATCTTCGGGCTCGACCTGCGCCACACGCCGAGTGTCGAAGCGTTCTGCCAGCACCTGCTGGACACTCGCGAGCGCCTGGACTTCATTGTCAACAACGCCTGCCAGACCGTTCGACGGCCGCCCGACTTCTACCGCCACATGATGGATACCGAGTCTGCTGCGTTCTCCACGCTCCCGCCGGTGGCGGCTGGTTTGTTGGGCGCCTATGAAGGCTTGCGTGGATACGACATGTTGTCGTCGGGACGCTCCGAGGAAGTTGCCGCCTCACCCGTGCTGCCGGTCGGCGTCACACACTCTGCGCAGCTCTCGCAGGCCCAGTTGCTGCCGGAAGATCTGGGCGGGCGCGGCGACCTCTTTCCACAGGGTCGGCTGGATCAGGACATGCAGCAGGTCGACCTGCGCGACCGAAACTCGTGGCGACTCACCCTCGCCGAGGTGTCGTCGGTCGAACTGCTCGAGACGCAGCTGGTCAACGCGGTCGCACCCTTCGTGTTGAACGCACGACTGAAGCCGCTGATGCTGCGCACGCCGGGTCGCTACAAGCACATCGTCAACGTCTCGGCAGTCGAGGGCCAGTTCTACCGACGCTTCAAGACGACGCGCCACCCGCACACCAACATGGCCAAGGCGGCGCTCAACATGATGACCCGCACCTCGGCCGCGGACTATCACGCCGATGGCATTCACATGAACAGTGTCGACACGGGGTGGGTCAGCGACGAAGACCCCGTGCACATTGCCGAACGCAAGACCGCGCAGCATCACTTCCACCCGCCGCTCGACATCGTCGACGGTGCAGCGCGCATCGTCGACCCGATCATCGACGGCGTCAACACCGGCCACCACGTGTGGGGGCAATTCCTGAAGGACTACCGACCCACAGACTGGTAGCGCGGGTCGTCCGCGCGGCCTGGTTGACTGAGCGGTCCATGCCCGTCTTGCTCGCTCTCGGCTCCGCCTTCGTGTACGGGGTGGGTGACTACTTCGGCGGGCGCGCCAGCAGGCAGCAGGCCAGTGTGATCGTGGCCGCTCTCGGCCAGACGATCAGTTTGGTGTTGATACTTGCCGCCGTTGTGGTGATGGGCACGCCGGTTCCCTCGTTGGGTACGTGGGCGTGGAGTGGGTTTGCCGGCGTCGTCGGGGCCCTCGGTATCGCCGGGCTGTACCACGGCTTTGCCCATGGCGAGATCTCGGTGGTGGCGCCAACCAGCGCCGTGGTCGGCGCGGTCGTGCCGGTGGTGGTCGGCCTGATGATCGGTGAGCGGCCAAGTGGTCTGGCGCTGGTCGGCGTGGTCATCGCGGTGACTGCTGTGGCGTTGGTGAGCGGTGCGATTGGCACCCATCAACACAACACGCCGCATCGGATCGTGGTGCTCGCAGTCGGTGTCGGCGCATGTTTCGGCTTGCTGTTCGTCGCGCTCGACCAGGCAGCGTCAGACTCGGGCCTATGGCCACTGGCAATCGCTCGTTTCGTGTCGGTTCCGATGCTGCTCGGTCTCGCCGCAATCAGTAGCGCTCGCCCTTCCAAACACCGTGGGTCGCTGCAACTGGCGGTCGTCGCCGGGGTCTTCGACATGGGTGCCAACGTCTTGTACCTCGCCGCTGTGCGGGGCGGCATGTTGTCCATCGTGTCCGTAGTTGCCTCGCTCTACCCCGCGAGCACAGTCGCACTTGCCTTCACGATCGACAAGGAACGACTCACGAAGTGGCAAACGACCGGGCTGATCGCGGCTGCGCTCGCACTGGTGTTGGTCAGCCTCAGCCGGCAGTAGTTCCACCGGCCGCGGCGTCAACGACCAGCTGGCTTTCGCGGGCGGCGGCGGCGAAGATGCCTTTCGCCATCAGACTCGGCTCGGCCTTGCGGCGTGCGAGGTAGACGGCTGCGCGGCCGGCGTGGATCATGGGGTCGCAGGGCGCTGCCCAGCCGGCGAGATCGGCGAGATGGCAGGCGAGCCGCACGTCGCCATCGGCAATTGCCTGGTCGGCGCTACGCAGCAGGACGTCAGCCCCACCGGCGAGGTCGGCGATGGTCGCCGCAAGATGCGCATCGGGCGACGGCTTCAAGCGAGACGCGGCGCCGTCCCACCAGCCGCCGAACTGGCGCCAGATGCCACGCACAACGAACTCGGGCTCGTCGTAGAAAGGTCGCAAGTAGGGCTTGGCGAGCGTCTCTTCCGGAACCCGAACCGTGTGCACGATCGTGTCGAGGTTGGCGCCCGCGTTCATCAACGCCACGACCTCGGCAACCAGAGTCTCGAGCGCAGTCGCTACATCGTCCAGCACGCGCGCGATCCGCTCGGCGCCTTCGATCGGCAAACCGTGGGCCGGCAGCAGCAACTCCGGGCCCTTGGCAATCATCTTGCGCAGCGCCGCCGCCCACTCGATGGGGTAGCGCTGAACCTTCTGTGGGTTTCCCGCATTCGGGAAGTTCCAGATCAGGAAGTCGCCGGTCATCACGGCCTTGCGGGCCGGCAGCCACGCCCACAGGTGATCGTCGGTTTCTCCGCGATCGTGATGCAGTTCGATCAGCTCGCCACTTACCTGCAGTTCGCCTGCATCACCGAACGTCGTCTCGGGGCGCAACGTTGCTGCTGGGAGGAAACGACGGCCCGTTCGTGGCTTGCCGCTTTCCACAACGACACGACCCTCAACGACATCGTCGCCCGTCATCACGAGGTTGAGATCGCCAGATATGCCGCCGAACTGGCGAGCGTTGATCAGCAGATTCCAGTTGTTGGTGTACTCGTAGCGGTCCATACGCACCGCGACGTTCTCGTGACCCACCACCATCGGGTGGTCGTCGGCGAAGAACATGCTGCCGCCGATGTGGTCGGCGTGGCCATGTGTGTACACGAGATGGCTGACGCGGTCGCTGCTCCAACCACGCAGCGAGTCGCGCACGGCCTGGCCGCTCTGTGCGCCTGATGCATCGAAGCAGACCAACCCCTCATCGGTGCTGAGTGCCACGCAATGGCTGAAGCTCTCGACCATGGCGATGCCGTCGGCGACTTCGCTGAGCTCGTTGGTGACTCGGTTCACCGGTTGGTCGGTGTGGCCACTGTCGATGATGCGCGCCGAGAGAGCAAGGAGGTCTGCCATGGAGCCGACCGTAGCCCCGAGCGGTGGGGGCAACGACTAGCGGGGGAGGCCGAGTACGCGTTCGCCGAGGATGTTGCGCATCACGTTCGAGGTGCCACCCATGATGGTGTAGCCCGGCGCGTAGGCGAGACCCTTGGTGACGTCGTCCCACAGCATCGCCTGTGGCCCGAGGACCCGTGAGACGAAGTCGCTGACACGTACTTCGTGTTCGGTGCAGAAGCACTTGGTGGCGGCGCTGAAGCCGGCGGGTGCCTGCTTGAGCGTCTCGCGGATGACCAGGATGCGGCCGATGCGGTAGCCGATCTCCAGCTTGGCGATCTCGTCGCGCACCACGGCGTCAGTCGTGTCGGCATGGGCGAGTGCGAGGAGGTAGAGCGCGTGATTGCTGACCAATCGATCGATGCCGCCCCGCTCATGCTCGAGCTGACGCATCGTCTGCTTGAACGCTCCGCCCTCGACGCCGACCAGGTTCTCCACAGGCACTCGGACGTCGGTGAAGAACACCTCGCAGAAGTGGCGATTGGTGGTCGTATCCGTGATGGGCCGAACTTCGATTCCTGGCGTATCCATCGGGACGATGACTTCGCTGATACCCGCGTGCGGCGGCCCGTCTTGCGACGTGCGGCAAATGAGGTAGCAGTAGTCGCTGACCGCTCCGAAGCTGGTCCAGATCTTCTGCCCGTTGATCACGAACACATCGCCCTGGCGCTCAGCGGATGTCTTCAAGCTGGCCAGGTCGCTGCCCGCATTGGGCTCGCTCATCCCGATGCACCAGGTGGTCTCGCCGGCGACGATGCCAGGCAGGAAGGCCGCCTGTTGGTTCGGCGTGCCATATGCCAGGAGGGCGGGCCCCATCTGACGATCGCCGAACCACGAGGCGGCAATCGGCGCGCCCGCCTTGATCAGTTCCTCACCGACGATGAGGCGGTCGATGCCAGGACTGGCCGGACCGCTGTACGAGTTGTCCGGCCAGGTCATTCCGATCCAACCGTGACCGGCAAGTTCCTTGGAGAACTCCTTCGAATACCCATTGATCCACGAGTCGTTGCTGCGCCCGTAGCGAGCGACCGCATCGGCGGCCACGGCAGCCGCCTTCTCGCGGAGTGCCAGTTGCTCGGGTGTCCAAGAAAAGTCCATCGCGCCTGATGCTAGGTGTGGCGACCGTAGCGAGGAAACTCCGGCTGGCCTGTTTGCCGGGGCCGGCGGTCAGCGAGCTATGGTGATACAAGTCCGATACAAGTCCGACAGCGCCAACAACGCAATGTCGGTAGGCATGCAGGGAGTGCGAGATGGAAAAGATCAAGGTCAAGAACCCGGTCGTCGAGATGGATGGCGACGAAATGACGCGCATCATCTGGCAGTTCATCAAGGACAAGCTGATCCTGCCGTACCTCGACATCGAGCTCGATTACTACGACCTCAGCATCGAGCATCGTGACGCCACCGACGACCAGGTCACCATCGACTCGGCCAATGCCACCAAGCGCCACGGCGTCGCCGTCAAGTGCGCGACCATCACACCGGACGAACAACGCGTCGAAGAATTCGGTCTGAAGAAGATGTGGAAGAGCCCCAACGGCACCATCCGCAACATCCTCGGCGGCGTCATCTTCCGCGAGCCCATCGTCATCTCCAACATCCCCCGCCTCGTGCCCGGCTGGACCAAGCCGATCGTCATTGGCCGTCACGCCCACGGTGATCAGTACAAGGCCACCGACTGGAAGGTGCCCGGCGCCGGCACTGTCACCATGACCTACAAGCCCGCCGACGGTGGTGCTCCGGTGGAGATGACCATTGCCGACTATGGCGACGACGGTGGTGTGGTCATGGGTATGTACAACTACAACGACAGCATCCGCGACTTCGCCCGCGCGTCGCTGCGTTACGGCCTCAACCGCGGTCTGCCGGTGTATCTCAGCACCAAGAACACCATTCTCAAGGCATACGACGGCTCGTTCAAGGACATCTTCGAAGAGGTCTACCAGACCGAATTCAAGGCCCAGATGGACGCTGACGGCCTCACCTACGAGCACCGGCTGATCGACGACATGGTTGCCTGCGCGATGAAGTGGGAAGGCGGCTACCTGTGGGCGTGCAAGAACTACGACGGTGACGTGCAGAGCGACACCGTCGCCCAGGGCTTCGGCTCACTTGGCCTGATGACCAGCGTGCTGATGACCCCCGACGGCAAGACCGTCGAGGCCGAAGCCGCCCACGGCACCGTGACCCGCCACTACCGCGAGCACCAGAAGGGCAACAAGACCTCCACCAACCCGATCGCCAGCATCTATGCCTGGACGCAGGGCCTGACCTACCGCGGGCAGATGGACGAAACGCCCGAGGTCGTGGCGTTTGCACAGGCGTTGGAGAACGTGTGCATCGAAGCGGTCGAGGCCGGCGAGATGACCAAGGACTTGGCGCTCTTGATCGGCAAGGACGCGCCGTGGCTGACCACGGAGGACTTCCTCGACGCACTCGACCGTCGCCTGCAAGTCAAGATGGCCTAACCCGCTGCGCCTGCTTCCCGCGCGAGTTCGGCCGCATAATCGGCAGCCAACGCTGCGCGGGTCGCCGTGGCGTCTTCCACGACACCCTGGCTGGCCAGCACGGCTGAACCGTCGGGCACATCGGCCATTTCGGCCCACACGTCGGTGTCCCACATGCCGCCGCGCATGAACGCCTTTGCGCAGTGCATGTACGTGGTCTCCAACTGGAAAACGATGGCCGACTTCGGCACCCTCGGGAGATCGAAGCTGGCCAACAATTCCGGGTTGGTGCTGATGTGTGCCGTCCCGTTGAGGCGAACTGTCTCGGTCTGGCCGGGGGTGATCATCAGCAGGGCGACCTTGCCGGTGGCGACGATGTTCATCAGCGTGTCGAGCCTGTTGTTGCCACCAAGGTCGGCCATCGCGAGATGCGTAAGGGAGAGCACCTTGATGAACCCGCTCGGGCCGCCACGTGGTGAGACGTCGGCGTTGCCCTCGGCGTCGAAGGTGCCGATCGCCGCGAATCGACAGCGGGCGGCGACGGCAGCAGTCGCCTCATCGAGCTGCGGACGCTCCTTACCGACTGTGCCCGGGTGGGCGTTGCGATAGTGGCTGCGCAAGACCTCGAGCGTGCCCACCCGGTGTTGGTCATTGTGGGGATCGAACATTCCGCAACCGTATCGTTGGGTCCCCATGCGCCTGACAGACTTCGACTACGAGCTCCCCGTCGAGCGCATTGCGCAACACCCCATCGAACCGCGTGACGCTGCCCGTCTACTGGTCGACCAAGGCTCGCGTGCGCCATTGCATCAGCACGTTGCCGACCTCGGCGAGTTTCTGCGCGACGGCGACGTGCTGGTGGTCAACGACACCAAGGTGATCCCTGCCCGCCTCCGTCTGGCACGGTCCACCGGCGGAGCTGCGGAAGCGCTGCTGCTGGAACCGCTGGACGATCAGCGACGCGTGTGGGAGGCAATGGTTCGCCCGGCGAAGAAGATGCAGCCGAACGAAGAACTGTTCGCCAACGGTCGGCCACTGGTGCGCGTGCTGCGCCGCAGCGAGGCCGGCGACACGATGATCATCGAACTGGTGGGGGAGGACGACCCGCTCGCGCTGCTGGCTGCTCACGGCGAGATGCCGCTGCCGCCGTACATCACCGCCCGCCTCGAGCAACCCGAGCGCTATCAGACGGTCTACGCCAATCAGCCCGCCTCCAGCGCTGCACCCACGGCTGGGCTGCACCTGACACCGCAGTTGCTGGCGTCATTTGCCGCTCGCGGAATCGAGACCGCCCGGGTCGAGCTGGTGGTTGGGCTGGACACCTTCAAGCCGGTCAGTGTCGACGACCCCCGAGACCATCAGATCCACAGCGAGCGCTACCGCGTTCCCGCTGAGGTGACGCAGGCCTGCATGGCGGCGCGCCGCGTGGTCGCCGTAGGGACCACGAGCGTGCGTGCGCTGGAGAGTGCTGCCACGCTCGGAGTGCCCGAGGGCAGAACCAGACTCTTCATCCACCGCCCGTACGACTGGAAGGTTGTCGACGTGATGATGACCAACTTCCACATGCCGCGCACGACGCTGCTGATGATGATCGACGCCTTCGTTGGCTCGCGGTGGCGATCCCTGTACGAGGAAGCGCTCCGCGAGGAGTACCGCTTCTTGAGTTTCGGCGACGCGATGTTGCTGGATCGGAGCCTGACGTAATGCATCCCGTCCGATTCGAGCTCACCGCCGAGGATGGAACGGCCCGCACCGGGGTGGCACACACGGCCCGCGGCAGTTACCAGACACCCTGCTTCATGCCGGTGGGCACTCGCGGCGCCATCAAGTACCTCAGCGCCGCCGACTACGAGCGGCTCGGCGCCGAGATCGTGCTGGGCAACACCTATCACCTGATGCTGCGCCCCGGCGCAGAGACGGTCGCCCATTTCGGCGGCCTGGGCAAGTTCGCGGCCTGGCGGGGTTTGACACTGACCGACTCCGGCGGCTTTCAGGTGTTCTCGCTGGAGCCGAAGGTCGACGACGACGGGGTCACCTTCAAGAGCACGTACGACGGCTCGTCGCACCGCTTCACGCCGGAGATTGCCGTTCACACGCAGGAACTGCTGGGCGCCGACATTCAGATGGTGCTCGACGTGTGTGCACCGCTGCCCTCCTCGCCCCAGGTCATTCGCCAGGCGCTGGAACGGACATCGGCATGGGCGGCGCGTGCCAAAGCGGCCCACCAACGGGCTGACCAGGCGCTGTTCGGCATCGTGCAGGGTGGCATCAGCGAGACGATGCGAGTGGAGAGCGCCCAGCGAACTGTCGAGGTGGGGTTCGACGGGTACGGCATCGGCGGTCTCAGCGTGGGCGAAACCAGGCAGGAGATGCTGCCCGCTCTGGCGGCCGCCCTCGCTCATCTCCCTTCCGATCGGCCCCGCTACCTGATGGGTGTCGGCGACCCGGCCAGCCTGGTGGAGGCCGTCGGTCTTGGTGTCGACCAGTTCGATTGCGTGATGCAGACCCGCATCGGACGGCACGGCACCGCCATGACCAGTGCGGGCAAACTGCATGTCAAGAACGCCAAGTTCGCCCTTTCCGATGAGCCGCTCGACTCGACGTGTAAGTGCGAGGTCTGCGCCCGCCACAGCCGTGGCTACATACGCCACCTCTTCCAGGTGGGCGAACCAACGGCATCTCGCCTGCTCAGTCTGCACAACATCGCCTGGACGTTGCAGCTGATGGACTCGATGCGCGTTGCCATCGCGGCTGGCACCTTCGACGCCCTCCGCTGTGACGTCCTCGCCGTTTGGGGATAACGGTCCAGGAATGACCGTCTGGGGCTGACCGCCGTTCGGCAGGCTGGTCTGGCTACAATCGCACGTCGGTCAACGAGGCCTCGTGCCTCCATCGTAAACACCTGGACTCCTCATGCACCTGTCCCCACTCCTCGCCGCGACAAGCAACTCCAATCCGCTGCCGTCGCTGATCATCTTCATGCTCATTCCGGTGGCGATGTACTTCCTGTTGATTCGCCCGCAGCGCCGCCGCCAGCGCGAGGCCGTTGCCTTGCAGAGCGCCATCGAGGTCGGCGACGAGGTAATGACGACTTCCGGTGTTTACGGCTTCATCACCAGCTTCGAGGGCGATATCGCATGGCTGGAGATCGACGACAACGTGCAGATTCGTATTGCGAAGCAATCGATTCAGCGCAAGGTCGATACGGCCAAGGGCGAGACCGCTGTTCCGACCGACGACGGCACGAAGGCCAAGCAGACCAAGATCGACGACGTAGTCACCACTGACACCACCGCTTCCACAGAGGACTGACCGCACAACATGCGCAGGAAGCTCATTCTCTCGTTGGTGATCATCATGGTGGTCTCCTTCGGTTCGTTCTTCATCGTGTTGGCCACCGGCTCGCACCCCACGTTGGGGCTCGACCTGCAAGGCGGTGTGTCCGTCACGCAGGAGCCCAAGGTTGGCTCCAACTTCAGTAGCGCCAGCCTCGATCTGGCCGTCGAGAAAATACGTGAGCGGGTGGACGCGTTGGGCGTAGCCGAGCCGGAGATCTTCCGCCAGGGCAACGCCATCATCGTCAACCTGCCCGGCGTGCAGAACCAGAATGAAGCAATTGCGCTCGTACAGGTCACTGGTCAGGTGTATCTGCGGCCGGTGATGAGCCAGTGTCAGACGCTGGATGTCAGCGCAACAACCACCACGGGCGTGGGCGAGACCACAGTTCCGGGCAGCACAGTTCCGGGCAGCACAGTTCCGGGCAGCACAGCGCCCAACACGACTGCGGCTCCCGGCCCGGGCCGCGGCGTCAGCAGCAGCAACACGTCGACCACCGTCGATGCGACGGCCACCAGCCAAGCAACGGCCACCACTGTTGCCGGCACCGAGACGACAGTTGCCATCAACCCTGTCAGCGCCACCACCACGGTCACCATGCCCGCAGGCCCGACCACGACGGCCGCACCCCAGCCCGTCGACGCAAACGGCCTGCCGATCCCGGAGAGCGATCCGACAACCTCGCAGTTCCTGCCGGTGCAGGGCGCCGACCCGCCGCAGTACTGCCTCGTCGGCCCACAGCAGGGCACAGGTGAAGTCTTCCAGGACAACGCCAGCGCCACGGTCATCCCGAACTCTGGGTGGGGCGTCACCGTCGACCTGCGCGACGGCGCCGCGGGCAACGACATCTGGAATGCGTTGGCGTCACAGTGCTTCAACAAGACACAGTCGTGCCCGACCGGTCAGCTCGCCATCGAGCTCGACGGCACGCTGCAGTCGGTCGCCAACGTGCAGACCGACAACTTCCAGGGCAGCGTGCAGATCAGCGGCTCGTTCAGCGAGGGCGACGCCCGCAACCTCGCTCGTGTGATCAACAGCGGCTCGTTGCCGGTGCAGCTCGAGCTGCGTTCGGTGCAGAACGTGTCACCGACGCTCGGTGCGGATTCACTGCGGGCAGCCTGGATCTCTGGCCTCGTCGGCTTACTGATGGTGTTGATCTTCATGGTCCTCTACTATCGAATGCTCGGGTTGATCGTGGCGCTTGGCCTGATGATCTCCGGTGCCATCCTGTGGAGTGTGGTGTCCATTCTCTCCAAGACGCAGGGTCTTGCGCTCTCGCTGTCCGGCATCGCCGGGATCATCGTCTCTGTCGGCGTCACCGTGGACTCGTATGTGGTGTTCTTCGAGCGACTGAAGGATGAAGTTCGCTCTGGTAAGACGCTGCGCAACAGCGCCCAGCGCGGCTTCCAGGGCGCCTGGCGCACCATCGTGATCGCCGATCTCGTGTCGCTGATCGGTGCGTTCGTGCTGTGGTACCTGACGGTTGGCGCGGTTCGTGGCTTTGCCTTCTTCCTCGGCCTGTCCACCGCCTGCGACCTTTTGGTTGCCTACTTCTTCACTCGGCCGATGGTGCTGCTGTTGGCCCGCACGAAATGGATGGAGCGCCGCAAGGTGATGGGCATCGAAGTCACTCCGGTTGGTGTTCCGTCATGACCGACATCGACAACGACATCATGGACGACGCGTCATACGCAGACGACCCGACCCTCACTTCACACGGCACGGCTCGGCGCAGTGTGTGGGGCCGGCTCTACCACGGTGAGACCTCCATCGACTTCTACGGCAGGCGCTGGATCGGCCTCGGCTTCTCCCTGGTGATGCTGCTGATCAGCGTCGGCTCGATTGTCGGTAACGGCCTCAACCTCAGCCTTGATTTCAAGGGTGGCGTGGTATGGACGGTGCCGTCCTCAACGCTGACCGAAGACGCGGCACGCGCAGTCCTCAACGATCAGGGTCTTTCAGGTTCCAGCGCGAAGGTGCAGGAGTTCGTCAACAAGAGCGACAATGTCCGCACGCTCGAGGTGCAAATTGGCGAGCAACCCGATGCAATTCGTCGTCAGGTACAACAGGCCTTCGCCGATGAAGTGGGCGTCCCCACGGAGTCCGTCAGCACGCAGGCCGTCAGCTCCACCTGGGGTAAGAGCATCACCGAGAAGGCGCTGCGCGCACTCGTCGTCTTCCTCGTGTTGGTGGCAGGTTTCATTGCGTGGCGGATGGAATGGCGAATGGCGCTAGCCGCGATCGCCGCCATGTTGCACGACGTGTTGTTGAGTGTGGGCATCTACTCGCTGTTCGGGTTTGTGGTGACACCGGCGACGGTGGTCGCGTTCCTCACCATCCTTGGCTTTTCGCTCTACGACACGATCGTGGTGTTCGACAAGGTGCAGGAGAACCAGAGGCGCTATTCCACCGCTCGTATGCCGTACGCCGACATCATCAACGTGTCGATGAACCAGGTGCTGATGCGCTCGCTGAACACCAGCATCGCCGCTATTCTCCCGGTGCTGTCACTGCTGGTTCTGGGCTCGGGCATCTTGGGTGCTGTCACCTTGCGGGAGTTCGCACTGGCGCTGCTGGTTGGCCTCGTCACCGGCTCGTACTCGTCGATCTTCGTGGCCTCGCCACTCGTGGCCATCGCCAAGGAGCGCGAGCCCCGGTTCAAGCCCCTTCGCGGGTCCCATGCCACCGGTGCCGAACTCGAGCGTCTTGTGCACGGTGGCATTCCCGGTGGGCGACGCGAGCAACGACGTGCAGCCCAGGGCGAGAGTACGGTGGCGGTCGGGGCCCCGGTCAGCGCAGAAGCATTGCTGACTCACGCTCCTCGACCGCGGAAGAAGAAGCGCCGCGTCTGACGCGCCGCGTTACCCTTGCCGCATGGCCACGAATTCTCATTGGATCACGCAGCTCGTTCGTGACATTCCAGATTTCCCCAGCCCAGGCGTGACGTTTCGCGACATCACCCCGCTGTTGGGCGACGCAGAGGGCTTCTCCAAGTCCGTTACCGAGCTGGTACACCGCTTCGCCGATATCCCGGTGGACCGCGTGCTGGGTATGGAAGCCCGCGGCTTCATCATCGCTGCCCCGGTGGCGTACCGCATCGGCGCCGGCTTCATTCCCGTCCGCAAGGCTGGAAAGTTGCCGTGGGCCGTGGTCCGCGAGGAATATCAACTCGAGTACGGCAGCGACAAGTTGGAGATCCACCGCGACGCCATCCACCCGGGCGAGCGCATCCTGGTGATCGACGACGTGTTGGCCACGGGGGGCACCGCGGCCGCAACCTGTCGTCTGGTCGAAGCACTCGGTGGTGTCGTGGTCGGCCTCGGGTTCCTCTTGGAGATCGAAGAGTTGGGCGGCCGTGAACGATTGAAGGGCCGGCTGGTCGAGAGCCTGGCCACCTACTAATGGCCGCCGTCGATCGTGTTCTGCCGTGGCGTCGCCACCAGAACGCGACCGCGGAAGAGCTGACCCCGATACTCACTGCCTACCGGCGGCGCCATCCCAAGGCGTCGGTCGCAATGATCAACCGGGCATATGAGACGGCGAAGCAAGCACACCGGCACCAGCAGCGCAGTAGTGGCGAGAGCTACATCAACCATCCACTCGCCGTCGCTCAGATCGTCGCCGACCTCGGCCTCGACGAGATTTCGCTCGCAGCTGCACTGCTGCACGATGCCGTTGAAGACACCGAGATCACCCTCGCCGATGTGGAGAAGGGCTTCGGCTCCGAGGTTGCCCAGATCGTTGACGGCGTCACCAAGCTCGAGCGTCTGCAGTTCGACTCGAAGGAGGCGCAGCAGGCCGCCACCATGCGCAAGATGCTGGTGGCCATGGCGCGCGACCTGCGTGTGCTCATCATCAAACTGGCCGATCGGTTGCACAACATGCGCACCATCGCCGCCATGCCCAGCGAGAAGCAGCAGCGCATTGCTCATGAGACGCTCGAGATCTACGCACCGCTGGCTCACCGGTTGGGCATGCAAGAGCTGAAGCAGCAGCTGGAAGACCTCTCGTTCGCCTCGCTCTACCCGAAGCGATTTGCAGAGCTCGATCATCTGGTGGCCACCCGCTCGCCCGAACGTGAGATGTACCTGGCGAAGGCGATTGCCGAGGTACAGGGGCGGCTACTGGAGTTGGGCATCACGGCCGAGGTCACCGGGCGCGGCAAGCATCTGTGGAGCATCTACGAGAAGATGGTGCAGAAGGGTCGCGAGTTCGACGACATCTTCGACCTCATCGCGGTGCGCGTGATCGTGGACTCCGTGAAGGATTGCTACGCCGCGTTGGGCTGCATCCACGGTCGGTACAAGCCGGTGGTGGGTCGCTTCAAGGACTACATCGCGATGCCGAAGTTCAACCTCTACCAGAGCTTGCACACCACGGTCATCGGGCCGGGCGGCAAGGCGGTCGAGATGCAGATTCGTACGCGCGAGATGCACCAGCGCGCCGAGTGGGGTGTGGCGGCGCACTGGGCCTACAAGGACGAGGGTGCCGCCAGCGATATCGACTGGCTGAACCGCATCATCGACTGGCAGGCCGAGATCAGCGACCCGGCTGCGTTCATGGAGAACTTGAAGACCGACCTGGAGCAGGACGAAGTCTTCGTGTTCACGCCCAAGGGCAAGGTTGTCACGCTGCCCGTCGGCTCGACGACGGTCGACTTCGCGTACGCCGTGCACACCGAGGTGGGTCACGCATGCATCGGTGCCAAGGTCAATGGTCGTCTGGTGCCGCTCACACACCTGATGAAGAGTGGCGACACGTGCGAGATCTTCACGTCGAAGGTCGAGTCCGCTGGGCCGTCGCGCGACTGGCTGCAGTTCGTCGAGTCGCCGCGGGCGCGCAACAAGATCAAGCAATGGTTCTCACGCGAGCGCCGCGAAGACATGGTCGAGGCCGGCCGCGACGATTTGATCAAAGAGTTCCGTCGGGAGGGTTTGCCCATCCAACGGATGTGGACGAATCCAGCGGTTGTCGAGGAGATCGAGGCTGCCTCCTTCGCCGACCTGGATTCGCTGTTGGCGGCCGTGGGGGAGGGGCACGTTTCCGCCCGTTCCATTGCTCAGAAGGTTGCCCGCACCTTCCGCACTGGCGACGACGCAGAACAGCCGGCCGCCACCGTATTGCCCCGCAGCCGCGGGCCGCGCCGCCCGCGCAATGACGCTGGGGTACACGTCGAGGGTCTCGACGAGATGCTGGTGCGGCTGTCACGCTGTTGCACACCCGTGCCGGGCGACGACATCGTCGGCTTCGTGACGCGTGGGCGTGGAGTGTCGGTGCACCGCACTGACTGCGCCAACGCCGAGAGCCTGATGTCCGAGCAGGCCGCCCGCCTGATCGATGTCGAGTGGGACGGCGATCAGTCGCGCGCGATGTTCCGCGCCGGTGTCGAGGTGATCGCACTCGATCGTTCGAAGTTGCTGCGCGACGTTGCGAATTCACTGAGCGAGCAGCATGTCAACATCGTCTCGTGCAGCACGCACACCGGCTCCGACCGCGTGGCCAAGATGCGCTTCGAGTTCGAGATGGCCGACCCCTCGCACCTCGACTCGGTCCTGCGCACCATCAAACAGATCGATGCCGTCTACGACGCATATCGCCTGGTTCCCGGCAAGAGCTGATTGCCTTTCCCGTAAAGCTGGGGAGGGGCGGAAGGGGGAGCGGTAGCCTTGGCGGCTGTGCCTGAGTTCCAGACCAGCCCCGGGATGCGCGACATCCTTTCGCCCGAATCGGCCCGTTGGCGCCGCTTCGTGCAGGTCTTCGGGCGTGTCACCGAGGGAGCTGGCTATGGCCAGGTTGTGTCGCCACTTCTGGAAGACCTCGGTGTGTTCCAGCGCATCGGCGATGCCACCGATGTCGTGACGAAGGAGATGTACGACTTCGTCGACAAGGGCGGCCGTCATGTCGCACTGAGGCCCGAGCTCACCGCGTCGATCTGTCGCGCGTTCGTACAACATCGGCCGCTGACCCCGTGGAAGATCTGGTACACCGGGTCGCAGTTCCGCTACGAGAAGCCCCAACGCGGGCGCTACCGCCAGTTCGACCAGGTGGGCATCGAAGTGTTGGGCGCCGACGACCCGTACCTCGATGTCGAGATCATCGCCCTTGGGTGGGAGTTCTTCCAGGCCCTCGGTCTTTCGAAGGTCACGCTCCTGCTCAACTCCCTGGGCGAGCCCGCCGACCGTGCCCGCTACGTCGACGCGCTCAAGACCTACTTCGAGGCCAACGTTGCCGATCTCAGCGAGGAGAGCAGGGTCACGCTGCAGAAGAACCCTCTGCGTGTGCTCGACTCGAAGCGCCCACAGGACGCTGTGCTCGTCGCCGACGCACCACAGATCGCCGACTTCTACAGCCCGGAAGCCGCAGCACATTTCGACGCCGTTCAAGCCGGGCTCAGGGTACTTGGAATTCCGTTCACCGTCGACACCAAGCTGGTGCGCGGCCTTGATTACTACCTGCGCACCACCTTCGAGTACCAGGGCGGCACGCTCGAGTCTGCGCAGAACGCGCTCGGCGGCGGCGGGCGCTATGACGGCCTGGTCGAATCGTTGGGCGGCCCAGCCACAGCTGGGGTCGGCTTCGCTCTCGGCCTCGACCGCACGCTCATTGCCTGCGACGACGAGGGCGTATTCCCGGCGCCGGCGACCGAAGTCGACGTGTTCGTCGTTGACACGACTGGCGGTCTGGAAGCACTGCTGATCACCACCGCATTGCGTGCCCTCGGTATTGGCGCCGACCGTGCCTTCGACAATCGCAGCATGAAGAGCCAGATGAAGGGCGCCGACAGAAGTGGCGCCACGTTCGCTGTCATCGTCGGCAGCAACGAACTAGAAGCCGGCACGGTCGTCGTTCGCCCACTGCGCGCCGAGCGAGCCCTCGACGCCGACGGCAACCCCGTCAGCAATGACGTACGCGATGGCGCACAAGTCACCATTCCCAGAACCGATCTCCTCGATTACCTCCAGAAAGCCCTCTCATGAGCTCCACGTCAATGCGTACCCACCAGTGCGGCGAGCTGCGCCCCGAGCACATCGGCCAGCACGTCACCCTCACCGGGTGGGTCGCCACCCGCCGCGAGCACGGCGAGAAGCTGGCCTTCCTCGACATCCGTGATCACACCGGTGTCACCCAGGCCGTCGTCGACAACGCCGTGGACGTGCGTTCCGAGTACGTCGTGCGAGTGTCGGGCGTGGTTGCCGCCCGCCCCGCCGAGAACGTCAACGAGGGTCTCGCCACCGGCGGTATCGAGCTACAGGACTGCACCATCGAGGTGCTCAACTCGGCCGAGCCGCCGCCGTTCCCCGTGAACGAGCGCGCCGATCAGGTGGCCGAGAACACTCGCCTGCAGCACCGCTACATCGACATTCGTCGCGAGCGGATGCAGCGCAACCTGCGCCTGCGCGCAGCTGTGAACAGCGCCATTCGCACGGCGATGGAAGGGCAAGACTTCGTCGAGGTCGAGACCCCGATGCTGGTGCCCAGCACACCTGAGGGTGCCCGCGAGTTCATCGTGCCCAGCCGTCAGCAGCCAGGTTCGTTTTACGCGCTGCCGCAGAGTCCGCAGCTGTTCAAGCAGCTGTTGATGGTGGCAGGCATCGACCGCTACTACCAGATCGCCCGCTGCCTGCGCGACGAAGACCTGCGCGCCGACCGTCAGTACGAGTTCATGCAGCTCGACGCGGAGATGAGCTTCGTCGACCAGGATGACGTGCACAACGCGATCGGTGCAGCGGTGTTGGCCGCCGCCAAGGCCGCCGGCCAGAACCCGGGCGAGATCGAGAAGATCACCTGGCACGATGCAATGAACCGCTTCGGTATCGACAAGCCGGATCTTCGATTCGGCATGGAACTGCACGACCTCACCGAGGTGTTCAGCGCCACCGAGTTCAAGGCGTTCGCCGGCGCAGCCTGCATCAAGGGCATCAACGCTGCGGGCAAGGCCGAGGAATACGGCCGCAACAAGCTCGACGGAATGACCGACAAGGCCAAGAAGATCGGCGCCAAGGGCTTGGTGTGGCTGAAGGTTGCGGCCGACGGCACGCTCGAATCGCCCGTGGCCAAGTTCCTCAGCGGGACCGAGCAGGCCGCGCTGAAGGCAACATTCGACGCCAAGCCCGGCGACCTGATCCTCATCGTCGCCGACGAGTGGACGATGACCTGCGACGTGCTCGGCACGCTGCGCAACGACCTCGGCCGACCGCCGGTATACGAGGGTCCATATCGCTACGTATGGGTCATCGACTTCCCACTGTTCGTCGGCATCGACCCGGTCTCAGGTCGCCCGCGTCCTGGTCACCACCCGTTCACCCAGCCGCACCCCGAGGATCTGCACCTGTTGGAGTCAGATCCGTTGAAGGTACGTAGCCAGGCGTACGACCTGGTGCTCAACGGTTGGGAGCTGGGTTCGGGTTCTATCCGAATCCACCAGCCGGAGCTACAGGCTCGCGTGTTTGCGTTGCTGGGCATCAGCGACGACGAGGCGCAGAAGCGGTTCGGTTTCTTCCTCAACCCGTTCAAGTACGGCGCCCCGCCGCACGGCGGTTTCGGCCTCGGCATCGACCGTCTGGTCGCCATCCTCGCCGGCGAGGAGAACATCCGTGAGGTCATCGCCTTCCCGAAGACGCAGTCCGGTCTCGACCCGATGACGAACGCCCCGACGCCCGTCGTGCAGAAGCAGCTCGACGAGCTGGGCATCCGAGTTCTCCCACCCAAGGCCTAGCTCGCCTCCCTCGGTCGTTCGCCGACCCTCAACTTCCCCCAACACCCACCGTTTGTGCACTTTCGTTCGCTGTCCGAACGGAACTGTTCAAACGCGACGGAGGGGGCGCGAGATGCGACCAGAACCGAAGCACGAGCACGAGCACGAGGCACCGCCGACCCCCGAGCAGTGGGCAGACCGTCATGACGGCCTTTTCACCAACGGCGTCGCCGCTGCGGCTGGGCTCAGTCCGCAGCAAGTTGCTCGTCGCCGGGCAAGCGGGCGGTGGCGAGCCATTCGGCGCGGAGTCAGCGCTGTCGGTGGGGTACCCCCGACGCGTCGTCAGGCCCTCCGAGCGGTCGCTCTCACTGTCCCTGCCTGTGTGTGCCTGTCGCACGAAGCGGCAGCGTGGTTGACGGGTGCACCGTGCCGCCGTGACGACTGGGTTCATGTCAGCGGGCCGCTGGCCCGAGTAGTCAGGCTTCCCGGCGTTCGGGCGCACCGGACTGGCACGTTCGAGGATGGCGACATCATCAGCAGGGACGGGATGCGATGCACGTCACCGTTGCGGACCGTGATCGACCTCAGCGGCTCGCTTCCTCCGTCTGAGCTGGGCAAGATCGTGGACTACTACCTGCGCAAGAAGATGCTGCGCCTGGAGGAGTTGCGCGGCAGAGTGAGCAGAACGAGGCCGGCGCCGGGGCGATCCGTCCGTACGTTGCAGCAGGTCTTGCGAGACCGGATACCAGGCTACGACCCAGGTGAAAGTGAACTCGAGGGCCGACTTGCCCGAATCATTGTTCGAGCTGGCTTTCCTGCGCCGACCCAACAACATCGGGTCAACTACGGCGCCGACCGATACCGGCTCGACTTCGCCTGGCCGGAGCGACGTCTCTACCTGGAGGGCAACGGGTTTGGCTGGCATCAGTTGTCGAGCGACCTGGACAACGACGCGACCCGTCAGAACGAACTGGTACTCGACGGTTGGACACCAATCGAACTCACATGGCGGATGTCCGATCAAGTGATCGAGAAGACGTTGCGCCGCTTCATGACCCGCGTTTGAGCACTTTCGCTCGCATACCGAACGAAAGTGCTCAAACGCCAGGGGGATGGGCGAGCGCTACGGTGACGGGATGGCGAGCAGTCACTTTCGAGCGGGCGTGGTGATCGTGGTGCGCAATCCCGATCTCACGCAGGTGATGGCGTTCGAGCGCGCCGACGCGCCTGGGAGCTGGCAGTTACCCCAGGGCGGCATCAAAGCGGGCGAGCAGCCGATCGAGGGTGCGTGGCGGGAGCTTCTGGAGGAGACGGGGCTCGGTGACCACCATGTCATCGCACGCGCCGAGTTTCCTGAGTGGCTGGCCTACGAGTGGCCCGACGACCTGAAGCGTCTCAAGGGCGGCATTGCCAATCGAATTGGTCAGGTGCAGCGATGGTTCCTGTTTGATGCCGTCTCCACCGACGTGGTGCCGACACCGGATGGCAGCGAGTTCATCAACTGGAAGTGGGTCACGCCCGACTGGCTCATCGACCACGTGCTGGAATGGCGCCGTGGCCCGTACGAACGAGTGCTGGGCACGCTGTAGAGCACCAACCCATCGGGATCCGAGTGGGTACTCGCACCCCGGGGTGCGAGTACCCACTCGCATGGCGCC